>JGI24004J15324_10000006_pt1 | contig 93408 bp, 65 predicted proteins | sample LinPmetageLP32_FD_15324 | JGI IMG/M metagenome (IMG submission 15324)
TGTTCAGCCACAGGCTGTTCAGCCACAGGCTCAAGACCCAATGATTGCTCTAGGTCGGCAGCTTCTAAATCAACAGCTTCTTGAGTGTCTTGGTCTAAGACTTCCTCGCTTGTCTCCTCGCTCGTCGTCTCCCCAACTTGGTCTTCGACTTCAACCTCTTCGGTAAATTCCCCGACGGGGTTTCGCTCTCCCACTGCTTCGCCATCTGTGGTTTGTTCTTGTACATCCACCGTCTCTGTGCTTCGCTCTTGAATGGCATCTTCTGTAGTTTCTGTTGTCTCTTGCGAAACAAATGGTTTTAGTTTCTCCTCGACTAGGAGAGAAGTTTCTTCGTCATTAATTACTTGACTGTCCTTTAAAATCTTGTTCGCTCTTCGAGGACTAAGGTTTTCGATGTAAGAAAGAAAATCATTCTTTGAGTACAAAGTGTTTCCAATTCTATAGCTTGGAACGGTACGTCTTCCAAGGCCATCTCTCCTGTTGATGTTGTCTAGATTGACAGGACTCTCCACGAGATTGTTGGTTCTACTAATAGCGGCCAACTCTTCGTTAATCGCTTTAATCTCTGTAGAAAAAATCTCGCGAGTATTAGTAGATGATTGAAGACCTGCTCGTACATCAAGCAGTTCCATTACCCTTGCTCGTTTCTTTTTTCCAATTCCAATTCTAGACGGAGCAGTAACCCCAAGAAGTTCATTGGCTTCACGACGTATCCCTACATTTTCTAAAATTTTCTGCGCTTGCTCAGGCGTAATCTTGCCTAGCTTTTTCATGTTGTTTGTCCACGTTTGAATCTGAGAGTCAGTGGCTCCATCTGCCGCCATTAATCTTACATCCATCATGTTCTGAGCGATACGTTGATTGTATCCTCCACGAGTAGACCGGTAAATGTTTACAGCGGCATTGCTTGATTGGTTTCCTACTGCACCACCAAACTCAGCCATGATTTCTTTGATTGAAATCTCGTCGCCTACATTTAATTGTGCAAGCAACTCACCTGTAGCTTCTGCGGTAGGGTCAACGATAGCACGCTCTGCGGCAAATGCTCCTATTTTTCGTGCTTTACTCGCAACAGCAACAGGTTTAAAAATTCTACCCGCCAATCCGCCCATGAAAATATCCATTACGGCAATGGGTATGCCACGCTTCAAACCTCTTTCGCGACCTCGCTCCCAAACCTCTGAGTCAGAGAATGCTCTTGCGGCATCCTGAGGGTCGTTCATATTGTATCCCTGCTCACGGCCCGCGTCAAGCACACCGTTAGTGTATTCCAATACAAGGTTGGTAGCTGCAAATCCTGTACGCAATCCCCATGTTGCCCCCGTGCCTGCACCTGCGGCAACTGTTACGGGATTAAATCCTGCTGCTCCATAAGCTGCACCAATACCTGCGCCTACACCAACAAAGGAAGGAATAATCTTAGCACCATAAGGAACTATCTGAGACAGTGATGATGCCGCCCATGTGAGCATTACTTCAAACGGGTCGCGAGCAATTGCGCTCCTTACCTCTCTATTGAATCCATCTTCAGCAGAATCAAAACGGGACATGGCACGCGATTGCCTTCCGTCTACTGAGTTCATCCACTCAGTCATACGTTCAGCCGCTAACCGTTGCTCAACCTCATCTTCCCCATAGATTCCCATAGCTAAGTAAAGCAACTCTTGTGCGGCCTTACCATTTTTGTATCCATCAGCAGTAGCTGTAGCCCACCCTTCTAGGTTATCTGTAAATTCTACACCTATGTCTTTGTTTGCCTTGGTATCGTAATACGTTAGGGCAGTCTCATATTTTAAAGCGGCTGCTGTTTTAGTAGCACGAACACTATTCTCCACCTTAATCATCTCATCTAGTCTGAGACGCTCGGCTGCAGACTTAGGCTCATAAGTAGTGAGTTGGTCTAGAGTAATACCAAACTCATTTAGTGCTTGGTTTGAAAGCCCTTGCTCTATGGCTCTCGCCTCGTAGTTCATGTTGGCTGCGGTCTGAGCAGATGCTTTATGCCGCTTCTCTAAGAAAACATCCAAGTCTTCTTGAGCCACTCGGAAATCATTTCCGTCAACTATCTTCCATAGTTCAGCCGCTTCATCATCTAATTTCTCGGCTATCTCTGCAGCATCTCCTCGAAGGCTTCCGTCTTCTCTAAAATACTCAGCGTATTGCTCCTGCTCTTGAGGAGACAAGTCCTGATACTGACCCACTCCTCCCCACCTATTGTCTTCTGAGATTTCGATTTGCTCTTCAAGAAAAATACGAGCGTCACGAGCGTTCATGTAGTTGTCGTAGGCATTACGGTCTGACAAGTAATCCCTTCCGTAGCCGTTGTAAAATTTCTGAGCCTCTATGTCAACGACATTGGTGGTCTTCCAAGAGCCTTTAGCAAAAGCCTCCGCCTCTTCTTCTGAAGTAAAATTAAATACCTCACCTCGACGTTCAGCTTCTCTGATAGCTTCATCGCCCTCAAGTTCTAGCCAATCACCTTGACGTGGACTTGACTTCTGTACGGTACTCCTAGGAAATAAAGTGGGTGCTACTTTGTATACCCCATCCTCTTCATAGGACATGAACTTTACCGTAGATGCGGTGCCGTCATCATTCCATCTTTCTGAATCGCGCATCTCTTGTGCACGCAAAGCCTTGCTGATTTGGTCTTCGTTAGGTGCTGCAATTTCAGGGTTAATGTGGGTACGCAAAAACGTCTGCAGTTCAGCAGACTCTGCCACATCGCTAGAGTTGAGGAAGTTGTCTAAAGAAATATCTAACGAGTGCATCCCGTCCGTAGTACGGACACGAACTTTATCTCCGATACCTGTTTCTTCAAACGTAAACCCTCGTCCTTTAAATAGACTTCTCAATTTAGGAACTACCTCTTCTTCTTCTAGTGAGATGAGTTCTTCATTTACTTGAGCAAGCATAGCCTTGGTAGATTCTTTACCAAGTTCAATGGCTCGTGCTGTATCAAGCTGAGCAGATTTCTCTTGTTTCCTTACAAGGTCTTGCTCAACAAGAGCCTTGTCCATCTCCGCTTGGTTTACCTCTTGTAGTTCTCTGTTCTCTTTATTGATGCCGCCCTGAGTGGGGCTATCAGGAGTAACTTGAATCGGTTGAGTCCGCGTACTTGAAGGCTCCATGACCTCAACCTCAACACTAACATCCTCTGTTGGTTTAGGTGCTTCGAATAAATCCAAAGAACCACTTTCCGAAGTGGATTCCGTAGGCTCGTCTTTTTTTTTTACTCCCATCAAAGCCTCATAGTCCTGCATACTCTTTGAGTACCCTCCTGATTTAAACAGTTCGTACGAATCCTCAAGAGCCTGAGGGTTAGAGTTGATAAGGCTTACAAACTCCTCATAAGACTTGGTGTATCCACCTGTCTTAAACAACTCATAAGAGTCTTTAATTGCTTGCTCGTTCATTAGTATCCACTAGTGTTTATTGTGGAGGCAGCTTGAGTTCTCGCCACTTGTACGTTCTCATTACTTATAGGTTGCGGCCCCAATCCATCATTCCATTCAAGCCCTAAGAAACCATCGGACATCTTCTCGTTGTTGTACTGACTAAACTCATCAATGTCTAGTTCCTTAAAGTCATTAGGGGTAAGAGGTGCACCGCCATTCCTAATGTGGTTTAAGATGAAGCGATTGATTGCTTCAAATTCAGCCGAGGTATTGCCATCCGGGATAAGGATAGGCATACTCATAACACCGGGAATAAATATCTCAGTTACGCTGTTGTCATTGATGTTACCCCCAACGATGAAATCATCTATCTCGTTCTCATCAATAGCCCTTACTTCCGCATTGGTAATGCCAACTTTAGAGAAGAACTCTGTCTCTGCGTTTGCCTGCTTAGTATGATTGGTTGCGCCTTCAAATGCAGTTTTGTGTACATCAGAAGGTGTATCAGAAAACTCGTCATCGTCGTCAAGTTTTTCGTCAAACGTTGGAATCGTAGGCGCAACGGGTGTGCGTGACTCTCCTGCTGCTCCAACAAAATTTGTCTTTGTCCTGTCCTCATTACGAATACCTGAGTTCGCTAATGCTTTCTCAATGTCTACCGCATCAGGGACGAGAGTAGTAACAACACTCTTAACAAAGTCTTCTACGTTATCACCCTTCACAAACGGCTCCAACACAACGATGTTTCCTTTCTTATCCTTTCGCTCTATGAGAACGTTGTCAGGATTTTCGGGGTCAATGTATACCCTGCTAACTGATGGGTCAAGTCCTTGAACAAATCCAAGGGCTGCGTCAAGTTCGCTTTGGTCTCCGTAGTAAATATCAGCAATGTTTGTTACTGCCTGTTCAGTTTGTCTTACACCACGGCCTCTTTCTGCTCGGTCTTTTTCATTGTTGAACTCAGCTTGTGGGGTTTCAATCACGTCAACCTTAGAAAGAACGCTTGTCTTCATGGCCTCAGTAGCCGCTTTCAACTGCCCCTCATTGTTCTTTTTAACTTCTTGAATTTGTGCAGAAGTTAACTTTGCGTCTTTTAAAACCTCATCCATATCTACTCCAAATGCAGGCATCGGAACACCACTATCAGGTTGCATAGGGTTTACAATGGAAAGAATAAGGTCAGGATTTGCAGCAGCCTCTGCGGGATTATCAGTAAATCGGTAAGGATTTCCTGTGTCAGGGTTAGTACCTAAAGTATTAGTAAGTATAGAAGTTACATTAGTTGGAATCTCTAGCTGAGATGCCACAAAATTATCTAGCGCATCTTGAAAGTTGTCTCCGTTTCGTGCATCCTCACGAGTCTTTACACCGCCCCGCATTTCTACATCAATGATTTGACCAAGTTGGTCTACCATTCCTTTACTAGAAACATCTAAATTGTATACGTCATACTTGCTTTTGATTCGATTGCGCAGTTGATTGACAGGAATGTAACTTCCAATTTCTTTGTTTACCTTTTTTGTCTTAGGGTCAATCGTTCCAAGATTAACCCTTCCGTCGGTAGGGCTAATAAAAAGTTCATGATTGGAATAGTTTCCAAATCCCTGAGCGGTTCCCATAACAAACTCTTCATACGCTTGAGCCGAGGGCAACCCTGTAGCAGGGTCAATTTCTTGCCTTTTTAAAAACTCTTCATACTGAGCGTTGTATTCCTCAGATACAGAAAATGCTTCACCTGTGCCTTGGGAAAGATTAGCGCGTATGTTGGTGTAGTCTCTAAGGTTCATTTGCCCTGACTTAACAAGGTTCTCTACCATTAAAGAATACTCTTGCGTGTCGCCCGCAAACTTTGTGGTAAACTCATTAAACCCTTGATGCTCACCCATAGGAGGGTTAGACAGTCGGTCAAACTCTTCACGAGCCTGCTTGTCAATAGCATTTTTTTTCTCTTGTCTGATTCGTGTTTCCTCACGAACCATCTCGGTCATATCCTTGCCTACTTCAGCCCAATTGATTCGGCTTTCTGCGTTCCTCTCTGCGTATTTATAGTAAGTTGCCATGCTCTGTCTTATTAATCAAACAACCCACTTTGCGTTCTCATAAAGCCACTGTCCATTCCACCGATAAGAGCGTTGAATTCCATTTGATTCATGCCCCCTACCCCTGCAAAATCAATAGGGTTCGCTGCTTCAAGAGCAGAGCGATAATCAGCCGAAGTTGAATTTTCGTTAGCGGCCATAAAACTTTTTTGCAATTTAGCGTTCTGCCTTACGTTGCCTGTTTTAGAATACAAAGGAGCCATAGCCATTCCTTGTTGAGCCATACTCGTAACACCTGCCACCACATCTTGGCCCGCCTGCCTAGCTTCGTCTTCAAATCTAGCGGCTGCTTCTTGCGCACCTGCTACCTCTCCTAAATCCAATTGAGTGTTGATGTCACGAAGCCTGCTCTCCTCATCAAGGATAGCGTTTTCTCGTGCTTGCAACTCTTGACCGTATGCCACCCGTTGACCTTCCGCCATTTGATTTTGAGCGGCTTGAATCCTACCCACTTGCGCTGCCCCTCGTTGAGTTTCTCGTGAAGCCTGCACCGCATCAGCACCTTGTGCTAATGATGCTTCAATAGCCATAGTATATGGGTCTTTGCTAATCGAGCGAGCCTCAGCAAAGTTTACATCAAGACGTTTACGCGCTTCTTGCATAGCTTTATTAGCAGCGAATTCAGCCTGAGATTGTTTTTTTTGCGCTTTGTTTTTTTGCGCCATAGAAATACCCGTGGTAGTGGCCGTAAGACCAAGGCTTACAATACCTGTTACTAGTCCTGACATAGTAGTAATTGGTTTAGAATGATATGTTCGGGCAACTCCCGATAGTCCGTGGTATACACCTCCTTTTCCGCTTCCTCTATGGTGGGAGCGTCAGTTTTGTATACACACACCCACGTACAATCTTCATGCATGTAAGCAACTCGTTGAGTTCCTACCTCAGTCATGACTTTCATCGGGGCTTTAATTCGTTTTACTTCTCCTGTGTCAAGAAGAATAGACATCTCTCCTGACATAAAGAATGAAGGGTGATTCTGCTTGTGAATGAAACTCACAACCAATGCCCCTTTGGGCATAAAGACTTCTCGTGTGTACAAGCCGTCTTTTAAATGATGCTGCAACGGAAAAGTCTCCTCCATTTCCGGGGTGTGGTGAACGACTGCCCCGGTAATTTCAGATAGCTGTTCTGAGAATAGCTTAATCTCCTCCCAAATTACCCCACGGTTTTTGTGTACATGAGTAAGCAAATCCTCAGGAGAAGACCTGAGTATCTGTTTAAAATCAGTACGTTGTGGGGAAGGGGCATTCATACATTCAAAGATACGTTGTTTCAAGGATAGGATTTCATGACTTCAGAACGCACGGCAAACAGTTCCACAGCCTCGGTATCGGTGTTCGTTAGAGTGAACAATCCATAGTGACCAAGGATACCGTGTGACTCAGCAACGAGGTTCTTTGTAGTCATGACATAGTAAACAACTATGCCACTGTTGGGAAGAACACCACCGCCCGCTACATCTTGTTCTACACTGAAAATGTTAAAGTTGTTAGGAAGGTCTATGGTAAACGATACTATTTGCCCCAAGTAAATAGGAGTAAACACCACTCCTGAGGCCACAGGGAAATTGTAGTATACGCTATCTCCAATGTTGGCAATTCCACTAATGTCTAGGTCAGTAGGAAACCCAAATGAGACTAAAGTTCCTGCAACACCTGTACCTATGCAATTCCCTATTCCTGTAGCAGACCGTAACGGAAACTCTTGAGCTGCTTCTGCCGCAGTGTCAATATTTACGACACCTTGATTTCTCACAAAAGCAAACCAATCAGATTCTTTTTCTTCAAAGTAAGTGGCTTCAATAAATCCTGTGGTTTGAAGTTCACTAACTAAGGTCGCCCCCCAAGCGTGGTCTCCTTCCAATGCCAATGTTTTAAATAGCTTGTTGGTAATAGGCTCTTGGTTAAACACACTAGTGATGGTGGTGGGATAAGAAACCCCATAAAAACTGTTGCGTGTTTGGTTGGTGTTATGCCTCCACAAATTACCACCTGAGAAAGTATAGAAGTACTGATTCATTCCTTGCATCCATTCAGGTACATAGGAATAAAACGAAGGCCAACCTTTTGCAGGAGGGCTATACGTTAAAGTGTAGTTCGTTTTACTTACAGGCATTTTTAAGCGATTAATGAGAGTTTAAACTCTCGTTATGGACATGCGGTAATGGCAGTTATTACTCCGCTTGTTACGGTAATTAAATAAGAGTTTGTAGCTGCAGTGTTCTGAACTTTATATTCTCCATCTGCTCTTACTGATGAAGCAAAAGAATCATTAAATAACCAATCGTGAAGGATAGGAGTTCCTGTAGCACCTGAGACTTTACCTAAGTAAACAGTATCAACGTAAGGTTCTGATGTTGTACATCCACCTGAAGGAGCCACCCTAGTGCTATTCATTGAGGGAAGAGGGTCAGGGCAGCTAATTTCTACTGACCACGAAGGAGCAGTTTGACCTACGCAACACTGAGCAATTTCAACTAAGCAGGTAGCGGGATAAGTAAGGGTCTTAGGGAAGTACATGTAACAATCGCCCGCACTTCGGTTGGGACTAAGGCTTAGATTATTTGCAGTTACAGCAACGTTTGTAATGTTTCCATTAGGGGTGTATACATTGTTGTATAGTTCCGACTCTGCAAGAATGTACGTAGTGCCTGTTAAACCACAGTCATTAGCACTGTTACCCAAAAATATTAATCCCGTAGGCAACGAGATTTCATGCAATCCGTCAGCATCAGAACTAAATGAGTTATAAACAGTGTCATTGTAAATAGCACGAATTCCATCAGGAGTAGCACCGGGGGTAAACTTTACCCTTACAGCCCCGGTGCCTACCCCAAGGTCTGCAAGAATTAAATACAGCCCCGTAGTAGAAGGCCCTGTGCTGCTAACCCTGCAATTATTAGCACAATTAGAACACTGTTGACGAGGTAATAGTGTACAGTTTTGCAACTGACGAACTGAACCTGATTGACTGTAAAACCCATCAGGAGCGCAAGTGGTTAAATTCGCGTCAGTAAACACCGCAGTGGATGTGGCTAGGTTAGGGCCGTTTAAGTAATATTGTCCAAGAGTTCCCATTAGATATGAATTAAGTGCAGTCGCAACTAACAATGTCAAAGCTGACCCCTTCAGTTGGCCCGTGTACGATTGAAACATTCCCGTCAACACAAAGGGTGGTACTGCTGTTTGCGGGTAACGTTAAGTTTGATTTAGTCCCTCCGCAAGTTTCGTATGCCAACACTACGTTTTGAGTGCTGCCATTAGTGATTTGCCACTCCGTGCAAACGCCTGCAGTGCAAGTGCATTGACAGCATGCGTCATCAGGAGTGCTTGCGCTGTAGCATAAAGTAGCTACTACGGCTGCTGCATAATCCCAAATCAAATAGAGGTAATCGTTATCAGAACCTGCAGGCATGGAAAAACTGCCTGTGTACTGAGGTGCGCTACCCGTTGGGTTAATGCTTGTAGAAGCAGCTACAAGGGATTGAATAGAGGCCGGAGTGTTACTGTAAAGAACGTTAGACCTCAGGAATAAAAACTTATCCGTGGTGGGGTCTAAATCAAATGTGTCTACATCTAATTTGTTTGAAATCATAGTAACTGCAGCAGCATCTGCAGGAATAATTCCTCCCCCTTGCAGGCCGCTTATGGATGTATACTGTGATACAACTTGAGGGTCAGTTGAATTACTGAACGTAACCTGATTCGAATGTGTAGGAGAAACAAAATTTCCGTCTGTCCACCGATACTGATTGTGAATGGTTTTACCCGAATCAGAATTATTGGTAAGGGTGACAAGAACAATTGTAATGTTGTCAGAATTAGGGCATCCAACAGTAAGGCTTATGTTGGCGGGGCCACTTCCTACTGACATGACCACATCTAGCTGTTGAGCCGATACTGATGTCTTGGGTATGTTTACACTTCCGGATGCGGTAAACGGCCCGTAGTTAGTGGTGTTATTGTTGTAAGTCACCGCAAAACTAAAGTTGTCGGTTAGCGGGCCTACTGTCCATGAAAACGGAACTAGACCCACAGTATTACCCAAATCATAACACACACTTAGGCCACCTGCAGGGATGCTGTAATTGCGAGTAACCCCGCATTCAATACAGGTTACAAATTCCGGAAGTGTTGTGGTGTTGTTACCCAACACGAATTCATTCATGTAAGGGTCATACCCGCCAAGTTTTTGAGAAGAAAAGTTGGTGATAAACAAATCCCTAAACCAACCGCGCATTCCTATTTCGGAAATTACAGTTAGCTGTTCATTAGGCCCACTTCCTGAGAGTTGAATTACCGCTCCACGTTTTGCATCTGTAAAGTATTTGAATCGACCCCATTCGGCATAGCTTTCAGGGTTGTTACTAATACCAAATTCTTCAGGCCGGGCAATCTGAGTTCCTAAAATTTCGGGAACAGACGATACAACTCCTCCACCTGTAGAATCTGAAATTAGATTCTTAGTAGCAAGAACGTAAGAAATTTTGTCTTCTTGCAGAACAAGAATGTTGGTGTCTTGAGCCGACATCTTTTCGATAGGGCCAAATGACTCCTCTAACACTTTAAAATTTAAAAGCCCTAGGTTAAACTCGTTTAGCTTGTTGACATTAGACTCGCTATTAAAGACTCCACTATACGTGATGTCAGAGAATCGGTCAGCACGCTTGTAATCTTGAGCCGCCACTGTTGTAACCCTATTGCCTAGTGCTAATGCGCGACCCGCAATGGAGTCTCTTATCTTGTAGCTTTCGACTCCGTTTCCAAAGCTAAAGCAGTTAAAGAAAGCGGTGTCAACTACACCTGAAATTCCCGCAGATATGTCTTGGTTGGTCACATTCCCACTGTGATTGCCTAAAGCATCAATACTGTAAGAATCTGATGATTCGTACCAAACGTCAGCTAAAGCATCTTGAGGTTCAGTTTCAAATACGATAGTATTTTCTGCTCTCAAAAGTTCTATCCTAGCGCGAAGACGAGAACGCTTTTTTTCGCTATTACCACATCCTAAAGTTCCGCTTATAGCAAACCTAATTTCGTTACTAGTAGGGCTTTGGTACCACCTGTAATAGTTAACGCACTCATTAGGATTGATACCATAGAAGTAATTAGGGATTGGTGGGTTAGGGCTGTTTGTCGTAGCTGTAACAGGCTCGTAAATGTTTTGTATTTCACATCCGTTACCGCCAACTGTTGAGACCCCGTTGTTTAAAGTCTCAGCAATGTTATCACCATTAAACCAATCAATGATGCTGTTATAGGTTTGACTTGCTGTATAGCTTTCATCAAACTTGTATTGCCTTCTTTCACAGTTGTTGTTTCCATCTCCCGAACCCCTTCGGTTAAAGTCAAACTTCAACCTAATTGTACTCCCTGAAGGAATGGTAAGCACAGGATAAACACCGCTTACAGGTGTAGATGTATCCTGAGAAAAATTTATTACTGTCTTAGCAAACTGAGTTGCACCCACACTTACCGATGGAGCCTCTACATTAAAGAAAGCATCCTCTGTCAAAGTAGAATTAAAAGAAGAACTTCGAATCTGCATGTACACCCCCGAAGGAACATTAATTGCTGTACCTCCCGCGTCTGTAACGGTAATAAAGTTCTCCGATTGCGCTTTCTTTTCTAGGACTGTTGCATAAGTGCAGGAACCTAAGGGGCCATCTACATCTCTCTTTACAATTAACCTGTCGCCTTCTTCTATTTTAGCTGCATTTTCTCCCTGCAACAAGAAGTAGTCAGACGCTGTCACAGTGTCATAAAAGAACGTGCTTGAGTAAACAGTTTCGTAAGTAGACTCGTCAGGTTTAATTACAAACTTGTATCGAGACGCAAATGCAGGGGCGACCTGAGTAGTTGGTATAGTTACACGGATAGAGTTTTTATCCGCAGATGCGCTACATGGTACAAAAACTGTATTGTCAGGGCTTACCAAGGCTGTAGTTGCCCTGTTAAATTCATCCATGTACACTATGCCAATCTCATAACCCCTATTGCTATGAAGGCTAGTTGGGCTGCCTAAAGCGGAGAACGTTAAATTGGTAGCACTTACGGTGTAGTACTCGAACACGGATGCAGTAGGAGATGTCAATGAATCTACATACTGCATTGCAGGAAACTGAAAGCCAATAATGTTTGTTCCTGCGGTATGAGTGGTGGCTACTGAGTTTCCTAAAACGCTAATGCCACTCGCATATTTAAAAACAGGACTTGGGTTTCCGCCCTGCAAGCTGTCAGTAATCGCACAGTTAAACAAATCTGTAAGAGTCAGACCATCACAAGATGTCTCTCCACTTGCAGCATAAACAGGAAGAATGTTTGCAGATGTCCCAACTTTTGCCTGAAAGTCCGCGCTGTTGTACAACTCGTCTATAGTTGCATAGTCTTGGGTCAGCGTATAAACAAAATTAAGTTGCCTGTCTACAGATTGCTCTATAGGATACGAACTCACTGAGCCTGAAAACGTAGAATGAGTAAAAGACAGAGATAAATCAATCGTAGAGCCTGAGACTAAAGTGCTTGCAGCCGCGCTAAAGTCAACCTCTAAAACAGAATTAGCAATGTTCTGAGTTCCGTTAACGGTGTAAGTCCCTGAAGACCGCGATGCAGTAAGTCTCTCAAATCCTACGGCTTGAGAAATACGACTAGCCTCATAAGTAAATTGAGTGTTAAAGCCTGAAGGAGTAATTAAATCAAACCCATCAGCATAGTTTCCGTAGTTCAAACGGTTGCCCATTACAGCTTGAGCCTTAGCCACAAGCGGCACATTGTCGTAAAGTCTTAGTATTTCTGAAGACGGTAAGACCGTGTAGATTTTGCTATTGGCAAACGTGATGGTGTAATCAGTGTTGTCAGCATATCCCTCCTCGGACTTATTTATTTTCTCGATTACCTTAATGGTATCGCTGACCATGTCCTTAAACAACAAGTCAACCCCAACAACCAATGAGCCTCCTGAGTTGAAGGTTACTCTAGTTGCATTTTTTAAGTTTACCATTCCCTCATTAAGGAATGATTCGCTACTTAATTCATATTGACTTGGGATAAAAGAAGGTTCCGAAAATTGAGATGTAGCCGAGTACTCATTGTCTTCATATTTATACCGATAGGCAAAGCAAATAAACCTGTCCTCTAAAAAGTTTTCTTCTCCGTCAATCTCAAATGGAACAACAACAGGAGAAGTAATAGGCGGTGCCTTTACAACTAAAATGTCAGCCGCAAGAAAAGCGTCAACGTTAGCAACGGGGTTGCCATAGTTTTTTTGGACATTAATCCTGCGAGGTTGGTTTAGGTCGTCAGTAAAGAAAAGCAGGTTCTCAATCAAGTTGACTCCCGTAATCAAATGCGTATTGGAGAAGTTTAGCGTCGTCTTTACACCGCCACCATCATCAATGCTAATGACATGGTAAGTAAGTGTGTCGGTAGATGTGTTGTAAGAAACAATAAGGTCAAGTTTACCTGTCGTTCCTGCGCTCGTAAAGTTGTTGTCATGGATAAACCAATACATGGTTTCTTGCTCTCCATCAGCATATGCTCCAATGCAGGTAGCACTACTGCTTAAAGCACTTCCATCTATGTACTCAACAGTTGTGAGTTGGCTGTTGCCTAAAGAGTTCTCTACGCTCCCTACCTCTGAAGCCTCAGTAGAACCTAATCTGATATTTAAAGCGTCGATGTACTCACCATTGGGAACGAGTCTCTCGTCCAAGGTTTTGTTCATACGCCCCGCAATGAAGTTTCTTACAGTATTCGCCATGTTACTTTATCCACTTATCCTGTCCACGAAGATTCATTAGCAATCGTCCCGGATGAATGTTGCTCAAGCGGATTTTTGCATTTCTCAAAAGAGCAGACTTATCTTTTTTAGCCCTATTAACTACATACTCCTGAACGCCTAGTTTAGAATTGAGAATCGCATAACGGATGTAAGCGTACACATACTCTTCAAACAGTTTGTTTACCGTGACGCTCGCGTCATTACCGTTTTCCATACCATCAGACACATACTCAAGGATAGCCAACTTGTTGTTCATTGTAGAACTAAAGTTGATTACACCGCCCTTCTTGTCAATAGAAAATGTTGGATTGGAGTTTGCTACTTCTGTCTCAAGTCCATACCTCGCTCCGATTTGGTAGTCAAAAAACCAATTGCCTTCCCAATAGTAACCTTCCTGACCATTGTAAGGATTGTCAGGGTTTAGATAGATGCTCTTCTTTTGCCCTGTAATCCTGTCATATGACATAGTAGAGAATTCAGGCTTCAAGACATTCCCGTTAATATCAAAAAGGATGCGGCTACTGTTGTCTTGTAAATAACCTGTAGCCCAATTGGTTTGAATGTTTTCCGTAAGAGGATACAACGTCCCGTTTTCATACAGAGATAGTCTGACCCAATTCACATAGTCTTGAGGCAAAATGTACCTAAGGCTTTCTCCTACGTTTAACTCAAGAATCTTAGCTTCTTTGAACGCATCATAGTTGAGTTCCATAATTGCTCTTTTAGCATGGAACAAAACTTTAAACCTTTCTTCGTTATTAACGAGAGAGTGGTTCCCATCGTAAATAAGCAAGAATCTATTTACTATGTCTGTAAGAGATACAAACTGATACGACCCCCAATTAGCATTCTCAGGATTTCCGCCCGCATTCTCATAGTATTGATAGTCTGTGATATACGGCATTACGATTGTTGTTGTAGGTTTTGCAACTCTTCTTGTTGAGCAAACTGATAAACTTCACCCTCTCTAATTGAGATGCCACACATCTGCAAAATCAAAAGAACTAACCTAGGTTCGTCATCAATCGGAAGCTCAAAGTTTTGAAAGTCCGCTTGGCTTGGGTTATAAATTGGCTCACCTCCTGTAACAGTTGTGTATGTCCAATTAGGGTCAAATGGGTAACGAATGTATTGAGCCTCAACCTCTGTAGCAGCATTAATTGTAGCGGGGAAAACCGTCATTAGGTTTGCCTCAATGGTATAAGCAGGGTAAGCGTTACTTGGTGCCAATAACATGTCGTTATTAAGCATTGTAATCTTACTATGGCTTACGGCTTCAGCTTCTCCCAAGAAAGTCCTCGGAGTAGTTGACGCATCATAACAAAGAATTTTGTTTAGCAAATACCAATCGTTTTGAGTAGTCGTTAAAGAGGGTAAAGTAAATTGGTTTACTCCTGCCACAGGAATTGCCAAATTAGCCGTAACCGAAAACACATCAATTGATTCCGAAATGCTTTTAGAAGCATCCGCATACCCCGTGCCTGATTGACGAGCATTTTCTTTATTGAGAGCGTTGTTGTACTCAGCAAAGTACTCTTCGAAAATTTCTAGTTGCGCTTGTTTAGCAAAAAGGTTGAAGTCAGCAGGAGAAATGTACCCATAATTGTTCTTGTTAAGTACGGATAGCACTGTATTTCGGACAGAATTTATCATGAGGAAACCTTTTTCCAAAGATAGCCAAAAAAAAAGAGGCCACTGATAGCGGCCCCTTTCCCTTCAATAGAATAAATAATCTTATGTAAATGCCGTAACAACAATGGCTGTTACCGTTTGTCCCAAAGGAATATTTACATCAATGACCGCATCTCTCCAACTCGTTTGAGCACCTTGAATGGATGCGTTTTGAATGGCAGTAATCATTTTAAAATCAGCACCTGTAGTGGTCAAGGAATAGTGATGACCAACAGAGTCGCAATTAAAAATCTTAACTTCAGTAGCTGACGTAAGTTCTGCGTAAGCACCGGAGCCGATAGGAACGATTTGAGTTGCACTACCGACTGTGAATCTTAAATACTTGTTCATGAGAATACTGTCATTACGATACTAGTTACAGTCTCTCCAACAGGGAGTTTAACCAATACCTCAGCGTTATGCCACGGAGTAACAGCAGCCTCTTCAATAGCCTGTTCAATGGCTAGTGTCATAGCTGCTGTAGACCCTACCGTAGTAAGAGCATAGTGATGTGTAAGTGCAGCCGTGTTGTAAACACGCATAGCAGTGTCAGACGTTCGTTCAACAAACAAACCGTTTCCCACGGGGATGTTGTGGTTCCCTGCGTCTGTAGGGATTTTTAGATATTTATCCATCGTTTAAAAATTAGATGATTCAAAAGCAAAGATAAGGTCAAAAAAAAAGCCGCAAAATGCGACCTTTCTTTATCAGTAAGAATCTCTATTACAGTGGAGCAACAGTAAAATCAACTGAGTTATTTACTACATCCTGTGGGTTAGCCCACTTTAGAATGTACTGCCAATTAGTTCCTGTGTAATGAACCTTAGCAGTAGGGTTTCCCTTGTTGCAGTCGTTATCACAAGTTACATGCATCGCATTGTTCCAATAGCCATACGACATTTGGAAATTACCCGTAGCAGGGTCAGGCTTTGCAATAACAGCCGAAGGGTCAGGATAGCAAGTAAAAATAGTTCCTGACGAAGAGTGAGTATTAGAAGTCAAATCTGCTGATTGACCTGCAGCAATATCCACCCACACATTAGGTTTGTCTACACCAAAGGTTTTATGGCACCTCATGTCCGCACCTGTAGAATTGGTAACCTTCAAGGTTACAGTAACAGGGTCAGAGCCTACGTTAAGGTCAGAGTCTCCGCAAGACGAAAACAAAAACCCACAAATCAAAATTAAAGACAGTCTCATCATCTATGGTTTAATTGGTTAAAAAAGATTCTAGGTATGTAAGGGCTTCAACACCCTCGTCAGTAATAAAGAATGACTCACACGTTGACAATGGGTCGTCCCCAAATGGAACTGTGAGCAATTTCTTTTTGTTGGTGGTGGTATTGTACCACACCTCTGTTTTATTTCGTCGAAACGAAAGCACTCCTTTATCAAAAAATCTTTGAATGTTAGACTGCAGCTTAAGCTGAGGGTCGTTGACTATCTCTAGAAATCTCTGAGGGTCTTGACGAGCAGCAATTAAGAGGTCTCTACGCAACTCCGATGTAGTAATTGACGTAGGGTCGATGCCATACATTACACGAGCAACGTTTTCGGCTTGTTCAATAGCCAACCCACGACATTCAATCAATGCGTCAACCTCGTAGTTGAGGTTTTCCATCTCTTGTTTAGCATCACGCTCTACATTAATCTCCTCAAACTTTTTACCGTTCAATGGATGCAGGCTTAAAAACTCCTGAAGTGTGGGGTTATTTTTTGGAACAGAGAGCATGCCATCAAGAAAAATGATTGGCTCTACTACTACTTGACCATCTTGTTCATCTACCCAAATAGAACGTTGGTTTGCTGCGTATCGAAGTTCTCGATTTACTCCTTTGTCTTCATCAAAATGAAGCATTGGCTTTCTAGCATTTCCTCCTGAACTAACATAGGTAGAGAGGGGTGCCGCATCACGCATTAGTTTGTAGTTGCGGTCTTTGAGAACAGGTTTGTTCTTACTCATAAGGATTGGATTAAAGTTTAAAAAAGTAAAGGGGTGAGAGTTTAAACTCCCACCCCATTACCAACATCAGATTATTGCTCGAACAAGAAGAAGTTGTTCGCTCCCAATGTGCAAACTGCACGCTCAGAGAGGAAGTGAACTTCCATTGCATCAAGGCTGCTAGTAGCTGCACCACCTGCAGAACCTGTAATCCACGTCTTGTAGCGACGGTCTTCAGTTTCAGAGGCACGGTAGCGTACGTGCAAGAATGGACGCTTTGCGTTCTTTCCGAGAATTTGGTCATACACTGAAGTAGAACCTGCAGGTACCAAGAGACCATCAATGGCTCCGCTGCCTGCAGCTTCGTTCAATCCGCCACGCATAGTGGGGTCGTTCAAGTACTTCCAATCAGACTTGTAGAAGTCGTATCCACGACGGAATCCTGTGAATCCGAGGTTCAACGCCATCTCTTCGTCGTTGTCAAACAAACCATATGAAGTACCACCCGCTCCGTAAGAGTTTTGAGCGGCCAACATATCGTCAATAGCAAAACCGAAGTTACGATTTACGAATACGACGTTCTCTTCAATAGCACCTTGCTTGTCAAGTCGCTTGATGATAGCATCCCATCCTGCCAAATCAACAGGGTTACCTCCTGTCCAAACGTTACCTCGATTGTTTACAACGTAGAATACACCTTCAGAACCTTTGTTACCCATAGTAGGGTTGTCGGCTGCTGTAGCTGCACCTGAACCTGCTTCCGCAGGAACGGCTTCAATCATTGCAGTCTCCAAGTAATCGTCGAAACGAAGACGTGTTTCGTGCTCAGACTTCAAGTACCACAGGTATCCGTTCGCACCATTCTCAGTAGTCACCTCTACCCATCCAATTTGCGCCATATCAGAACCTGATACTGCGTACTTGTCTTTGATGATGATAGGTGAGTTATTGAAGAAGATGTCGTCAGACTCCAATGAACCTTCCATTCCAACTGTTCCTTTACGGAACTCAGAACCATAGATAAAGATGGTGTACTTCGTACCTGCTGCTGCGTTAACCAAACCTGCTGCTGTATAGAAAGCAACTTCAATTTGACTAGCAGTCAATGCATCTGCTGTACCTGACTTTGTTACGATACCCTTGATAGAATCAGGAGTAGACGTAGCGTCGTTAGATTGGATGAAGACAGTCTGTCCTTTACGAATAGCCAATTGAGCACCACCCGCAAGAGCAGGGTTAAAGGTGTCATTGATTGTAAACGTAGCCTTATCTACAGCCGCACCTCCTACAGCCGCAGCAGTAGTACAGTCATTGTACTTAATGTGCAAACGACCTTGTTCAGCCCACTCGATGCGGTCTGAGTTAGAAGGCATCTCCGCGCCAACCATTCGAATGAAAGAGGAGAGAGTACGATTTCCGTAACGCTCAAATTCCTTCTCGTAAGTATCGGGGAGGTACTGATTCAAAAAGTTGAAGTCAGTAATGTAATTGCTTGCAAGAGGCACTTGTTGTGCACTCGGTTGCAACGCAAATGTCGGGGTTCCTTTTACCGGCATAATTGTTTTTTTTTAAAAAATGAGTCAAGAAGTACGTCGTGCACTTCTAATTTTTAAGCCACGTCCTGAATCAGGATTTACAGAACGAACTTGAACGCCACCCTTAGTACCAACTTCCGGTGCAGTGCGCTCAGACATATTAATGTTCTTAGTCTTACGCATTACATCATCCACGGCTTCGGATTGCCCTTGCTCATAAAAGAACTTGGCAAACTTCTCAGGGTTCATTGCTATTGCTAGTGACCTGTGATACCCCACAGCATCCTTGACTAAGCCCTCATCATCTACAAATTGTTTTACCCAATTCATAGGTGTTTCCTGTAGCTTCTTCAATTCTGTCCTCTCTCCCGGAGTATACACGTAGGGCTTGTCGTTAATGTTGAACTCAAAACCTTTGAATTCATCGCCAAATACTTCGTTTGTTTTTTCGTCAAACCAAGTCTTCCTACGCATTTGCTCTTCTTGAGCGGTCTTCGCATCAGCAACATACTGCTTGTACTCAGCATAACCTTCGTCTTGTTCTAAAGAACCGCTCCCACTTGACTCAAGAGGAGTTCGGTATTTTTCTTTAGCTTCATCGAAGTATCGCTTCGCTTTAGCAACAGTTTTTTTCTTTGCTAGTTTCACTTTGCGGATGTCAGACTCGTCGTCGATGTCTTCATCAAATGCAAAGTCTTGCATCATATCATTTATATCTTCTGCATCAAGTCCTTCCTCCGTTGCCGTAAGGTATTCCTTAATGAGATTGTCAGCATCCATAGCCTCAAAGTCTCTGTTTAAACGAACAAAGTCTTCTACACCACGACCTGTTTCTTTTTTGTACTTAAAGAACGCAGACATTTCAGCATCCATATCACCGGATGATTCACGGGCCTGTTGAAGGTCATCAAGAGAATTAATCTCTCTGCCTAACCGTTCACTAATCATAGACAAAAGTTCACCCTCTTCAATAGGAGATTTCTCTTCTACCACGGGTGAGTCTTCAACAACATTTTCTTCTACCGCAGATGACTCATCTACAGTGGATTCATTCATTTGTTCCTCATGCTTTGCAAGCAGAGTTTCTTCGACTTCAGCTACCGATTTGGTACCCTCAGATTCGACAAGACGTACTTTCATTTCCATTTAATAAGATTTGATTCAAAGTTACACTAAAAATATTATAGAGTTAGACCTACCTAGGGTCAAACTCAGCAAGGTCAAAACCATCTAGACTGTCTTCGTTAGACTCAAAAGTCTGAGGGGGAAGATTGTTCTTTCGTTGATTGATGAGTTTAGACTGCTGTGTATTCTGCTGACTAATCCTTTCGGACTTCGCACCTTCACGTTGAGTCTCTCTGTCTTGTAGCTGCTGCTCAGACATATCACGCAACTGCATCTGATAGTTAAACTCAGTCTCCATTAATTGAGCCTTGAGCCTTGCCTCATTGTTCATCTTCTCAATCTCAAAAGCAATTTCGGCTTGCTTTAGCTGCATCTTTCCTTGCAAGTCGCTTTGCTGCTTTTGCATTTCCATTTGAGATTTCATCTCTTGAGCCTTTAAAGCCTGCTGAGATTGCATCGCTTGCTGCTGCATTTGCTGCTGCTCTTCTCGCTCTTGCTTACTAACCCTCTTCATTTTAAGAAGTTGATTCGCCAACTTTAGATTTCTAATCTCTCTGATGTCAATGGCATCCTCAAGATTAATGTCTCCTTTGGACAGTGCCATCTGTATGTTCTGCTCAAGCATAGCCTTCTGCTCTTCGTCAGGTGCTATCTCAATAAAGATTCCAAAGTCATAGATGTACAAGTCATTAATGTCATTTAGAATGCTGACGTTGTACTTGCCAATCTGATTAATAAACTCTTCACGGAAGTCGGCATACTCAATAATGTCAGACACCCTGTATGTCAATCCTTCCGCAAGGCTTCTATACATGTATAGGCTTGCGTCAAGAATATGACGAGTAGCGGTGTTAGAGTTTAAAGCCGCCAACTTCTGAACACCAACCAAAGAGTAGGGGTCAGGTTTTGAGCCATCGCGTGCTTCGTTTAATCCCGTTACATCACGAATCATTTGCATGTAATGATTCATGTTTTGGATAAGCATTTGCGCTTTACCCGCGCCCGAACTTGCAGTAAGCTGAGAGATAGGAACTTTACCTTGATTGTATTCCCCGTCTTGAGTATAGCTTCTTCCTACGACAGAACCTGTTTGGAAGTAAAGACGCAAAGCATCTTCAGGATTGTAAGAGTTTCCGGTGCCAAGGTCTACTTCATTCAATCCATCTGCATCAATGTACACTCCATCAGGAACAGTACGAGAAATTACCTGTTGCAATTTCAAGTGTGTCATTTGAATCAAGTCAGCAAATGGAATCATTCGCCTTACCAAAGACTCAATGTTTCCCTTGTACATACGAGGGGCTGTGGCTACGTAATTTGGAATAGCATACTGAGAGGCAGACTTAGGCCGAACCATATTTTCGGCTGCCTCCCACTTAAGAATGATGTTAGTTCCCATAACCATCACACCGTCATACCATACATCAATGGTCTTCTCTACCTTCTCAAAGTTCCCCTCTTCCTGCATTTCTACAGGAGGATTGAATTGGTCGTCTTTCTCAATCATCCGAGACCCACCGTTATCTAGCTTCTTCTTTTTGTAGACAATCTTTTTAGTTGTCTTGTAATTGAAGTACATCAGGGTGGTGGTGTCCCGATAAAAAATATCATTGTCGTAGTACTGAGCCACGTTGTAGTAGTCGTACCAACTTTGACCATACTTAGAGATTTCTTCTAAATCTTCCTTCGTAAGAGTAGGGTCAATCTTTAGCAGTTCAGTAATAGGAACTGTTTTAATCTCACCCCAATAGAAACAATCCTTAAAATGGGGGTCTTCTGTGTAACTGTAAACCACATTAGCAGGGTCTACATAGTTAATAGCAACCCCTGTTCCCGGAAGAAACTCGTGCTTAGCTACAGAAATACCGAGAACCATCAAGTCATAGTCTAAACGACGACGAATGTCATTGTAGTGGTTCTCGTCAAACAAAGTATTGATAGCCTCTTCTTCTGCAATCTCAATAGCAGGCTTATAGTTAAGCTGCATGTAAAGCTGCAGTTCTTCGTCAGAGTTAGGCAACTCATCAGGAGGCATAATAAATGGGTCTACACCTGTCTTCTCTTGAATGATTTCAAGCACAGGCTTTGCAGCCATTTGACCTTCGATAATGTTTTGATACTTACTTCTTTTAGATTGCGAAAGAGCATCTTGAGCGTAAGCATTTACTTTAAACAAACGTTCTGACATGCCGTTAACGACAATGTCTACAAATTTTGGAAGGATAGGTACGGGAGTCCAATCAAGATTTAGATAAGACAAATCACCGTCAATGGCTAATTCGTTTTTGTATTTGGCAATAGACTGTTCACCACGAGCGTATAGACGTAGACGATTAAACTCGCGGGCTTGGCTATAAAACCTACATTGATTACTGTCTTTTTTAAACCACTCATATTGAATGGCCTGACCAATTTGTAATCCAAATTCGTCTGTTGCTTTCTCAGCATCAGATACAAATTGGCTTGGAAAGCCTGCAGATGATATGTTGACTTTCACATTTTTCATCTAATTATTTCGCTTATCGTTCCACTATTTCTATACTGAGCGAAGGTAAGGCTTATTTTTTTCTGCTTTTGTTCAGGGGTGTACAAGTGCTTTTGGTTTGCCATTATAGCAAGGCCCGAACTAATGGTAGCATCGTAAGCAGTTCTATTGCTGATGTCAAACTTCGCCCAATCTTCTAGCGTTCTAACGAAAGGCATAGTCCCCATTTCGTCGGAGTCTCTAAATTGACCCTCTAAATCAAGCCCTACGTATTTCTCAATGTAAGATTCAATAGCAGATGCGTGCGCTTGTTTAACATCCTCAGATGAGTTTGGAATACCTCCCAACTCTCGCTCAGTCTTAGACAGTTTATTGTAGGGTTTGTCAGGACGGTTTAAACAAAACCCTCTATACCCTCGGTTTTTAAAATGGTAAAGCAACCTAGGCTTGTTGTTCTCAATGAGAATAGGCATACCGTAAAAAACGCAGGCCATTAATACCTCTTCAAAAAATATCTCTGCTGTTTGAGGTCTAGCCACATACTCAAGAAAAAACTCATTAGTAGGAGCCTCATCCATGTGATACTTGGTCATGCCGTGAAGCGCACCGTTAGAGCCTCCACCGCCTACGACTCCTGATATGTCATAAGAGTCGCACCCAAATGCACCAATGTGTTCATTTCCGGGGCGTTTGTTACCGCCTCTTTCTATAATAGAGTTTTGCAATCCTGCAGGGGGAGTCCACGAAACTCTAAACCTTCCTCGGCTATCGGGATAGAAAACTACCTTGGTATCTTTCTTTCCATCCTGCCAACCAAAGGAACCTCTTGTAACATACTGCTCCTTAATTAAAGACTCTGCATAATCTAACTGCTGATAAATCTTAGTAAGGTTAAACAAGGTAGACTTGCTTTCGTCTCTAAAGGCGTGAGACTCAGTTCTAGGAAACTGACGGTAAAATTCATTGAGAGCGTCAGGGTCGTTTTTAAGCGACTCTACTTCGGCCTCCCAATACGTAAGAGCACCTGAATTAATGGGACGATTGTCGATACCTAATACAGCCTTAGAAGGCTTGTTTACAACAGGGTGTCCGAAGCGGTCAATAAACCCCTCCATGTTGTACTCCATTGGAATAAACAAAGAGTACATGCCACTCCGTGTTTGACCATTACCATTGCGCTCAGAAATATCTGAATCTTCGTACAGCTTTTTAAAGTTGCCACCTCCTTTGCTTAAGGCATTAGATGTAGAACCCATAAGGCACTTACCAATAATGCGGCTTCCCAACCTGAGGCAGGTTTTAGTTACTCGCCAATTGTTGAGAATGTTGTTGGGCTTAATCCACTTACCGCTTTCGTCATGAACAAGCAACAATAGTTTCTCACCATCGTAAGAGTTGTCGTCAGTGTTCTTCCAATCAATCGTAGTGTCAAGACCATGCATTTCTTCCGCCACAGAAGTATGCATGTTCTTTTTTGTAATCTTAGAAGCAGGAACACGGAAGGCTAATTCCGTTTTTGGCTTGTCCATACCATCTTGTATGGGCTTAAAGAAAAAGGGTAGTCGGTTTGCAATAGGAACAACCTTATCGGTAAACATCTTCTTAGCATCAGAACCTGTCTTAGATAAAATTCCTACCCGTGAATCTTTTGCTAGTGTTCCTGTATTTACACATTCCGATGACCCCATGAACGAAAAGCCTGAACGCCTAATCTTAAGATAGGTCATCCCAAAACACCTATCATCCGCCTTGCATGCTTCCCAAAAAATAAAGAAGATTCGATTAGCCTCTCTGAAGTCGGGATAGCCAACGTCAATAGTAGACCACTGTAGGTACATGTAGTGTGCTCCCGTAAGATACGTAGGCACACCTTTGTTCATGAACCAAAAACCCTCCTCCCTTCGGTTGAATTCCTCTTCGATGTAATCGACCCATTCATTTTTAAACGAAGAGGGCATGTCGTTCCATGCAAAAATAGAGTGAACCCTAGACAAAGGTTTGGGGAGTTCTTCTCTAACCCAATACTGCTTTGATTTATCAGTGGGAGTTTGAACTCTCACATCAGAAGGAGGAAGGCCAATGTTTAATCCTGAGATATTAATAATCTCACCCACTTGACCTGTGCGCGATATGACTACTAAATCATATTTAGCATGGTACCCATATCCCCATGCCTTTGCTCTATTTTTATTAGATAGAACGTTTGAGGGAACTAGTTTTTCTACTGTAGTGTAGAGATTATTTTTTTGCTCTTTGTTCTGCAAAGCCTTGCTTGCTCTCTGTTCGACTAGTGTTAGTCTCTGCTAAGTTAAGGTTTTCTTGTTCTACCTCAATTTTAGACAAAATGTCAAACGCATCAAAGATGCATAGCTTCTTGGTTGCAGCAGCATTCTTTAGCCTATCAGCAGCCAACTCATCTTCAGGGTCAGGCTTAATGATGTCTTCTTGAGCAACCTTAATTAATTGCTCTACAGCCCGCTTTCCCGCTGCAATAATCTTTGTTTTTAGTTCTTTAGATTCCATCAGCTAGTGTTATTTGATGGTCATAAATTCTGTACAGCGTATCTCCATCAACATCAAACTCGTACTCTGAGTAAGGAGTAAACGAAACCTTTGTTCCCGTCTCGACTCCTTGAGATTTTAGATACTCATTAGGATAGCGCATGATTCCCATTAAAGGCTCATTCTTTTCTCCTTTATCAAGCAAAGATTTTTCTGCCTCGATAGGTTCTACAAAACAGTATCGGTCATATGCATTCCATTTACCGTCTCTTTGATACAAAAAGAATTGGTCGGCATCAACAAAGAACCAATCATCTCGGAAAAAACTCTTGCCACTTTTTCTACGACCCTTGATGTCATTGTAAAACTTGAACACGTTATGATGAACAAGCAGCACATCTCCCTTTTGAATCGGCCCTTTGTAATCTAATGGCAACTCTAATACCGTAGCCTCTCTGTTCGACGCTGAAGCGTCTTCTTCAGAACTGCTAACAATGAGGTCAATGCCTCCTACCTTTTTGGTATTACGGTATCGCCCACCTCGATGAGGTTGGACTATAAAATTAAATGGTGAGCGCACTATTTAAGGTTGATGTTGTACTCGACAGAGATAGGCATAGTCTGCTTAAACTCTTTCCAAAGAACAATAGAATCATCTTTCTCAATCCAAATCAGGATAGAGTTAGAGTCTACTTCATGACGAATGTGATGAATCTTGTAGGAACCATTAAGAACATCTTGCCCTACGATGTAGTGCATAGCCCCTCCTTTGTAATCAGGGCCAATAGATATTTTCCTAATGTCTCGATTCATAGACTCTGAGCCACAACATTCAAATGAGTTGTGGTAACGTTATTGGTAGCCGTAATGTTCTTCACCTTGACTTCTATGTAATCATTAGTAGCCATACTAACCAATGCTTGCATAGTCAAAGCTGCTGTCAACGCAGGAATTTCTACCGTCTGCTCAGTGCCTGCTATTTTTGCCCCGTTCTTAAACAAGGAAAAAACAATATCGTCTCCGTTTGTACCTGTAATGTTTACAGTAAAAGTAAGATTACAGACCCTAGTAGTTGCGTTGGTATACACAACTCTGTTTTGATTGGGGCTACTTCCAACCGACCAACCACTTGCTAATTGAGAAGCAAGAACACTATTTAAAGAAACGAAATCTGTAATGTTTGCAAAGACAGTTTGGAAAGTACCTGTGACGTCAGCCGCATTAATGTAGACAGTACCCGGTGCAAGAGAAATAATGCTTGCAATCGTGTAGTTTTTTGTAATGTTGGAATCCTCGCTATCGGTTCCAATAACAAAATCATTTACATTGACGCTACTGTCAATTGGATAGGTACTAATCCTTGCCATCTTCTTTATACGTTAGTGCTCCCGTTTGAACATTTACACTAACGTCCTTACCATACTTCTCAACCAACTGTTGCTCCATTCCTACAAAGCCTTCTTTCATGCTTACCATAGAATTTACTGCGTTTTGTTGAGCAAGAGTAGCGTCAGCTACTTGCATCTTGGCTTGGTTAAACGCAGACAAAGTTGACTGAAGATTAGTAAGTTCTTCAGTGGTAAGTTCCTTGGGAACTAGGGTTTTTTTCTTAGCCATTTGAATAAAATTAGATTGGATTTAAGACAAAGATACAACTTTACTTCCTACGGTTTTTACCGAGAACTACGGCCTGTAGGATTCGCTTCAGAACATTAACGACTTTGTCGTCTTTCTCTGTTTCAGTCAAAGCAGTCACAGTTCCTGCTGCAGTAATCAAGGCGAGGGCGAGACTTGCCCAATTTTGTACTAGAAATTCCATAGCTTATTTGTTTAGAAAGCCGAACTTCTCCTCTACAGAGAAAGAAGGACAGGCTTTGGATGAATATTCATTGTGTCCGTGAAGACTTAAGTAACCAAAAGTAAGTCGTAAACTTTTAACCAAATCTACAAAGGCTATCTCTTGTTGGACAGTCATAGTGTCTTTAGGGACTAAATCCTTGTCCACTCCTCCAACATAACAAACCCCAATAGAGTCTTCATTTTCTCCCGATGTGTGAGCACCTTGAATAGAAACAGGGCGACCAATCTCTATTAGACCGTCAAGATGGATTACATAGTGGTATCCAATATCTGACCATCCATTACCCTGAGGAGGAGGGTCAGTATGCCACTTGCGAATAGTGTCTACACTTACCTCTCTTCCTTCGGGAGTAGCAGCGCAATGAAGTATGATTCTTTCTAAATCTCTCATTGAATGCCTTTCTTCGCAAGAAGAAGTTTAATCTCATTGATTCCTTCTACTAGTACATCTAATGTCTGCTGAACTTTAGTCTCTTGTTTCTCTAGAGAAAACAACCTAGACTTGATTTTCGTGACCTCATTAGTCATCTTAATCCAAGTCCCAATTAATCCCGACAATAGTCCTACTGCAATCGCCACTAATTCATACTCCATTATTTCTATTTCGGTGGTGGAGACGGAATCTCCGGGTTATTGTGTTCTAGATACTTGTAAAGATAAGCCGCAAGTTTTCTAACCTTATCACGAACCTGAGCAGACGTGTCGTTAGTGGTAGGGATGTAATCTTTTATCTGTTGAAGGCCATCATACGATTGCTCAACTTCATCAGGTAAAATGGTGTTTGGGTCAATGCTCATTATTCAGTGAATAGGTTATAGTTAATCGTGAAGTACCGACTACCTGAAACTGTTCCTCGGTATGCAAATGCTGCAAAAAAATACTCACCTGAATTAGCGGTGATATTGCCCCCTACTGTAAAGGACATTGGAATAATGTTTTGACTAGCACTAGGAACGGTAACTGACGCTGACCCCACAAGCGTCATCTGCGTTGAAGCGACGTAAGTACCATTTGCCATTGCGGTAACAAGAGATGAGGGATACCTAAAAATGTAAAAGAAACATTGATTATTTTGAGTTTCTGATTGGGAGGGAAACTCTACAGTTCCGGTCATTGTTATTTTTCCCGATTTAGGACTTACAAATGCCGCATTGTTAGTGTTATAAGGCACCCCCAACGTAGTGCTTGTCCCCGGAGTTCCAAGAGAAATAAAGCTAGGGCTACCATTTGCCATGAATGTAGTCCAATTGAAGTAGTTAACACCTAAACCTCCGCCAAGCACAATGATTCTCGCATTAGCATCAGAGGTCGTGTTAATCGTAACCCTACCTCCTGCAGAAATCAAACTAAACGAAGAATTGCCCCCGGTACCCCCTGTTGCAAAGGAAAGACCTCCGCTTCCATCAGTCTGTAATACTTGACCTGCCGTTCCATCAGTAGCAGGTAAAGTAAAAACAGTGCCTGCGGAAAGAGTGTCAGGTGCTTTAAGACCGATATAGTCATTACCCGTTCCCTCTGAAAATCGCATTTCAGGCGCAGTCGTAGTACTGTCTGTTCTTAGATAAAGCGCGTTATAGATTTGAACATTAGAAGAAGTCAAATCCAATACGTTTCCTGAACCGGAGTTGATGTCTAAACTAAAGGTACCAAGAGAAGTTGTTCTATTTGCGTCAAGGGTTAAGTTTGTGTTGGCGATGTTAGTGTCACCCGTTCCCCCCGTACTCCAAGACATTACTCCCGCTGTAGTAGAACTTAGAACCTGACCGTTGCTACTAGGATAATTAGTTGGCAAGGTATAATCTTGGCTTGCTGTTATTGAATCAGCAGCCTTGAGCCTTACGAAATTTGTCCCGCTAGTTGCTGCCTCCCTAAATTCTATAGAACTACCCGAAGTTTGCCCCGCAGCAACAGCTACAGTAAGACGACCAAAAATTAGAGTTTGTGGCGTGGTCGAAAAAAATTGAAGCATTGATGGCACCTCGCCATCAACATAAAATGTTAATTGACCTACCGATAAAAACACATACGCCTCGCCATTATTTCTTTCTATGGTTAATGAGGTATCTACACTCGCATTGCCCAACCGCAAAAAAGAACTTGTAGAACCTGTCGAGTTATTGTTGTCAATGGTAAGATATTCACTCCCTAAAGACGATGCCATTGTGAGAGTGCTATCGCTCTCTATACCTACATCATCTAAGAATTTGATGTTTGACATAGCGGATTAGTCGCATTTAACAATAACACACTTCATTGAAGCTGCGGCAGGAGCAGTACTAAACGTAAGAGTTACATTGTTAGCATCGGTTCGAGCAGTCTTAGCAAAGACAGTCGTTCCATCTGCCACTAAGAACACCTGCACCAATACATTTACTGAACCTAAAGAGTGGTTGATGGTAGCCGTAGTGCTGCCTCCAAAGGCTGCTGAAGTAAATCGGTACCCATCAATAAGCCCTTCTACCGTAGCATTAAAGTTTGATACCTGCGATGCAGTAATATCAATGGTAGTATCCGTAATTAAAGTTACAGCACCAAAGGCATTAGTTGTAATGACAGGAACACTTGAAGCAGAACCTTCTGTTGTAAATGCAGTCTGAGCAGGGATAGCAGGTTGGCCTGCTGTCGTCATTGTTGCAAAGCCGTTAGCAACTAAGAACTTTGAAATACCTTCAATGCTATTGGTAGCCTTGTCGATATTGTTCTGAACCTCTGTCCAATCTGCCTCGCTAGTTGGGTTGTCTTGATTGGAGATAATCAAATCACCAATCTCTAGCGTAGTAGTAAAGAACCCACTACCATCACCTGCTGTAGTTACTACATAGGTAAATCCTTTAAGGACAGCTGCGCCTGTGGGAGGTGCCGCAGATGCGTTATAGCCTCCTTGGAAGATTAATGCTCCTGAACCTGCAAGTGTTGTATCTACATAATTCTTAGAAGCTGCATGCGCAGCAGCTGTTGGAACCTGCGGAATAGTTACCTGACCTGAAAAGGTCGCTGTAGTACCTGTCAAGTTACCCGTAAGAGTAGCCTGCACCGCACTCATGTCGGCAGTAACAGTAAGGTCGTTTGCAATAGTTACATCATCAGGAAGGCCAATGGTGATAGTACCACTACCTACGGTCTCAGTAATAGCAATCTCAGCGGTAGTTCCTGCAATAGTTACAGTACCACCTGTTGACCCTGACGATGGAGTCAATACTATCTCAGCCGTATTGGCTGCACCTGCCGCGACAGGTAAGGTATACGTAATATTAGATGCGGTAGGAAGCGTAACTGTCTTTAGGTTGACACCTGTTACGTGACCTGTAGAGTCACTCGACACGCTGTCAATAGCGGTAAAGGTTGCGCCTGTTCCGGGTGCCGCTGCGCTCGTGGTATCAGTACGAGTCTGATTCTCATGGATAATCTGAATTTCAGGCGTTGAGCCTCCTGCAGCCGGGATGGAAAGAGTACTCATCTTAAGACCGCCTCCAAAATAGACAGTAGAGTCAGTAGAATTTACTGTTAGGGAATTACCCGCATCTCCGGCTGCAATCCAACTTTCAAAGCCCAATGGGTTAATAATAGCCCCAAGGTCAGTAAGGCTATAAGGCCCAACAGTGTTGCCTACACTAACAAGAACATTAGAAGCAGCCACGAGCGTATCTGTGCCTGCTGCTGCAAGAACGATGTTAGTAGCTGAGGTGTAGTCAGGCTCAATGTCTACAACAGTAACATTGCCTGCATTAATCAAACCATTACTACCTGTAACGCTGTCTACGTTACCTGAGCCATCTAGTTCAATCCAAGCCGCGCCATCGTAGTAGCGAATAGCGTCAGTGCCTGTATTAAAATAAATCTGTCCCGAATTGGGACTAGCGGGGTTGCTCGCTAGATTCTCTAGGGCTACCGATTGAATCTCTTGCTTGTCAAGAGATATGTCGTCAAAAAACTTAATTGCCATGATGCGTTAGTTAAAGTATGCGAAGCCCGCTACCGCGGTGCTAAATGTAATGGTTACTGTATTGAGACTCGTGTATTCTATGTTTGGAAATATCTCAAATTCATTTGTGTCGGTAACCGTTACAGCACAATACTTATTGAGATTATGAGTGACTTGCCATATGTTTGATGCTACTGCTTGAGTGTAGACAAAGTTTTTGTCATTCGACAAATTTACATCATACTGAAGTATGCTAATAAAGTAGTCCTTTTCATCAATGAATTTCCCCGGCCCGCTTACGTAGCTAAGGAGTATGTCATAAAAGCCTAGGCTATTGAGGCTACTACTTGTCCACGTAAAAATTCCCCAATTCGAAATTGCATCGCATTCAGAAATCATTACTAAAGACCCTGATAAGGGAGTAGTGTAGAAATTAGAAAGGGAATCTAGCGGTCTGTTCTGTTGGAACTCACTAATAACAAAAGCACTTACCGTACTAAAAGGAACGTCTGCTCCTTTGGTAACCTGAAAGCTAATCGTTCCCTGTTCGCGTCCCGGAGGATTAGTAAAATCCTCGTACTTATAACGCAAAGAATGCGACTCTACTTTATTAGAGCCGTTAATAAACTCAGCTACCGCGTCAGCGGTAAAATTTTTAGTCGCAAAAAAATTCTGTGAATCACTGCCAATCCATTTATCGGTGCCTACTATGACAGTGTCTAAAGGATATGTACTGATTCTTGCCATACCCCAAAGATAAGAGATAATCTATAGCCGTTTTTTGAGAAACGAGAGTTTAAACTCTCGTTACTGTGTAGGTAATATTTGCATTTACCGTACACGTGCTCGTCCATCGGGAAGACTTGCTCATACTAAAATGGAAATAGAAATTACCATAGTGCGACAAGGTCGGTAGCGTTAGTTCCCGTAGCGAAAACACGCAAGCATTGAACAGGAATGTAGTCTCCCTTAGGGACATTCTTAAACACAACCTCATTGCCCGCAGCAGTAAGAACTTTAACGTTGTTAGCCGCAGCAGCCCCGTCGCCTACATATAAAACAAAAGGCTCTGTATTAGAGTTGGCTTGGCCTACCGTTCCGTAAATCCTAAAGTCTTCTCCTACCGCAACAATGTTAGAGTCCAACTCCAACTCCGCTGAATAAACGGCAGCTACCGCAGTAAAAGTGTTGTCAGTGTAATTCCATACTACGTCATCAACGCTTACCACACCGAGGAAGCCGCCCGTATAGATTTCATATACGTCAGCCACATCACTGAAGATGTTATCTGCCAAACTCAACGTAGTGGAACTATCAACTGCAGTAACATGAGTAGTGTCTCCTGACTGATTAATAACGGTGTTACCCACTACAACGCTAGAAAAATCAGCAGTATCGTCAGTCAATTTACTAGCCGTAATGGTAGTAGGATTGCCTGTAAAGGAAAGCGTAGCTACCGAAAGGTCACGAGCGTTATTCGTGATAGTCTTGTCAGATACTCCACTAGCGATAGCAGGCTGACTAGGACTAATAACATTGATTGTATCAGAGAGGCTAACAGCTACGGCCTGAGTGGGTTGTAATTTTTGATATGCCATAGTTTCTTAGACGTTTGTTAATGCCGACTTAGTCCACTTAGCCGAACCTGCCACACCCGCAACTACGCACACATAAATACCGTTATCAGCGTCAGTCTCGTCTCCGTGATATAAAACCATCTGACCTGCGCTTCCTGCGGTAGACCCACTAGTAGGAGCAGAACCCTGAGTTTGAAATATAATATTAGACGCTGTTGGAAACAAAAGACTAACAGGAGCGGAACCGCTTCCTGCAGTAATAAAATTAAGACCTCCCGATGTGCTTGCAGACAAAAGGGAGTTTCCTATAGTGCCACTAGCAGTGAAAAGAGCGAATTGGTTAAGAGTTCCACTGCCACCAATCTCTGCATTTATGGTAACGTTACCCGTTCCTCCAACAGGGGAAATGCTAGTATTGTTACCCGCTACAATAGAATCAACAGCACCTCCACTACCACCACTTACAGTATCGGCAATGTCTTGCATTGTATATGTACGACGGTCAGCGTTTGCAGTTGCAGAGCCTCGATTAGTCGTGTCCACATCAGAAGCGATAGTGTGGAACTTTTGGTCGTTTGGAATAGTAGCCATTAGCTATACGGGAATTTGCGATTTAAAGAATCACGACGCTCTCCACAACCACAGTCTTTTCCTGTAGCCTTAGAAACGGTATCTACTACGCGCTTAATGCCCGTAACCCTAGTTACCTTTTCAATGGTATCGCCTAATCCTTTTGACTTCATGTTATTACTTTCGGATGAGGCCACCCAAATGTCCTTTCACGCTCTTAGGGTAATACTTCATAGAGTGGTCTGCACCATACGCATGGCCGTCCATCTTCTTAGCCATAGCCTTAGATTCGTCCCGACGGGATTTCATAGACTGTGACTTCTTTCCGTTACGCGCTCCAAGAGATTCGTCTAGGCGAGAATTGTATCCTTGCTTTTTCATGATAAGAGTATTAATGCTTCAAAGATACTAATATTTTCCTTGTCGCTTTTTTGGCGAAGAGGCCGTGGACTTTCCGGGGCCGCCCCATAATTTTTTGCATGCCCAATAGCGAGCACTCATTTTATTCGTTGCAGTTCCGCACTTGTGTCGTGCACGAAATGACTTGCGTGCAGCAGCAGAATAGTTGTGACCATAGCCCTTCGCACCAAAGTGAATCAACTTCTCTTTGCCGTTAGAGCAAGCCTTAACCATTTTCTTTTTGCCCGCTCTGTCACTTCGAGTGACCACGTTGCATTTCATCTTGCTCTTGTCGGCCATGTCTATCTACTTACTCTGCCTGCAGCAGTGTTCGAAACAAATTGCTTTTTAGTCCCCCCCTTCTTCTTTTTACGTCGAGCCGTAGCTGCACGCTCAGCTTTACTCATGCTCTTTGCTTTAGCTAAAGGAAGACAGCGGTCAGGATTCTTCTTGTTCTTGCTAGTTCCGCAAGCACCTTTAATAGAACCGTCAGTGCCAATTCGCACCCACTTTTCATCTCGCCACTTCTTTAACTCTCCCATCAGTAAGAGGACTTCATCTTCTTTTCCATCCCATAGCCGGGATTGTTTTTGACTTTACCCTTGTTCATTTTAGCGAAAGAGTCTGCTTGAGCCTTTCCAACTGCGTTGTATGGGAACACACGCTTTCCTGCTTTACTAGTTACTGTAGGCATGATTATTTTTTTTTGGGATTCATTGATTTCAACATCTTGTCAATCTTTGCAGCTTGACCTTTATGCATAGCAGACGCTTTTTTAAGTTCTGCTGATATGGTTCGGAGTTTTGCCTTGTCCATTACTTCTTTGATTTTTTTGCGTAGTTAGGGTCTTTGCAATACTTGCTTGCTGCCATGTTAGCATAAGCAGATGGGTAGCGGTCAAACGTTCGTTTTGCCCATGCTATTCCTGCGGGACAAATTTTATTTCCTTTTGTGCGTCCTTTACTAGCCATGACTATTATTGTTTAGAGCCATAAAATCCTCGCATCCCACGCAGCCCTGATATGCTGTTTCCCGCTGAAGCTGTCTTGCGCTTGGCACGACGCTTCTTTGCTTTCTCACTCCTCATCTTAGTCCTAGCTGCACGACGCTCTGCACGTCTCTTAGCTGCTGCATCACTAATGTCAGTGAACTGTTGCTCCAAGGACTTTTTCTCTTCTTTCTCTTCAGCCATAGTAATACGTTTAACTTTGTAAAGTTACAGCAAAAAAAATCCACTTGAATCGACCTAACGACTACCTAAAGTTTTGGCGAGTAATAAGATACTTTGTCAAAGCTAAGTACGGATTAAGCCAAGCCGACCTTGATGTCTTGCTCTTTCTTTACAGCGAAGGATACTTTAGTAAAGACAAATTCAAAGAGTTTGATAAACTCCTTAGTTGGGATGTCAATAGGTTCAATCGTTTACTAAAAGATGATTGGATAACCGTCTTCCGTAAACGCAGTGGAAACCGAAAAGCATTGTACGAATTATCGTACAAAGGAAGACGATGTGTAAATTCTATCTACAAAAAATTGAGTGGCGAGGAAATCCCCACCACTCAAAATTCTAATCCTCTATTTGCAAAGAATGTCTCCTATTCCGATAAGGTGTATCGTAGGATGATAGAAGACATGAACGCGGCTACACGACAACAACAACGTCAGGCTCCCGAATCAGAGTAACAACTGTTTCGTCAAGCATCATAGTATGACCCGCACCTTTGTCATAGAAGATGGTATCACCATCTTTGATGCTGTTTACCTCTGTACCGACTTTAATGACTACCCCCTTTCTGTATCGAAAGTCTTGTACGTCATCAGATGATAGTATCAACCCCCCTGAAGTTTTTACCTTTTCTTTAATCGGGTCAATAGCAATGTATTTTCCTATAGGCTTCATAAGTCTGTGTAGATTAGAGCAGTATCTACTTTACATTCAGTAGATGGTGTAGGACACGAATAGTTGGTTACAATGCCTTCTCCTTCTACACCGTAGTCTTCATAGGTGTGGTCATTACCCCATATCATTTGACAACTGCAATTAGGACACTTCATTCTTTCCCGATTTCACGAGCCATAGTAATAATGGCATTAGTTGATAGAATAGTAGACGCTACTGAAACTGCATTCTGCAATGCAACCTTGGTAACCTTCATAGGGTCGATAACCCCCATCTCGATAAGGTCGCCATACTTGTTCTTCTTTACATCGTAACCTTCTGTGGCGGAAGGAGTATCTCCCTTTTGCCAATCATAGTGATATACCTCATCAGAATTTTTACCTGCATTGACAAGTATCTGATTGAGAGGAGCATTAAGAGCAACTGTCAGCATACTAGAAGCGGCAAGCATATCGACATCAGGAGTCTCTAGGTGCTTCTCAATTACATTCAAACATGCATTGTGCAGTGCCATTCCCCCTCCCGGTAGGATACCTTCCTCAAGGGCTGACCGTACAGCGCATACCGCATCGTCTACACGGTCATACAGTTCTTTCTGTTCTAGGTCTGTCTGTCCTCCTACATAGATAACACCAATGCCACCTGTAAGAGTTGCGATACGAGAACGCAAAAAGTCTTTAGCCAACTTAACCTTCTCTTTCTTTACTGCCGCACGCAACTGAGTTACACGCTCCTTAATCTTATCACTCGACTCTTCTTCGTTCGTCAGGAGGATGGTAGACCCACGAGAGATAACAGCCTTGGATACCTTACCTAGGTCGGTAGGTTCCATAAGACTAAGGTCATCACCCGTCTTCTCACTGTAGTAGGTAGCATTCACAGCAGCCGCAATGTCTTGCATCAACTCATGTTGCTTATATCCAAAGTTAGGTGGAGCAATAACACATAGCTTCAGACCGTTCTTCATAACGTTCGCAGCCAAGGTATTCGTAACCTGTTGTGATACAGGAGCGATAATCAATAGCTTCTTATTAGAAGGGATGATGTAATTCAGAATCTTCTCAATCTGCAAGACGTTGTCAATGCCTGCATCACTAACCAATACATGGCAGTCATCAAGGATACACTCATCACGAGTTTGGTCATTGATAAATAAGGGAGCCGTATACCCTCTCTCAATCTTAAGACCCTTCGTAGTCTCAAACGTAGTGTCACTAGTTTGACTGTTCTCTACAGTTACAACACCGTCCTTACCTACTTCTTTATAGACCTTGGAAATGATGTCACCAATGACAGGGTCGTTATTACTAGAGATGGTAGCTACATCAAGCATACGCTTCTCAGTCAACGGCATGCTAATCTTTTGCAAGTAGTCAACGACCTCATTCGTTAACGAAACGACATTGCGAAGCATGTTGGTCTTATTAATCCCCCGATGCTTGTACTCAAGTGCTTCATAACCCGCACGAACCAAAGCCTCGGTAAGTACAATCGCAGTAGTCGTTCCATCACCTGCCTCAGAAGCTGTACGGTCTGATGCCTCTTTCATCATACGAACCGCAAGGTTCTCGACAGGGTCAATAAGGTCAACCGCTTTAGCTACAGTAACACCGTCCTTGGTTACCGTGATGCCATGAAGGTGGTGAGGCGATTCAATTAGAACCGTTTGTCCGCTTGGGCCGAGAGTACTCTTGACAGCATTAGCCATCTGAGTAATGCCGTCGATTAATTTGGAACGACCTGCATCGTCAAACTGTAGGTCTTTAGGCATATAGCCTGTGTTGTCTTTAAACATTGAATTAGATTTGATTGGTTACAAAGGTACGACTTATTGCCACAAGGAATGACCTTCACAAATTGTGCCATACCTAGATAAGAAGTACGTTAAGTCATATATGTCCACTGTGCCGCTATAGTTGAAGTCTCCATCCGGACAATCCGTCTGACCCCAACAACTTAGAACTGACAATAAGTCTACAAGCCCAACCACATAGTCACCGTTTACATCGCAGAAACAAATAGGCAACCCACCAAATAAACCTCCTCGGTTGTAAGCAAGCATATTGTGCATGCGCTCTATCTGTCCCGGAGTAAAGTGTTGACGACATGAATCAGGATAGTAGTCCATGTGGTTGTCAGCCGTATAGTTATACAAAGCCTCAGGACACATCGGTGGGTCGCACTCCCATTGCAATTTAGTAGGAGGGGTGTCACACACAAAGTCACCATAGGCATGGCATGGTATCCCGTTGCCATTACCACAGTTGCTTACCGATTGAAACACATGATGCAACCCGCAGTAGTGACCCATCTCATGAGTCAATACTTTGTTCTCGTTGTTGCGAGGATGAGTACTGTCAAATCCGAATATGTCTGAACGTAACCATATGCCGTCTCGACTATTGGTTTCTGATACCGTTACATACGACCAACCTAATATGCCGCCACACATCTTGGGTATCACATAGATGTTGCAGAAATGGTCAGGGTCGTAATTAGGCATCCATTGGTCAACAGCTAAAATACTGTTCTGAGTTCCATAAGAAGGAAAACAAAACGAACCACCTGATGCGTAAGCATCGTACCAACCATACACTTCCAAGTCTTGGTATCCTACGTGAACTAGAGTAACGGAAATCATAGCCTCCTCCATGTCAGCGTTCAAAGAAGCAATAGCCTCCTCAACATACTCCTCGCTAAACCATCCGCCCAAACTGTCAGAGTAACATACATGAACTACGACAGGAATGTCGAGCCACTCAGGAGAAACAAACGAAGATGGGAACTCGTACACAATGGAATCGTACGCGGTAGCGCATATCTCCTGTGCATTTGTCGAATGACAAAAACTAAAGCTGCATATAGAGAGAGAGAGAGAGAGTATTCTTTTTAAAAAAGAATACATACGTGATTTAAAAATAAGCATTATCGACATGAAGACTGAGAATCAATTAGTTACAAATTTTAGAACGACACAAAACCGACATCAGGACGACACAAGAGAGCATAAGAAAGGGGTAGACTATGGTTGTTAGCTACCCCTTCCTCTCTCAATCAATCAATGCATGGACACTACATCAACCTAATTCCTTTTCGCATTTCTGCTGCTTCAATGCCATCGGCAATCATTGAAATCTTTTCCATACGCTTAACATTCCTGCGCAAACGGGCGGCCATTGCAATCCCTGTTTCCCCATCAGGTCGGTTGTTTATTAAGCGACCATCTTTAATTGTAAGTCCATCCATAACGTTTCTGTTTTAGTACACCGCTAAGGTAAGGCATATATTTTTCTTTAGATGTGTGTAGTATTTAGGCTCCCCCCCGTCGCGCGCATGCCACCCCCCTCACCAAACCGATTTTTTTTTTCGAGCCGATTGCCATTCCCAAATCCGCATCGCAGATTTTTTGGCGATTTTCCTGACGGCCTGTCCGCCTGCATCGCCTGTCCACGTAGGGCTGTAGGCTGTCCGTCTGTCGGACGTTCGGTTGCGCTCTCAGGTTGCGCTCTCCCTGCATCCCTTGCTCCGCCTAGCCTAGCGGAGAGAGTTTGAACTCTCACAGGGAAGCAGAGCCTTCCCTTAGCATCTGCCTGCCTGCCTGCATGACTAACAATCCGCAGTGAGCAGTTCGCTGTCCATCGCTGTCGTGCTGTGCTGAGCGCAGGTAGCGAAGACGGATGCAAAAGAAAGTTGTGCTCTGACCATTGAATAGACAGAATTTAGACGTATATTGCACCACGGCCCGAACTAATGAAGGCCAATTACCGAGCTAAAGTGCTCAAAATCAACAAGTTATGCAAAATTTACTGCAAATCGAGACAGCGTTTATCGCTTCAATCCGCTTCGAATCAGGAAGCATCTCTCAACTCCACAGCGCACAGGATGCTGAGACCGACAGCCGCAAGGCCGCATTCGAAGCAAGCCTCAAACAGGCCAAGCATCTTCAAGCCGCATACGCTTGGTTCGCATCAGACTCCGCCAAGGCTGAGATGGAGGAAGCCTTGGGAAGTGCATGGAACAAGACCGAGTTCGTTCAGAAGGCATTGCGCTACGGAGCACGAACAACTCCTGACCTGCTAGTCCGAGTTCAGACTCGCATCGACGAGCATCCAACACTGCTCACCAAGTACAAGCGAGAGCAGACTAGGTTGGCAGGAGCAGGTGAGAAAGCACCACGTTCCATTCAGCATTTCGACAAATGGTCGCGCGCTTTGCTTGACGAAGTTGAGGAGACAGGAGCGGAGATAGAAGAGGCCATCGAAGAGGCTGAGGTTGAAGCTACACCAACGGCATCAGCGAACCTTGGTCAGTTCCGCTTTAAGCATCCCGTGAGCGGAAACATCGTAGCCAACTGCGATGTGAACGGAGTTGTTGATACGACCAACAGCCGTGAGGAACTAGCCGAATCAATCATTGCGTTTGCTGCGTTCGCAGGCATTGAGTTGAGAGTTGCGGCATTTGTCTCCTGAGGCACAAAGGGAGTGAGAGTTCAAACTCTCACTTCCGCTGTCGCAGAGTGAGTGCTCTGCCTGACGAGTCCAAAAGGACGAAACAGCAAACCTGACTAAAACACAAGGTCATGATACAAGGAGTTCAGTACACCAACGACAACGTTCCTCGAAGGGGCGAAATGAGCGGATACCACAGCAAGCCTGCTTTCCGTGATTTCCGCAAGGGAGCATCTCTCACAGACGCAATCGGTCTCAATCCGCTTGACCGAAATGCGCTCGAAATGCAAACAGCAACATCAGTCGGTGCTAAGTACGGCATCGGGTTCGAAGTTGAGAAGACTCGAATCGCTCGTGGCGCAGTTCGTGAGTATCCGTTGTTCTGCGGATTCGAGCGAGACTCGTCATGTGGCTACGAGGCCGTTACCAACATCTTGCCTTTGCTACCTGCGTGTGCATGGCGCACCAAGGTGTACGACATGATGCACCAAGCCGAGCGCGTGATTGATGACAGCTACAGCCCAAGCAACTCAAGCTGTGGAGGCCACATGACAATCTCGGTTGAAGGCATGAGCGGACAGGAATTGATGGCCGCGATGCGCAACCACTGCGGAATCATCCTAGCCTTGTTCCGAGGCCGCATCAGCAATCACTACGTAGGCAACAACATCACGATGCTTCCTTACGAGCAACGTGGTGAGATGTTTGGCCGAGCAGGACGCTCAGGTTGGGGAGGCAAGTACAGCGTAGCGAAGGTGATGGACAACGCAGTTGAGTTCCGCATCCCATCTCGCATCACTTCAGTTCGTCAGATGCGATTACGCTACGACCTGATGTACGTTTTGGTTGACGGAGCAGTCAAAGGTCAGACTCCTGCTCAAGTTCGCAGACGCTTCACTCCAATCATCAACGCCATGTACGAGCCTGATACGAACAAGGCATCGATGGTGATTGAGTTGAGCAAGTCCTTCGACAAGTTCATCGCAACGGGCAAGGTCAACGCTGAGGTGATGCCTTGGATTGACCGCCACGGCAACCTCTTCCCTGACGCGCACACACGATGTGCTCGACGGAGGATGGCTGAGGTGACTGAGGCCGCGAGCCGAGACCCACAGCACTACGGGCGAGTCTCCCTTCCTCGTTGGTGAGTGGGATGGGGCGAGAGTTCAAACTCTCGTCCCGCTGTCGGGCGATGTGTATCGCTCCTGATGATGACTCAAAAGAGTCGAAACAGCAAACCAACAAACGGGTGATGGCCTACCATCGAAACGTCATGAACAATATCGAATCACAAGTCAAGTGGGTTTTCCGTATCGCCACTACCACATTGCTCGTCTTAACCTATCTCGTATCCTAAATCAATCAACATGAAAGCTACAATCTCATTCTACACAGGCGGACGCTCTTGGTATGTTACTCGCGAGTTCAAAGACCGCAGGCACATCGACAACTTCATCGCTTACATCAAGCGGACGAAGGGTTACAACTTGGATGAACTATTCATCAACGATTAACAAACGATTGTTAATAACTTTTTGTACATTACATTTGGAATTAGACAAGTATTGTACTATCTTTACACAAACGGAAGGGGCAATGTCGCTCTGACCACAACACTCTCTCTCATGCGACGTAACAGAATCAACGACAACTACGCAGGCAAGATTACCTTTTGGACTGAACAACTTGGCCGCGCTCTTATCCTCGGAGATAGCGCACGCTACAGCGAAGAACGCTGTAGTGAATCGCTTGCCTACTTCAAGCGGAGGGCAAGTGAAAACGAGAGTTCAAACTCTCACAACTCGTAAGGCCATGAGCACAGATACCAAGCAGGCCATCAAAATCACCATCGGATTCATCCTATTCATTGCCCTTTGGGCAGTGGTAGGTGAGATGGACTATCAACTCGCTTTACTCGAATCAAAATAAATTCATCATGACTATCATGGAATCAATGGAGTACGACAGACTGCGTGCCTTTCACGTAGAGTTCTTCGGCCCCACAAACCACAGAGGTGCGCGTGTTCGCGTCAAGGATATGCGAAACAACAAGCGAGTCTTCCTCTCGTATGACTACGAGATTGGTGACATCCTTCGTCAAGCACTCGCTCACCTCAAGCAGGTCGGCATCGAACCTAAAGCAGTGCTACTGCACGATGCGATGGGCGGATACACTATCGGCTCAAAGGACTTCAGCACCGACTTAGTCTCACAATCATGAGCAGATACACGGTTCACCTATACCACGGGGGAGAACAACCCAACGAAACGTTACACACGAAGTGTATTGAAACAGCTAAGCTGTGGGTTGTATCAGCAGAGCACGGAATCATACACGATAATCTCAATTCAAAAATCATAGAATCATGAACATCGAACTAGTTAAGAATCACTTTCCAAGCCTCAGTCATAGAGGAGGATATGAACTTGGAAGCCCAAGCGAACAGCTTGAGCAATACCTCATCGCAAAGTATGGAAACACACACAGACCACTCAAACAATGGGGTGGTGAGTTTGGTCTCATCAGCAACGAAGAGACAGCGGCCCTGCTTGCAAGCAAAGTGGCAAGCGTAGCAACCTTACCCTTTCACGAGATGCGAGTGAAACTGCAGGAAGAGATGGGCAAGGAAGACGATGAGCGTGCAATCTTTTATACGTACAGCGACGACCCTGAACAGCAAGAGAAGTTAGAGGCTTTGAAGACTTATGAAAACAGACTAAGGCAGTGCGTAAACCGAAGCCTTAGCTTAGTTTCTCGGCAGATAGATGCTACCCGAAAATCATTCAAGCGTTCACAGTTCTTTGGCAAAGCAGAAGACAAGAGTTTATTGATTATGCCTGACTCTGAATTGATGCGCGAACTGAAGGTCTCAATCGCAGAGAGCCACGCAGTTCCAACCAATTTCTTACGCGGACTTCGGATAGAGAAGAACGACACAGGAGGTTGGGGTTTATACGCACCTGATGCCACTCGCAAGGGGCATGGATGTTTCATGGCAATCTTCGACACTTTAGTGGATGCGAGGTTTGAGATGAAAGAAGAACTGCAAGCAAGGCTCACCACCTGTCGAGAGAAGCTGACCCTAGAGCAACGTCAAGGTGGAGAGTACGAAGAGCGTTGGAAGCAATCTCATCAGTGTTACAACATCCCCGCATCGGTCGTTCACTTCTATGCGATTAACGCTATGACAAACCCAATCGAACCACATTTGTATGACGTGTATGAATCACCGCAATACACAGCGTTACGAATCGAGAACCATGACCACAATATGCTTGGCCAACATGGGCTTGAGATAGTTCAAACTCAACAGGTCATCAGCCCACGTCCGTTACCATACCATTTAGCACAGGAGTTTGCTAATGCTCATCACGACCACAAAACACAACACAACTCTCTTCAGGGTGTGAGTAAGAGGTTGGCCGAAGCCAAGGACAAGGTGCGAGAACTTGCACTTCAAGTTGATGATGCAATCAAGGCTGAACGCATCACACGAGCAAGGCTCACTGAGGTCAAGCAAAAAATCTCTTGAAAATAAATTTGGATAGAGACAAAAGATGTACTATATTTGTACTGTAATTAATCCGAGAGTTCAAACTCTCACAATCAAATCCAATCATCATGTGTGTGATTATCATTAAACAAAAGGCCAACACCATATCTCGTGAGGTGTTGGAAAACTCCGCTCGCATCAACCCTCACGGGTTGGGTATTACATTCCTCGACACATTCGAGACAACATACCATGAGTCAGAGGATTACGAGCAACTACTAACCGAACGTCCGTTCATCGCTCACTTCAGGTATGCCACCGTAGGTGCGGTAGGCAGGGCTAACACTCACCCATTCATATGTGGTGAGCAGAGCCATGAGTTACTCATGCAGAACGGAACAATCAAGGGCATCGGTACAAAGGAGAAGTGCGACAGCAAGGTGTTGGCTGAGAAGCTAGGCTCTATGCCTCGCAGTCAATGGAAGGCCGAGTTGGAACAGCATGACTCACGGTTCGTCAGCATCAACACGAGAGACAAGTCCTTTCAGATTTACAATCGTGACCTGTACATCAAGCGTGATGGCATTTGGTATTCCAAAGCCAACGTTCTCATGGACAACGTCGTTGCTGTGTACGGCACGTTGAAGCGTGGTCATGGCAACTACATGAACTATCTCAGACGCGAGAAGTTTGTAGGCGCGGGAGTTACCCAAGACAAGTATCCACTAATCATCAACGGCCTGCCTTACCTCTTGTCTAAGAAGGGTATTGGTCACAACGTAGAGGTGGATGTGTTCAAGGTTACCGATGCTACGTTCAAAGACCTTGACCTACTCGAAGGGCATCCTCAATGGTATCGCAGAACTCAAGTGCCTATCAAGATGAAGGACGGCAGGCTTATCAACTGTTGGATTTACTTCAACGACACCGAGCACCTGCCTAGCGCAAAGTTCCATAAGTCCTTTGGCATTGTCCCAAAGAAACGAGTAATCGTTGCGCCTGTACCTGAGTGCAATCAGTCCTTGCTTTGGGATGACCTCGAAGAAGAGAAATGGCCCGAACTGAAGGAAAACAATTCACCCTTTTGTGTTGAGTGCTACAACGACCTCGTTGCTGAAGAATACCCAAGCGGAACGTACAGTTGTACGGGATGCGGAGGTGAGTTCACTGAAGAGGAAGTTCTTAGGTTTAATTTTTAATCGAGAGTTCAAACTCTCACAATTCTAATCAAATGGATTTTACATGGACACCCGAAAGGGTAAAAGAGTTCACTGCGATTTACGCAGGCAACTTCGCCAACAAGAACGTTCGCTTTGGATACAGCGACTTCATTGGTTTGAAGTACGAGCAGAAGGTCGCTAAGTATCAGCGACTTGTTTCAAAGATGGAAGGTTCCGATTCCACTAACGAGGAAGGAGGTGACGCTCCTGTATCAAGGCTCTCTCTCCGAGAGCGTCCCACGTTTGAGATTCCTCACCCGTTCTCAACCATCCGACGTTGGATAGTGAGCGACATCATGACGCGCATTGTTCTACCCAACATGGGTTGGCGTGCTCAATGTGATGACGCCCTGCAAGCCAAGAGAGAAATCTCTGAAGCAGTAGACACGTTGGTTAATGACATTGACTTTCACTTCCAACCCGATGATTGAGATATACTTCCTCATGCCTGATGGCGCACGCAATCTTATCGCGACGTTTGTCAATGACGAGATGTACATGTTGTGCCATCGTTCACTTGAAGCGCAAGCCCACGAGATGAACGCAACCTTAGATGAAACATTCATCACCCCTCCCACTGTTGATAGCTACCTCCCAAAGTGGGATGGAGTTCATAAGATTTTACACCAAGGATATGTGTACGCTAGGTACGCAGACCTAACACCAAGAAAACATGGCGATACAAATTAAATCAAACGGTCACCGAGAAGCGTGGCACAACCTGAGCCTGAAAGGAATGCAAATGGCTGTAGATGGATACATCGAACCCGTATACCTATCAGATAAGGTCATCTTAGTTAACGAAGAAGGACTTCTTAGAAGCCTACCCGTAAACGAAGAAGCATCTGCAATGGCTAACCAAATCCTTGTTGGAGACGTGCTCGTGTTGAGCCGCGAAGAGTGGGAGCAAGGAGGGGAAGCATGAACAAGTACTTCCTCAATGCCGCCCGCATGGAAAAGAAAGAAGGCGGTAGCCAAAGACGGATTCAAATGCTACAGCAGATGGCTGACCGTAAAAGGTTCACCGTATCCGACTTCTCTCAGTTCGGTCAACTAATCCCAATCAATTCTTTTAAGAAAGAGTACGACTACTCTATCTATAAACTAGATGAAGATGCTCAGCAGATTATGCTATACCCACGTATGTATTACATCCAACTACTCAAGGATGACACGTGGTTCTATCAAGACCTGTTCGAAGACTTAACCTTTAGACACCCCAACATCAAGTGGGTAGAAGAACGTTTGTTTGAGCACATTAAAAGTTCAACTAAAGTTGCACAATAGTTGGACATGCCTTATCTTTATCTAACTTAAATTCAATTCTATGTCTAAGACAAAACAGCTTTTAGAAAATCAGATTGATACTGACGATGACAAGTTCATCGACGATGAGTATCAACAACGAGAGTTCAAACTCTCACCACATGAGCAGGTGTTCTCTCAATTCATTGAGTCCCTGTTTGGTTCTACTCAAAAACGTACGAAGCATGAAGCAGGAAATCTTTGAGGCTTACACTAGTGTAGTGTGCGACAGATTCAACATCACAGAAGAAGACCTGTTCAAGAAGAACAAGTCTCGTGATGTTGTAGATGCTCGTTACATTCTATACTACATGTGTCACCAACGTCCCATGCGGATACGGTACATCCAACAATACCTGAAAGAGAAAGGGTATGACATTGCCCACTCCTCTATCATTTGGGGAATCAAACAAATCACAGACCTTGTAGAGACAGACAGCGACTACAAGTCTTTAATCGAAACGTTAAAGCTAGATGCCCTTCAGCCGAGATGAGGTCTTTGAGCAGGCTATGAACGACGGATTCGCTTCTGTCGTAAGCACGCCTGACTACGAGGCCAAGATGCTATACGGAATTAAAATTACAAGGCCGTGTCGCATTAACAAAAGTGCAGTCATCTACAACACTCAGAGAGGTGGCGACCACTACGAAGAAATATCCTCAGCCGACTATAATCTTTTTGCTCATGGAGGTTGGAGGTATGGAGTTTATGTCTTATCTTTGTCTAACTGTCGCACAAAAATTGACAAGCTAAATGAAGCTATCAAGCGAGAAGAAGTTAGAGAACCGAAGAGACAAAAATACAAGGAGAGTATCTTGAAGCAATTGGACACTGCTCATATGAGGTACTTAAAAATAGAAGAGAAGTTGAATCAAATTAAATCAATCAATCATGGCACAAGTCAAGAGTAAATCAGTTTTTGATACGTTATCTGCAATCAACGTATACGACTACATCGAGAAACGAGGTGGTCTTTCCTATGTCTCATGGGCTAACGCTTGGAAGCTATTGAAGACTCACTTTCCTGACGCAAGTCGAACCATATACGAGCATGCACACACAGGCATGAACTACTTCACGGATGGCAACACAGCCTACGTAAAGGTGGGCGTAAAGGTGGGTGAGGATGAGATAGTAGACATGCTTCCTGTCATGGACTTCCGTAACAAATCTATCACGGTAGACAAGGTGACATCAATGGATGTCAACAAAGCTATCCAACGTAGTACGGTGAAGTGCATTGCTATGCATGGTCTCGGCATTGATGTGTATACAGGAGAAGATATTCCTGAGCCTGCGCCTGAGCCTGTAGAACTAGAGACTCTTACTGCCAAGCACAAGAGTTACAAGGGTGTAGAAGGTTGGCTTGTTTCACAGCGTCACGAAGATTTCGATGACCTGATTCAGAAGGTGAGCACTCGATTCAATATAGCCACGGCTACAGAGAAGAAACTAAAGGCAGTCTATGACGAGGCCAATGAAGAGAAGCACGTATGAAAGAAGTAATCGAAAAACTAAGAGACGATGCTGAGTATTACTCAGGAGTAGGTAGAAACTACCTGTCTAACTCGGACATCAGCAAGCTACTTGGAAACCCCAAAGAGTTTGGTATACCTCAAGATGACAACATCAACTTTGCAAAAGGTCGATACTTCCATCAGCTAATCCTTGAGCCTGAGAAAGCAAAGGACACCGTCCATGTTGACGCATCTACACGGACAACAAAGTTCTATAAGAATTTCTTAGAAGAGCAGGGTGTTCCGTTTGCGATGCTCACCAAGGAGAAGGAAGCTATCGAGGAGAACGTACGTACCATGCTCGGTAAGTTTGAGTTCTATGAGAAGATTAGACAAGAGGGCAACCTTTATGAAGAACCTGCCATCACTACTCTGTTTGGAGTAGAGTGGAAAGGGAAGGCAGACATCATCACTGATGAATGCATCATTGACCTGAAGACTACGAGTAACATCGCTGACTTCAAGTGGTCTGCTCGCAAGTACAACTATGATAGCCAATGCTTTATCTATCAGAAGCTGTTCAACAAACCATTGGTCTTCTACGCAATCGACAAAGGCAGTAACATGCTTGGTATGTTCAAGCCATCAGATGATTTCGTAGCAAGGGGCGAGGAGAAAGTAGTGAAGGCAGTTGAAGTTTACAATAAGTTCTTTGGGCCTTACGCACCTGAGGATGTACGGGACTATTACATAGATGACATTCTATAAGATAAATAAACGGTTCAGGAAAGTCCTGAAGCTAGACGTAATGCAGATAGAAGTTCCAACTGTCTGCGAGTCATCGCAAATGAAGCAAGACATCATAGATGCGACGGCACATTTTTTGGAGCGAACAATTAAACACAAGTAACCATGTCAGAACAAAACGACAAGGTGTTCGGAGAGGGTATCTTCTTCAAACAAAAAGACAATGCACCTGACTTTGTACTCGGTGCCGTATCAATCAAGGTGGATGAGTTCATCACCTTCCTAAAAGACAATGTCAAAAAGGGATGGGTGAATATGGATTTGAAAGAAGCCAAGAGTGGTAAGCATTACTTCCAAGTAGATACTTGGGAGCCGAAGCCAAAGGAAGAGGAAGCATCCGCTCCTGCTCCTGTCAAGGAGAAGGCTAAACCAAAGGCAAAGGTTGCCGAAACGGAATCAGACCCTGCTCTGCCATTCTAACTTTGCCCGACGAAATAAGGGAGGTGGGAGTTCAAACTCTCACCTCTTTTTTTCCCCTATCAAATGTCGAATGCCATCAACAAGAGATTTCTATTACTCTCTTTTAATTTCCTATCTCTTTTCTTTCTTTCTTGTATACGAAAGAAAATAATCGACATTATCGACACAACATTTGATAATCAATCAGTTACACCTATCTAAAACAGCACAGAATTGTCATGGACACGACACCTTCCCCGCAGATAACCATATTTAAGAACATACTTGAGACATCTACTCCATTCCATAGAGGTGTAGACTTCGTATTGGAACGCATCCGTCAAGGCTCGTCAAAGAATCTAGTCAAGAGAATCAGGACAGAGAAAGACAAGGCCAAGCGGAATGAACTCAAGAAAGAACTACCTGCTGTATGCTTCAGTGGAACCTTTACTAAACGAACAGATAGTTCTCTTCAATCCCACAGTGGATTCCTTTGCCTAGACTTTGACGGGTATGCCAAGCACAAAGACTTGGTTGCAGACAAAGAACGATTGTCTAAAGACAGATACGTTTACTCGGTATTCATTTCCCCTTCGGGCGCAGGTCTAAAGGCTTTGATTAGAATACCTAACGACCCCACCAATCACGTCAACTATTTTAATTCACTTGAGAAATACTTTGACAACCCACACTTCGACAAGACGTGCAAGAATATCTCAAGGGTATGCTATGAATCATACGACCCTTTGCTATACATCAACGAGAAGTCTTCTCTGTGGACTAAGATTGAAGAGCCTGAGTATACTGAGATAACAAGCAAAGACCCACCGACTATCCCTATCACTGATGAGAATAAGATTGTAGAGATACTAGTAAAGTGGTGGACAAAGAAGTATCCCATGACTGAAGGTCAGCGCAACCATCACGCTTACGTGTTGGCTATGGCATTCAATGACTATGGGATATACAAGAACCTTGCAACAAACATCTTACGTCAGTATGCAAGCAGTGACTTTCCTGCGGATGAGATAGATAGAACTATTGACTCAGCCTACAGCAGGGAAGACAACTTCGGAACTAAGTACTACGAAGATGAGGACAGAGTAAACTCTATCCGTACTCAACTAAAACGTGGTGCATCAAAAAAAGAAATCCGCTCGCAACTCAAAGAGTCTCAGTTGGAGAGCGATGTTATTGAGGCGGTAATCAATCGGGTTGAGGCTGAAAATGAGACTCAGATATTTTGGACTAAGTCAGACAAGGGAGTCATTAAGATTGAGCACATAGAGTTCAAACGATTCCTTGAAGACAATGGGTTCTATAAGTATTGTCCTGAAGGAGGAAAGAACTATGTGTTCGTGAAGGTGACCAACAACCTTATCGACCACACGAGTGAGAAAGAGATTAAGGATTTCATCCTTGACTATCTATTGGAGTTGGATGACACAAGCATCTATAACTTCTTCGCTGACTCAGTCAGATACTTTAGAGAAGAATTCCTTACGCTCCTCTCAACGATTGACATCTACTTTGTAGAGGACACGAAGAATGCTTCCTATCTGTACTATCTAAACTGCTCTATCAGGATTGGTAAAGAAGGTGTAACCATCATTGACTACCTAGACCTTGGAGGGTTCGTGTGGAAAGACCATGTCATTGACAGGAACTTCAACATCTGTGATATTGAGGGGTGCGACTTTACTACGTTCATCGGTAACATTTGTAACAATGAACCAAGTCGTGTGTCTACGATGGAGTCTACCATCGGGTACATGATGCATGGGTACAAGAACCTAAGCTACTGTCCCGCTGTCATCTTAAACGATGAGGTGATAAGCGATAACCCTGAAGGTGGTACAGGCAAGGGCTTGTTCATGAACGCGCTGAGCCACATGAAGAAGTTGGTAGTGATAGATGGTAAGGCGTTTGCTTTCGAGCGTAGCTTCCCTTATCAGTTGGTATCGGCAGACACACAGATACTTTGCTTCGATGATGTAAAGAAGAACTTTGATTTCGAAAGACTCTTCAGTGTTGTAACAGAAGGCTTGACCCTTGAGAAGAAGAACAAGGATGCTATCAAGATTCCTTTTAGTAAGTCACCGAAGATTGGCATCACAACAAACTATGCCATCAAAGGTGCAGGTAACAGCTTTGCTCGTCGTAAGTGGGAGTTAGAGTTGCATCAGTACTACAACAAGTTCAACACTCCCCTGATGGAATTCAAGAAGCACTTCTTTGCTGATTGGGATGACACAGATTGGTGCAAGTTTGACAACTACATGGTGTACTGTCTTCAGGGATACCTGAACACAGGATTAGTAGAGAGCACGTTTGTCAACCTTGGAATACGTCAGTTGTCTGCGTCTACAAGCCATGACTTTATTGAATGGTGTGGTCTTGTTAATGGTACTGAGACATCAAGGTGGTTAGAGCCTACGGTAAAGAACTACAAGCAAGAGATTTACTTAGACTTCATTACTGAGTACCCCGACTACGGGCCTAAGGCTAAGATGACTATCAGTCGTACTCGATTCTACAAATGGCTTGTTGCCTACTCTTTGTACAAGCATCACGTTGAACCTGAAGAGGGTAGAGATGCGGCAGGAAGATGGATTCGCATTCGAACCAAGCACGAAGGTGAGATGCAAACAAAGATGAACGTATGAGTGAGAGTTTAAACTCTCAGGGAATATGGACTCGAAGTTCATACTCCGATGCTCAGAACTATCATCATTTCAAAATGCTTCAAGGCGTTCTCACCAAAACCAAAGAGGTAAAAGTGGGGCGGGGAAGAAGTGTGGAAACTAAACATGTGCCGAAGCACAGAGTAGAACCCGATGTGTTAGACCGCATCAATAAAACCGTAGCGTACTACGAAGAAAGAATGCAAAATCAATTAGAGTTTAGAGACTATCAAAAGAAAATCATTGAGCAAGGCAAGGAGATACTTCAGGCCCATGACTTTTTGTATCTCGCTATGGAGGTAAGAACGGGAAAGACACTTACAAGTTTGGGGATAGCAGAAGACATGGGGTTCGAAAATGTTTTGTTCATCACAAAGAAGAAGGCTATAACGAGTATCACTAAAGACACTGACTTACTGTGTCCAAGCTATGTTCTTTTTACAATCAACTACGAAAGCCTGCATAAAATACCTGATGTGAAATGGGATTTAATCATATGTGATGAGGCTCATAGCCTTGGTTCTTTTCCTAAGCCAAGCAAGAGGGCCAAGGACGTGAGGGATTTAATCAAGCGGAATAACTCAAAGGTTATCCTGTTGTCAGGAACCCCGACTCCTGAATCGTACAGCATGATATACCATCAGGTGTATGGAATTCCAACCAACCCCTTTCGTGAGTTCAAAAACTTCTATGCATTTGCCCGACAACATGTTGCCGTCAAAGAGATAAGAATCAATGGTCTGTTCCATAAGAACTATGATGCCGCATCGAAAGAAGTAATCAACTTGATGCAACCATACACCATTAATTATTCTCAAGAGCAGGCGGGATTTAAGGTGGACACTAAGGAACATGTCCTGTATGTGGATATGAACCAACGCACATATGACATGTGCAATACTCTCAAGCGTGACCTTGTCATTACGGGCAAGGAGAAGACGATACTAGGAGACACACCCGTCAAGCTGATGCAGAAGCTACATCAAATGTACTCAGGCACAATAAAGTTTGAAGACGGAACATCAATGGTCTTTGATTACTCGAAGGCTATGTTCATCCGAGAGAAGTTCAAGAATAAAAAGATTGGAATCTTCTACAAATTTAAAGAGGAACTTGCTGCACTCAAGGAGGCATATGGAACTGACCTGACCACAAAACTTCAAGCGTTCGAAACCACAGATAAAAGTATCGCGCTTCAGATTGTAGCAGGAAGAGAGGGTATCTCTCTGCGCGAAGCAAATGCTTTGGTCTATTACAACATTGACTTCTCAGCTACAAGCTATTGGCAATCGAGAGACAGGATGACAACAAAAGAAAGATTGAAGAGCGACGTGTATTGGGTGTTTGCTAAGGGAGGAATTGAAGATTCGATTTACAAGGCGGTCACCAAAAAGAAATCATTTACCACAACTCATTTTAAAAAAGAATATGGCTCAACGACAGGAGACAAAATCAGATAGAGATAGAGAAGCCAAGGCAATAGAACTTTGGACTAACGGACATTGCGATTACTACAAGCTAGGTGATAACGACATTGACTTTAAGGTCAGGTCTCATAAGACCAAACAGATTGGATTCGTTGAAGTAAAGGGTAGGAATAAACCTGTAGCCGAAGCATTCCCATTACCTGTGGCGGCACGGAAGCTAGTCAAGTTAGATGACAGGCGGAAGCAAGACCCCAAAGCAACAAGAGCATTCTTGATATGGGCTTGCACCGATGGACTAATAGCTTGCGACCTAGATGAATTGAATGGTGTTGCCCGCATGGGAGGCAGGCCCAAGCGTCCCAACACGGCCAATGATTGGGAAGTAATGGTTTACTGTAGTGCTAAAGACTCACCCTTTAAAATGGCAATGTTCAAATGAGTAAATTTGTAAGTGAAGAAGTTTATTGTTTACTCTATTCGGTGGGTGAGTCAACAACTTGCCATTCCTTTTTGGATGGTAGGTCACATACACCTAAGTACGAATGTGTATAGCGATGTGCGAGAGTTGGTTGTGTCCCTTGGGTTAAACCTTGTGGTTGCGGTAGGTTTCTTCTTGGATTATTTAAAAGAGATTCAAAATGACCGAGCAACAGATACAAAGCAAAAGGATTAAGGAACTTGAAGCGCAGGGATACTATGTCATTAAGTTGGTGCAGACTAACAAGAATGGAATCCCCGACCTGATAGCTATCCCCCCTGATTGTGGAGTTATTTTTAGTGAGGTTAAGCGTCCCAAAGGAAGGCTCTCAAAACTTCAAGAGTTTAGAATTAAAGAATTAGAATCACATGGACTCAAGACAGAGGTATACCGAGGTTGAAAGGCCATACGAATACGATGAAGGTTTCATCGTCAGCTTGCGTCAGCATGCTAAACAAGACTTAGTTGACATTCTCAGATTGATTGAAGACAACGCTCCGTATCTACCAAAGAAGGATGGGTGGGTGCAAGAAATAGGTGGCGTTTTAAAAGGGGAAGAGCCTTTGTTTTTTATGGTTGAGTTCTTACATCAAGATGGAGAGCCACCTTTGTTCCTTGACCTTACGACTATTGATTGTGATTCCTACCTTGATTACATCATAGCAGACTCTTATTTAATTGACACCGAAAAATGACTTCCACATACGCAGAACAAGTATTTAAAATTATAAACGATGCATTCGGTCTTGACATGGTTGTGAAGACAAGGAAGAGGGAGTATGTAGACGCTCGAATGACTTGCGCTTACATCCTCACTAACAGTGGGATGACATCAACAAGTGTTGGAAGGTTGCTAGGTAAAGACCACGCCACCATTTTGCATTACAAATCTAAGTTCCCCTTCATCATGAAGCAGGACGCTAACCTAAAAGCCAAGTATGAGTATGTCATGGCTAACGTTAGTCCTCCTGAACAGGTTCCTGATGTTTACTTTTATTCTAAGTATGACCTAATTCAAGAGGTATTAAGTTTGAGATTAAAAGTTTCTGACTTAAATTCGCAAAAGGATAGACTGTTATCAGACAACGTCCGGCTAAAGAGAGTTGATGATTCTCTTGCGCCACTCTATAAGATAGTACGAGAAAGAACACACTCAGGGAATAGGGCTAAAGTTGAGCGCAGTCTAACGACATTTTTTAATGGACTTAGATAACCTATGAGAAAGCCCCTGTCAGTGTTGGAGTTACAACGTGTGTCATACGTTAACTCCTTGATGAATCACATCCACGAAAACACTGACGACCTTTACGAATCACTCATGGACGGAGAGTTAAGCCAAGCCCGCCACACCGCTGAAGAACTTTTAATTATTCTCAGGGATGTGGCGGACTCTTTGGATGAGAGTTTAAACTCTCACTAATCTCTTCCAAACTTCTCTAGGTCTCTGCGCTTTTTACGCGCCTCCTTTTCCTTTTCTTTTCTCCTCATGAAGGCGGGATTACTCTCTTGCTTTTCTTTGATTCGTTCCTTCTTCTCCTGTTCTTTCTTTGCCCGTGGAGTTAGTTCTCTGTATCCTTCCTTATCTACCTCAGGTCGGTATGATTCAGAGTAGCCAATGATGTCGTAGACCTCACGCATCTCTACCTCATCCATGTCACGTGCTTGTTCGAGCAGTGTTATGAACGGGTCAAGCTGTGCGCCTACGCCAATCTCAACCACTGTCTTAAGAGCACCGCTCACAGCCTTGTCGTCCTCTGCGGCCTTCTTCATTTTACGGAACAGAGACACAAAAGGATTGACTCCAATGTCTGTTGGTCTTCGCTTGCCTGTAATCCAATTCTCTGCTGACTTGGCAACCGTACCCATGAATGGAACTTGGTAGAGAAGATTAAGACCAAGCGTTGCGTTTCGTATTTGACGCAACACTTCTTTCTTTTCCTCGTCATCTCCTCGCAAAAGAATTCCAAGGTTAGACATAGCAACGAATGCCGCGTTAGCCGCGCCAAGGTTTAACACTAGCTTTCTCACATCTTGAGTGGTAGTTTTTTTCTTGGGACTGATGATGTTGTTCAACGCCTGCATCACATTGTTGATGTACAGAATTGGAGTCGAACCAAACATAGTGAAAGCCCTCACGATGTAGTTGCTGTTCTGTTGAATAATGGACTTCTCTGTCGCTCTTCTACTTTGCTGTGTTTGGTTGAACTCATTGAATGCTTCAGCAGCTTTCTCTTCGCTCATGCCATTACGAATGTTGCGACGATAGTTAGCCATGTATCCGGCCACACCCATCAAGTCACCCAAGATAGTAGGTGATGCAGCCGCTGTCTTGAACTTTCTAAACAGCTTAGCGTCCGTTGTCTGACGCTGTTCAAACCCTGTCCTTGTAGGTGAACCCGCCTCAAGACCTGATAGGTCAGCAGCAATGCCCTGCTCTACACGGTAGCGATACGTAGGAGACATCTCCATTGCTAGGTTGTGGTAAGACCTAGAGCGTGCGATAACCGATGCGTAGTCATACAGGAATGGAAGCAGGTCAACCAATGTATTTTGTTTGCCACTCTTTCGGAACGAGTAGTTCTCAAATGCATTGATGAATGATGTGGCCTGCTTGCCTATTTGAACTACACGGAATGCAAGAGCAAAAGAAGTAAACTGAGTCTGCAAAATGTTAAACAGTTTACCTGATTGATTTAACGCTGTCTTGGCTGAATCAGGGTTAACTGCATTGTTAACGGACTGCTTAACCATAGACTTAGTTCCAAGCATAGTAAGCGCAGTGTCTACTGCATCAGTGCTGAAGATTACGTTTAGCTTCTTTGCTCCATCAGCGTATGCCTTGTATCTCTCCATCGTTTCCATGTGAGAGGTAAGTGCAGATGTAAAGTTTGCTGCCTTCAAAGCAATGTCACTCTTCATGTCCTCACGATTTCTCAGGGCAGGCGCACTCTCTGCGTTAAAGATTCCGTTGAAGTCACCTTCAAATAATTGCTTTGGATTAACCTCAGCTTGAGTTGTAATCGTTGGGAAATAGTTCTCTACGTAGTTAAGGTTGATGTCATTTACTTCTCGGTATACATCATTCACGCTTTCGTAGTACTCATTGCTTAGATAGTTCACCACCTTGTCTGCAAAGTCTGTAGCGTCTTTGCCTAAGAATGATTTAATCTCATTCATTTTATCAGTGGTAAAACCCTGCTCTTCTAGTTTCTTTCTTTGAACGGGGTTCAGAGATAGCGCATAGATTCTAAGCAGTTGGTCTTTACTAAACGAATCAGTGTATGTCTTCCCTGTTTTAGATTCTCTAACCCCTTCAATGGTCAGCGTTTTGTTGTCGAACAAAGTCTGTTGAACTTCTTCAAAGCCTAAGTCATTAAGGATTTTAGTTTGATTAAACCTCCCTTTCAACGCATTGTTGTCCATCTTGTTGAGGCGATTAAAGACCTCATCGTACAGCGTATCGTTCATGGAGTTCATGAATGTACCAAGATGCTTTAGCCCATCCATCAAAGACTTGACGGCTTGAAACGCACTTCGCCATTTGTATGTTTCAACGTACAGCTTGGCGGCTTTAGCTTGGCCCCTCATACGGGCGGACAAGCCTTGGCCTTTACCCTCGTTCCAATACCTTCGAACGTCATCAAGCATGGCTCTCCTTCTGTTCTGTCCGATAATGTTTCCATCTGAATCAAACAAATCAGGATTCGAACGACGCATTGCGTCTGTTACTTTAGTTCTTAGAGCATCGTTCTCAAGCGCACGTTTTTTACGGCTTTCAGATAACTCCTGTCTTGACCTTGAGGCTGCAACAGCGTAGTCATTAGCCAATGCCTGAACCTCTTCCAACGTCATGTTCGGTAGGTTCTTTACAAGGTCTAGAGCAACGGCTAGGTTAACAATGCTTTCTTCTTTTGAGGTCAAGACTTCTCCGGATGCGCTCTTAGCCAAGGCCACAATAGCTTCATCCGTCTGCAGTTCCTCGGCTAGTTGCATGAACTTCTCCATTGCATCCTCTTGCTTGGCATCAGATGCCATTGCAAGTTTAAGAGCACGCTTAAACTGTGCAGCAAACGATTGTCCCTGTGCGCTCAGTGAACCTGCTCGGCTCTTCTTGGTGTCGGTAGTAGTTTTCTTTGCTCCACGAGTTACGTCGGCCATCAACTTCTTTAGAGTCTTCTTCCTTAGTTTGGCCCGTTGCTTTTCTACTACCTGAAGAACCTTCTCTACTTCTACTCTGAAGTTATCTTCGTTAACACGCTCGACAGAACGTACAATCTTATTGATGTCGGCTTGGCTATAGCCATCTGACTTAGGTAAAGATTTACGAATAAGCTGACGTAGTTGACGCTTGACTGATTGGACTTCACGTACGGCTCGCTTACGCTGAGTCAGCGTCCCTCGAATAGCACGTATCTCTTTAGATACATTTCGATTTGCACCAATACCAATGGCTCTGTCCAACGCAACAGCTAACTCCATCTGCCGCGCTTCGGTCTGCGCTTGATACGTAGGGTTAGCACGCAAAATCTCAAGAGCCTTTTGTCGAATCTCACCGGGTGTCTTTTCTGTAGTGGTGGTTTCTACAGCTACACCACGACGCGGAAACCTTCTGAGCAATGCTGCATCAGACAACTCTAACAGCGTTGGGTTGTTCTCTCTTAACTCAGCAAGTCTTGCGCGACGTTCTGCCGCACTCATCCGTTGACTAGTTCGGGTAACTGTAGGTTGCGCAAAGGCAGCAAGTTCTGATTGAACTTGTTGGAAGAGTTGGATACCTGCATCCATTCCTCCTTCAATGTTTCCAAACTCAAATGGAACCACTGCATCGCTAAACAAATCCATGCTCATCAACATAGCCGCGTTGATGTCGGCTACCTTCTGACCTCTTGACCTAAGTACCTGACGGATAGATGCCTCTGAAAATCCTTCAGCCCTGCCTCTTGCTATGATGTCAGCCATAGAGTCTGACCTACTAAAAGCCGCCTCCGGATTCTTTAGCTTTTTAGATTGAGACTCTGTTAGCTTCAGTGGCTTGCCGCTCATAATATCAGCAAGGGCTGTGCCTAAGAATTCATCAAGGGTAAGGTTTTGAATCTCCTCAGGAGATAAATCCTTGGACATTTTAAATGTCTCCTTGATGTATGTCCACGTTGCGTTAAGCCATGCTTGGAATTTCTGCTTGAGCGAAGCGTTGATGATGGTCTCCCCCTTGTTTCCAATGAGTATTGCCATCGTTTCATTTACGGCTCTCTTCTTTGCTTCTTCTTCAGTGAGTCCCTCACTTTTAAATTTCTTTAATTGGTTCTGATACTCTGCTGTCTGAGTAACCAAAGACGCGCCTTTAGAGTAAATCTCACGGCCTTTCTTTGTGGTCTGCAGGTAGTCAGTCCAAACGTGGCCGAACTCGTGCACAGCGGTGTTGTAAAGAGCCGACTCGCTACTGTGTACATCAGGGTTTAGATAGATGTCTCCGTCCTTGGTTACACCATACACAATCTCATCTCCTTTGAGATACTCTCTTACTCCCTCTGATGCCATGACATTGGAGAATGTCTCGGTGTCTGTAGACAACGTGACACTAGGGAAAGAGCGGTTCAAAAAGTCAAGTACGCTTACTGTATTTTCAACGCCCGCGATTGCACCTACAAATTCTGTGTTAGGCATACCTGCTTGAACAGGAATCACTTGAGTCAATCGGCTACGTTCACTACGGCTAGGTCTCCCTTGTTGTTCTTGAGCAATACCAAGCTGAACATTGTTTGCTACAGCAGGGAACAAATCAACCACGGATTGAGGTTGCTCCAACACACCAATAGTTCTACCTCTTGGCCCAACGGGATAGTTGGGGTGATTAGTTTCTAAAACCTCAGGATTCAAAACGTCCACTCCTTGAACCATAAATACCGAACGCTGAGGTACACCCTCTAGTTGTGGCTCTGTAATCAAGTCAGTAATCACACCTGCATTTAAAAGTTTTTTCTGCTCTTCAGTTGGATTCTCTCCAAGCAAAACTTTTATTACAGCCTTAGCTGTTTTAAAGGAGTAAGAAGGCTTTCGCTTTTTCTCACCAACTTCATTAGGCTGACCTGACATTACCAAATCAGTAATAACATTGACAGAGGTTATACCTTTTAGATTAGACAATGCTTCAGGTGTGAGTATTTGCTCAATGGTCGTGGGCTTAACCACGTCAACCATAGCAAGAACATCTTGAGCATCCTTTATGTAGGCAGCATACTGCTTCTGTGTAAGTTCTTTTACTCCTGACTTAATAGCGTCTTGCTTAATCTTAATCGACTCCTTGACCGCTCTTTTAAAAGCCGTTACTGCTTTCTTTCTGCGGGCTATTGGTAACGCTGAAATGTTGTCACCAAGAACTCTAACTACCGCTTCATTACTGAGGATAGAAGACTGACCCATCTTTACAATAGCCATAGGAACCAACCCATTATACTCAGGGTTAGCTTTCCACCAACGAGTAAAGAACTCTTTGTTGTCGTTGTATACTTTAGTCGCGTTATCAATTTGACCCTGTGCTTTATCACGAGTAACACTAGCCCATGCCATATCTTGATGACCCTCTACTCCTGTAAACCCAAGGCCGCCCTTTAGGTTATCAATGGTATTGCCTGTGGCAGGATTCGTTACATCTCCCGTACGCAATTGGTCGGAGATATTAAAAATCATAGGCACGCCCTCTACTACTTTCCATTCGATAGTAGGGAGAGGATTGTCAAGGCGAGAGTTCAACTCATCCATATCAATTGGTGTGGCGGTAGACTCAGTGTCTCGTGCACGACCTCGCTGTCTTAACTCATCGGCCCGTTGAGTAAGAGTCTTTCTTTGAGCAACGGTAAGAGTTTTACCTGCATCATTTTTGTTCAGCTTTAAACGAGAATCAATGTCGGACAACTCTTGATTCTGTTCGGCTTCCATTTGAGCACCCACCTCATTCATGGCTTCAAGAACAGCCACAGTCTCAGCGTCGGTTTCGTTTTGAGGTAACTCAAGAGACTCACCCTTCAATCTAAATTCAGGACGAGAGTTTGAACTCTCACTTTCTGTAATAGTCTCTACCTCAACCCCCGCCAAAGAAGCTATTCGTTGTAGCTGTTCTGCGGTGGCCTCAAACTTGCCTCCTTTCTGTGCAAACTTAGGCAACCCTTTGCCCATTGCGACGGAAATTGCTGCCTTTACTATCCTAGAGTCTTTACGTATTTCTTCAATAGCAGTTGATTCTTCTGTATCCAAAGCAGCTAATGCTGCGTCTTTCGCATCCGATGCTTTACGCCTTTTAATTTTTGCTCGTTGTTTTTTAAAGTCATTCTTTACTTCTTTTACTTCCCGCTCCGCTTTGTTAGACCTGAGAACAAGAGCGTCCTTATCTTGTTCAGCCACAGGTTGTTCAGCCACAGGTTGTTCAGCCACAGGCTGTTCAGCCACAGGCTGTTCAGCCACAGGCTCAAGACCCAATGATTGCTCTAGGTCGGCAGCTTCTAAATCAACAGCTTCTTGAGTGTCTTGGTCTAAGACTTCCTCGCTTGTCTCCTCGCTCGTCGTCTCCCCAACTTGGTCTTCGACTTCAACCTCTTCGGTAAATTCCCCGACGGGGTTTCGCTCTCCCACTGCTTCGCCATCTGTGGTTTGTTCTTGTACATCCACCGTCTCTGTGCTTCGCTCTTGAATGGCATCTTCTGTAGTTTCTGTTGTCTCTTGCGAAACAAATGGTTTTAGTTTCTCCTCGACTAGGAGAGAAGTTTCTTCGTCATTAATTACTTGACTGTCCTTTAAAATCTTGTTCGCTCTTCGAGGACTAAGGTTTTCGATGTAAGAAAGAAAATCATTCTTTGAGTACAAAGTGTTTCCAATTCTATAGCTTGGAACGGTACGTCTTCCAAGGCCATCTCTCCTGTTGATGTTGTCTAGATTGACAGGACTCTCCACGAGATTGTTGGTTCTACTAATAGCGGCCAACTCTTCGTTAATCGCTTTAATCTCTGTAGAAAAAATCTCGCGAGTATTAGTAGATGATTGAAGACCTGCTCGTACATCAAGCAGTTCCATTACCCTTGCTCGTTTCTTTTTTCCAATTCCAATTCTAGACGGAGCAGTAACCCCAAGAAGTTCATTGGCTTCACGACGTATCCCTACATTTTCTAAAATTTTCTGCGCTTGCTCAGGCGTAATCTTGCCTAGCTTTTTCATGTTGTTTGTCCACGTTTGAATCTGAGAGTCAGTGGCTCCATCTGCCGCCATTAATCTTACATCCATCATGTTCTGAGCGATACGTTGATTGTATCCTCCACGAGTAGACCGGTAAATGTTTACAGCGGCATTGCTTGATTGGTTTCCTACTGCACCACCAAACTCAGCCATGATTTCTTTGATTGAAATCTCGTCGCCTACATTTAATTGTGCAAGCAACTCACCTGTAGCTTCTGCGGTAGGGTCAACGATAGCACGCTCTGCGGCAAATGCTCCTATTTTTCGTGCTTTACTCGCAACAGCAACAGGTTTAAAAATTCTACCCGCCAATCCGCCCATGAAAATATCCATTACGGCAATGGGTATGCCACGCTTCAAACCTCTTTCGCGACCTCGCTCCCAAACCTCTGAGTCAGAGAATGCTCTTGCGGCATCCTGAGGGTCGTTCATATTGTATCCCTGCTCACGGCCCGCGTCAAGCACACCGTTAGTGTATTCCAATACAAGGTTGGTAGCTGCAAATCCTGTACGCAATCCCCATGTTGCCCCCGTGCCTGCACCTGCGGCAACTGTTACGGGATTAAATCCTGCTGCTCCATAAGCTGCACCAATACCTGCGCCTACACCAACAAAGGAAGGAATAATCTTAGCACCATAAGGAACTATCTGAGACAGTGATGATGCCGCCCATGTGAGCATTACTTCAAACGGGTCGCGAGCAATTGCGCTCCTTACCTCTCTATTGAATCCATCTTCAGCAGAATCAAAACGGGACATGGCACGCGATTGCCTTCCGTCTACTGAGTTCATCCACTCAGTCATACGTTCAGCCGCTAACCGTTGCTCAACCTCATCTTCCCCATAGATTCCCATAGCTAAGTAAAGCAACTCTTGTGCGGCCTTACCATTTTTGTATCCATCAGCAGTAGCTGTAGCCCACCCTTCTAGGTTATCTGTAAATTCTACACCTATGTCTTTGTTTGCCTTGGTATCGTAATACGTTAGGGCAGTCTCATATTTTAAAGCGGCTGCTGTTTTAGTAGCACGAACACTATTCTCCACCTTAATCATCTCATCTAGTCTGAGACGCTCGGCTGCAGACTTAGGCTCATAAGTAGTGAGTTGGTCTAGAGTAATACCAAACTCATTTAGTGCTTGGTTTGAAAGCCCTTGCTCTATGGCTCTCGCCTCGTAGTTCATGTTGGCTGCGGTCTGAGCAGATGCTTTATGCCGCTTCTCTAAGAAAACATCCAAGTCTTCTTGAGCCACTCGGAAATCATTTCCGTCAACTATCTTCCATAGTTCAGCCGCTTCATCATCTAATTTCTCGGCTATCTCTGCAGCATCTCCTCGAAGGCTTCCGTCTTCTCTAAAATACTCAGCGTATTGCTCCTGCTCTTGAGGAGACAAGTCCTGATACTGACCCACTCCTCCCCACCTATTGTCTTCTGAGATTTCGATTTGCTCTTCAAGAAAAATACGAGCGTCACGAGCGTTCATGTAGTTGTCGTAGGCATTACGGTCTGACAAGTAATCCCTTCCGTAGCCGTTGTAAAATTTCTGAGCCTCTATGTCAACGACATTGGTGGTCTTCCAAGAGCCTTTAGCAAAAGCCTCCGCCTCTTCTTCTGAAGTAAAATTAAATACCTCACCTCGACGTTCAGCTTCTCTGATAGCTTCATCGCCCTCAAGTTCTAGCCAATCACCTTGACGTGGACTTGACTTCTGTACGGTACTCCTAGGAAATAAAGTGGGTGCTACTTTGTATACCCCATCCTCTTCATAGGACATGAACTTTACCGTAGATGCGGTGCCGTCATCATTCCATCTTTCTGAATCGCGCATCTCTTGTGCACGCAAAGCCTTGCTGATTTGGTCTTCGTTAGGTGCTGCAATTTCAGGGTTAATGTGGGTACGCAAAAACGTCTGCAGTTCAGCAGACTCTGCCACATCGCTAGAGTTGAGGAAGTTGTCTAAAGAAATATCTAACGAGTGCATCCCGTCCGTAGTACGGACACGAACTTTATCTCCGATACCTGTTTCTTCAAACGTAAACCCTCGTCCTTTAAATAGACTTCTCAATTTAGGAACTACCTCTTCTTCTTCTAGTGAGATGAGTTCTTCATTTACTTGAGCAAGCATAGCCTTGGTAGATTCTTTACCAAGTTCAATGGCTCGTGCTGTATCAAGCTGAGCAGATTTCTCTTGTTTCCTTACAAGGTCTTGCTCAACAAGAGCCTTGTCCATCTCCGCTTGGTTTACCTCTTGTAGTTCTCTGTTCTCTTTATTGATGCCGCCCTGAGTGGGGCTATCAGGAGTAACTTGAATCGGTTGAGTCCGCGTACTTGAAGGCTCCATGACCTCAACCTCAACACTAACATCCTCTGTTGGTTTAGGTGCTTCGAATAAATCCAAAGAACCACTTTCCGAAGTGGATTCCGTAGGCTCGTCTTTTTTTTTTACTCCCATCAAAGCCTCATAGTCCTGCATACTCTTTGAGTACCCTCCTGATTTAAACAGTTCGTACGAATCCTCAAGAGCCTGAGGGTTAGAGTTGATAAGGCTTACAAACTCCTCATAAGACTTGGTGTATCCACCTGTCTTAAACAACTCATAAGAGTCTTTAATTGCTTGCTCGTTCATTAGTATCCACTAGTGTTTATTGTGGAGGCAGCTTGAGTTCTCGCCACTTGTACGTTCTCATTACTTATAGGTTGCGGCCCCAATCCATCATTCCATTCAAGCCCTAAGAAACCATCGGACATCTTCTCGTTGTTGTACTGACTAAACTCATCAATGTCTAGTTCCTTAAAGTCATTAGGGGTAAGAGGTGCACCGCCATTCCTAATGTGGTTTAAGATGAAGCGATTGATTGCTTCAAATTCAGCCGAGGTATTGCCATCCGGGATAAGGATAGGCATACTCATAACACCGGGAATAAATATCTCAGTTACGCTGTTGTCATTGATGTTACCCCCAACGATGAAATCATCTATCTCGTTCTCATCAATAGCCCTTACTTCCGCATTGGTAATGCCAACTTTAGAGAAGAACTCTGTCTCTGCGTTTGCCTGCTTAGTATGATTGGTTGCGCCTTCAAATGCAGTTTTGTGTACATCAGAAGGTGTATCAGAAAACTCGTCATCGTCGTCAAGTTTTTCGTCAAACGTTGGAATCGTAGGCGCAACGGGTGTGCGTGACTCTCCTGCTGCTCCAACAAAATTTGTCTTTGTCCTGTCCTCATTACGAATACCTGAGTTCGCTAATGCTTTCTCAATGTCTACCGCATCAGGGACGAGAGTAGTAACAACACTCTTAACAAAGTCTTCTACGTTATCACCCTTCACAAACGGCTCCAACACAACGATGTTTCCTTTCTTATCCTTTCGCTCTATGAGAACGTTGTCAGGATTTTCGGGGTCAATGTATACCCTGCTAACTGATGGGTCAAGTCCTTGAACAAATCCAAGGGCTGCGTCAAGTTCGCTTTGGTCTCCGTAGTAAATATCAGCAATGTTTGTTACTGCCTGTTCAGTTTGTCTTACACCACGGCCTCTTTCTGCTCGGTCTTTTTCATTGTTGAACTCAGCTTGTGGGGTTTCAATCACGTCAACCTTAGAAAGAACGCTTGTCTTCATGGCCTCAGTAGCCGCTTTCAACTGCCCCTCATTGTTCTTTTTAACTTCTTGAATTTGTGCAGAAGTTAACTTTGCGTCTTTTAAAACCTCATCCATATCTACTCCAAATGCAGGCATCGGAACACCACTATCAGGTTGCATAGGGTTTACAATGGAAAGAATAAGGTCAGGATTTGCAGCAGCCTCTGCGGGATTATCAGTAAATCGGTAAGGATTTCCTGTGTCAGGGTTAGTACCTAAAGTATTAGTAAGTATAGAAGTTACATTAGTTGGAATCTCTAGCTGAGATGCCACAAAATTATCTAGCGCATCTTGAAAGTTGTCTCCGTTTCGTGCATCCTCACGAGTCTTTACACCGCCCCGCATTTCTACATCAATGATTTGACCAAGTTGGTCTACCATTCCTTTACTAGAAACATCTAAATTGTATACGTCATACTTGCTTTTGATTCGATTGCGCAGTTGATTGACAGGAATGTAACTTCCAATTTCTTTGTTTACCTTTTTTGTCTTAGGGTCAATCGTTCCAAGATTAACCCTTCCGTCGGTAGGGCTAATAAAAAGTTCATGATTGGAATAGTTTCCAAATCCCTGAGCGGTTCCCATAACAAACTCTTCATACGCTTGAGCCGAGGGCAACCCTGTAGCAGGGTCAATTTCTTGCCTTTTTAAAAACTCTTCATACTGAGCGTTGTATTCCTCAGATACAGAAAATGCTTCACCTGTGCCTTGGGAAAGATTAGCGCGTATGTTGGTGTAGTCTCTAAGGTTCATTTGCCCTGACTTAACAAGGTTCTCTACCATTAAAGAATACTCTTGCGTGTCGCCCGCAAACTTTGTGGTAAACTCATTAAACCCTTGATGCTCACCCATAGGAGGGTTAGACAGTCGGTCAAACTCTTCACGAGCCTGCTTGTCAATAGCATTTTTTTTCTCTTGTCTGATTCGTGTTTCCTCACGAACCATCTCGGTCATATCCTTGCCTACTTCAGCCCAATTGATTCGGCTTTCTGCGTTCCTCTCTGCGTATTTATAGTAAGTTGCCATGCTCTGTCTTATTAATCAAACAACCCACTTTGCGTTCTCATAAAGCCACTGTCCATTCCACCGATAAGAGCGTTGAATTCCATTTGATTCATGCCCCCTACCCCTGCAAAATCAATAGGGTTCGCTGCTTCAAGAGCAGAGCGATAATCAGCCGAAGTTGAATTTTCGTTAGCGGCCATAAAACTTTTTTGCAATTTAGCGTTCTGCCTTACGTTGCCTGTTTTAGAATACAAAGGAGCCATAGCCATTCCTTGTTGAGCCATACTCGTAACACCTGCCACCACATCTTGGCCCGCCTGCCTAGCTTCGTCTTCAAATCTAGCGGCTGCTTCTTGCGCACCTGCTACCTCTCCTAAATCCAATTGAGTGTTGATGTCACGAAGCCTGCTCTCCTCATCAAGGATAGCGTTTTCTCGTGCTTGCAACTCTTGACCGTATGCCACCCGTTGACCTTCCGCCATTTGATTTTGAGCGGCTTGAATCCTACCCACTTGCGCTGCCCCTCGTTGAGTTTCTCGTGAAGCCTGCACCGCATCAGCACCTTGTGCTAATGATGCTTCAATAGCCATAGTATATGGGTCTTTGCTAATCGAGCGAGCCTCAGCAAAGTTTACATCAAGACGTTTACGCGCTTCTTGCATAGCTTTATTAGCAGCGAATTCAGCCTGAGATTGTTTTTTTTGCGCTTTGTTTTTTTGCGCCATAGAAATACCCGTGGTAGTGGCCGTAAGACCAAGGCTTACAATACCTGTTACTAGTCCTGACATAGTAGTAATTGGTTTAGAATGATATGTTCGGGCAACTCCCGATAGTCCGTGGTATACACCTCCTTTTCCGCTTCCTCTATGGTGGGAGCGTCAGTTTTGTATACACACACCCACGTACAATCTTCATGCATGTAAGCAACTCGTTGAGTTCCTACCTCAGTCATGACTTTCATCGGGGCTTTAATTCGTTTTACTTCTCCTGTGTCAAGAAGAATAGACATCTCTCCTGACATAAAGAATGAAGGGTGATTCTGCTTGTGAATGAAACTCACAACCAATGCCCCTTTGGGCATAAAGACTTCTCGTGTGTACAAGCCGTCTTTTAAATGATGCTGCAACGGAAAAGTCTCCTCCATTTCCGGGGTGTGGTGAACGACTGCCCCGGTAATTTCAGATAGCTGTTCTGAGAATAGCTTAATCTCCTCCCAAATTACCCCACGGTTTTTGTGTACATGAGTAAGCAAATCCTCAGGAGAAGACCTGAGTATCTGTTTAAAATCAGTACGTTGTGGGGAAGGGGCATTCATACATTCAAAGATACGTTGTTTCAAGGATAGGATTTCATGACTTCAGAACGCACGGCAAACAGTTCCACAGCCTCGGTATCGGTGTTCGTTAGAGTGAACAATCCATAGTGACCAAGGATACCGTGTGACTCAGCAACGAGGTTCTTTGTAGTCATGACATAGTAAACAACTATGCCACTGTTGGGAAGAACACCACCGCCCGCTACATCTTGTTCTACACTGAAAATGTTAAAGTTGTTAGGAAGGTCTATGGTAAACGATACTATTTGCCCCAAGTAAATAGGAGTAAACACCACTCCTGAGGCCACAGGGAAATTGTAGTATACGCTATCTCCAATGTTGGCAATTCCACTAATGTCTAGGTCAGTAGGAAACCCAAATGAGACTAAAGTTCCTGCAACACCTGTACCTATGCAATTCCCTATTCCTGTAGCAGACCGTAACGGAAACTCTTGAGCTGCTTCTGCCGCAGTGTCAATATTTACGACACCTTGATTTCTCACAAAAGCAAACCAATCAGATTCTTTTTCTTCAAAGTAAGTGGCTTCAATAAATCCTGTGGTTTGAAGTTCACTAACTAAGGTCGCCCCCCAAGCGTGGTCTCCTTCCAATGCCAATGTTTTAAATAGCTTGTTGGTAATAGGCTCTTGGTTAAACACACTAGTGATGGTGGTGGGATAAGAAACCCCATAAAAACTGTTGCGTGTTTGGTTGGTGTTATGCCTCCACAAATTACCACCTGAGAAAGTATAGAAGTACTGATTCATTCCTTGCATCCATTCAGGTACATAGGAATAAAACGAAGGCCAACCTTTTGCAGGAGGGCTATACGTTAAAGTGTAGTTCGTTTTACTTACAGGCATTTTTAAGCGATTAATGAGAGTTTAAACTCTCGTTATGGACATGCGGTAATGGCAGTTATTACTCCGCTTGTTACGGTAATTAAATAAGAGTTTGTAGCTGCAGTGTTCTGAACTTTATATTCTCCATCTGCTCTTACTGATGAAGCAAAAGAATCATTAAATAACCAATCGTGAAGGATAGGAGTTCCTGTAGCACCTGAGACTTTACCTAAGTAAACAGTATCAACGTAAGGTTCTGATGTTGTACATCCACCTGAAGGAGCCACCCTAGTGCTATTCATTGAGGGAAGAGGGTCAGGGCAGCTAATTTCTACTGACCACGAAGGAGCAGTTTGACCTACGCAACACTGAGCAATTTCAACTAAGCAGGTAGCGGGATAAGTAAGGGTCTTAGGGAAGTACATGTAACAATCGCCCGCACTTCGGTTGGGACTAAGGCTTAGATTATTTGCAGTTACAGCAACGTTTGTAATGTTTCCATTAGGGGTGTATACATTGTTGTATAGTTCCGACTCTGCAAGAATGTACGTAGTGCCTGTTAAACCACAGTCATTAGCACTGTTACCCAAAAATATTAATCCCGTAGGCAACGAGATTTCATGCAATCCGTCAGCATCAGAACTAAATGAGTTATAAACAGTGTCATTGTAAATAGCACGAATTCCATCAGGAGTAGCACCGGGGGTAAACTTTACCCTTACAGCCCCGGTGCCTACCCCAAGGTCTGCAAGAATTAAATACAGCCCCGTAGTAGAAGGCCCTGTGCTGCTAACCCTGCAATTATTAGCACAATTAGAACACTGTTGACGAGGTAATAGTGTACAGTTTTGCAACTGACGAACTGAACCTGATTGACTGTAAAACCCATCAGGAGCGCAAGTGGTTAAATTCGCGTCAGTAAACACCGCAGTGGATGTGGCTAGGTTAGGGCCGTTTAAGTAATATTGTCCAAGAGTTCCCATTAGATATGAATTAAGTGCAGTCGCAACTAACAATGTCAAAGCTGACCCCTTCAGTTGGCCCGTGTACGATTGAAACATTCCCGTCAACACAAAGGGTGGTACTGCTGTTTGCGGGTAACGTTAAGTTTGATTTAGTCCCTCCGCAAGTTTCGTATGCCAACACTACGTTTTGAGTGCTGCCATTAGTGATTTGCCACTCCGTGCAAACGCCTGCAGTGCAAGTGCATTGACAGCATGCGTCATCAGGAGTGCTTGCGCTGTAGCATAAAGTAGCTACTACGGCTGCTGCATAATCCCAAATCAAATAGAGGTAATCGTTATCAGAACCTGCAGGCATGGAAAAACTGCCTGTGTACTGAGGTGCGCTACCCGTTGGGTTAATGCTTGTAGAAGCAGCTACAAGGGATTGAATAGAGGCCGGAGTGTTACTGTAAAGAACGTTAGACCTCAGGAATAAAAACTTATCCGTGGTGGGGTCTAAATCAAATGTGTCTACATCTAATTTGTTTGAAATCATAGTAACTGCAGCAGCATCTGCAGGAATAATTCCTCCCCCTTGCAGGCCGCTTATGGATGTATACTGTGATACAACTTGAGGGTCAGTTGAATTACTGAACGTAACCTGATTCGAATGTGTAGGAGAAACAAAATTTCCGTCTGTCCACCGATACTGATTGTGAATGGTTTTACCCGAATCAGAATTATTGGTAAGGGTGACAAGAACAATTGTAATGTTGTCAGAATTAGGGCATCCAACAGTAAGGCTTATGTTGGCGGGGCCACTTCCTACTGACATGACCACATCTAGCTGTTGAGCCGATACTGATGTCTTGGGTATGTTTACACTTCCGGATGCGGTAAACGGCCCGTAGTTAGTGGTGTTATTGTTGTAAGTCACCGCAAAACTAAAGTTGTCGGTTAGCGGGCCTACTGTCCATGAAAACGGAACTAGACCCACAGTATTACCCAAATCATAACACACACTTAGGCCACCTGCAGGGATGCTGTAATTGCGAGTAACCCCGCATTCAATACAGGTTACAAATTCCGGAAGTGTTGTGGTGTTGTTACCCAACACGAATTCATTCATGTAAGGGTCATACCCGCCAAGTTTTTGAGAAGAAAAGTTGGTGATAAACAAATCCCTAAACCAACCGCGCATTCCTATTTCGGAAATTACAGTTAGCTGTTCATTAGGCCCACTTCCTGAGAGTTGAATTACCGCTCCACGTTTTGCATCTGTAAAGTATTTGAATCGACCCCATTCGGCATAGCTTTCAGGGTTGTTACTAATACCAAATTCTTCAGGCCGGGCAATCTGAGTTCCTAAAATTTCGGGAACAGACGATACAACTCCTCCACCTGTAGAATCTGAAATTAGATTCTTAGTAGCAAGAACGTAAGAAATTTTGTCTTCTTGCAGAACAAGAATGTTGGTGTCTTGAGCCGACATCTTTTCGATAGGGCCAAATGACTCCTCTAACACTTTAAAATTTAAAAGCCCTAGGTTAAACTCGTTTAGCTTGTTGACATTAGACTCGCTATTAAAGACTCCACTATACGTGATGTCAGAGAATCGGTCAGCACGCTTGTAATCTTGAGCCGCCACTGTTGTAACCCTATTGCCTAGTGCTAATGCGCGACCCGCAATGGAGTCTCTTATCTTGTAGCTTTCGACTCCGTTTCCAAAGCTAAAGCAGTTAAAGAAAGCGGTGTCAACTACACCTGAAATTCCCGCAGATATGTCTTGGTTGGTCACATTCCCACTGTGATTGCCTAAAGCATCAATACTGTAAGAATCTGATGATTCGTACCAAACGTCAGCTAAAGCATCTTGAGGTTCAGTTTCAAATACGATAGTATTTTCTGCTCTCAAAAGTTCTATCCTAGCGCGAAGACGAGAACGCTTTTTTTCGCTATTACCACATCCTAAAGTTCCGCTTATAGCAAACCTAATTTCGTTACTAGTAGGGCTTTGGTACCACCTGTAATAGTTAACGCACTCATTAGGATTGATACCATAGAAGTAATTAGGGATTGGTGGGTTAGGGCTGTTTGTCGTAGCTGTAACAGGCTCGTAAATGTTTTGTATTTCACATCCGTTACCGCCAACTGTTGAGACCCCGTTGTTTAAAGTCTCAGCAATGTTATCACCATTAAACCAATCAATGATGCTGTTATAGGTTTGACTTGCTGTATAGCTTTCATCAAACTTGTATTGCCTTCTTTCACAGTTGTTGTTTCCATCTCCCGAACCCCTTCGGTTAAAGTCAAACTTCAACCTAATTGTACTCCCTGAAGGAATGGTAAGCACAGGATAAACACCGCTTACAGGTGTAGATGTATCCTGAGAAAAATTTATTACTGTCTTAGCAAACTGAGTTGCACCCACACTTACCGATGGAGCCTCTACATTAAAGAAAGCATCCTCTGTCAAAGTAGAATTAAAAGAAGAACTTCGAATCTGCATGTACACCCCCGAAGGAACATTAATTGCTGTACCTCCCGCGTCTGTAACGGTAATAAAGTTCTCCGATTGCGCTTTCTTTTCTAGGACTGTTGCATAAGTGCAGGAACCTAAGGGGCCATCTACATCTCTCTTTACAATTAACCTGTCGCCTTCTTCTATTTTAGCTGCATTTTCTCCCTGCAACAAGAAGTAGTCAGACGCTGTCACAGTGTCATAAAAGAACGTGCTTGAGTAAACAGTTTCGTAAGTAGACTCGTCAGGTTTAATTACAAACTTGTATCGAGACGCAAATGCAGGGGCGACCTGAGTAGTTGGTATAGTTACACGGATAGAGTTTTTATCCGCAGATGCGCTACATGGTACAAAAACTGTATTGTCAGGGCTTACCAAGGCTGTAGTTGCCCTGTTAAATTCATCCATGTACACTATGCCAATCTCATAACCCCTATTGCTATGAAGGCTAGTTGGGCTGCCTAAAGCGGAGAACGTTAAATTGGTAGCACTTACGGTGTAGTACTCGAACACGGATGCAGTAGGAGATGTCAATGAATCTACATACTGCATTGCAGGAAACTGAAAGCCAATAATGTTTGTTCCTGCGGTATGAGTGGTGGCTACTGAGTTTCCTAAAACGCTAATGCCACTCGCATATTTAAAAACAGGACTTGGGTTTCCGCCCTGCAAGCTGTCAGTAATCGCACAGTTAAACAAATCTGTAAGAGTCAGACCATCACAAGATGTCTCTCCACTTGCAGCATAAACAGGAAGAATGTTTGCAGATGTCCCAACTTTTGCCTGAAAGTCCGCGCTGTTGTACAACTCGTCTATAGTTGCATAGTCTTGGGTCAGCGTATAAACAAAATTAAGTTGCCTGTCTACAGATTGCTCTATAGGATACGAACTCACTGAGCCTGAAAACGTAGAATGAGTAAAAGACAGAGATAAATCAATCGTAGAGCCTGAGACTAAAGTGCTTGCAGCCGCGCTAAAGTCAACCTCTAAAACAGAATTAGCAATGTTCTGAGTTCCGTTAACGGTGTAAGTCCCTGAAGACCGCGATGCAGTAAGTCTCTCAAATCCTACGGCTTGAGAAATACGACTAGCCTCATAAGTAAATTGAGTGTTAAAGCCTGAAGGAGTAATTAAATCAAACCCATCAGCATAGTTTCCGTAGTTCAAACGGTTGCCCATTACAGCTTGAGCCTTAGCCACAAGCGGCACATTGTCGTAAAGTCTTAGTATTTCTGAAGACGGTAAGACCGTGTAGATTTTGCTATTGGCAAACGTGATGGTGTAATCAGTGTTGTCAGCATATCCCTCCTCGGACTTATTTATTTTCTCGATTACCTTAATGGTATCGCTGACCATGTCCTTAAACAACAAGTCAACCCCAACAACCAATGAGCCTCCTGAGTTGAAGGTTACTCTAGTTGCATTTTTTAAGTTTACCATTCCCTCATTAAGGAATGATTCGCTACTTAATTCATATTGACTTGGGATAAAAGAAGGTTCCGAAAATTGAGATGTAGCCGAGTACTCATTGTCTTCATATTTATACCGATAGGCAAAGCAAATAAACCTGTCCTCTAAAAAGTTTTCTTCTCCGTCAATCTCAAATGGAACAACAACAGGAGAAGTAATAGGCGGTGCCTTTACAACTAAAATGTCAGCCGCAAGAAAAGCGTCAACGTTAGCAACGGGGTTGCCATAGTTTTTTTGGACATTAATCCTGCGAGGTTGGTTTAGGTCGTCAGTAAAGAAAAGCAGGTTCTCAATCAAGTTGACTCCCGTAATCAAATGCGTATTGGAGAAGTTTAGCGTCGTCTTTACACCGCCACCATCATCAATGCTAATGACATGGTAAGTAAGTGTGTCGGTAGATGTGTTGTAAGAAACAATAAGGTCAAGTTTACCTGTCGTTCCTGCGCTCGTAAAGTTGTTGTCATGGATAAACCAATACATGGTTTCTTGCTCTCCATCAGCATATGCTCCAATGCAGGTAGCACTACTGCTTAAAGCACTTCCATCTATGTACTCAACAGTTGTGAGTTGGCTGTTGCCTAAAGAGTTCTCTACGCTCCCTACCTCTGAAGCCTCAGTAGAACCTAATCTGATATTTAAAGCGTCGATGTACTCACCATTGGGAACGAGTCTCTCGTCCAAGGTTTTGTTCATACGCCCCGCAATGAAGTTTCTTACAGTATTCGCCATGTTACTTTATCCACTTATCCTGTCCACGAAGATTCATTAGCAATCGTCCCGGATGAATGTTGCTCAAGCGGATTTTTGCATTTCTCAAAAGAGCAGACTTATCTTTTTTAGCCCTATTAACTACATACTCCTGAACGCCTAGTTTAGAATTGAGAATCGCATAACGGATGTAAGCGTACACATACTCTTCAAACAGTTTGTTTACCGTGACGCTCGCGTCATTACCGTTTTCCATACCATCAGACACATACTCAAGGATAGCCAACTTGTTGTTCATTGTAGAACTAAAGTTGATTACACCGCCCTTCTTGTCAATAGAAAATGTTGGATTGGAGTTTGCTACTTCTGTCTCAAGTCCATACCTCGCTCCGATTTGGTAGTCAAAAAACCAATTGCCTTCCCAATAGTAACCTTCCTGACCATTGTAAGGATTGTCAGGGTTTAGATAGATGCTCTTCTTTTGCCCTGTAATCCTGTCATATGACATAGTAGAGAATTCAGGCTTCAAGACATTCCCGTTAATATCAAAAAGGATGCGGCTACTGTTGTCTTGTAAATAACCTGTAGCCCAATTGGTTTGAATGTTTTCCGTAAGAGGATACAACGTCCCGTTTTCATACAGAGATAGTCTGACCCAATTCACATAGTCTTGAGGCAAAATGTACCTAAGGCTTTCTCCTACGTTTAACTCAAGAATCTTAGCTTCTTTGAACGCATCATAGTTGAGTTCCATAATTGCTCTTTTAGCATGGAACAAAACTTTAAACCTTTCTTCGTTATTAACGAGAGAGTGGTTCCCATCGTAAATAAGCAAGAATCTATTTACTATGTCTGTAAGAGATACAAACTGATACGACCCCCAATTAGCATTCTCAGGATTTCCGCCCGCATTCTCATAGTATTGATAGTCTGTGATATACGGCATTACGATTGTTGTTGTAGGTTTTGCAACTCTTCTTGTTGAGCAAACTGATAAACTTCACCCTCTCTAATTGAGATGCCACACATCTGCAAAATCAAAAGAACTAACCTAGGTTCGTCATCAATCGGAAGCTCAAAGTTTTGAAAGTCCGCTTGGCTTGGGTTATAAATTGGCTCACCTCCTGTAACAGTTGTGTATGTCCAATTAGGGTCAAATGGGTAACGAATGTATTGAGCCTCAACCTCTGTAGCAGCATTAATTGTAGCGGGGAAAACCGTCATTAGGTTTGCCTCAATGGTATAAGCAGGGTAAGCGTTACTTGGTGCCAATAACATGTCGTTATTAAGCATTGTAATCTTACTATGGCTTACGGCTTCAGCTTCTCCCAAGAAAGTCCTCGGAGTAGTTGACGCATCATAACAAAGAATTTTGTTTAGCAAATACCAATCGTTTTGAGTAGTCGTTAAAGAGGGTAAAGTAAATTGGTTTACTCCTGCCACAGGAATTGCCAAATTAGCCGTAACCGAAAACACATCAATTGATTCCGAAATGCTTTTAGAAGCATCCGCATACCCCGTGCCTGATTGACGAGCATTTTCTTTATTGAGAGCGTTGTTGTACTCAGCAAAGTACTCTTCGAAAATTTCTAGTTGCGCTTGTTTAGCAAAAAGGTTGAAGTCAGCAGGAGAAATGTACCCATAATTGTTCTTGTTAAGTACGGATAGCACTGTATTTCGGACAGAATTTATCATGAGGAAACCTTTTTCCAAAGATAGCCAAAAAAAAAGAGGCCACTGATAGCGGCCCCTTTCCCTTCAATAGAATAAATAATCTTATGTAAATGCCGTAACAACAATGGCTGTTACCGTTTGTCCCAAAGGAATATTTACATCAATGACCGCATCTCTCCAACTCGTTTGAGCACCTTGAATGGATGCGTTTTGAATGGCAGTAATCATTTTAAAATCAGCACCTGTAGTGGTCAAGGAATAGTGATGACCAACAGAGTCGCAATTAAAAATCTTAACTTCAGTAGCTGACGTAAGTTCTGCGTAAGCACCGGAGCCGATAGGAACGATTTGAGTTGCACTACCGACTGTGAATCTTAAATACTTGTTCATGAGAATACTGTCATTACGATACTAGTTACAGTCTCTCCAACAGGGAGTTTAACCAATACCTCAGCGTTATGCCACGGAGTAACAGCAGCCTCTTCAATAGCCTGTTCAATGGCTAGTGTCATAGCTGCTGTAGACCCTACCGTAGTAAGAGCATAGTGATGTGTAAGTGCAGCCGTGTTGTAAACACGCATAGCAGTGTCAGACGTTCGTTCAACAAACAAACCGTTTCCCACGGGGATGTTGTGGTTCCCTGCGTCTGTAGGGATTTTTAGATATTTATCCATCGTTTAAAAATTAGATGATTCAAAAGCAAAGATAAGGTCAAAAAAAAAGCCGCAAAATGCGACCTTTCTTTATCAGTAAGAATCTCTATTACAGTGGAGCAACAGTAAAATCAACTGAGTTATTTACTACATCCTGTGGGTTAGCCCACTTTAGAATGTACTGCCAATTAGTTCCTGTGTAATGAACCTTAGCAGTAGGGTTTCCCTTGTTGCAGTCGTTATCACAAGTTACATGCATCGCATTGTTCCAATAGCCATACGACATTTGGAAATTACCCGTAGCAGGGTCAGGCTTTGCAATAACAGCCGAAGGGTCAGGATAGCAAGTAAAAATAGTTCCTGACGAAGAGTGAGTATTAGAAGTCAAATCTGCTGATTGACCTGCAGCAATATCCACCCACACATTAGGTTTGTCTACACCAAAGGTTTTATGGCACCTCATGTCCGCACCTGTAGAATTGGTAACCTTCAAGGTTACAGTAACAGGGTCAGAGCCTACGTTAAGGTCAGAGTCTCCGCAAGACGAAAACAAAAACCCACAAATCAAAATTAAAGACAGTCTCATCATCTATGGTTTAATTGGTTAAAAAAGATTCTAGGTATGTAAGGGCTTCAACACCCTCGTCAGTAATAAAGAATGACTCACACGTTGACAATGGGTCGTCCCCAAATGGAACTGTGAGCAATTTCTTTTTGTTGGTGGTGGTATTGTACCACACCTCTGTTTTATTTCGTCGAAACGAAAGCACTCCTTTATCAAAAAATCTTTGAATGTTAGACTGCAGCTTAAGCTGAGGGTCGTTGACTATCTCTAGAAATCTCTGAGGGTCTTGACGAGCAGCAATTAAGAGGTCTCTACGCAACTCCGATGTAGTAATTGACGTAGGGTCGATGCCATACATTACACGAGCAACGTTTTCGGCTTGTTCAATAGCCAACCCACGACATTCAATCAATGCGTCAACCTCGTAGTTGAGGTTTTCCATCTCTTGTTTAGCATCACGCTCTACATTAATCTCCTCAAACTTTTTACCGTTCAATGGATGCAGGCTTAAAAACTCCTGAAGTGTGGGGTTATTTTTTGGAACAGAGAGCATGCCATCAAGAAAAATGATTGGCTCTACTACTACTTGACCATCTTGTTCATCTACCCAAATAGAACGTTGGTTTGCTGCGTATCGAAGTTCTCGATTTACTCCTTTGTCTTCATCAAAATGAAGCATTGGCTTTCTAGCATTTCCTCCTGAACTAACATAGGTAGAGAGGGGTGCCGCATCACGCATTAGTTTGTAGTTGCGGTCTTTGAGAACAGGTTTGTTCTTACTCATAAGGATTGGATTAAAGTTTAAAAAAGTAAAGGGGTGAGAGTTTAAACTCCCACCCCATTACCAACATCAGATTATTGCTCGAACAAGAAGAAGTTGTTCGCTCCCAATGTGCAAACTGCACGCTCAGAGAGGAAGTGAACTTCCATTGCATCAAGGCTGCTAGTAGCTGCACCACCTGCAGAACCTGTAATCCACGTCTTGTAGCGACGGTCTTCAGTTTCAGAGGCACGGTAGCGTACGTGCAAGAATGGACGCTTTGCGTTCTTTCCGAGAATTTGGTCATACACTGAAGTAGAACCTGCAGGTACCAAGAGACCATCAATGGCTCCGCTGCCTGCAGCTTCGTTCAATCCGCCACGCATAGTGGGGTCGTTCAAGTACTTCCAATCAGACTTGTAGAAGTCGTATCCACGACGGAATCCTGTGAATCCGAGGTTCAACGCCATCTCTTCGTCGTTGTCAAACAAACCATATGAAGTACCACCCGCTCCGTAAGAGTTTTGAGCGGCCAACATATCGTCAATAGCAAAACCGAAGTTACGATTTACGAATACGACGTTCTCTTCAATAGCACCTTGCTTGTCAAGTCGCTTGATGATAGCATCCCATCCTGCCAAATCAACAGGGTTACCTCCTGTCCAAACGTTACCTCGATTGTTTACAACGTAGAATACACCTTCAGAACCTTTGTTACCCATAGTAGGGTTGTCGGCTGCTGTAGCTGCACCTGAACCTGCTTCCGCAGGAACGGCTTCAATCATTGCAGTCTCCAAGTAATCGTCGAAACGAAGACGTGTTTCGTGCTCAGACTTCAAGTACCACAGGTATCCGTTCGCACCATTCTCAGTAGTCACCTCTACCCATCCAATTTGCGCCATATCAGAACCTGATACTGCGTACTTGTCTTTGATGATGATAGGTGAGTTATTGAAGAAGATGTCGTCAGACTCCAATGAACCTTCCATTCCAACTGTTCCTTTACGGAACTCAGAACCATAGATAAAGATGGTGTACTTCGTACCTGCTGCTGCGTTAACCAAACCTGCTGCTGTATAGAAAGCAACTTCAATTTGACTAGCAGTCAATGCATCTGCTGTACCTGACTTTGTTACGATACCCTTGATAGAATCAGGAGTAGACGTAGCGTCGTTAGATTGGATGAAGACAGTCTGTCCTTTACGAATAGCCAATTGAGCACCACCCGCAAGAGCAGGGTTAAAGGTGTCATTGATTGTAAACGTAGCCTTATCTACAGCCGCACCTCCTACAGCCGCAGCAGTAGTACAGTCATTGTACTTAATGTGCAAACGACCTTGTTCAGCCCACTCGATGCGGTCTGAGTTAGAAGGCATCTCCGCGCCAACCATTCGAATGAAAGAGGAGAGAGTACGATTTCCGTAACGCTCAAATTCCTTCTCGTAAGTATCGGGGAGGTACTGATTCAAAAAGTTGAAGTCAGTAATGTAATTGCTTGCAAGAGGCACTTGTTGTGCACTCGGTTGCAACGCAAATGTCGGGGTTCCTTTTACCGGCATAATTGTTTTTTTTTAAAAAATGAGTCAAGAAGTACGTCGTGCACTTCTAATTTTTAAGCCACGTCCTGAATCAGGATTTACAGAACGAACTTGAACGCCACCCTTAGTACCAACTTCCGGTGCAGTGCGCTCAGACATATTAATGTTCTTAGTCTTACGCATTACATCATCCACGGCTTCGGATTGCCCTTGCTCATAAAAGAACTTGGCAAACTTCTCAGGGTTCATTGCTATTGCTAGTGACCTGTGATACCCCACAGCATCCTTGACTAAGCCCTCATCATCTACAAATTGTTTTACCCAATTCATAGGTGTTTCCTGTAGCTTCTTCAATTCTGTCCTCTCTCCCGGAGTATACACGTAGGGCTTGTCGTTAATGTTGAACTCAAAACCTTTGAATTCATCGCCAAATACTTCGTTTGTTTTTTCGTCAAACCAAGTCTTCCTACGCATTTGCTCTTCTTGAGCGGTCTTCGCATCAGCAACATACTGCTTGTACTCAGCATAACCTTCGTCTTGTTCTAAAGAACCGCTCCCACTTGACTCAAGAGGAGTTCGGTATTTTTCTTTAGCTTCATCGAAGTATCGCTTCGCTTTAGCAACAGTTTTTTTCTTTGCTAGTTTCACTTTGCGGATGTCAGACTCGTCGTCGATGTCTTCATCAAATGCAAAGTCTTGCATCATATCATTTATATCTTCTGCATCAAGTCCTTCCTCCGTTGCCGTAAGGTATTCCTTAATGAGATTGTCAGCATCCATAGCCTCAAAGTCTCTGTTTAAACGAACAAAGTCTTCTACACCACGACCTGTTTCTTTTTTGTACTTAAAGAACGCAGACATTTCAGCATCCATATCACCGGATGATTCACGGGCCTGTTGAAGGTCATCAAGAGAATTAATCTCTCTGCCTAACCGTTCACTAATCATAGACAAAAGTTCACCCTCTTCAATAGGAGATTTCTCTTCTACCACGGGTGAGTCTTCAACAACATTTTCTTCTACCGCAGATGACTCATCTACAGTGGATTCATTCATTTGTTCCTCATGCTTTGCAAGCAGAGTTTCTTCGACTTCAGCTACCGATTTGGTACCCTCAGATTCGACAAGACGTACTTTCATTTCCATTTAATAAGATTTGATTCAAAGTTACACTAAAAATATTATAGAGTTAGACCTACCTAGGGTCAAACTCAGCAAGGTCAAAACCATCTAGACTGTCTTCGTTAGACTCAAAAGTCTGAGGGGGAAGATTGTTCTTTCGTTGATTGATGAGTTTAGACTGCTGTGTATTCTGCTGACTAATCCTTTCGGACTTCGCACCTTCACGTTGAGTCTCTCTGTCTTGTAGCTGCTGCTCAGACATATCACGCAACTGCATCTGATAGTTAAACTCAGTCTCCATTAATTGAGCCTTGAGCCTTGCCTCATTGTTCATCTTCTCAATCTCAAAAGCAATTTCGGCTTGCTTTAGCTGCATCTTTCCTTGCAAGTCGCTTTGCTGCTTTTGCATTTCCATTTGAGATTTCATCTCTTGAGCCTTTAAAGCCTGCTGAGATTGCATCGCTTGCTGCTGCATTTGCTGCTGCTCTTCTCGCTCTTGCTTACTAACCCTCTTCATTTTAAGAAGTTGATTCGCCAACTTTAGATTTCTAATCTCTCTGATGTCAATGGCATCCTCAAGATTAATGTCTCCTTTGGACAGTGCCATCTGTATGTTCTGCTCAAGCATAGCCTTCTGCTCTTCGTCAGGTGCTATCTCAATAAAGATTCCAAAGTCATAGATGTACAAGTCATTAATGTCATTTAGAATGCTGACGTTGTACTTGCCAATCTGATTAATAAACTCTTCACGGAAGTCGGCATACTCAATAATGTCAGACACCCTGTATGTCAATCCTTCCGCAAGGCTTCTATACATGTATAGGCTTGCGTCAAGAATATGACGAGTAGCGGTGTTAGAGTTTAAAGCCGCCAACTTCTGAACACCAACCAAAGAGTAGGGGTCAGGTTTTGAGCCATCGCGTGCTTCGTTTAATCCCGTTACATCACGAATCATTTGCATGTAATGATTCATGTTTTGGATAAGCATTTGCGCTTTACCCGCGCCCGAACTTGCAGTAAGCTGAGAGATAGGAACTTTACCTTGATTGTATTCCCCGTCTTGAGTATAGCTTCTTCCTACGACAGAACCTGTTTGGAAGTAAAGACGCAAAGCATCTTCAGGATTGTAAGAGTTTCCGGTGCCAAGGTCTACTTCATTCAATCCATCTGCATCAATGTACACTCCATCAGGAACAGTACGAGAAATTACCTGTTGCAATTTCAAGTGTGTCATTTGAATCAAGTCAGCAAATGGAATCATTCGCCTTACCAAAGACTCAATGTTTCCCTTGTACATACGAGGGGCTGTGGCTACGTAATTTGGAATAGCATACTGAGAGGCAGACTTAGGCCGAACCATATTTTCGGCTGCCTCCCACTTAAGAATGATGTTAGTTCCCATAACCATCACACCGTCATACCATACATCAATGGTCTTCTCTACCTTCTCAAAGTTCCCCTCTTCCTGCATTTCTACAGGAGGATTGAATTGGTCGTCTTTCTCAATCATCCGAGACCCACCGTTATCTAGCTTCTTCTTTTTGTAGACAATCTTTTTAGTTGTCTTGTAATTGAAGTACATCAGGGTGGTGGTGTCCCGATAAAAAATATCATTGTCGTAGTACTGAGCCACGTTGTAGTAGTCGTACCAACTTTGACCATACTTAGAGATTTCTTCTAAATCTTCCTTCGTAAGAGTAGGGTCAATCTTTAGCAGTTCAGTAATAGGAACTGTTTTAATCTCACCCCAATAGAAACAATCCTTAAAATGGGGGTCTTCTGTGTAACTGTAAACCACATTAGCAGGGTCTACATAGTTAATAGCAACCCCTGTTCCCGGAAGAAACTCGTGCTTAGCTACAGAAATACCGAGAACCATCAAGTCATAGTCTAAACGACGACGAATGTCATTGTAGTGGTTCTCGTCAAACAAAGTATTGATAGCCTCTTCTTCTGCAATCTCAATAGCAGGCTTATAGTTAAGCTGCATGTAAAGCTGCAGTTCTTCGTCAGAGTTAGGCAACTCATCAGGAGGCATAATAAATGGGTCTACACCTGTCTTCTCTTGAATGATTTCAAGCACAGGCTTTGCAGCCATTTGACCTTCGATAATGTTTTGATACTTACTTCTTTTAGATTGCGAAAGAGCATCTTGAGCGTAAGCATTTACTTTAAACAAACGTTCTGACATGCCGTTAACGACAATGTCTACAAATTTTGGAAGGATAGGTACGGGAGTCCAATCAAGATTTAGATAAGACAAATCACCGTCAATGGCTAATTCGTTTTTGTATTTGGCAATAGACTGTTCACCACGAGCGTATAGACGTAGACGATTAAACTCGCGGGCTTGGCTATAAAACCTACATTGATTACTGTCTTTTTTAAACCACTCATATTGAATGGCCTGACCAATTTGTAATCCAAATTCGTCTGTTGCTTTCTCAGCATCAGATACAAATTGGCTTGGAAAGCCTGCAGATGATATGTTGACTTTCACATTTTTCATCTAATTATTTCGCTTATCGTTCCACTATTTCTATACTGAGCGAAGGTAAGGCTTATTTTTTTCTGCTTTTGTTCAGGGGTGTACAAGTGCTTTTGGTTTGCCATTATAGCAAGGCCCGAACTAATGGTAGCATCGTAAGCAGTTCTATTGCTGATGTCAAACTTCGCCCAATCTTCTAGCGTTCTAACGAAAGGCATAGTCCCCATTTCGTCGGAGTCTCTAAATTGACCCTCTAAATCAAGCCCTACGTATTTCTCAATGTAAGATTCAATAGCAGATGCGTGCGCTTGTTTAACATCCTCAGATGAGTTTGGAATACCTCCCAACTCTCGCTCAGTCTTAGACAGTTTATTGTAGGGTTTGTCAGGACGGTTTAAACAAAACCCTCTATACCCTCGGTTTTTAAAATGGTAAAGCAACCTAGGCTTGTTGTTCTCAATGAGAATAGGCATACCGTAAAAAACGCAGGCCATTAATACCTCTTCAAAAAATATCTCTGCTGTTTGAGGTCTAGCCACATACTCAAGAAAAAACTCATTAGTAGGAGCCTCATCCATGTGATACTTGGTCATGCCGTGAAGCGCACCGTTAGAGCCTCCACCGCCTACGACTCCTGATATGTCATAAGAGTCGCACCCAAATGCACCAATGTGTTCATTTCCGGGGCGTTTGTTACCGCCTCTTTCTATAATAGAGTTTTGCAATCCTGCAGGGGGAGTCCACGAAACTCTAAACCTTCCTCGGCTATCGGGATAGAAAACTACCTTGGTATCTTTCTTTCCATCCTGCCAACCAAAGGAACCTCTTGTAACATACTGCTCCTTAATTAAAGACTCTGCATAATCTAACTGCTGATAAATCTTAGTAAGGTTAAACAAGGTAGACTTGCTTTCGTCTCTAAAGGCGTGAGACTCAGTTCTAGGAAACTGACGGTAAAATTCATTGAGAGCGTCAGGGTCGTTTTTAAGCGACTCTACTTCGGCCTCCCAATACGTAAGAGCACCTGAATTAATGGGACGATTGTCGATACCTAATACAGCCTTAGAAGGCTTGTTTACAACAGGGTGTCCGAAGCGGTCAATAAACCCCTCCATGTTGTACTCCATTGGAATAAACAAAGAGTACATGCCACTCCGTGTTTGACCATTACCATTGCGCTCAGAAATATCTGAATCTTCGTACAGCTTTTTAAAGTTGCCACCTCCTTTGCTTAAGGCATTAGATGTAGAACCCATAAGGCACTTACCAATAATGCGGCTTCCCAACCTGAGGCAGGTTTTAGTTACTCGCCAATTGTTGAGAATGTTGTTGGGCTTAATCCACTTACCGCTTTCGTCATGAACAAGCAACAATAGTTTCTCACCATCGTAAGAGTTGTCGTCAGTGTTCTTCCAATCAATCGTAGTGTCAAGACCATGCATTTCTTCCGCCACAGAAGTATGCATGTTCTTTTTTGTAATCTTAGAAGCAGGAACACGGAAGGCTAATTCCGTTTTTGGCTTGTCCATACCATCTTGTATGGGCTTAAAGAAAAAGGGTAGTCGGTTTGCAATAGGAACAACCTTATCGGTAAACATCTTCTTAGCATCAGAACCTGTCTTAGATAAAATTCCTACCCGTGAATCTTTTGCTAGTGTTCCTGTATTTACACATTCCGATGACCCCATGAACGAAAAGCCTGAACGCCTAATCTTAAGATAGGTCATCCCAAAACACCTATCATCCGCCTTGCATGCTTCCCAAAAAATAAAGAAGATTCGATTAGCCTCTCTGAAGTCGGGATAGCCAACGTCAATAGTAGACCACTGTAGGTACATGTAGTGTGCTCCCGTAAGATACGTAGGCACACCTTTGTTCATGAACCAAAAACCCTCCTCCCTTCGGTTGAATTCCTCTTCGATGTAATCGACCCATTCATTTTTAAACGAAGAGGGCATGTCGTTCCATGCAAAAATAGAGTGAACCCTAGACAAAGGTTTGGGGAGTTCTTCTCTAACCCAATACTGCTTTGATTTATCAGTGGGAGTTTGAACTCTCACATCAGAAGGAGGAAGGCCAATGTTTAATCCTGAGATATTAATAATCTCACCCACTTGACCTGTGCGCGATATGACTACTAAATCATATTTAGCATGGTACCCATATCCCCATGCCTTTGCTCTATTTTTATTAGATAGAACGTTTGAGGGAACTAGTTTTTCTACTGTAGTGTAGAGATTATTTTTTTGCTCTTTGTTCTGCAAAGCCTTGCTTGCTCTCTGTTCGACTAGTGTTAGTCTCTGCTAAGTTAAGGTTTTCTTGTTCTACCTCAATTTTAGACAAAATGTCAAACGCATCAAAGATGCATAGCTTCTTGGTTGCAGCAGCATTCTTTAGCCTATCAGCAGCCAACTCATCTTCAGGGTCAGGCTTAATGATGTCTTCTTGAGCAACCTTAATTAATTGCTCTACAGCCCGCTTTCCCGCTGCAATAATCTTTGTTTTTAGTTCTTTAGATTCCATCAGCTAGTGTTATTTGATGGTCATAAATTCTGTACAGCGTATCTCCATCAACATCAAACTCGTACTCTGAGTAAGGAGTAAACGAAACCTTTGTTCCCGTCTCGACTCCTTGAGATTTTAGATACTCATTAGGATAGCGCATGATTCCCATTAAAGGCTCATTCTTTTCTCCTTTATCAAGCAAAGATTTTTCTGCCTCGATAGGTTCTACAAAACAGTATCGGTCATATGCATTCCATTTACCGTCTCTTTGATACAAAAAGAATTGGTCGGCATCAACAAAGAACCAATCATCTCGGAAAAAACTCTTGCCACTTTTTCTACGACCCTTGATGTCATTGTAAAACTTGAACACGTTATGATGAACAAGCAGCACATCTCCCTTTTGAATCGGCCCTTTGTAATCTAATGGCAACTCTAATACCGTAGCCTCTCTGTTCGACGCTGAAGCGTCTTCTTCAGAACTGCTAACAATGAGGTCAATGCCTCCTACCTTTTTGGTATTACGGTATCGCCCACCTCGATGAGGTTGGACTATAAAATTAAATGGTGAGCGCACTATTTAAGGTTGATGTTGTACTCGACAGAGATAGGCATAGTCTGCTTAAACTCTTTCCAAAGAACAATAGAATCATCTTTCTCAATCCAAATCAGGATAGAGTTAGAGTCTACTTCATGACGAATGTGATGAATCTTGTAGGAACCATTAAGAACATCTTGCCCTACGATGTAGTGCATAGCCCCTCCTTTGTAATCAGGGCCAATAGATATTTTCCTAATGTCTCGATTCATAGACTCTGAGCCACAACATTCAAATGAGTTGTGGTAACGTTATTGGTAGCCGTAATGTTCTTCACCTTGACTTCTATGTAATCATTAGTAGCCATACTAACCAATGCTTGCATAGTCAAAGCTGCTGTCAACGCAGGAATTTCTACCGTCTGCTCAGTGCCTGCTATTTTTGCCCCGTTCTTAAACAAGGAAAAAACAATATCGTCTCCGTTTGTACCTGTAATGTTTACAGTAAAAGTAAGATTACAGACCCTAGTAGTTGCGTTGGTATACACAACTCTGTTTTGATTGGGGCTACTTCCAACCGACCAACCACTTGCTAATTGAGAAGCAAGAACACTATTTAAAGAAACGAAATCTGTAATGTTTGCAAAGACAGTTTGGAAAGTACCTGTGACGTCAGCCGCATTAATGTAGACAGTACCCGGTGCAAGAGAAATAATGCTTGCAATCGTGTAGTTTTTTGTAATGTTGGAATCCTCGCTATCGGTTCCAATAACAAAATCATTTACATTGACGCTACTGTCAATTGGATAGGTACTAATCCTTGCCATCTTCTTTATACGTTAGTGCTCCCGTTTGAACATTTACACTAACGTCCTTACCATACTTCTCAACCAACTGTTGCTCCATTCCTACAAAGCCTTCTTTCATGCTTACCATAGAATTTACTGCGTTTTGTTGAGCAAGAGTAGCGTCAGCTACTTGCATCTTGGCTTGGTTAAACGCAGACAAAGTTGACTGAAGATTAGTAAGTTCTTCAGTGGTAAGTTCCTTGGGAACTAGGGTTTTTTTCTTAGCCATTTGAATAAAATTAGATTGGATTTAAGACAAAGATACAACTTTACTTCCTACGGTTTTTACCGAGAACTACGGCCTGTAGGATTCGCTTCAGAACATTAACGACTTTGTCGTCTTTCTCTGTTTCAGTCAAAGCAGTCACAGTTCCTGCTGCAGTAATCAAGGCGAGGGCGAGACTTGCCCAATTTTGTACTAGAAATTCCATAGCTTATTTGTTTAGAAAGCCGAACTTCTCCTCTACAGAGAAAGAAGGACAGGCTTTGGATGAATATTCATTGTGTCCGTGAAGACTTAAGTAACCAAAAGTAAGTCGTAAACTTTTAACCAAATCTACAAAGGCTATCTCTTGTTGGACAGTCATAGTGTCTTTAGGGACTAAATCCTTGTCCACTCCTCCAACATAACAAACCCCAATAGAGTCTTCATTTTCTCCCGATGTGTGAGCACCTTGAATAGAAACAGGGCGACCAATCTCTATTAGACCGTCAAGATGGATTACATAGTGGTATCCAATATCTGACCATCCATTACCCTGAGGAGGAGGGTCAGTATGCCACTTGCGAATAGTGTCTACACTTACCTCTCTTCCTTCGGGAGTAGCAGCGCAATGAAGTATGATTCTTTCTAAATCTCTCATTGAATGCCTTTCTTCGCAAGAAGAAGTTTAATCTCATTGATTCCTTCTACTAGTACATCTAATGTCTGCTGAACTTTAGTCTCTTGTTTCTCTAGAGAAAACAACCTAGACTTGATTTTCGTGACCTCATTAGTCATCTTAATCCAAGTCCCAATTAATCCCGACAATAGTCCTACTGCAATCGCCACTAATTCATACTCCATTATTTCTATTTCGGTGGTGGAGACGGAATCTCCGGGTTATTGTGTTCTAGATACTTGTAAAGATAAGCCGCAAGTTTTCTAACCTTATCACGAACCTGAGCAGACGTGTCGTTAGTGGTAGGGATGTAATCTTTTATCTGTTGAAGGCCATCATACGATTGCTCAACTTCATCAGGTAAAATGGTGTTTGGGTCAATGCTCATTATTCAGTGAATAGGTTATAGTTAATCGTGAAGTACCGACTACCTGAAACTGTTCCTCGGTATGCAAATGCTGCAAAAAAATACTCACCTGAATTAGCGGTGATATTGCCCCCTACTGTAAAGGACATTGGAATAATGTTTTGACTAGCACTAGGAACGGTAACTGACGCTGACCCCACAAGCGTCATCTGCGTTGAAGCGACGTAAGTACCATTTGCCATTGCGGTAACAAGAGATGAGGGATACCTAAAAATGTAAAAGAAACATTGATTATTTTGAGTTTCTGATTGGGAGGGAAACTCTACAGTTCCGGTCATTGTTATTTTTCCCGATTTAGGACTTACAAATGCCGCATTGTTAGTGTTATAAGGCACCCCCAACGTAGTGCTTGTCCCCGGAGTTCCAAGAGAAATAAAGCTAGGGCTACCATTTGCCATGAATGTAGTCCAATTGAAGTAGTTAACACCTAAACCTCCGCCAAGCACAATGATTCTCGCATTAGCATCAGAGGTCGTGTTAATCGTAACCCTACCTCCTGCAGAAATCAAACTAAACGAAGAATTGCCCCCGGTACCCCCTGTTGCAAAGGAAAGACCTCCGCTTCCATCAGTCTGTAATACTTGACCTGCCGTTCCATCAGTAGCAGGTAAAGTAAAAACAGTGCCTGCGGAAAGAGTGTCAGGTGCTTTAAGACCGATATAGTCATTACCCGTTCCCTCTGAAAATCGCATTTCAGGCGCAGTCGTAGTACTGTCTGTTCTTAGATAAAGCGCGTTATAGATTTGAACATTAGAAGAAGTCAAATCCAATACGTTTCCTGAACCGGAGTTGATGTCTAAACTAAAGGTACCAAGAGAAGTTGTTCTATTTGCGTCAAGGGTTAAGTTTGTGTTGGCGATGTTAGTGTCACCCGTTCCCCCCGTACTCCAAGACATTACTCCCGCTGTAGTAGAACTTAGAACCTGACCGTTGCTACTAGGATAATTAGTTGGCAAGGTATAATCTTGGCTTGCTGTTATTGAATCAGCAGCCTTGAGCCTTACGAAATTTGTCCCGCTAGTTGCTGCCTCCCTAAATTCTATAGAACTACCCGAAGTTTGCCCCGCAGCAACAGCTACAGTAAGACGACCAAAAATTAGAGTTTGTGGCGTGGTCGAAAAAAATTGAAGCATTGATGGCACCTCGCCATCAACATAAAATGTTAATTGACCTACCGATAAAAACACATACGCCTCGCCATTATTTCTTTCTATGGTTAATGAGGTATCTACACTCGCATTGCCCAACCGCAAAAAAGAACTTGTAGAACCTGTCGAGTTATTGTTGTCAATGGTAAGATATTCACTCCCTAAAGACGATGCCATTGTGAGAGTGCTATCGCTCTCTATACCTACATCATCTAAGAATTTGATGTTTGACATAGCGGATTAGTCGCATTTAACAATAACACACTTCATTGAAGCTGCGGCAGGAGCAGTACTAAACGTAAGAGTTACATTGTTAGCATCGGTTCGAGCAGTCTTAGCAAAGACAGTCGTTCCATCTGCCACTAAGAACACCTGCACCAATACATTTACTGAACCTAAAGAGTGGTTGATGGTAGCCGTAGTGCTGCCTCCAAAGGCTGCTGAAGTAAATCGGTACCCATCAATAAGCCCTTCTACCGTAGCATTAAAGTTTGATACCTGCGATGCAGTAATATCAATGGTAGTATCCGTAATTAAAGTTACAGCACCAAAGGCATTAGTTGTAATGACAGGAACACTTGAAGCAGAACCTTCTGTTGTAAATGCAGTCTGAGCAGGGATAGCAGGTTGGCCTGCTGTCGTCATTGTTGCAAAGCCGTTAGCAACTAAGAACTTTGAAATACCTTCAATGCTATTGGTAGCCTTGTCGATATTGTTCTGAACCTCTGTCCAATCTGCCTCGCTAGTTGGGTTGTCTTGATTGGAGATAATCAAATCACCAATCTCTAGCGTAGTAGTAAAGAACCCACTACCATCACCTGCTGTAGTTACTACATAGGTAAATCCTTTAAGGACAGCTGCGCCTGTGGGAGGTGCCGCAGATGCGTTATAGCCTCCTTGGAAGATTAATGCTCCTGAACCTGCAAGTGTTGTATCTACATAATTCTTAGAAGCTGCATGCGCAGCAGCTGTTGGAACCTGCGGAATAGTTACCTGACCTGAAAAGGTCGCTGTAGTACCTGTCAAGTTACCCGTAAGAGTAGCCTGCACCGCACTCATGTCGGCAGTAACAGTAAGGTCGTTTGCAATAGTTACATCATCAGGAAGGCCAATGGTGATAGTACCNNTACCTACGGTCTCAGTAATAGCAATCTCAGCGGTAGTTCCTGCAATAGTTACAGTACCACCTGTTGACCCTGACGATGGAGTCAATACTATCTCAGCCGTATTGGCTGCACCTGCCGCGACAGGTAAGGTATACGTAATATTAGATGCGGTAGGAAGCGTAACTGTCTTTAGGTTGACACCTGTTACGTGACCTGTAGAGTCACTCGACACGCTGTCAATAGCGGTAAAGGTTGCGCCTGTTCCGGGTGCCGCTGCGCTCGTGGTATCAGTACGAGTCTGATTCTCATGGATAATCTGAATTTCAGGCGTTGAGCCTCCTGCAGCCGGGATGGAAAGAGTACTCATCTTAAGACCGCCTCCAAAATAGACAGTAGAGTCAGTAGAATTTACTGTTAGGGAATTACCCGCATCTCCGGCTGCAATCCAACTTTCAAAGCCCAATGGGTTAATAATAGCCCCAAGGTCAGTAAGGCTATAAGGCCCAACAGTGTTGCCTACACTAACAAGAACATTAGAAGCAGCCACGAGCGTATCTGTGCCTGCTGCTGCAAGAACGATGTTAGTAGCTGAGGTGTAGTCAGGCTCAATGTCTACAACAGTAACATTGCCTGCATTAATCAAACCATTACTACCTGTAACGCTGTCTACGTTACCTGAGCCATCTAGTTCAATCCAAGCCGCGCCATCGTAGTAGCGAATAGCGTCAGTGCCTGTATTAAAATAAATCTGTCCCGAATTGGGACTAGCGGGGTTGCTCGCTAGATTCTCTAGGGCTACCGATTGAATCTCTTGCTTGTCAAGAGATATGTCGTCAAAAAACTTAATTGCCATGATGCGTTAGTTAAAGTATGCGAAGCCCGCTACCGCGGTGCTAAATGTAATGGTTACTGTATTGAGACTCGTGTATTCTATGTTTGGAAATATCTCAAATTCATTTGTGTCGGTAACCGTTACAGCACAATACTTATTGAGATTATGAGTGACTTGCCATATGTTTGATGCTACTGCTTGAGTGTAGACAAAGTTTTTGTCATTCGACAAATTTACATCATACTGAAGTATGCTAATAAAGTAGTCCTTTTCATCAATGAATTTCCCCGGCCCGCTTACGTAGCTAAGGAGTATGTCATAAAAGCCTAGGCTATTGAGGCTACTACTTGTCCACGTAAAAATTCCCCAATTCGAAATTGCATCGCATTCAGAAATCATTACTAAAGACCCTGATAAGGGAGTAGTGTAGAAATTAGAAAGGGAATCTAGCGGTCTGTTCTGTTGGAACTCACTAATAACAAAAGCACTTACCGTACTAAAAGGAACGTCTGCTCCTTTGGTAACCTGAAAGCTAATCGTTCCCTGTTCGCGTCCCGGAGGATTAGTAAAATCCTCGTACTTATAACGCAAAGAATGCGACTCTACTTTATTAGAGCCGTTAATAAACTCAGCTACCGCGTCAGCGGTAAAATTTTTAGTCGCAAAAAAATTCTGTGAATCACTGCCAATCCATTTATCGGTGCCTACTATGACAGTGTCTAAAGGATATGTACTGATTCTTGCCATACCCCAAAGATAAGAGATAATCTATAGCCGTTTTTTGAGAAACGAGAGTTTAAACTCTCGTTACTGTGTAGGTAATATTTGCATTTACCGTACACGTGCTCGTCCATCGGGAAGACTTGCTCATACTAAAATGGAAATAGAAATTACCATAGTGCGACAAGGTCGGTAGCGTTAGTTCCCGTAGCGAAAACACGCAAGCATTGAACAGGAATGTAGTCTCCCTTAGGGACATTCTTAAACACAACCTCATTGCCCGCAGCAGTAAGAACTTTAACGTTGTTAGCCGCAGCAGCCCCGTCGCCTACATATAAAACAAAAGGCTCTGTATTAGAGTTGGCTTGGCCTACCGTTCCGTAAATCCTAAAGTCTTCTCCTACCGCAACAATGTTAGAGTCCAACTCCAACTCCGCTGAATAAACGGCAGCTACCGCAGTAAAAGTGTTGTCAGTGTAATTCCATACTACGTCATCAACGCTTACCACACCGAGGAAGCCGCCCGTATAGATTTCATATACGTCAGCCACATCACTGAAGATGTTATCTGCCAAACTCAACGTAGTGGAACTATCAACTGCAGTAACATGAGTAGTGTCTCCTGACTGATTAATAACGGTGTTACCCACTACAACGCTAGAAAAATCAGCAGTATCGTCAGTCAATTTACTAGCCGTAATGGTAGTAGGATTGCCTGTAAAGGAAAGCGTAGCTACCGAAAGGTCACGAGCGTTATTCGTGATAGTCTTGTCAGATACTCCACTAGCGATAGCAGGCTGACTAGGACTAATAACATTGATTGTATCAGAGAGGCTAACAGCTACGGCCTGAGTGGGTTGTAATTTTTGATATGCCATAGTTTCTTAGACGTTTGTTAATGCCGACTTAGTCCACTTAGCCGAACCTGCCACACCCGCAACTACGCACACATAAATACCGTTATCAGCGTCAGTCTCGTCTCCGTGATATAAAACCATCTGACCTGCGCTTCCTGCGGTAGACCCACTAGTAGGAGCAGAACCCTGAGTTTGAAATATAATATTAGACGCTGTTGGAAACAAAAGACTAACAGGAGCGGAACCGCTTCCTGCAGTAATAAAATTAAGACCTCCCGATGTGCTTGCAGACAAAAGGGAGTTTCCTATAGTGCCACTAGCAGTGAAAAGAGCGAATTGGTTAAGAGTTCCACTGCCACCAATCTCTGCATTTATGGTAACGTTACCCGTTCCTCCAACAGGGGAAATGCTAGTATTGTTACCCGCTACAATAGAATCAACAGCACCTCCACTACCACCACTTACAGTATCGGCAATGTCTTGCATTGTATATGTACGACGGTCAGCGTTTGCAGTTGCAGAGCCTCGATTAGTCGTGTCCACATCAGAAGCGATAGTGTGGAACTTTTGGTCGTTTGGAATAGTAGCCATTAGCTATACGGGAATTTGCGATTTAAAGAATCACGACGCTCTCCACAACCACAGTCTTTTCCTGTAGCCTTAGAAACGGTATCTACTACGCGCTTAATGCCCGTAACCCTAGTTACCTTTTCAATGGTATCGCCTAATCCTTTTGACTTCATGTTATTACTTTCGGATGAGGCCACCCAAATGTCCTTTCACGCTCTTAGGGTAATACTTCATAGAGTGGTCTGCACCATACGCATGGCCGTCCATCTTCTTAGCCATAGCCTTAGATTCGTCCCGACGGGATTTCATAGACTGTGACTTCTTTCCGTTACGCGCTCCAAGAGATTCGTCTAGGCGAGAATTGTATCCTTGCTTTTTCATGATAAGAGTATTAATGCTTCAAAGATACTAATATTTTCCTTGTCGCTTTTTTGGCGAAGAGGCCGTGGACTTTCCGGGGCCGCCCCATAATTTTTTGCATGCCCAATAGCGAGCACTCATTTTATTCGTTGCAGTTCCGCACTTGTGTCGTGCACGAAATGACTTGCGTGCAGCAGCAGAATAGTTGTGACCATAGCCCTTCGCACCAAAGTGAATCAACTTCTCTTTGCCGTTAGAGCAAGCCTTAACCATTTTCTTTTTGCCCGCTCTGTCACTTCGAGTGACCACGTTGCATTTCATCTTGCTCTTGTCGGCCATGTCTATCTACTTACTCTGCCTGCAGCAGTGTTCGAAACAAATTGCTTTTTAGTCCCCCCCTTCTTCTTTTTACGTCGAGCCGTAGCTGCACGCTCAGCTTTACTCATGCTCTTTGCTTTAGCTAAAGGAAGACAGCGGTCAGGATTCTTCTTGTTCTTGCTAGTTCCGCAAGCACCTTTAATAGAACCGTCAGTGCCAATTCGCACCCACTTTTCATCTCGCCACTTCTTTAACTCTCCCATCAGTAAGAGGACTTCATCTTCTTTTCCATCCCATAGCCGGGATTGTTTTTGACTTTACCCTTGTTCATTTTAGCGAAAGA
>JGI24004J15324_10000007_pt1 | contig 92287 bp, 94 predicted proteins | sample LinPmetageLP32_FD_15324 | JGI IMG/M metagenome (IMG submission 15324)
GTCCCATCGTCGTAGTCGAGGACCAGGCAGGAAGCCTCTTGCGCGTTTGCCTTCTTGCGGCGGGGAGGCTCAAACCGTGCGGGGCTCCACTGCGGGAGCTTGCGCTTGTCCCACACCCGGTACGCTTCGCCCGGCTGGGCCAGCAGTTCGACAAGTTGTACCATCGACAGCTGACGTAGCGTCGCCTCGGTCAGGAACAGGTTGTCGAACAGGCTGACCCAGAAGCGCCTCATGCGTCGCCGACCACTTCACCGCAGTACATGTGCGCGGCGTGCTGCACCTTGGCGATGGTGTCGATCACATCCTTCGCAACCTCCAGGGAGATGTCTCCGGCGTCACACACTGTGGCGATGGCGAATGCCAGCTCTTCAGCGACCTGTCGATAGGAGTCACCGCTCTTGATCGCCTCGTCGATTACCGCGCTGGTCGGTCGGTAGACCTTGCCGTAGTTGATCATTCTCATGAACTTGCCGTCGCGCTTAGTCATTCAGTTGTCCTTCGACGGTGGGTACCACCGCGCTGTCACTTTGTTGGTGTAGTTGTTTTCGCCAGAGTAGTAGAGAGCGCGCTGCCGCTTGCGCGTCCAGCCTGCCTGCTTCAGGTAGGCGCCGAGTTCGAGCCATCGTCGCCGCTCTCCGACGAAGTCTTCGAACAGGTCGGAGAAGTCTTCGTGGAATGCGATCTCGCTGACGCTCACACTCGGTAGCTTCGATGTGTTGGCGAGGAAGACGGCGATGCGGCCTACCACTTCTTCGCCGGACCTCTTGCAATATGTGTTGTTCATTCGGGTCCCTTCCAGTGTCGGTAAAAGTTCCAAAGAAACCAGCTCCCAAGAATCAACTTGAGTTGCCAGCCGGTTTTGTAGTGTCTGTACGGTTTCGCTCGTACTTTAGGTACGACGATGGGTTCTTCTTCTCTGGGTGATATGTACATTAAGTTCCTCACGGCGCATCTCTGCACCGCAGCGCACAGGTTAGCGGCCACGCACACAACTGTCAAACAGGGTATGATGTCGCCATGTCTGACCTCGAGAACATCCCTGCCCCCGACCAGTTGCTCGCTCGGTTGAACGAGCAGGACGCGGCGCTCAGCGATCCCGAAAAGGCCGGAGCTCTTCGAGAGTTGCTGCGCGCAGGCATCACGGTCGGTAAAGCAGCCAACCACCTCGACCTTCCTGTCTCTGTCGCATGGCGCATGGTCACTTCGGACAAGGCCACGCAGAAGGCGATGAACGATGGCGACGACCTGCGGCGCAGGCAGCTTCGAGCAACGCTCGAGAACCGCGCTGACGACATGTTGCAGGTCATTGTCAGTCTCGCTCACGACCCTGACATTGACGGGTCGGTCAGGCTGAAGGCAGCACAGGACATTCTCGACCGGACGGGGCTGCTGGACAAGAACACCGGAGGCGGTAAGTCCAACCAGCAGCAAGCCGCTGCGGTCATCGAGCTCTCGTCTGTTGATCGAGACTTCCATGACCGGCTGCAGCGCATCACCGTCCGAGCAGGTACTCGGTCGGATGATTAGTCTTTAACGATACGGTCGATGCCGTACTTCTCTTCGAGCTTGTGCTTTAGCTCTTGGAGATCGTCAAAGCGGGGATGCCCCATCAGTGTGTTGACGATGGCTTCGGCTGACTCTGTGAGAGGCAGCGACCGAAGAACATCATCAAACTCTTGAGCGACCTGCTCGGCCACCCTCAGGGCGTTGGCCTTGCGCTTGTAACCGTAGCCTTTGTGTCCGTCGCTAAACGTCAACCCTGTCGGCCAATGCGTAATCTTCCATCGCTTGTGTTTGGTCGAGTGACCAAACTCGACTTCCCACGTCGTGGGGTCGTCCTTGTCCTTGATCGTGTGGTCTACGATGTTGCGCGGGTGTACGGCCAGCTGACCGTAGCACCGAGCGTTACGCGCAATGACCTGGTAGGCACCGTCAACCTCGGGTAGCCGAGTGAAGACGGTGATGTCGTGAGTGCGCCACTTGTTCATGTCAGTCCTCCCAGATGCGAGAGGCATCAAGCAGCGCCGTCATAAACTTCTTGAGCTTGTCTCGCTTGTCGTCGTCCCCGTCACCCTCGAGATCCTTGATGGTGATGTAGTCGCGCTGCATCGGAGACAAGAAGTTCACCCGCTGATGCTCGTTGTCGAACCGAACATCAACCCAGCGGGTGCCTACCCGGTACTCTGCGGCAGTGCGTCCGTCGTGGTCTGTGATAACCAGCGCCGCCAACTGGATCGGCGGGATGAACGTCTCACGAACAGGCACCGCAAGGGGCATGTCGCCGGGCTTCATGTCCGAGAAGCCCAGCACCATGTCCTCGAGCAGCACAAGGCGGCGCGACTCGCCCTCGGTCTCCTCGTGGTTGGTGATGATCTGACACAGGCTCCAGATGTCACCTGTAGCCAGCTCCTGGTACCAGAACTCTTGGGGGTCAGGCCAGGTGCGGGTGCTCTCGTCCAAGACTCTGCCGTTGGACTGCAGGGTGTAACGGTTCATTGCTGCTCCTTCGTGTGGTGTTGTGTGCCTAACCTGCGTTGCGCTGGCAGGCAAGTGTGAGTGCTTCTTCCAGTGTGAGCGGGTCGATGGACCCGTCCACGTCTCCATCATACGAGTGGCACAGGTACCACCCGTTGGGATCGAGCTCGTCTTCGACGTAGCCCTCCGCCCACGTGACTCCCCAGACGTTGTCGCTCTCAGGCTCTACCGGGTAGGACGCAACCCACCGCACGTGTGGGTCGAGTACCTGCAGCGGCTCGAAACCGAAGGAGGCCAGCATGACGTCCTGTTCCTGGCTCATGCGACCTCCTGCCCTTCGATTTCGGTGAACTCGATACCGGTAATCCAGCCCGGCTTCCAGCCATTGCGGCCCAGGCGGTTCTGCTGTGCTGCCTTGATTGCAAGTGCATATCCAAACATGTCACTCTCCCTTGTTGTTGAGGTCGTGCTTGACGAGCCAGATGCCCGGCTCGCTCCCGCTGTCGATCGCACGCATCAGACTCTTGACGAACTTGCTGTCCGTCAGGCTGGAGGCGTTGGTACGCAAACCGATGTGGTCGTACACGTCGCTCGCCTTGACGATGTTGTCACTGTCGTGGTTGCAGACACGCTGCCAGGCGTAGGCCCGAGTGTAGAACTTCTCCCAGTTCTTCTCGGTGATGCGACCGATACCGACCGGCATGGTCAGCCAGATGAGCTGCTCGGTCTTCGCCGAGAAGACGCGGAAGTCATCGTCACCGTTGTCGATGACCGTGCGCTCGCGCTTGTGCTTGCGGTAGTAGGCGATCTCCTCCGGGTCAGTGACCATGGGGAAGGTGACATCGCGGGAAACATCGGCGTAGTTAAAATTAAGGGACATGTGTATCTCTCTTTGGTTGGGTTGGTTTAGTTGTTGAGCGCAGACATCAGACGACCGTTCAAGACGTCAGGCATGTCTCTCTCCTGTGTGATTGATCTGGTGCCCGTAGGCAAAGTGTCCGTTGTCCAGGTCCACGACCACTCGGTCCTCTGACACCGTGGTCCAGAGAACCTCGGTCACCTCATGCCCGTACTTTTCGCCGGGTCGCTCGGTCACCTCCAGGTGGGTGACCGTTGCTTTGAGGGGTGCGTCACGTCCCCAGCCTCCGCGCCAGATGACGACGTCTCCAACCTTCAGTACGTCAGGCATGTCTCTCTCCTGTTGAAGTGACTCAGGTGTTGCCGGCGGAGTTGCCGTCTACCCAAACTTGGTAGTCGTCATACGGGTAGTTGAGCAGGTAGTCCGTGCCTTTCGGGGCAACCCTCCTCTGCAGGAAGTTGCCCTTGCTGTCACGCAAGTCGCGGATGACCCAGGCATCCTCCGACTTGTCAGACCAGTAGAACGTGGAGCCGTCCTCGAGAAGATCGAGAGCGTGAGGCGTGAGCGGGCCCATGCCACAGGCGGGGGGAAGTGAGTGAGTGTCGGGCATGTCTCTCTCCTACAGGTTGATGCCGCACGCCAACGTGTGCGGCTTTCCGTTTGTGACGTTGAAGACCGCGAACTGGCTGGTCAGCAGCGGTTGGTTGTTGCCCACCACGAACGTCTCGAGCTCGTAGGGGTTGTACCGAACTGCCTGCTCCGTTCCGTCGAGCAGGCTGAGGTGAGTGATCCACCCCTTGGCGTAGGCATGGACATGCTCCCTGCCCTCACGCCTCACGCGAGCACGGCCGGAAGGTTGCACCCTCCAGGTCACGTACTTCAACACGATGCGCTTGGCGTACCCAACCACCAGGGCATGCTGTCGCACACTCCATTCTCGGCGGCGCTGGTTGAAGTACACCTGCACCGGGCGCTCTCGGTCGAAGAGCTGGTGGGTGCGCTTCATGTCAGTTCTCCTCGATGACGATGACGTCGTTGCTGTTGACCCAGAGGGTCTCCTCGGTTTCGTTCTCGACGTTGATGCCGAGACGCTGGCCCGGCTTGTACCGGTCCTGACCTGTCCAGAAGACATGGCCGACCTTGCCGATGTTGTGCTGACTCTTGGGTCCAGCACGCACCACCCGGATGAAGTCTCCGCGCTGAACCTGCCGGTCCGTCTCCTCGACCAGGTGGGCGAGACTCTCAGCCCGCCGAGGCGACGGCGTCGGGGGCGGGGGCTGCGCCGCGCTCTGCGGTGCAGTGCCGAACGGGTAGCCGGCAACGGCTCCGCACTCTCGGCAGTAGTCGAATCCGACCACGCCGTCGTATCCGAAGTGGGTGGTGTTGCCGCATCCTGCGATGCAGCTCATGGTGGCGGTGGGGGTCGAGGTGGTGGGCATGGTGCTCTCCTTGGTGAGGTAGTCCTTCGGGATGAACATCCGCGAAGGCTTGATGGTGCGGTGCTGTCCTGCCTGGTAGGCGAGACGCATCACGTCGTCGGGCTGGCCGGAGTGGACCCGGCCATCGTGGTCAGTCCACTGCAGGCGTGTCTTCACACCTTCCATTGCTTTGCCTTCGACGTACAGTCGCCTTCGTAGGTGTATGTGGCTTCGCACATGTAGACGGTGCCGACATCCGGCACGTACTTGGCCGTCTCCGTGAACGTCTCCAGCACGGCGGTGTAGCCACTCTCCCAGACCCAGTAGTCGTCCTCGTGCCGGAGCGTGAACTTGATCTGTGTAGGGGGAAGCGCACGCGTCCCCTCCGTCTCTGTCCACAGAACCGGAGTGATTCGATCCCACGTCTCGTCGTTGAAGTCGATCCAGATCTCGCCCTCTTCGTCCCGGAGGATGCAACTTTCCTCGAAGTTGTACTCCGCCTCGTTCTCCCAGTGCTCAGCGCACGGGGTGTTGAACAGCTCGGGCAGGCCAGCGGCCTTGACCAAGGCGTCCATGTCGTGGAACTTGCTGGTGCTCGACTTCGCAGCGAGGTCCGTCTTGTGCTTAGCCACCAGCTTGCGGAGGGCCTCAACGGCATCCTCCTGCATCGGAGCCCACGCCTGGCATGGGTACTCCGTCGACCGGGCGTGCCATCCCGGCGTCCGGTTGGTGTCTTCCATCTCTCGCAGTTTCATCTTCGGGTCCATGTCTCTCTCCTGGTTGGGGTGGGTGTGGGGCACCTGTCAGGCCGTGCCCCCCTGCGCCTTGTGTCTCTCAGGCGACGAAGTCGAGCGCGCCGTTGCGCAGGACCTTGACCGTCTCGCGGTCCTGCTGGCGCCAGTCGTTGATCTGACGCATCAGCAGAGCTGCTCCCTCCTCGGTCAACTGACGCGCCTCGAGACCCACGCCGCTCGCATGGGCGGCGTAGGTCATGGCGTCCACGATGGACGACGCTGAGCCCTGAGCCGACGTCGTCTCGTGAGTCAGCCCCTCGACGATGAAGGGCACGACCTCCTTGGCTGAAGGCAGCATCGAGCCGACCTTGCGCAACTCTGTCGCCAGTCCGTGCTTGGACTTGACGAACGCCTCGGCAGGTGTGGCGTACTCCTCCTTGCTCTCGACCTCCGACGTCGACCAGATGACCGGCACCTCCTTGAGGCTCTCGTGCATGGCGATGCCCATGCCTGACGCCTCGATCATCTGAGGCAGCACCTCCGACAGAGCCGGGCGCTTCTTGCTGCCGTTCTTGATGGTCTCCAGCATGTTGCTGGTGTGCCGGTACGCGACCTGTCCGAAGGTCTCGTAGACGATGACCATGCCATTCGAGCAGAACGGATTGAAGTCAGCTGCTCTGAAGAACAGACTACTCGCGCGGGCCAGGGAAGTGCTTACGTCAATCGCTGTCATGCGCTTGCCGTACTCGAAGGGCTCGGTCGAGACTCTGGCACGCATGAGCCGATCCGAGATGCTGAGGTCGACGACCATGGCGTCTTCGGTCACGTTACCGAGCAGCGACGCAAGCGCATCGCTGTACGACTGGTGCTGGTACGACGACGACACCACGGAGTCGACGATGCGCTCGCTCTTCCCGCGACGGCGGGTCATCGTGGTGTTGACCACGACGTCGCGGTTTCGCTCCGCTCGGCTGCCGGCTTCGTTGATCATGTCGGCCAGCTGATCGAACAGACCGAGTTTGAGGTGGTCAGCGATGGTGGTCGAGTGGATTCCGACGAATCCGGCGAGGTCGCGTGCCGCAGCCAACGTCAGGGGTACGGGGTGTTTCGAGATGGGGGTCTTGAGGACGAAGACATCATCGGCTCCGACTTCCACAACATTCGCGGTGTTGATGGTGAGGGGCCGCCGGTCAGCGTCGCGCTCCAGCTTACGCAGGCGGTCGACGACATCACCCACGGGTGTGGGGTCGGTGTTGCGGTAGAGGGGGAGGGCAGGGACGAACATGGTCATGGTCAGCTCCGGTTGGTCTTGTTGCTGTGCTTGCGGATGATGACGTCCCGAAGAAACGGGTCGCTCAGGTTGTCGAGCCCGAAGGCTCGGCGGATGGCGGCGGTGTTCATGTTGCTCCTCACTTTGCCGCTGCTGCGGCGGTGTTGTTGTTGTTGAATCGCTGCCGGTCGAACGTCGACAGCAGCGCATGCTCGGGGTGCCAGTCGGTACCGAGCAGCACGGCGGGGTCGAAGCGCACGACGAACCCGGACTCGTCACGCTTGGCCTTGCCACCCTTGGCGGACAGCACGACCCACCCGCCGGCTGCGGGATCCATCCACCGCAGGTCGTCGCGGTCGCCATCGAAGGTCGGACGACCAGCGAACTCACCTCGACGGATGAGCTCGGCCGCTACCTTCTTGGCCACGGTCGTGGTCGAACCGAGCGGACCACCGACTACGATGGCGGTGTTGACGCCGCGCTCCGCCCACCGAAGCGAACGGCGCATCGACTTGGGGTCCTCGCTCAGCGAGAAGGTGGTGTGCCACCCTTCTCGAATGGCGGCGAGATGCGCCGGCGTCACGGGCCGCTTGGTGTAGTCGTAGAACTTCGGCCGCGCGTCACGCCACCAGGGCAGCTTCGACCAGAAGCGGTTGTCACTGGTGCCGTCTGCACGCACTGTGGCCTTGAAGTCGTCACGGATGGCACGTCCCTCCAGCATGAGGACCTCGCCGTAGAAGTCATGGGCGGCGCGCTCCTCGTCGAGGAACCACCGCAGCGTCCGCTTGCGTCGAGCGATGAGCGCACCACCCGACACGTTCTGACCAGTCTTGTTGATGCAGCCATCGCCGCAGCCCTCACTGGCGAACGGGCAGAGAGTGAATCCCTCGATCCCCGACTCATCTGCGGGAGACAGGTACTGGATCCCAGTCAGGACCCCGCGCTTCTCGGACAGCTTCGCCTTGTAGATGTTGGTGCCGAGGAACGTGGCGTAGCCGCCACTCTTGGTCTGCCGAAGGTCGTCGTAGACCTCTCGGACAGACCGGAAAGGATTGATGCCCAGGCTGACAAGAGCAGCTCGTGCTCGGGCAAGTCGTCGTGCTTCGCTCATGTATTGCTCCGTGTTGTGGCACAGCGTATTGTGCTGTGCCTTAAGTGTCAAGGGTGGATGATCGTGCAGTTCTCCTCGGGGGCGAGGCTGATACGCTCGTCAAGGTCCTCCGAGAAGACGCGGAACGCGACGGCGCACGGCTTGGAGCTGTGCTGGATGAACTGGTCGAACAAGAAGCCAGGCTGCGTGTCTCGGTCTCCGAAACAGGCTCCCGCACCGAGCCACTGCACGAACTCTTCTTTGCTGTCCCACAACCCGACGCCGTGACCGACGAGGGAGCAGTGGGCAAGGAAGCACATGTAGTGCCAGTCGATGTCGTCGTGGCGGTCGAGGTACCGCTGCTCTCCCCACTCCTCGACCTGGAATGCGCGCCAGCACGACTCGATGAGGTACTCCATCGACTCCTTGATGACGTTGGTGACGGCCTGCTCGGTCTCGGTTCCGGGGTCCTTACCTTCGAAGAGGAACTCGATCCACTCGTGGGCGGCGTAGTCTCGTCCGACCCTCATGCCTCACCTCGCGCGGCCATCGCCTCGCGGCAGACCTGGACCATCTTGTCGAAGGTCATCCGGGTCGACAGCCAGCGGTTGACCCCGCCGGTGTAGTCCTTCCGACCCTTGCAGGACCGGGCGTACCCGACCAACTCTCCGCCCGGCATCGGCGCGCCGAGGCAGAGGTACAGGCTCTCGCCGTGAAGGATGACTTCACCTGGCACGGCGATGCCCCCCTTGCAGGTGCGGACCTTGAAGGTGCCGGGCTTGAGCCCCAGGTCTTTTGCGACCGACTTGCACGCAAGCTGTGCGGCGTTGAGCCAGCGCCGCTTGGCGGTGGCGTTGTCGGGTGCGGCAGCCATCAGGTCTGCCATGTGCTTGAGTCCTTCCATGTTCTCTCCAGAGTGAGCGCCGACGCAGGGAACCTGCGCCCCAAGGACCGTCCTTGGCTCAGACAACGAGAGCCCGGCAGCTGAAGCCGCCAGGCTTTCACCCGTCGCACGAATCACTCAGCCGCGCATCAGTCGAACCTCCCAGAGAGGTTCGCAGCAGGAGCAGCGATCCACTGGGAAGTACGAGACCCCTTCGACCCGCGCCTTGCGCAGCCTCCAGCGCTTGCCACGCTTGACCTTGAGGACGACGCGCTGGCCATCCTTCAACGTGCTCGACACCTCGTAGGAAAGGAACAGCGAGAACTCTCCCTTGTCCTTGAGAATGTCGAACATCCCGACCCTGCGGTCAGCCTTGATGAACATGGCTCAGCCGGGGCCGCGCGCCCATGGGGGCAGGCGGCGCTGGTACTGGCTGTAGTTCTGCATGAGCGCCTCCGTCTCGCTCATGCGCTTCTCAGGCTTGGCGTAGTAGTTGCCCTCCTTGATCAGTTTGCCATCCTTGACCAAGTTCTCAAGCTCTCGCTCGGCGCCCAGCGGCGGGATGCTCATCTCCCGTGCCACGCCCCATGCGGTGGCGCTCTGGCCCCACTCGAGCGTGGAGACCCACGCTTTGACCAGTCCTCTCGTGGTCGATTCCGGGTTGGAATGTCTACTCATCACTCACCTCCTCAGATAAAGCCGGGCACGCAGCGGCACCCGGAAGCAGTGAAGACCACGTGGCAGACCAAGCACTGCTCGTGCTCGATCGCCGCGAAAGGTCGGTGGCGGAGAGGCTCCGCCTGCGCGGCGAAGAACGCCTTGCGTGCCGCGGCGTGTCGGTCCTTGCGGGCCAGGAGCTCCACGTTTTCGTGGTAGTACTCCCACTTGCCTTCGACTGGGCAAGGCCCCGAGAGGTCGCGGCAACGGTAGCCGACGACCTCCCACTCCGAGAGGTCGGTGACCCCCTGCGCGGCGAGTCGCTTGCACGCGCCCTCGGCGTGAAGGTCGCCGCGAGTGGCGATCTCTGTGTCGAGGGCGTCCACGACTCGAAGGTCGAGTCGTTCCAGTTCGCCCCTGGGGAGGATGCTGGTGATCACAAACGTGCGGAGACTCATGTCTCACCTCCGTCGGTGAAGCGGCCATCCCACATGGGGGCAGCCGCCGCACACCGAGCGATGTCAGCCACCGCGACCACCTCCTTGACCTTGACGAGGAAGGTAGTCAGGGAGATTTCGTCCGTGTCTCCGCTCCCCATGTACAGCCGCTCCGCGAGGAGGAAGATGTCTCTCTTCACGGTACTCGCGATGTCCTGCTTCACGATGAGCCCGTACGACCCTTTCATCAGTTCCTTGACGCGCTTTTCTTCCCTACTCATGTCATGCTCCGTTTGTTGGGTGAATGGCATACACACTTGTCATGCCTGAGAACGTCCAGATCGTGGACGTTCTCAGCCACGCACGGCCCACTACCTTAGCAGTAGCGGGCCGTGGTGTGCCTCTCAGGTGAGGGCGAGGACCGTGACGGTCCCCATCATGGCGCCGATGAGCGCCAGCACCAGGGTGCCGACCAGTCCGGTCGGCTGCTCGTCCCGGCCCGCGCGGACCGGGATGCGAGGCTGCGTGGCCTCGATGGCGTAGTCTTCAGCGGTCATGCCACACCTCCGACCCGTGCCGGGGGCTCGGTCTCGGTCTCGCCTGCGGCCTCCCAGATGAGGTCGAGGGGGCAGAGGACTCGGGGGTCCTCGGTGGTGACCCCGTCGCCGGGGACTTCGACGATTCGACCGAAGTCGAAGTCGAAGTCGAAGTCGCCGAGCGTGTCGGCGGCGATGGCCAGCGCAAGGCTGGCGTGGGTGGTCGTGAACGTCATGGTGTTGCTCCTGGTGTGCCCCCGGAGGGGCGGGGGTCAGCGGGACAGTGCCCGCTTGAGGGTGGGTGCCTTCGGCTGGAAGGCGGACAGGAAGACTGCACCTGCAGCCTTCCTCATCTTGCGGAGAGCACGGGCCTTGCGGTCGTACTCCTCGACCAGGGCGACGAATGCGGTCATCGCATCGTCGTTCCCGTCGCCGGGATACTCGGCGTCCATGCGCCGCCTGAGGCTGCGCAACTCCCGCTGCGCAGCTTCGATCTTTCGTGGCTGTTTCATGGCATCAGCCGTACTTGCTGAGGGCGTGGTCGCTCCAGAACTGGGCCGCTTCGATGGCCTCGTGGGGCTTCATGCCCGAGTCCCACCACTCTCGGGGAGCGACAGTGGACCCGATGCTCCCGTAGGCGGTGAACACCTTGGGGTCATCGCCGGCGACGCCGATGACCACCATGTGGTCTGCCGGTCGGCACGGGCGGTTGATGAGGCGGCTCGGGCCGGGGCGGTTGCCCCGCTTCACGTACTCCACCTCTTCCTCGGGGACGGACTCGTCACCACAGTACGGACCGTACAGAGCCGACTGGAGCGTGCCGGCCAGCTCCTCGAGCGGGACGGCATCGACGAAGAATCCCTCCCGCACGCTCATCAGGATGTCGATGAGCTTGTGGTGTCTCTCGTCCAGCCCGTGGTCAGCGTGGAAGATTGGCGTGCCCTTGGGGGTAGCGGTCATGGTTCTCTCCGATGCAGGCTGAGTGAACGCACGACGAGCAGACCTGCGGACATGCAGGAGCCTGCTGCGCTCGCCGTGCGGGATGGTTGCTCAAGCGCATGAGGCTGCTCGACCCTGTCGGGGAGCGGCGTCACACCTTGGCGCGATTGCTGGGAGCGGAGGGCATCGAACCCTCTACCGTCAAGGTCTCGTGTCGAGGTGATCAGCCTCTCCACGGCAGCGTCCTCAGGTGATCAGCCCGTGAACATCTGCGCGACCAACGGCCCTTACCAACCGGCGCTCCCTCAGGATGAACCTGAGGCCCAATCAAGGCTCTCCTCTTGCGAGGTTGTAGGCGTGGAATCAGACGCCTCGTTACTTGTATACCGCTGCCTTGACTCAGCGGTGAGTGGTCACGGGATGAGGTAGGAAACCTCAACCTCGTACAACCCGCTCCACTCTCCGAACGGGTCGATCACTGCATCGCAGTGCTCGACCTCCGCCAGGAACACCTGGCCCTCATGGGTCACCGCGACGCGGAGACCCACTTCGATTGCTTTTCCGACGATGAAGATTGCGTCTTCATCGTCGGAGAAGTTCGCCTTACTCAAGGCGAACTGTCGCAGGGCGGGGGTCATGTCTCTCTCCAATGCCGGAAGGAAGGAACCCACACACATCTCCGGCGGGGTGCATGTGGGCGTAGGTTGTGCAGGTTGGTGATCCGGTCCTGCGCCGGGGTGGGGGTCAGCAGGAGCGGCGCAGGCCGCGGCATCCCACCGGACGACCGCTCTCGTCGCGGACGAGGTCGCCTGGGGAGAGAACGTCGTCTCGGGGAGCCGCGCTGGCGACCATCCCCGAGACGACGAAAACGGTGCCCTCGACGGGGGCGGGGAGGCCGGTGACCTCCCCGCAGGCGGTGGTCACGGTCGGGATGCCACCCACAGGGGCGGCCTCCTCGCTGACGGTCGCCACTCGGGCGACCTCTCCCGAGGGCGGGATGGTGACCACACCGCCGGGGGCGTGGATGTTGAGGGCGTGAGGAGTGAGGTTGATGAACATGGTGAAGCTCCAAGGCCGGAGAGGAAGGAATGAACCGCAGACGCCTCCGGCGTACGTCTGCGGACAGTAAGGCACACCGACATGTCATGCCGGTGTGAGGTATGCCGGAAAGTGTGTGACACTTCCGGCGGGGGGATGAACCTCCGGTGACGTGCTGTGCTCCTTATGTCACAGCCACGTCTTTGCTCCGAAGGCTCGAAATAAAACTGTCACAGAGGGTCACACGGAATAGGCCAGGAAGAACCTGGACTATCGTTTCGGGCAAACATTGTCCGATTACACGAGACGTAAGGAAGAACCTCACCTCTCGCGGGCGGTGACACAACTGAGACATTCGAGACAGTACCTGCCCATAGAGAGAGGTACTTAGGGGGGGTATGGAGGCTCCTCCCCCCTTGGAAGGGGGTAAACCTCACACGCCACGAGACCCTCTAATAATCAGTATACATTAGATCATATTGTAATCTATCAGGTTGAACCTTGATAAAAACGAATGACCCTCTGTGACGGAAACCGTTGTCCGTCTGCGCTGACGTCGAGAACCCGCATGGGCAGGGCCTCGGCGTCTGCGGAGACGTGCGGCAGAAGTGCTGATCTGCTGATTGTAGATTCAACACTCCTCCCGCTACGATTTGTAGCAATCACCCGCACAGTTCGTCGTCGTCCTCCCACGGCTTGGGAGCGGGAGGAAACTTGAGGTTGTCCCATGTCATCGGGCACCCCCGACGACGAGCCCGGACAGGTCCGCCGCTCGCCGATTACCGGCGGCGTGGTTGGCCGCCGCGCCGGTCAGGACCGACGTGGTCTGGCCACACCAGCCCGCCGGGCCGCGGCCGTTGACGCCGCCACCGCGGCCCTTCTTGCGGGACCAGAGGCGGGAGCGTCCGCCCTCCCGCTTCTTCTTGCGGTCGCCTCCGGCCCACTGGTAGCCGTGGCCGGTGCCGATCACGGACGGTCCACCGGCGCGGGTCTCGTCGCTGGTGTCGTTGCGGGTGTCCACGAGCGTGGACCCCCGGCGGGTGTCGCGGAGGACCTTGCGGTCCTCGCGGGTGGTGTAGCCCTTGCGCGGAATCCGCGCGGAGCGCACCTCGGGCATGATGAAGTCGGGACGGCCCATGGCGGTCCTCCGGCGTTGTAGGTGGGTCACACTCAGTCACGCCCGTGCATCGGACGCGTCCACCGCGCACCACGTGGAGGTGGTGACCATTGCGCGGCATGGGAGCCCCGTGCGGGGCCCCCGTCGGTCTCACTTCCAGTCGCTGGCGGTCGTGTGCTGACCGCGGCGGAAGTTCACGTTGTCGGCCGTTGCGGCCTGCGACTCGAGCCCCTGAGCGGTCAGGGCGCCCCGTGCGGATCCTCCCTTCTCGGTTGCTTCGAAGAGTGCCGCCTCCGCGGAGATCTTGCCCCCGACGGCGTCGGTGATGGACCGCAGCACGCGGCGTGCCATATCACTATCTACCTCAACCTTGCGGACGGCGTAGTCCGCGCCGCTGACAGCGGGGCACACGAGGGTGGGGCGGCTGCCCTCCCTCATGTCTCCGAGCTTGGTATCCTTCACGATGCCGGCGGCGGCGATGATCTCGGCGCAATCCGCGAGGGAGAGGAACTCCCCCACGGCCCAACCGCTGGCGGTTGGGGTCGCGGCGTCAACGCCCTTGCGGGAGATCTTGAGCTTCTTGCCCGTGAGGGTCCAGGTTGCGCAAGCCTTGGAGAAGGCGCCCTTCTCGATCCACGGCCCCGCTTTCGCGGGACCCGGCCGGTAGACCGTGCAGCGCTGATCGTCAATGACGACGCGACGGTCAGTCTTGTCGGCGTTGTCGTCCGCCATGAGGCGGATGGTCTCATCGTAGGAGTCCGTTTCCAGGTAGACATTCTGGAGCGGGTGAATCACACTTCGGATCTTGCCGATCGGTGCGGGTGCGGCATCGGGGCTGGCAGGCATGGGGCTGGCGATGCCCTCGGCGTAGCCGAGGATCGCGCCGAGCATCCGCTTGACGTCATTCCCGGAAGGGAAGACGGGCACGGAAGGCTTGCCACTATCGGGCTTGGGCTGGGACCACGCGCCGGGGCGCTTCGCAGCGTCGATGTCGCGCCACGCCGCACGGGCGGAGCGGAACATATCGGCCACGGCGTCCGGGCTATCGACCATGGAGGGCAAAGCCCTGCCGGCCGTATGCGCGGTCATATCGTCGGCGACCAGGGCGACGACGCCGGCCTTGATGAAGGTGGTGTCATCGGTGATCGCCGACCACACGAGGGGCGCCGTCACGGCGTCCGCCGACACAGCCGCGCCGATGGCGGGGCTGGACGGGAGGACGAGCGTCTCGGTGGTCTCGGTGGTCTCGGTTGCGGTCTCAGGGTTGATCGTTGCGTTGATCATGGCGGTATCTCCACTGTTGTTGTAGGTACCCAGAATGGGCATATGGGGCGTGGTTAGGGTGCGGCCGGAGCCCCCACTATGGAGAGCCCCGGCCGCGCCTCGATACCGCACACGATCGGCGTTGATCCGTTCGTTGCGATTCTTGATCTACCAGCGTTTCATGCTGGCGGCTTGGTTTCACGTCTTGCGACTGGCAGTGATATCCGCCGACACACTCGATAGCGTCGCGCGTCCCGGTCCCCGTATGGCGCTTCCGATCCGTTGCGATCCCTTGGGATTATGCGTGGTGGTCGGTTGCGCCGGGTAGGTACCTCCTCGGAGGTACGCGGCCGGTCAGCGTTCGTGCGTAGTGCGTCGGCTATCCGTCGCTCAGGTTAGAACACCCAATAAGCCAGGGTGTCGCGCCGCTACCATCTCCGGGGGTCGTCTCCGGGTTGATCTCTACCATCATTGCGCGGTCTATGGTTGGGATGCACGGGGCGGCGTCTCACGACGGTACCCCGTACACCTGGAAGGGCGGCGCATTCTGGGAGAATGGGTTGCGGTTTGCATGCGTTGTCAAAGACTCAGGAGAAGCACTCGGTCCCACCGTCAATCCCCCACATAGGGGCGATGGGATGGCGGCGCGTTTTCTACATTGAACTCCGGGGTGGGTGACGTTGACAGTATAGCGTGCGGCGCCGTGCCCCCCCGACCCGACCCTGGTTTTATAACGAACGTTCGTTATCAGCACGGCGCGGCACGCGACCCCCCACCAGCCAAAAACAAAATGTTAGGGACCCACTATAGGGGGGGCCCCTTTTCAATCGGAGCCGGTTTTCAAAAACAGGTGTGTTACAATCGTGTGCGTGTTACGCGTCTTCGGGAGACTATCCATGCCATCGACGATTCGGTTGAGTTTGAAGTTGACGGAGCAGCAGGCTGCTGCACTTGACAGCGTCAAGACTGACCTTAGAAACGACTCCAAGGTTCAGGCATTGGGCGGCGAGGTCACCGACCATACGGCACTTAGATACATCCTTTACGAGGCCTTAGACGGTCGGGTGTATTCGAGTCGGACGTATGAGCCTGAGGAGCTTCCGTTGTTCGTGGCTCACGCGGAGGAGTCCTTGGTCGATTCCGCGGTGGAGGCTGTGGATATCGGCACACCTGAGCACGATAGCCCTGAAGAGGATGTTATTCCTGTGAAGGTGTACAGTCGGCCCCACGATTGGATCTACTCGGACGATAGTGAGTGGGATTTCCCTGAGTCTCAGGCGGAGATGCACACGTACTACGAGAATGCGGGCTGGCTTCGTGTTGCTGCGCCTTTGGAAGATCGCCTTCTTCAGTTCTACTGGACGCCGGACGGTGCCGAGCAGGGACTGGCGGTCTTCTCTGGTCGAGACAGCTATCGTCGCGTGGTCGTGTCTCAGCGTTCGCCGGACGTGGGCGTAGCGCATATGATTCCCGAAGACTGGGACGAGCCTCGCACGGCTACTGGCGACATCGGCATGTGGTCACCTGGTTGACGAGGGAGCTCCGATGGTAGGGTTTGCGAACTTGGGAGAGATCATGGCGTCGCGAGAAGACGAGCCGCAGGCCCCTCAAGCACCCCAGGTCGTGGCGGTCCCCGGCAAGAACGCCCCCGCAGGCCACTGGGGCTGCTACCTGTGGCAGACGAACCCTGGGTCGTGGCAGGATGTCGCAGATGCGCTCGAGCAACCGTTCGACGTGCTGTACGGTCTTGCGATGGACTACTGCTGGGCCGTAGATTTCGACTGGCCGCTGCAAAAGCAGGTCGGAGAGCGCCGCGTTGTGCGCGAGTTCATCCGAGGAGCGCCGTGAGGGTCGTTTTCTACGGCGGTCGGCACTTCAACAACGTCTACAAGCTGTACGAAGCCTTCTACATGCTGTACCGGGGACGCGGAATGGCCGAAATGTACGTCACAGACGACTTTGGGGCCGCTGAGCTGCTGATTTCGTACGGAAATGCGGCGGATTTGGACGTTCACTCCATCCCTGCGCCCTGGTTGATGCACGGTAGGGCGGCAGAGAGCCGTCGCAGGCGCACATTGCTCGAATCGGCGCCCGATATGGTCGTATTGTTGCCGGGCGGGCGCGATGTGGAGAATATGGAGGCGGCAACGGCGGCTGCGGGGGTCCCAATCTGGGATTTGCGCGAACTTCCGTACGTCAACCTGGGTGACGGCACCCAGATTGGCGAATACGAGCAACCCTGCGACGAGCTGCTCTTCTAAAAGGGCCGCGCATATGATTGTCGCCCATCAGATGTCTTCCGGCGGCGTCATGTTGTCGGTCACGTCGTACATGTCGAGGGGAGATTCCGCGAACAGTCGGCGGCGCCCGTCTTCGTAGTCAAACACGTGGGCGTTCGCACCGGTCTCATCGTCGGTGTACTGGAAATGCTCTCTGATCCCCAGGTCCTGCGGCTTGAGCATGTGCTCGTTGAACGCCTTGGACACTCTGTCCTTGTAGTCGTCGGGCGTTGCCTTGGGAAAGACAAATGGGTTGATCTTCTCGCGGACCATGCTGTCGCTGATGAGGTCGCGTTCGATCTCATCCCCGGTTCTCATCGAAGGCGGTGGTTCGCCGGAGACCTGCGATTGTATGAGACGGCCGAGGTTTCTCGATCGCACAACTTCAGTACGGTCGATGATTTCATCGTCGGTCAACGGCTTGGGTACAAACCCTCGGGGAGGACCCGATGCGCGGGCTTTCGACGCATTGGGCCCGAGCATCTCCAGGTTGTAGCCGTACGGAGTTTCCGTGGTTGTCGCGACCGTGCCGCTATCGTACGTGGTCGTACCCTCCTTGAGTCGGGGGTTCAGACCAACCGTAAACTCGCTCGCCATCTCATCTTTGAGATTGGCGCACGCGTCACCTGGCGAGTAGTTTTTCATCAGGTGATGAGGATTCGCGTCTGCAGAGTAGTCGACGGACCAGTGCTGCCGGAGTTGCCCGCGGCGTTGGATCCGATGTACAGAATCCCGAAGTCGATGGTCAGCCCGAGGGGAATCGTGTACATCCTCGTGCTGTTTCCTGGCGCGTAGAAGATGTAGTGTGCGGCGTTTGTCCCGCTGGCCTTACCTGAGGTCGCGTCCCAGATACGGAGGTATGCGTCGCCCGACCCTGCGCTGTTGTCCAGGTAGACGGCGAAGATGGTAGTCCCCCCCGACTTCCCCAAAATTGGTGACGTGCCGCCGACGACGTTGGCGTCGGAGATTTCGTTGCCGGCGAGATTGCCCGGAAGTACGCGATTAACAAGGCTCATAGTTCAGCTCCCCACGAGAAGGGTGGCAGCGGGTTGGCCGGGCCCCACGTTGTTATCGTCGGCTTCGTCTGCCGTCGCTCGGATGGTCACGGCCGTAGTGAACGACAGGCCATCTGCGATAACGACGGTTGTGCGGGTAGACTGCTCAACCCGAATGACGAGGTCCGGTAGAGTGCTCCCGGCGGTGGCTGACAACGCATTGTAGAACTTGAAGAAGGTGTTGGCCCCTGTGTTCTGGGAGTTGTCCAGAACCAGCGAGTGGAGCGAGACCGCACCGTCAAAAAGGTCGGCAGTACCTACGTGGTTTGTGACGGTTTCCTTGGCAATAATGTCAGGGAAATCGGAGGTACCGAGGGGCGTAGTGGTCAGGGCCATTTAGAGTTCTCCTGCGCGGGCAGCTTATCAGCCGCCTGTTGCCTTTGTCACGGTCTTCTTGTTGCTCCAGGTAGCCTGGCAAGACCAGTAACGAGCCTTGTGTTTAGGGCCTGGGTTGTCGCAGTTGTGTCGTGCCCGGAAGTTCTTGCGTCGCTTGGGGTCGTCACGCTTGATTTCCATGTTGGCGTCCCCGAAGGTCACCTTCACGACGTTGCCGTTCGGCTTCTTCACGAACACGACGAACTTCTTCCGTCCGTAGGAAGGTTCGCCCTTTCGGATGCGCCTCGGCTTGTTGAGCGCCGGAGTCTTTTTCTTCTTCTCGGCCAAAACGCACCTCTGCTGAGGGACAATAACACACAAGCGCCGATGGTAAGTCAGTCTCCCAGCAGGTAAGCCCAGATTAGCGGCGCAACAATGGTGGCGTCTGACTCGATCATAAACTTCGGGGTGTCGACATCGAGTTTGCCCCAAGTGATTTTCTCGTTGGGTGGCGCTCCTGAGTATCCGCCGTAGCTGGTCACAGCGTCACTGATCTGGCAAAAGTATCCCCAGAAGGGCGTCGATGTCTCTTTGAGGTCTTGAATCAATGCGGGCACAGCGCAGATGGCGAAGTCTCCTGCAATCCCGCCACCAATCTGAAAGAAACCAACGCTCGGAGTACCGTTGAGATCTTTGGTCTGCTGCTGGTACCACTCTATCAAGCGAACCATCTGCTCTGTGCCTGAGACCACAGACGTATGACTCTGTAGGTTTCCTTTGAGTGCAGCGACAGCGAACATGTTGCCGCAGGTGCTGTCCTCCCACCCCGGCGTAAACACAGGGACACCGCAGCGTGACGCAGCGAGCAGCCAGCTGTCTTCAGCCTGTTGGAAGTGACGCTGCACTTCGGGTAGTGCCAGCACACTCTGAAGATGTTCCGCGGGAAGGGCTGAGCGTCCCTCTTGGTCGAATGCTTGCCAGCGTGCCAGAAGTTTTTCTGCCAAGCGGCGCATCACTGTCTCGGGAATGCACGTGTCTGTCACGCGGTTCATGCCCTGCTCGTAAAAAGCACGGTCTTGTTCAGCCGACAGTGCTCTCCAGTTTTCGATCTCAACGTACGTGTCTCCCTCCAAGAGAGCGTAGGCATCTTCCTCTAAGTTCGCTCCCGTGCAGCAGATTCCATGCACTAAACCAGCGTCGAGCGCGCGCGATAAGATTCGACCAATCCGAGCAGTGGACATCGCTCCGGCCAATGTCACAAACATCTTTCCGCCCGCTGTGATGTGGGCTTCGTAGGCTCGTGCAGCTGCTCGAACTTGTCGAGCGTTGTAGTGTAGATAGTGTTGGTCGACAAAGTCGCGTACTCTCATTCAATCCTCCTGCCAGGCTCTACACGGGGTCCATACTTCTTAGGGGCAAAGGCACCCTGCTTGGACTAATCTTCGACGCGTAGATCTTTACTTTAAAGCTGCGAAAGAGAGTAATGCAAGATTTCGATCCGAACAACGCTGCGTCTACAGAAGGTCTGTTTGGACTGTCAGACGAGCAGCCTGCGCTTGTGCGGGTGCTCCCTGTGCCTATTGACGCAACCGCGAGTTTTATGCGTGGAACGGCTGACAGTTGGAAGTACATCTTGCGCGCAAGTCATCAGGTTGATCTCTTTCATCCTCACGTTGAGTCTCCGTGGCGAGAAGGCATCGTGTTGGAAGATGTGCCGTCGAACCTTCGACAGCTAAACACAGAGGCGTGTGCGTTGGTCGCTGCGGCGAGATCCGGCGCAGCTTGCACCGACGAGGTCAACAAGATCGGGGAGACGGTTGCCGACGAAACTGAAAGGTTTGTCTCTGCAGCCTTTCAACGCAATGAAATACCTGCCATCTTGGGCGGTGACCACTCAGTGCCCTTCGGCGCTCACAAGGCTGCTGTCGCTCAGTTCGCTGAGCTGGGTGTCCTTCATATCGACGCACATGCAGACCTGAGACCGGCCTATGAAGGCTTCACGCACAGCCATGCGTCCATCTTTCACAACACCCTGAGTTTGGGAATCTCATCTCTCGCACAGGTCGGGATTCGAGACCTGTGTGAACTCGAAGCCCAGCGACAGCGCAACGATCCAAGGATTCATACTCTGACTGATTTTGATATTGCCGACACCAAAGCACGTGGCGCAGACCTTAAAGAGCGTTTCGTAGACCTGGTAAAAACACTGCCTGAGTCTGTGTGGGTCTCGGTCGATATCGACGGACTTGATCCCTCGCTATGTCCCAATACCGGTACGCCAGTACCCGGTGGACTAAGCTGGCGTGAGTTCCGTGTTTTGATGCAGGCATTGGGGGAGTCAGACAAAAATATCGTAGGGTTCGATCTTTGCGAGGTTGGGCCTCATCCGTGGGACGCTAATGTCGGCGCACGGGTCTTGTTCGAACTGTGGTGTTGGAGTGTGAGCTCTTATCGAAGACGCTCGCAAAACCACGCATGAATACTTTATTGCGACTCTGAATGGTTACTCAGCAGCGGTTACCTGCAGTGTATCGACGAGAAGGTCCCTCACGGCGGAACACTCAGGGCGCTGTGCCGTTGACTGGCCGTACTGGAGACAGCTGGCCCACTGGCACTGCACGCTCATGGGGTCGCCGCCCATTTTCGTCCGGCACTGCACGGGAATCTCTGCCAGAGTGGCTTTGATTTCAGCGTCAATGACAACGGGCTTGCTGGCTTCGACCAGAATCTCGGTCTGTCCGTCGAGGATGGCGTCGATGCTCTGTGCTTGCGCCTCAAGGGCCTTTGCAGCGCCGTCAGGCTTAAGGCCCCACCCAGCGCCGAAGCCTGCGCCGACGCTGACGACAACCGCAATGACGGTCAGAGTAACGGGGTCCATCTTAGTCATCCTTGCTGATGCTCTTGGGCGCAGCGAGGCCCTTGGCGGCTTCGCCTGCGATGAAGGCGATGGTCACCCACATCCACGCTTCGTCACCGATCTTGCCGTAGAAGCACAATCCTGTGCCTACGGACCACGCGAGGAGGCGCCGGTAACTGATCTTCTTCACGGGGTCGAAGAGCATGTCAGTCATTTTGGTGATCATCAGGTCCCCCACGCGATGCAAGCATTCGCAAGGATGTAGCCCAGCAGCGCCAGACCATCGTGGTCCAGGTACTTCTGGTGGTCTTCGTTGTCCATGAACACCGGCTCGAAGCACACCCCGCTTAGATTTCCAGGGCCGGCGTAGATCCCCTTCACAGTGTAGTATCCATTGGTCCACTCGTCGGGGCTTGCGGCCCGGACCAAGTGACGGCTGATCTCGGGGAGCTGCGCGCTCATCTCGGTCGCGACTGCCTTCGCCAGGTTCTCTCCGCCGTGGCTGCGATAGTCGTGCAGAGCAAGGGAGTATGACCCGCCACCCGCGTTTAGGTGACACGCAACATATGCGCACATGTCGTCGGGGTGCGACATTGCGATGCCGATGGCCTGCTCATGCCGGTCGCTGTACCAGCCCGAGTCGAGCACGTAGACGGTGTGTCCTTCTGACTCAGCCATTTCCTTAGCGGCGTTGATGTAGAGCGGCGTGAGGTTGGCTTCACGTTCGTCGAGCTCGACTTTTCCGTCACCGTCGAGGTCAGCTCCGGCCCCCAGGTCGTTCTGCCCAGGCTTGCCGTAGTGCTGCCTATCGAGAATGAGCACCATTTCAGACTCCCGCGGCGGGCTTCACGACAGCGTCGACCTTAGCCTGTAGGACTTCGTGTCGACCGTAGAGGCCTCCTACCTTCCGCTCCACTCGTTCGGTGGTCTCGAGGATCTTGGACCCTTGGTCGTGGCATTCGCGCATGGACGAAAGCCACGCGATCCGGTCGGCGTCATGACTGAGTCGCTCGGCCTCGGACTGCTCGATCATGGCGTCGACCTGAGCAAGATGCTTGACGACAAGCGCCGAGCCAGCCGGAACGACGGTCTCTTTCACGAATCTCGCCGCGTACCAGACGAGACCGACGAGCAGCACGACGGACGAAGCTGGACCGGTGAGAAGGCTAATGATTTCCAAATGTTCTTCCATGTCAACTCCCATAACCAGCGGCGATGAGGGCGTCGGCGACAGCTTGGGCAGTCGGCTTGGCGTCCGCAGCGAGAAGGTCCGCAGGCAGTCTTGCGATGCGGGCCGCAGCAAGGGCGTTGGCCTCGGCAACAGGGATTAGCACGACGACCTGGGCGTATGCCTGCGAACCGCTGCCGTCGTCATAGTCGATCATCTGCTCGGGAGGAACAGTTGTTGCGGTAATCGCCATACTACGCCGTCCTTAGCCGATAGGCTTGAATCTTGAACTCGGCAGACCCTACAAAGTTGTTGAACTGAAGGTGGATATAGCGTCGATTACCCGGTGTTCCTGCGCCAGACGGCCCACGCCAGTCCTCGGGACCGGCAGTCCCCAACTGCTTACCGTCAACAGCCGGAAGAGACGCAGTCCCTTGGTCGAAAGACAGCTGAACGTAATCGCCGAGGATGATCCCCTGCATGCGGGTCGGCGTCGTCGTGTAGTCGGTGATCGTTCGGCTGTTGGCCGTGGTGAACTGCAGCGACGGGTACCGCGTGCATTCCCTCTCCAGCAACTTCGTCACGCCCGTGTCCCCGAGCAGCCACTGAAAATGGCCAGTGTTGTGCGGAATCGTTGTGTCGTCGGCAACTTGCCAGAAGATCGCCGCCGAGCTGCCGCCGCTTGCGACGTTGGTCGCAACGCCGTTTACGACCCAGGGGGAGTCGTCTACATCCGCCCCGATGTCGATGATCAAGTACGCCTTGTTGCCACTACTGAGCGTACACGCGATGGTGCCCGAAGACATCGCCAGAGCGCTTGGCCCGCTGGTGCCACGGTAGTCCAAGGTCACCGACAGGCCCCCGACCGTGTGAGCGCCGGCGCCGCCGGAACCCCCTCCACCTGTCGTCAGGAAGTTGTAGCTTGTACCTGAAAAATCAACGAGGTCAGCAAGCGTGACTCCGCTGGCTGCGGCTGCAATGCTGAACGTATGTGTAGCTGTGGCAAGGGCGTTGTTGCTTGAGTCTCGGGCGGTCAGGGACAGAGTTCCAGTGTTTCCGTTGGCGTTGTTTCCAAACACATACGGGCCGCGATCTGTGCGACTGGAGATAGACGATGAGCCCACGGCATTCGTGACTACCGCGAGGTAGTTACTTTCGTCGATTAGCCCGCCGCTGTCGGTGAACGCGCTAAACGTCTTGTTTGACAGAGACGCACCCGCAGACACAGACTGAGACGTAGCCGAAGGGGCCGTGACGGTCGAGTTGTTACCGCCGCCTGCGCTGGGTCCGGGGAACACGGGAGCGATGGGCATCAGCTTCCCTCTTGATAGCGCTTGAGGGCGTCGAGGATGACCCGCGCCATCGGCCGCGAGTACGCAACCAAGGGCGACGTGTGTGAGCTCGGATCGTAGTTTGCAAGCAGCTCTTCGATCTGGTCGAGCGGGATGAGCACAGGGATCACCACACACTCCGCGTCGATAGCCGTACCGTCAGTGTCCTCTCCCATCACGTGTTGGGTTGAGACCTGGGTGAAGTCTGCGTGCATGAAGCTCATGGGATCACTGTGTTGATTGTCTGTGCGACAAACGTGGCCCGGAACCTCTGCTGGTCTCCCGCGGCGATGGTTACCGAACTACCGCTGGTGCCGACTCCAACCATAATGTGCTGCGCGGTGCTCGCGGCGAGGTCCGTGTTGCCGTTCCGGTTGCCAAGCTTTTCTTGGAGCTCGCCAGCTTTTAAGCCCACATAATAGCCGCCAATCATTTTCCGCCCGACGCGCAGGTTGGTGCTGATTCCGTGTGTGGTGTTTGCGTTACCAACCGCCGTCGAAGCACTTTTCTGCCACGTCCCGTAGACGCGATTGCCGGTACCGCTGCGAGTGGCGATCCCGCCTGAACCGTCCATCGTGTCGATTACCACAGAGCTGGCGTCAGTCGCGGCGCCTACCACAACAGCCTGATTGAAGTCGCCGTAGTCGGCCGACGCGTCCAGAGCCATCACCGTGGTGAGGATGAGCTGGTTGTCCGTGGTGATTGCGGTGTTGTCAATCGCCAACGCCTTGTACCACCGAGGTGCTCGGTGTTCGCCCCCAGCATTCCATTGGTAGTTCTGTGACCCCGAGCCAAGCACGTTCCAGGTCACCGTATTGAACCCACCACTAAAGCTCACAGTGTCAATCAGACTGTCGGGGTCAAGCAGAGTCCATGAACCGTCGGTCAGGTCCACCACGTCACCGCCCATGTTCAGCAGCGACACGCCCGTGCTGCCACCGGTCGTGACACCAGGAAAGACAGGGGCGATTGGCATCAGTCAGTCCAGGTCAGACGAACCGCTGTCCGCACAATATCCACGGTTCCGGTGTCGGTCTTGAAGAACGCAAACACCGAGTCTGACTTACTCAGGTCTGAGTATGGGATGTCGATACTGTAGACCGCGGAACCTTCTGTCACGGTGCTGATGCCAAGCGCCAGCGTAGCCTCTGTGTCGGGGACGATGATGGAAATATCTCCGTCAGCTCCGTCGGTTCCGATCTTCACGGTCAACTTCGTAGCGCTGCTGGCCAACGAGGTAATGTCGACGTACAGCGCCCCGAGACGGCCGACGAACGGCTGCCCCACCACTCGCTTCGGGTGTGGTGTGTTCAGCTTCAGCTCGACGAGCTTATCGTCGTCAAACGCGCCGGTGATACTCAGCTCCCCACCGGATTCACCAATCGCCGTATAAATGCCCATGATAGACCTCGCAGCCGAAGCATAGCACGGGGCGCAAGGTCAGTCCCGGTCGTCATAGAAGAACTGGCCATCTCCTTCGACGGTCCAGCTGTCTTCGACGGAGTGGTCGAACCGATTTTCGGTGAACTTCGGTGTCGCGCCCTTCTTCAGGATGTACGGATCGGTGAAGCTCGGGTCATGGAAGCAGCAGTAGTTGTTGGGTACCAAGCAGAAGTTTCCGTTATCCAAGGCGATGAAGTGCCCCTGCTTGTGCTGCCACGGCGTGTCGCTGTAGCCGTTGCCCCACCAGTCGATCGTCCACATGTAGCGACCCTGGGCGACCTCGCCGCTGCGCGGCAGTCGAACCCACACCAGCGAGGGCAGTCCGCGGAAACACTCAACGCTGAAGTTCTCTCCGAAGCAGTCCCATGCCTGCAGGTTGCGCAGTGGCATCTCCTTGACCTTCGCGGGGTCGAGCTCGTTGTTCTGCCCGTCATGACACAGCGCACTGATGGGGATGGCTGGACCAGCCCAGGAGGCCCCGTTCTCCAGCAGAAGGTTGAACCCCAAGGCCTTACCGCAGCGGCTCCTGACGCCGTACACAGCGGCCTTCATCACGGGGTCGTGTCCGGCAGGCAGCTTGCCTCCGTAAAAGTACCGCATGCGGACATAGCAGTAGAAGACTTCGTCGGGCAGGCTCGAGTGTAGGACGGCCATGATTACTCCTTCAGGCAGGCGAATGCAGCTCCCGTATCTTGTAACACACGTGTGTGACGGAGCAGCGCATATCTCACCAAGTCGAAAGGCTCGTTGACGTAGTTACATATTCGTTCGACTGTCTGCAGGCCGTACGGCGTCTCGTAGGGCAGCACCAGCGGGTGCAACTGAAGCGCTTCTTTGAAGCCCGTTTCCAGGCCAGTAAAGGTTTCTCGCTCTGCGAACGGCGTGTTTCCGACTGCTTTTCGGTAGCTGGGAATCACCTCAGTCAGCGGCCGTTCGACGACCACCAGCCGGGGCACCATGCGGAGCAGGTCAGGGTACAGCAGCCACGAAGATGAGCAGTCACCGTCAAGGCCGTGCATCGCTGCAACATGAGCTTGACGCACGGTGCGCTCTGAGTTCATGAATGAAAGCGCGCCTTCATGGCCGACGACACTGTCCCCCTTGTAGAGGTAGTTCGCCAACCACCCGTGCCCTGAGCGCGGGTAGCCTGTGATGATGAACTTCATCAAGACGTTGAGATGACCAGCTTTTTCTTCTTGCCCGACTTCTTGCGCTTCGCTGTGCTGGAGCGCTTACGGCCAGGGTTGGAGTGCTGGTATGGGATACGCTTCGGCCCCGTCTTGGTCTTTTTGAAGCGCTTCTTCTCCTCAGAACTCATCTCACTCGCGGTCTTGGGCGTATCTTTTGATACACGCTTCGACGGCCGGCAGGCGGGGTACTTGCTCTTCCGAGACTTTTCGCTCTTCTGCCGACCGCATGGCTTGCCGGTCTTAATGTCGACCCACTCTTCCTTGAACCAGCGATCGAGACCGCCCTTGGTCTTTGCCATCAGTCCCTCCCGCCAGCTTTGAGCTTTACCTTCTTGTACTTGCCCCCGCGCTTCTTGTACTCGCGGACAATCCATCCGTTAGCATAGGCAGATGGGTAGACCTTGAACTTCTTCTTCGCCGCAGCTTTTACGCGGGCGTAGAGAGCCTTGTCAGTGGGCACGTTCTTGGTCTTGGCAGCCATGGGTCAGCCTCGTCGCCGGGAAGCAAACAACTGTTCTTCCATCTGTTGCTTGAGGTCGGCGTAAGATGCTCGACCGCCAGAGACCGAAGGTGGCTCGTAGGCGGCAGAGGACTCGTTGTTCATCACGTCGATAGACGCAGGGACGTCTTCAGGCGCGGTTGGGTTGAACTGCGGGAACAGTGCGCCCGTCATCTTCAGCGCGGTCTGGGGGTCTTGTGCGGCCCCTGTCTCGAGCAGCGTCGTGAAGGTAGTCAGCGCGTCTTCGTTGTTGTCATCCCACAGGTCAGGAGCGGTTTCGCTGACCCACTTGATGAGTCCGTCGAGGACTTCTTCGTTACGGGCCTGCTCCTGCTCAGCGGCAACTTGTCGCTGCTCTTGCAGCTGCTGACGAAGCTGTTCGCGTTCTTGCTCGACGGGAGACAGGCGTTCGCTGAAGTCTTTTTCCAGCTGCTCTCTCAGGATCTTCTCAGCAGCCTCTCGCTCACCGGTTGCGGACTCCAGCTTCTGCCGGAGCTCGTCGGCTTCGCGAAGCGCTTGGGTCCCAAGGTCTTCACCCGTGTCGAGCCAGCGCTTGTAGCGAGAGAGCTCTGAGGCGAGCTTCTGCTCTTTGTCTTCGGCCGCCTTTCGGAACTCGGCCATCTCTTGCGTCTTCTTGGTGAAGCCGCTCTCGAGATGCTTGTACTTGGTCTGCATCCCGTCGAGGAGCAGGTTGCGATGCTTCTCCTCGATGCTGTTGAACCATTTTGAGTCACTGAGAGAGTCAATCTCTCCGTTCCACGAAACGGCGGTCTCTTCGACCATTCCTGCGTCAGGGGTTGAAGGTGCTCCCACCGATGACTCGGCGGTTGGTGACCGTACCTCGCTGCCGAGATCGGTGGGAGCGCTACCAGAACTGGGGGACTCGTCTGAGGCGGGAGGGGATACCGCCTGCGTAGTTGTCGACGACTCCGCCGGGGCAGGAGACCCGGTGTCAGTGCTGGTAGCTTCGGGGGTGTTGCTCACTTCGGTTTCCACGTACCACTCCTATAGATTTCACATTCCGGGGGGCATACCAGGACCAGGCGCTGCGGGAGCGCCCATCGGCGGTCCACCCATGTCGGGACCAGCGGGCGCGCCGCCGGCCATATCCATGGGCTGGTTCATCTGGTCCTTCATGGCCATTGCGGCCTTCTCGCCCATGCTCATGATGATCTTCTTGAGCATGTCGTAGTTGCCCTTGATCTTCTTTGCCATCTGGTCAGGAGACATGTCGGCAAGGTCAGCCATTGCCATGGCCTCGCCGTAGACAGCCTGCGCGGTGATGTCATCAAGATCGAGGACGTCAGCGAACACCTTGACGGGGTCCTTGTCTGCGTCGCCGCCAGCCATGTTGGCGTCATCCTTGGCACCCATCTCGGCGGACTCAGTCACCTCGGTCTCTTCGACCTCCTCGACTTCTTCGTCCTTACCGCCGGGCCCTCCAATCTTTTCGAGCTCAGCCATCATGGTTTCTTCGCTCATCTCTTCTCCGCCCTTCATCTCGGCGTCATCCTCTTCGGGCTTGTCGGCCTTCTTCTTCTTGGACTTCATCCGATCCTTGAGCATCTTTGCGGAACCCTTAGCCATGACTTACCTCACGTGATGTGTTTGAACGAGTTGGCGGTGTTAGCGACCTTTTGGCGAGCATTAGCGACCGCCGTCGATCCGAGGTTACCACGCTCGGCTTTCTCCAGCTTCCTCTGGGCAGATTCAACGCGTTGCTCTGCAACAGCCTGAACATCGACACCGCGAGCTTTGCGACTGTTGGCAATCCGGCTTCGTCGATCTTCGATGCGACGATCGACCTGACGGTCGGTAAACGAATCAACCTTGACGTGCTTGCCGGGGTTCTTGGCCTCAAGCTGCCGCTTGTAGACCGCAAAGTCACCGGTCGAGACTTCCTTGCCGTCGATGTTCATGGAGCCGAAGCCCGAGAACGACGGGGACGCACCGCTGAACCAACCAATGCGGGTCGGAGCACCGCAGTGCTCGCACGGGGGCGGCCCATCGGCACGACGGTAAATCTCGGCGGGCATGCCGTGACCGTTCTCGCAGATGAGGTCGTGAGATACGAAACTCACCGGCTCGCCTGAGCCTTATCTGCTTCTCCCGCCAGCCGGTTCTCGAGGTTTTCACGCTCTTTGTTGACGGCTTTTTCGAGCGAATCGAGGTCGTAAAAATCGTCGCCTGCTACTGGGGCGCGCAACTTTTTGGCGATGGTCTTCAGCTGATTCATCGAGCCGGGGATGCCGCTGTAGCCCTCCTGCTTTTCCGCCGCAGCTTTGCGAAGCCGCGAGTCTTGATCGCGGACCGCTCGGACAGACGCGGAAAACTTGTTGAGGCTTGCCAGATCGACAGAGTTGTCTTTGAGTTTCTCGAGAGTTTCGTCGTACTCGAACTTCATATCGGTCTCCTACTGGGGCGGGCTCTGGCCCTGCATCTGAGCCAGACGCTGGACTTCTGCGAGGACTTCGGGGGGAAGGTCATTCATCTCGCCACCGGCCTCAGCCTGGGCGACTGACCGCTCGGTTGGCTGCTGACCGCCGGGCTGCTGCGGAGGCTGCTGCGGCTCTTCGCGAACGGCGGCGCCGCCCTTGGCGACCTGCTGCTGTTGAGCAGCGGCAGCCTGCTGGGCCTGCGCCATTGCCTGTCGCGCCTGAGCCTCGGGGATGAGGATGCGGTTGGGCAAGCCCAGACCACTGACGAGCTCCTCGAACAGCTTGAACATGTCGACGTTCGGAGCCTGGGCAAGCAACGGAATCATTGCCTGCAAGGTCTCGAGCAGAACCGCGGGGTTCTTCCGAATCGGGTTGTACGACACCATCTCGAAGTCCATCTTCAGCTGCTTGAGCTGCTGGGTCCCGAGGTGCGTGAACAGGTCGCTGCCGGAGAGGCGAACCATCTTCGGCTTCTTCATGTAGCGCTGCATCAGGTAGAACATCTTCGCAGCGACGTCCTCGAGGGCGGTGTTCAGGTGACCCTCACGGGTCGCCAGCCGGGTCCTCATCTGTGCGTCGATGATGGCCATCTCCGTCGCGGTCTTGGCTCCGGCGACCTGGCCACGTGCGGCCTCTGCCAGCGCGCTCTGGAAGGCCGCGTCGGCCTCCAGACGGCTGATGAACGAGATGATGGCCTCGGGCACCTGGGGCCGAGGCATCTCGTAGAACAGCGCACCGAAGTTGCGGAGCTCGTCAACTCCTTCAGCGTCGACCGGCACGAACGAGCCGACCATTGCTTCCATCGCCTTGTCGAGCGTGGAGCTGTCGATCTTCCCGGCATCGTACAGAATCTTCGGGACGTTCAGGTAGGTGATGCGCTTCCACAGGGTCAGCAGCTGGTTGATGTTCGTCTGCTGGTCGAGGACCAACTGAACCTCGGAGATGCCCGTGCAGTCGATGCCGCTGTGGTTCAGTGAGTACATACTGAACGGAACGAAGTCCAGCTGACCCTTGAACAGCACGTGGTCCGCCCCCTTGTGGTAGTGGACGACCGTGTTGCTCTCGAGGTCATAGAACTCGTAGACCAGGATGCGCTTGTCGATCCCCGCGAAGCGAGTCATCGACGTCTTCTGCACGTCGTCGAGCATCCAGGTCGGGAACGCTTCCGGCTCAATCTTGTCGTGAGCTTCGTAGCGCCCTGACTTCACCTTGGCCTTGAAAGCCGCAGGAGTGAGGGGGCAAGCCTGAATCCAGTACCGGATGTCGTCGTTGTCACGAGCACTCAGGTCGAAGAAGACAGACGCGGGGTTCGGGTTGCTGACAACCGGCGCGTCCTTCTTGCTGTCCCACGACACCTTGAACACGCCGCGCTTGCAGAGCACGGCGTCCATGAGGGACAGCGCTGAGCGGCGCCGCATGTTGACCGTGCGGAACGCCCACTCCATCAACCCGTTCGTCGCCCCCGCCAGCTCTTGACCGTCAGGGTTCTGGGGCTGTGCGGCGACCTGTGGGTTCGGTCCCAGCAGGCTGCTGATGGCAGTGTCGGTGATGGCGTAGATGAGATTCTTCTGGGCGTACATCGAGGACATGCGAGCGTCGAGTGTCGAGCCCTGCTTCTCGAACGTCTCCCAGAAGTCCCCGCGGTAGTAGGACCGAGCACGATCGAAGTCGTTCTTCTCGTAGTCCTTGTAGTACGCAAGGTGCTGGTCAATCAGGTCTTTCAGCTTGGCCACTCAATCCCCCATTGACTTCAGAGCAGCCGCGATGTTCTGCAGGCGTGCGGCCTGTCCGGCATGCGTCTCGGAAGCCTGTCGGAGTTCGCCGACCATCTCGTCGATCTGACCAGACATGTCGTTGCTCACTTCTTCGGCGTGCTCCTCTCGGTGCATCTCGCCGGGTCCTTCGTACTCCTCTTCGTCGCCGAAGAACTCGTGCATGTACTTGTCGCCTTCCATGCACTCCATGCACCCACAGCCTTCTGGATGAGACCCAGGGTCCTGCACGACTTCGAGAACTACGGCCTCGGGGCCGAACTTCTCGAAGATGTGCGCCATGAGGTCCTTGAGACCAACCAGGTTCTGTGGGTGCATGGCACGCATCAGGTGCTTTCGGCGACGCCAAGCGCCTCAAGGAATGCCAGCATGTCTTCGCGGCCAACCTTTTCTTCCATCCGCTTCCTCAGATCTTCCGCCTTACGTGCCCGCTCTGGCTTCAGCTGGTTGAACACTTCGCCCATGCGTTCTGCGGAGATTTGGCCCCCCCTCATCATCTGAGCCCTCGTAGGCATATCCATTGCCTTGATGTCAGCGTCGCTGAAAGTACCTTCGGGCAACGCCGAGGGCGCAGGCATGTCCTCGTTTCGGACAGGTCCCACGTACTTCGCCATTTCGGGAAGCAGCGCACCGAGAGTGTTCTCTCCGATTACCCCGTCGTCCTCAAGCCCCGCGTCGCGCTGGAACTTCTCGACAGCTTTCTTCATCTGTGGGCCGAAGTCGTTGTCGATCTCTCCGTCGTACAGGCCCTTGCCCTTGAGGAACTGCTGGATTTCCCCAACCTCCGCGCCCTTCGAGCCTACGCGGAAAACCTGGCCGCTTGAGGCCGCCGGCTTCGTCCGCTCAGTGATGCTCATTTCTCCGAAGGAGCTCTCCGGTGCGGTGTCTGCCTGGATGTCGGGGCTCTTCGTCGTGAACTTGGGCAGGCCGCCCCCAACGGTCGGGAACGCTCCGCCGGTGGTGACCGTCTCGCCCGACTCGCGAGACATGATAGCCTCGTCCATCACAGCCTTTCTATCGTTGAAGTCCCCAACGGGATCATCCTTCATTCGATCACGACGACGACTTCTCATAACAAAACTCCTCAGGCCTTACGGCTCTTGCTTGTTGTGCGTTTACGACCAGAGGCGGCCATGTCAGACATCTTCTTCGAGCCGGCAGGCTTCATGGACTTGCCCTTGTACTCGTCTGCGATCTTCTTCTTCGCGGACTCGTAGTCTTTCTTGGGGGTCTTAGAAGCCATGCTTACCTCATCTTCGGCATAGAGAAGGGAGACTCCTGCCGACTGCGCCGCATGGTATCACGCTTGCGGTTGAACAGCCCAAAGGGGATTTGGCCTGGCTTGACCTCCTGCAGGAGCTCTTCTTCTTGGCTGTTCTTACGCGCAGCCCGACGGTCATTGTACCGCTTGACCTTCGACAGCAAGTCGGCGGCCATGATGTAGGTACGCGCACGGTCAAAGTGGTGGCCGACGTCATCTTCGCCTTTCTCTCTGCGGCTGAAGTCGCCATCGTAGCGAAGCAGCTGCTGCAGCCCGGCGCGTGACCGAATGATGAAGTCATCGTCACGGAGCAGCCGAACGAGGGCAAACTCGCCCTGGGCGATACGCTTGTGCGTCGCGTACCAGCCGGGCTGACGCTTACTGTAGGTGATGCGTACGTTGAGCTCGCGGAGCGCGGTGATGCAGCCTGCGTGGTTTGACTCCACAACGGCTCTGGCGTTGTTGTAGCGCTGGCAGACCAACTGGATGCGTACAGCAAAGCGGTCGGGAGACTCTCGCCCAGACCAGACCGCCACTTCCCGCAGTTCGCCTTTGTGAAACACAGTTAGCGCCGCGGGGTCGCCGACACTGCCGAAGCCTGTCGGGTCAGCGTAGACTTCGTAGTCTTGTCCTTCGAGCGGTGCCTCAAACTCACCGCACCCGTAGCTTCCTTCGGTCGGGTCTTCGAGGGCAGTGTCCAGCAGTACGCGCAGCACCTCTTCGGGCATCATCGGTCGTTGGCTGCCGATCCAACCGTCGTACGGGTCGCACGGGTACTTCGAGCTGAACAGCCGAGTGTCTCCGACGAACTCTGAGCGCAGGCGCGTTCGCATGAACGAGAGATTCTCGAAGTCCATGCCGTGACGCTGCCCCATGTATTCGAGCTCAGCCTCGGTCGGAATGATGTCAGAGGAGACGGGTAGCCGGCAGGTCTCGTCCTTCCACCACTCAAGAAACAGCGGGAAGAACTGGCCATCGCGTCGAAGTGCTTCGTGCCACATGCGCTCATGAAAGGAGCCGGCACGTCCGGGGGTGCTCTCAACGACCAGCTTTGCGTTCGGTCGCTTGTTGATGCCTGGGAACAGGTTGATGATGGCCTTCTGCTGGTGGATGGCCTCGCCAAGCTCTGTGATGTGCAATCGGTCGATGGAGTGGCCGACAGCGGGCGCTCGACCTTCGAGCGACTTGATGACGATGTTGCCGCCGTGGATAAACTCGAGTTCCTTCTTGGAGCCCTTGCTTCCGGCAGCGAGCGGCATTTTGACCGGCTCGGGCAAGTTGTCATAGGCGAAACGCAGTCGACGAAACGCCATCTCAGCGGTGGCGTTGGTGTCGGCAATGAGCATGCCTGCGATACCCTGCAGGTACATGCAGTCGCGCAACAGTAGGTGCATGAGAGTGATGGTCGTAATCTTCGCCTGACGGTACTTCGTCACGAAGGTCCAACGATTGTTCTCGATCGCCCGAATCGTTCGGACCTGAGCGCGAGTTGGGTTCAGAAACCCGGTCGTCTCGTCCTCTCGGACAATCTTGCACATGCTGACGAACGCTTCAGGGACACTGAACATCTGATGGACAGCCGCCGCATCCATGTGAGGGGCAACGACAATCTGAGCGCCCTGTCGCATGTCAAACGCCTGTGTTCGAGAATGTCACGAAATGTCATGTAAGCACGGAGTTGCTTCTGTCTGCCATCAGTTGTTCAGCTCTCCAGGTCTGAGCGCGGCGCTCGAACACTTCGAGCCCAAAGTCGACAAGCGCTCGGAGGATCTCGGAGCGCGTGACATCTTCAGGAGAGATGTTCCTCGGCAGAACTTCAGCCGATGCGTAGTCTCGCAGACTATCGACCCGATCGCCAGTTCCGCGATCGTAACGGGCCGCGATGTACTCTCGACTGCGTCCCATGGGACCTCCTGCGGGACCGTATCACAACCAGAACACATCTGCGACTATCTGCTTTGACCTGCGGTAGGGTTCAAGCGCATCATAAAGGAGGCACCTATGCCGCTTATTCGCCAGGAAGAAATCTACCCCGCCGCGCAGTACCCTTGGGCCCAGGCCGTCGAGATGGTCGCGTCCGGCGCGGTTGCCCGTCACGACATCGTTCTTGTCAACACTGTCGCCGCCACGGGCAGCGTCATCCCCAAGGCGCTTGCCGCTAAGGCTGATGTCGCCGCCGCCCACGCGGGCATCATGATGGTCGCGGCCGGCGCAGCTGCTGATGGTGAGAAGTTCCTTGCGGTGCCTTGGGTGGTTGTCACCGGCGCGAGCAGCGACGTGCCCACCGGCAGCCTGGTCTACCTCAGCGCCGCTGTCGCTGGAGCCTTTACCAAGACCAAGCCGGCGGCTGTGGACGACGCGGTTGTCCCCGTCGGCATCGTTCTGGTCCAGAGCGCGACCGTTGGCGTTGTCATGCTCAAGCCTGGTGGCATGACGGTTGACGGCTTCAAGAAGGTCGGGACTGCCGCGGTCGCCAGCGGCACCGGTGGCGTCAGTGTCGCGTTGGGCGCTAACTTCATCAACGGTCGGGCTGTGGCCGCTTGGTCCGAAGACCCCGGCGGTGACCAGTCGCTCTTCGTGGCTATCGACGGCAGCGGCAACATGGTCATCAAGCCGACCGCCAGCATCTCGGGCGACAAGAACTGCACCTACGTCGCGTACAGCTCGCTGCTCTGATCTCACGGCAGCGAGGCCGCCTCTGGCAGGTTGCTCCGCCAAGTGACCAAGCTGACCGTGGCCCCCGTTCCCCACTACCACTCTGGGGGGCGGGGGCACTTTCGTTTACTATTGACACGTATAGAACACGGTTGATATACAACCTGTGCGCACCCAGTGTTCGAGAGCGGGCAGCCGAAAGGTCCGACAAGACAGGTCCTGGGCAGGCGTAGAAAGTCGTTTACTACTCCGCTCAAACCATCTGCCTTAGCGCAGGAGAACACCGTGGCTATTTCTACCGAGGTCCTGAACACGACCTACCGACAGCTGAAGGGTCCGCTGATTGACACCTTCATGCGTCGCACCCCTCTTCTTGACACGCTCATGAAGAACAACCGTGTCCGCCAGAACATCGACGGCGGCACGACCATCGAGCGCGCAATCATGACCGGCTCGCCGGCTCAGGGTCGCGGCATCTACAACGGCACCGAGCTGCTGAACCTCACCCGCAACAAGCGGACTGAGCAGCTCAAGGTCGAGCCGCACCGGCTCGCCGCTGCCATCGCAATCCCGAACCGTGAGCTCGCACAGAACGATGGCCCTCTCGCCGTCATGCGTCTCATCGAGAAGTACCCCGAGGCTTTCATGAAGTCGACGGATCGCTGCCTCGAGTCGTTCTTCCTGAGCGGCGCTGCTCCGACGGGTAACCACTCGTTCAACACCAGCGCTCTCTCCGGGTTCCTGACCCTGAACGGTCTGTTCTCGGGCGGTACCCTCACCGGCACCACCCACGGTCTTCTGGACTTTGCCGCTCCTTCGGCTCAGACGCAGAACGTGCAGGCTCTCGACAAGCTTGAGGCCAAGTTCTACTACAACCAGTACAAGGCCATCTCTTCTTGGACCGCTGAGGGTCTGAGAAAGCTTGGTCAGGTTATTCGTCTCGCAGGCCACTACGGCGTTGAGGGCTCCCCGACCCTCGGCTTCATGGACCCTGACTCGATGACCAACCTCGAAGACAGCAAGCGCGGTCACGTTCGTGTCCAGCTGGTTGACGACGAGCAGGAGAAGTCGGATCTCCACACCATCACTCACAACGGTGTGACGTTCCACGAGTCCCTCGACCTCGATCGGACTCTCTCGGTGTTCAACACCACGGCTATGGCTGACGGCGGCGGTTACGTTCTGAACCCCGCGTACTTCGAGCTGAGCGTCCTTCAGGAGGCCGAGCTCTCGGACTTCGAGGACATGATCGCGTCCCAGGACGTGGTCGTTTCGAAGTTCCAGTTCCACGCCAACCTCATCTGCACCAACCTCGTTGCTCAGGGCTGCTTCAGCGGCTCGGCACTCTGATAGGAGGCTACTATGCCCAGTATTCAGGCTATCGCTGACGCCCTCAGCACGACTTTCACCGACGAGCGCTACCCGGTCGGCACCACCTACGTCCAGACTGACAACCAGGTCAAGAGCAATCTTACTGGTGTCAGCGACCTCTACACCGACGCCAACTGGCTCGGTAAGGGCGAGCGCGTCTGGATCTTCATCAAGGCGGGCACCGGCGGCATCGACGGCGGGGAGACGGTCAAGCGAGAAGTCCTCGTCGCCACCACCGACCCGTTCGTTGGTATCGCCTCGACCGTCGCGGACAGCGTCCCTCGCCTTCTGCTCGGTGTCGCTGACCACGACATCGCAGCCGCTTCCTTCGGCTGGATCATCAAGAGCGGGGCTTGCGTCTTTGACGCAACCGGCGGAACTGTGGCTGCGGGGAACTTCCTCGCGACTGCAGGTGCTGCTGGCGTGGTCACGGTTGATGGCGACGAGGAGAGCCCGGCGATCATCGGTATGGCGACGGAAGCCAAGAGCGCCGTGCTGACCAACTTCGCGCAGGGCTTCGTGTTCCTGTAGGCCACTCCAGGTCAACAACGCCCTCGTCAGCCTCGTGCTGGCGGGGGCGTTCTGCGTGATACACTGCCGTCAAACAGTGAGAGGGTCGCATGGACACCAGTCTCAAGGCTGCTCGGGAATACATCTACAACGACCGCTCTTGGGCCAGTACGGGCAAGACGCTTGACGGTCGGGTCAACACCTGCCTCTTGCGAGCGCTGCGGGATGTTTCCGGCGAGGTGCCTGAGGCTCTTGTCCCAGAGGACAAGCACATCCACGTCCGCAAGAGCATCGTCGGTAGCGACGCGGAAGTCACCTGGACCATCAAGTCGTCTTCGGACATAAAGGTTTTGGAGCTCGTAAAGGGCGCGGGGTCGACGTGGGTGCCGACGGTGGATGGTACCTGGGATGGGGTGATGCACGTCGAGGTCACCGACAGCGCTGGACGTGTCCGTCGTCGTCAGTCCCGTGAGTGGTGGGCTGTGACCACGGACGGTGTGACTGCCTACTACGTCAGTCTTGATCGCCCTTGGTTTGAGACCGGTCAGAGCACCGAGTATGACTTTCGTATCTACCAGCCTGAGTTCTTTCTCCAGGCGAACGCGATTGAGATTCTGACTCCGATGCAGCTGTTTGATGACAGTGAGCAGCTGGTGGGTCAGATCAGCAGCGGCACGGCCCGTCGTTCGTACTTGCCGGACTTTCGACAGAGAGTGTCGGGTAAGCCCACCGACTTCTGGCGTGGTCGATTCTTTCAGCTACCTACGCCGACTGAAGCCCCCACGCTGACTACGGTTATTGCGCGGACAGAATCTGCGCCGAGCAACGGCGGCCCCGCAGTCAGCATGTCCCTACCGTGGGCGGGCCCCATGCCTGCCGGTAAGTTCGAGTTCTGCTTCACCTACGCATGGGGTCGCAAGGAGCAGGAGTGGGGAGAGACGCAAGGGCTTTTCTCGGACCCAGTCTTCGAGAGCGCACCCAGCCCCATCAGCGCCGTGTTCGACCACGCGACGGAGTTCGACGGAAAAGTGACCCCCGCGTCGGGCACTTCGGGCCCCTACAGCGCCGCGAAGGCGATTGTTGTTCAGCTCAGCAACCTCGAGGAGATGCTCGACTTTGTGGGAGACCCGCTGGGGGTACGTCTGGACGAAAGCACTTACCCCACGACGTCTGAGCCGTTGCGATTCGGTAAGAGCGGTATCAAGCTGCGACTGTACGTCCGTCGGCTGGCTACTTACGACCAGTTTGGACCAACGGACACGTTTCTTGAGAACCGAACTGCGACATCGAGCTTTGATTATTTCAATGTCATTCAATCCGATAATCGTCTGAATCGCGTAGAAGCTGATGAAAAGTTCTACCTGTTAGCGGAGTTGGACCCGCTGGAGCGGAACACGCTTCTGAATCGCTTGACCGCCGGCTCAGTGAATCAAGTCAGCACTTTCGTGTGGCAAGGCCGGTACCAGAACGAGCGTAACGGAGTCGATAACGCCGACATCGCCATCGTGCCTGACCCGACGCGCCAGCTGGTCAAGACAACAGGCTACTACGCCTACCACATTTGGCCGATGCCGGACCAGGACTACGATATCGACGCCCAGGTCTTGATGCAGCCGAAGGAGCTGGTCAACGACCAGGACCAGGTGCCGATTAAGCAGGAGGCGTTCAGCGCCTTCATGGAGCTCGCGCTGGCCTACATGAGTCGGTTGGACGGCGTAGACCAAAACAGCGAGATGAAGCACCGCGCGTTGTATCGCCAACTGGTGCGACGTTTTAGGTCGCAGCACGGCGACAACAACGGAATCGTTGAGAACCGCGCGTGGGGGGACATCGGCCCGCGCTTCCGGTATGGCACGTTCAGCGAGGGCTGATGCGTGATATACTTCCTCGTCCACTGTAAGGAGCAACAACATGGCAACTGCACCACCTCCGGGCCCACCGCCCAAGATCGGCGACGTCTTCTGTCGTGACGACGAGCACATGGGACGCTACGAGGCTTCCATCGTGTGGCGGAATGTACGAGACGGCGGCCACTGGGAAGCGATGCTCGTAACCAACGAGAACTTCTTCCCGCTGTCCTCGGCTCGTTTTACGCAGGCGGTTCATCACACGAACTGGCGGCCCGCAACGTGGCGCTGGAGCGACGAGGCATTCTTGTTCGCCCCGGCAAACCTCCGATGGGACGCCGCCTCGAACGCTTGGGTTGAAATCAAGGGACCTGTGCCCGAAGAGGCTGCGTCGGCGATTCCTCCGAAGACGATGATTCCGGCTCCGAAAGACCGGGAGCATCATGCTACATGGCGGTCACGTTGTCGCCGTAAGTTCCCGGCTCTTGACTCCGACGAAGGGCTCGCCCTGCTCGGTGAGGTCTGGAACGAGTACAAGACGAAGGGGTAAGGAATGGCTGGACCTGGTCAGCGCGCTGTCTCGCAGGTCCGCATTCAGAGCGGACAGGCACAGGTCCAGTACGCCCCGACGAACCTTGCGTACAAGATCAAGAACCTCGAGTTGACCCCGGAGGGAACCCTCCGGGCGATTCGGGGCTCTTGCCCGTACGAGCCTGACCGTGGGGGTGACCAGTACGGGGCCTTTACGGGTAACCTCGCCAATGGTTTCGACCTCTTCTCTCGCGTCTTGTTTCCCGAAGATGTGATCACTATCTACGGCGTCTTTCACGCAGGGTTGCTGCGGGGAAAAGCGCCGACCCTCTTGGTGAGAGCGGGAGATCGCCTCTACATTCATGCGGGTTGGCGGCGATCATGGAAAGAGATCTATCGCGGACTGACGGATGACGGCCGCGCAGGTCATCCCGACATGTTCACCGTGGTCAACGACACGATTGTCTGGACCAACGGCATCGACCCGCCCCTGGTCATTTCCCACAACGGCATGGTTGTGCCTCTGGGATTTGATAAAGCTCCGGGTGTCCCTGAAGCCATGGGGCCACTTCAGCCAGGCGACATCACTAAGGACTACCCGAACCAGGACGGCTACACGTGGCCAGGCCGCATCGGCACTATCGGCGATTACGTTGACAACAACGACGGAGCCGTGCTTGCTGGTCGTTGGAAGTACGCCACCGCTTACGAGGATGTCCACGGAAACATCTCACCGCTATCAGGCGAGAGCGTCGAGATCGCGGTTGCCCTGCAGCGGGCGAACGCGTTTATCGAAGAAGAGCTCATTCGTGACGCGGGAGATAACTACACTATTGGCGCGGTCAGAAAGGTTGACCAAAGCACCAAGATCGACGACCTGCCTCGGCAGTTTGTGGTCAAGGGGTCGGGAGATGCGCCCCCGCACGCGGTAGCTACGCGGCTGTACCGCACGCCCGACGGCAACCGCTTTCCTGGCACCTACCGGCTGGTGACCCGCATGGCGGGCACGCGGAACTTTGTTTACGCCGACAACGTGCCTGACAGCCGCTTGGGTGAGCCCGCCAAGGACTACCTGCCAGTTCCGCGCTTCGGGGTCATGACGTCTCATGCGGGCGCGCTGGTGATTGCTGAAGGACCGTATGTCATGCGCAGTGACGTCGGATACCCCGGCACCTTCCCCTCGGAGTTCGCTACGACGCCTGACCCTGACGGAGCCGTCGTTACGGCGCTGGCCAGTCATCAAGGTAGGCTCCTTGCCTTCACAGAGCGGTCGGTGGTTGACATCACCGAACCGGGGGCGCCCCCGGTTGTGATGGCCCGCGGCATCGGTTGTGTGGCGCCTCGATCGCTTCAAGGTCTTCCTGACGGAACGCTCATCTGGCTGAGCCGAGATGCTTTTTACGGCTGGAATCCTGGTAGCGGGATGGTCAAGCTGAGTGACCCGATCCACCGGCTGGTGAAGACGGAGCTTGCTACGGGGTCACTGCGCAACGCGGTGTCCATTATTGAGCCGGAGAGCCGTGACTACCGTTGCGCTGTGGCTCGGGCGGGTTCGTTCGACAATGAGCTCATCCTGGCGTTTGACGGACAGGGTTGGCGCGAGATTGACCTTGGGTACAAGATCAAGGACATGTGCGTCACTGATGACCCCAGATACCTGGTGTTGTTCGCCGGAGGAAGACGAACCCTCGTCGGCACCACGTCATCCGACACAGTCCTGGGGCAAGAAGCGCCTTCCTTCGGTAGCGGCACCACAGCGCCAACTGTCCTGGCTTACGATGTTTACGTCATGAGCCATGAGACTACCGCAGGCACGGGTCCAGGGCTGACCTACGAGTTTCAGAGTGCGTGGCTTCGTGGCGACGACAACGCGCTGCAGCCGATCCACGTACACAACCTGTACATCGGCATGATCGACGAGGTCAATGAGACCATCGACGTTGAAATCTTCTCCAACGGGTCGTTTGCTCCTGACGCGGACAGTCCCCGCAAGCTCAAGACTGTGGGGGTTGAGGTCAAAGACCTGCTTGGTGAGCTCGAGCTCGGCAAAGGAAAGACCCACTCGCGGCGACTGTTCTGGCGCAGGCTGCCTGTCGGCCTCCAGAGCGTGAACACGTGGGCGTTTAAGCTCAAGTCGAAGACGCCGTTTCACATCGCGTCGTTCGCTTTCCAGACGTCGTTTGCGACCATGGGCGACCAGCTCGCCCGCATCCCTCTGGGCGAGGACGAGTAATGTCTGGTGACTACCTTTTCCCTAAGCGGAAGTTCAAGGAAGGCGAGCCGCTTGACAAGGCGGAGATCAACGACGCCTTGCAGGTTTCCGCCGAACGCCTCAACGGACACCTCAACCCTCACAACATTCGAGCGCCTTTGGCGCAGAGTGTGGCGTCTGCCGCAGAGGCGTTCTTTCGAACTGAAGTTGCTGCTGTCGACGTAGATTCTTTGATGCAACACGCACCTTCCTCTACTCCAGGCAAGAGTCCGCAACCGAGTGCGTCAGACGCGTTTCTTCTCGAGCAAGAAACCGGGTGGGTTCCTGTAACGGGTAGCGAAGACATGATTGTTGAGATGACCACAGGGTCTTCTGCACTCATCGTCACCGCGCAAGCCGCTCACTGCTACGCGGGAAAGTACGACGGCGCTACCACGCGGTATGAAACTGACGTACCCGTATTCAGCAATCCTCCACTCAAAAATGGCCGGGTACGCCGCAGTATTGTCGCTCAACTTAGGGTGACGATTACGCTGGGGTCGAACGTAAAAACTCAAACGCTGTCGGTCAGAGACGCCCGTAACTTCAATAACCACGTTAATCAGAGCAAAGAAATCGCCAGAAGCATTGCTTCAAACAGGGTATTCAACAATCAAGGATTTTCGATTTCAGCAAATGGGCGAACTCTAAACTTTAAAGCTAAAGCTCCAGGAGCAAAACCTTCTGTCGCAACGATTCAATACACATCAGAAACTGGAGATTCCTTTACCCAAACTGTTTCTTTGACGGTCCTTAACGACGGTGCTTCAGCATCAACCAGTGAGGCGCTTGACTCTCTGGACTCTTGTAATCCCGCAACGAGCCCCACGGTTGTTCTTTATTACCCTGCGCAGATTCAGTACGCGTTGCGGGTAGACGGCGTGGTCATCACAGAAACCATCACTGGTCGCTTCGACAACGAGCAGGCGCCACTGTCCCCGGTGCGTATTCGTTCGCCAAGAGACGAGACCGCACTCGCAGCCGGCACGGACGTCGATAATGGTGTCACCGGCCCAATGACCGGCAGGTTTCGTGAACGGCCTGACGCAATCAACATTCCGATGTTTAGCGTACGCCTGACCGCATCGGTCAATGTCGAACCAGGAGACCACGTCGTCGAGCTGGTTGTTCGCCGTGTGCCTACGGGTAGAAAGCGTTCGTTTACTCCTCCACCCCCGGAGGTCGGTCTTCCTGTGTCGGGTACGACGTACCTGCCCAGAGCGAGCAGGGTGTTCATCTACTCTCGGCAGCTGTCAGTTACCGACGCGTCGATCGAACCCGTGACTTCGGCGGTGTTCGGCGAACCCTCGGTCGTTGCCTCTTTTTCGGATGAAGACGTCATCAGTAACGAATCGCTTGTTGTCGACAAGCTGCAGCCGGTGGCTGACTCCACTAACGATGTGGGCTCATTTCAGGTCGCGCGGGGAGCGATCAACGGCGACCATCTCGGGTCGTTCTCGTCGGTCTTGGCTGTGGCGTCGTCTGAAAATATCTCGACACCTACGATTGATTCAGCGCTGAATCCTTACGACTACCCGCCAGACTTCAGCGCGCACAGCTTCTCCGCTTCTCTCGACCTCTTTAAAGAGAGCGCTGTAAACTACGCCTTGCTGGATGCGGCAGTTCTGCAAAACCCCGAAGGGGCCGCCGTGTCACTCGAGGGTTCTGCGGCAAATCCTTTGGAGTGTGTTCTGACGATCGAGGCCAACGTGTTTTTGCGCCGCCTGGTTCACACCAGCAGGTCTCAAAGCGAGATGCACTTGGCCGGCGCGGTCTTTATCATCGGGCTGTTTGACACGACGCTCGGCGAGTATTGCTTCTACAGGCCCAGCATCGCATGGGTCAACAGCAACAACTACATCGCGTACCAGGCGAGTAAAGCTTCGACAAACTTGTACAATCTCAGCAACAAGGTCGGTCTGAACTACCAGTCGCGCTATGGTCTCGGCGGCGTAGTAGCCGATAGGGTCACCTCGGGTGATTTGCCAGGTGACTTTGTCGACGTGCCAGTGACTGCCCACATCAACTTCAGCGGGGTTGATAGTGCCGGCAACTCTCGAGCACTCATTAAAACCGTTGACAAGGTTGCGATATTTGGCGCAGCTGTGTGGATGGGGAACAGCAGTTCTTCTGGCGATACCAAGTTTGTTCCGTCATCCGTGACGATCAACGCTGTCGCAATGAAGTCGTGAGGTTGACATGGCAATCGTAACGCTACCGACGACGTTTATTGACGGGTCATCCCTCCCAGTCGAAGACCTCAACAAGTCGCTGTATTCAACGACCCCCGGAGAAGGTCTGTACTCTGAGCCGAACGGCGGGGTAGAGCTGCGACCCACCGAAAACGGCAGCGCTGACTTCGCGCTAAGTCGTGAGCATCTTCAGCCTGAGCAAGTGGTCAAGACGCGATTTGATGGTTCATGGCACACGCTCGACAACATGAGCGATGTTAGCGGCCAGACCACTGTGGAAGCCAACAACGGGGTAGTCGCTCGTTCGCAGGCGCTGCCTGGCTGTGGCTTGCGGGTCTACGTCCCCTTCAACGCTGCGGCTTTGCGGTGGAACATTTCTTTCTTCTTCTACGTGGCGAAGTGGTTCGGGTTGTCTGAGGCAAACGACGCGTTTTACTCCGAAGGTGGAAAAATCTTGGTGGCGTTGTTCGTGGACGGAGTTGAACAGCGGTCTTGGCGGCGAGAGTTCCCAATGACCTGGTTCAAGAGAGCGGTCAAGGACTACACGGTCAGCTCTGCCGACAACAACAACAAAACACCGACCTCAACAGAGGCTGAGCAGGCGTCGTTCATGAACTTGAGCTACCTGCAGGTCAACGTAGGCCAGGGTTTCCACGAGGCTTATCTGGGGTTCTACGTCAAGCCGACCCAGGCACTCTCAGGAGACATCGCGGTTTTTCGTCGTGACACGGTGCTGAAGTACGACAAGAGCGATTTCCTCATCTCGAAAGACCTCGAGCTCTATCAGCGGCTGGGGATCGGTTGTCGCAATGCCCGCGTCGTCGCATTCCGATGACCGTGCTAATCTCATCCTCGGAGGTCTGACATGGCAGCTCTGGTCATCATGGGCGTCGGCGCGGCGGTTGCTGCGGGCGGTCAGCTTGCGTCAGGTATTTCTGCCGGCAACGCCGCGAAGAAGCAGGCTCAGGCGCAGAAGCGCGCTGCAGGCCGCTACGCCAAGGCGTTGCGGTCGCAGGCTTCGAAGATGCAGGGCGGTATGTCTGCTGCGCAGAAGCGGACGCTCAAGACCGACGCGGCGCTCGACCGAGCCGCCCTTGGTCAGCAGGCTCGTGACGAAGCGAAGCGCGGTGGTCAGAGCCCGTCCGTAGCTCTCGAGGCGGAGCTGGACGCATCGCTGCAGGCGTCAATGGCTGAGCAGCAGAAGATGATTGACCAGATGAGCAACCAGGAAGCTCAGGCGAAGGCTGCGCAGCGCCAGTCTTTGAGGGGTCAGGCCCTTCAGACCGAGATGCAGGCGCAGGCTATCGACCCCAATGCCATAAAGCAGGCGACGATGGCTCCGATGTACGGCCAGATCGCAGGCACCGTTGGCGGTTCCGCGGTGAGTCTGGCGTCTCCGACGGCTGCAACGCAGGTTTCAGGAATAGCCGGGCAGCAGCTCGCGAATCGGAACCAGGACTACTTGGCCGCGATTCAGGCGGCCACGGACTTTGACGACCTTGATCCTTCGATGAAGCTTATGCAGACCCGAGTGCAAACACTCATAGACGGCCCCTCGGACCGCTACGACACGCGAAGGCGATAATCATGACGTACGCTGACCTGGTTGCTTACATCAGATCCGGTGTCGCTAACGGAAGTTGGTCGGCGAGCGCGGCGGCAGACGCGCGGGAGTTCTTGACGAAGAACCGCGAAGAAATCCGCCAGAAGCTGGGCGAGTACGAAGAAAAGAAGGCAGAGGCGAGGGCAAACGGTCTCGAAGACCACGCCAATCTTATCGAAAGTTCCATGGACACGTTCATGGGGCATCTCATTAGGCAGGCATCTACGGCCGACGCTACTTCAATCGACGTGTTCAAAGACAGTGTCAAAGCAGCCGACAAAGTCATTGACGACCTGACCTTCAAAACAATCGAGAAGGTGCCCAGCGCGGTTCAGGTTCTTCTGCGTCAGATCGAGGGTAGCGAGAAGGGCGATATTCACAATCTCTTGGCTGAATCTCGTTTTGCGAACGCAGACATGTTTGAGCCGACCAGCGCCGGCAATCTTTCGGGGGCGTCAGGAGGACAATACTTGGTGGCCAAGGCACTTCTGGGCAAGGCCGAGCAGGGTAAGCTAGTCGATACGTTCCAGTCTCCGGGCCTACCGGAAGCGGCCTACAAGAACTACCAGACAAAGTTCGATGACGACGACCCGGAGTTTACTTCGTACTCATGGGCTCAAACCTACGTCGATGGCAACGAGGCGCTGCAGGACCAGATTGACGCCGCGGTCGAGTCGATGCTGGACCCTCTCGGCATTCCAGTGGAAGACGCTACGCAGCAGTCACTCCTAAGAGATGTGTTCGAGGGAACGGCAGTTCGCGGAGTGCAGCTCGAAGTGGCGAAACGCGACAAGGCAGCCTTTCAGGCACTTGTCGATAAGAAGGCATCAGGAGGCAAAGTCAACCAGTCTGACGTCGACGCGGCGATCAGAGGCGCTCACAGCCTGTCACTGACGAAGCATGGGATTCTCGGCGATACGGCAGAGTCTCTGGTTCAGCGTGAGCTGTCGAAGGTGAAGGACCCCACTGGCGGAATGACTGCGGATGAGGCCGTGGTTGCCCGTTTCGGTGAGTCCGTCATGGACACGCTCGATTACGATCGCATCGCGCTCCTCGACGGCGTGGACTCCTCGGGTCGTCCGCTCGACAAGTACAGGAGCAAGAAGGACGTGCTCGACAGCACCCTCGGCAGGGCGTACCTGAAGCAGGTTGACCTCCGAAAGAAGCTGGCCGACAACTCCTCGTTCGCGGAGTACGCGCGGTCTCACGGGCTGAACGTCTTGCCTGGACAGATGCCGACGCCGGGACAGATGCGTCGATTTGGCCGCGACATCCGTAAAGGGACGCGGCGTCCGGTTCAGCCGTCTGGAGTGATGGCTGAACTCATCGTGGTCGATCCCGACCGCACGGTGACGCTCGGCGAGGGGGCGGAGGCCCGTCGTGTCTCGTTCACGGTGACTGGCGAAGACAATACCACTCGCTACCTCACCAAGGAAGAACTCGAGGAGAAAGGCAACGCGGCTCTCAGCGATGAGAAGACGTACCCGATTCGTGAGATTGACCTCGACAACCCGAACGCACGCGAACTTCTGTCCGCAGCAGTGCCTGGGCTGAAGCGAGATATGCAGATCATTGACAAGGGCTATCTGAGCAGCAACGACGCTATCGCAGACAGGTTCAAGGGCTCCAGCGTCTTGGTCGACGTCACTACCGGCAAGGTCGTCCTCATCGGACAGGACCGCAAGGTCATGGAGGTTGTCGATGGGGCTGGCGAGATTGGACAGCTGAAGACATTCGCCAGCAACCCAGAGTACGCGGCTATCGCCGCAGACAACGATCGGTCTCGTCGAGGAGAAGCCGGCAACGCGCTTAAGTCATTCGACGAGCGCTTTCAGAAAGGCCTTCGGGTCGACGACGTGGGCATCGCCATCCCTGAGGGCGTGACGATGACCGCGGAGGTCGCTCGTAAGAGGATTACGGGTGAGATGGGCAGGCGCAAGACTGGTCAGTCGCAGGCCGAGTTCAACATTATTGGCCGGGACGAAGACGGGAACCCCACCTACTCGGTCATCAACGTACGCGACATTTTCGGTGAGCCTAAGGCGCTGCCGTCCGCGGACACCGCTCGGTCTTCTCGTAAGGATCGTCGAACACGCCGTAAGGATGGAGCCCCTGGCAAGCGGGGGCGTGCGGACTACCGCGAGGAGGCGCTTCCGCCTCTCCAGCGGGCGGTTGCAGCACCGGCTCCTGAGGCTGCTCCAGCGCCTGCTCCGGCTCCTGATGATGCTCCAGCACCAAAGGAAGATAAGGCTGCCCCCGCGCCTGCTCCGGCACCAGCGCCTGCTCCGGCACCCGCTCCGGCACCGGCGGCAGAGGTTGCCGCGCCTGCGGTTGAGGCCTTGGAGGCAGCCTCGGAAAGCGCGCCAACGCCGTTCTCTCCGACGGTCGCTTTCGACGCGAGGCCGGCGCAAGACCTCGGAGAGTTTGCTGGCGTAACGGGTGACCCGAGCTTCCCCGTAGCCGACCGGCCGAGTTTCGAAGACTTGGCGGGTCCACCTTCATACGGCGCGGCGCTCACGGGGGCGATAATGGGGATGACTCCAGCCGATCGACAAGTAGTGAGATTTTCCCGCACTGGCAGAGGCAAGGCTCTGAGTCGCGCCATGAACCCGTATGACCCTAACGAGTTCAAGCAGGCGGTAGATCAGTCCAACTACAAACGAGCTTTTCAGGCTTATGGGGTAGACCCTGAATCGCTGCCCGAGCCCGAAGACGCAAACGTCGAGATGGCGCGCATTCTTTCGGGACAACTCGCCGAGGAAGAAGAGGAAGACGAGAAGCCCGCAGGGTCCTCTCCGGCTAGCTGAGGCCTCGTGTTACACTCACCCGCAACCCAGGTGAGTGTAGATGTCGTACCTGACCTCTCTTGAGAAGCGCGCGTCCTTCCCTCTGCGCCCTGCTGAGCAGAAAGAAGAGGTCAAAGTCGACGAGGTGGCCGCTCCGGCGGCTCCCGCGTTTACTTCAACGGTCCCAGGTACGGGGATTCGCCCCATCAGCGATCTTCTCCCCTCCGAGGGCAAGACGCCTGAGTACTCCTTCGGCGATGTCCCAACGCCGAAGGAGAACCCCTTTGACATCGCGTTCGGTTCTCGGGAGAAAGTCGCCGCGCTGTACTCTGAGATAGTCGATACAACCGCGAGAAAGCGCTACGAAGCGGGTCAGTTGGCGGAGAAGTACAACTTCGACGACCAGGAAGAGGAGGGGTTTTTCGTCGGCCTCGCCAAGGAAGCGGGGGAGACTCTCATGGGGCGGGAGATTCTGCCGCGGGAGCCTTCGGACGAAAAGGTGGTGCTCAAGCGCACAGACGTTGACTCCTACATGGTTGAGTCACCAGTCTCAGTCTCAGGACGGCCTTCGCCGGTAACGGGACTATCTCAGCTCGTGCTGGGTGCCTCTGCGATTGATCCCGAGTCTCGCCCAGCGCGAGAGCTCAAGAAGCAAGGTCGAACGGCGAAGAAGATTCCCAACGCAGAAGATATTCGTGTCAACGTCACGAACGAGCGGCTTCGCGCAGCGTTTATCTCTCAGGCTAAAGACAAGGAGTCCGGGGCTCAGTCGTATAGCGCCTATGTGCAGCGCATCGCCGATAACCTCGCGAAGGAAGGCAAAGACGCCACTTTCCGAGACGCGCAGCTCTTTATCGCCGGGAACGTGATTGCACGCTTGCCCAAGCCTGCAGGGCAAGGTGACCCCGGCATCGTCGTCGCACAGCGTGATGCAGTAAACCTCGTGTCGCAGTACACCGACCCGAGCTTCACGAGAGGCTTAGCGCAGACGTTGCCGATGGCCCCGCTCCGGTTGGGTGTAGCTGGGTCGGAGAAGCTGGGCGACCGTATTGACCCCAGTCGAGTTTTCGACCCGTACGTGGAAGAAGACACAGAGATGAAGCGGTCTGACCCGCTGGGTGCTCGCGCACGCGGGCCTATGACCGCGAGCGAAGCAGAGCGTGCCCAGTTCCTTGAGCAGCGGATGTTCTTCCCGGTCGACTTTGAGTACGACGAAGACAAGTCGCTGAAGACATCGACGACTGCCGCGCAGACGATGAACGACCTCATCGTGGACGGTTCTTTGATTCTTGGTGGGGCCGAGGGCAACTTCGACGACATGTACGGGGAAAGGAGTGTCACCGAGGTCTACAGCTCGAAGGTGATCTCAGGCGAGAGCGACCAGAACCGGCTTATCGCTCTGGCGGCAAAGGCGGGTATCCCCGTCGACAAGACCTACGCTGTCACCAAGGCAGAGAGCACCGGAAATCCCGCGTCGTTTGCGTTCAACCTGCACCTGGGGCAGCACAACCCCAAGGACCCCAGCAACCCGAGGAACCGAACCGCCGAGCAAGAGCAGCGGCTGCGCCAGCTGATGGCATCTGAGGGACTCAAGGTGAACTTCGAGTCTCGGGCGGCGCAGAACTACTACGGAAAGAACGCGCGCCGGGCGCTCGATCTCGCGGCAGCAATCAACCCGGTAGCGGCTGTTCAGGGCGGCGCCTTCGGCGAGTTCCAGGTCACGGGCAAGTACGGTGACGCGCTTGGCTACGTCAAGGAGACGTTCCCCGAGGTCGAGACTGACGAGCAGGCCGCGGGCGTCTTTCTCAACATGTTCAAGCAGAGCCCCGGTGTCGTCGGCGATGACATGTTCGTTCGGTGGTTTCAGCGGAACCCTGACGCGCAGAAAGCAGCAAACGACGGGGACATCTCAGGTCTCGCGAAGGAGTACTACGGCAGCCTTAGCGACCCCGAAGAGGTGGGCATCTCTGCTGCGGAAAAGGCGCGCCGAGAAAAGCAGGTCGAAACTCGCGACGGTTGGGTGGGCCGAGCGACCAACGCCAGCGAGGCGTACCTCGGCGGCATGATTGATTCCGCGCGCAAGGCCACGCGGCCGGAGGCACAGTCTGCGGAAACTTCTACGGATGATCCCCCCACGTCGCTGTCTCAGCAAGGACTGCTCGAGAACGAGAGCGTGTTTACTTCTGAAGAGTCTCGGGAAGACATCTCTCAGGTCGAGGAGGCGCTACAGCTGCGCGCAGTCGAAGTCGAGACAGGCGTTTCGACTGTGATGACCATGTTTGGCGACATGGCTCAAGCGCCAACTCCAGGGTCCTCCGCGTTTATCGCTGCGGTTGCCCCGATTAAAGACGCGAAGGAAAACGACGCACAGCTCTATACGGTCGTAAAGGACAACAGAGACGCTCCGATGGGCACCGGCTATCGGAACGTGGCGAACTTCCTGTTTGAGCGTAAGGTCAACACGACGCTCGGGGAACGCTCTCTTTCGGACCTGTCTGCAGAGGAAACAAAGAGGCTGAAGGCCGAGGCGCGACAGGAAGCCTTTGCCGTGGTCACTTCCGCGCAGACAGAGAACTTGTGGCGTACTTCGTTCTACACGTCGTTCGACTATCTCTTGGGCGAAGAGGCCGACAGCGTGTTTGCTGCGATGGCACCTCGAATCGAGGTCATGGGCCGCACCAAGGACGGCTTCGTGTTTCGCCAAGAAGGTGATGTCCTGGCTGCCGCTGCGGCGCTCGACGCGCCGGCCGTACTGGGACAGTCGTTCAACATCGGAGTTATCGGGAACTACCTATTCCCTGCGATTGAAGCTGCGTACACGGAGTACGAGCAGGGTAATCGCGGCGCGGCGTCCCTGGCGTTTGCTGTCACGGGGGAGACTGTGGCAGCTGTCGCGGGGTCGTTTGGGGCGTACATCCCATACAGCAATGACATTGGCGTCGAGTTCCTGAACGAAGTGCATCGCGCGGGCGTTCAGGGTGTGGCTGAGCGGCAGAACTTTGTTGAGGTGGGCCTGAGCTCAGGAGCGGACGTCTTTGGTTTTGCCGCGGAGTCACTGCTTGAAACTGAGATGGGGCGCGAGACGCTTGACATGCTCATCGCATCGGGGTCTCTCCCGATTCCTTATGAGCTGACCTCGCCTGGCCGCAGGCACCTCGCCGTAGTCGACATGGCTCGAGCCACAGGGACTGCCGTGGGCATGCTGGGGGGCCTTGTTGCCGCTGTTGGCGTGCCGGATGCGACCGACTTCTTGCTTATCCCTAAAGTCATGAAGACAGGTCGACGTGCCTATCGTTTGATCAAGGACATTGACTTGTCGGTTGATGGGCTCGAGGCGCTCACAGAGACGAAGACATTCTCTCGGGCTGTGGGGTCGCGCTCAGAGATGTTCCTGCACGGAGAAGCTCGACGCACCACACTGGCCCAACTGGCAGCGACGCTTGAGCAGACGTCGGCAAAGGACCTGCAGGGTGCTTCGAGCGACGAAATCGCGACTCTTCTTCAGTTGGTCGATGATATTCTCGACACTTCCCGTAAGCAGGATGCGACAGACGGGGTCTTCCGTAACGATCTGACAGCCAGCGTGAAGATCGAGGTGGACCTGGAAGCAGAGAGTGCGCTGAGACTTCGAGCAGAAACTCAGACGCCCGCAGGGGAAGCCGCTCGGTACGCGTTGGACAAGGACCTCTCGAAGGACGTTCACGCCACTATCGTTGAACTCATCAAAGAGGCGTCGGCGTCAAAGGACCCTCGGCGAGTCGAGTTGGCCGAGGCACTGGGCGAGCGGCTGAAGGCTTCGCAGCTGCGCGAAGCCGTGAGCCTCTCGCCAGGCCAGACAGACGCGTTTTTGTCGGCCGCAGAAGAGGTGGTTGGTCCAAAGAAAGTCTTCGGATTCACTGAGCGTATCGAGATTCTCCGTGACGCACTCCTCCTCATCGACCCTGCCTCCGATGGTATGGCGATTCGGAAGAAAGTGTTCAGTCGCCGGGTCACTGAAGATCGCCTTAGTCGCGTGGCCAACACGGACACTGCCGACCTGCCGGGCTTTGTCGATCCGACTCTGAGCAAGGGCTTGGACCGCTACGGGCCTGTGACCGAAGAGGCTCTTAAAAAGTCTCTAAGCACTGTGAGATTGGCTGACGCCAAGAAGGGTGAGATCCTCCAGGCTCGCACAAAGCTGCAGGGTTGGCACGATCGGTTCAAGGCCGCGGTAGCCGACAACAGCATTCTTGACCCTCAGGTTCGGAGCGTGTTGCTCGACGAGTTCAAGGCAGAGAAGCTCGGAGATTCAAACTACCGGGTCTTCAGCAACTCCGATCGAAGCCGACAGAGTAGCTACTACCGAGGCGTCATAAAGGGCATCGAGGGTGTCGCAGGAGATGCGACCAACGCGGCGTTTGGTCAGAACATCCTGGCTCGGGGTCTTCAAGGCGTACTCGCTGCCGCTGATTCGCGCGGGGCCGCGTACAAGAGGTTCGCAGTCGCACTGGTCGACAAGAGGAAGCTCGAAGCGCTGGATTCCAGCATGGACGCCGAGAAGTTCCTTGCAGGCGGAGAGACCGCTCTGCGCATGCGGAGGTTCCGCTACGCGCTCCAGTCAGCCACGAAGGAGGGAGTGATGCAGATCATGCTCTCCAATCCTGTGATGAGTCGGCTGATTCCAGAAGGCATTCGCGCGCAGTACGCTGTGTCCGCTTCGGCGAGGATGGCGAAGCGTCAGGAGATGCTGCGGCAGGGCAAGTCTCCGCTGGACCTCACCAACTTGCTGAAGCGAGAGGCTCTGACGAAGCTTTCACAGCGTCTGGCAGTGGCAACGACCAGCGGCGATCAGGCAATGGCCGCAAAGCTGACTGCCGACATTGACGAAGTCAAGTCTCCGCAGTTCTTTGCCAGGGTTTCCCAGTGGATGGACGATTCCATCACAGAGGTGAAGACCGCAGCCGCTGAAGGTCGAGAGCCGAATCTTCCCGGCATCGAGCTTCCTGTTGGGATCGACCCCGCCATCGTCAACCGTATGGACATGGATCCTAAGCCGCTGAGCGCTACCCGTAAGTTCTTCAGGGAGAGCTACTCGCCGGCGTTTGGTTTCGGTGCGGTGGAAGAAGTCCCCGCGGGTCCCTTGACCGCAGAGTTGCGCACACGGCGTGCGCGACTTTCTACCTCGGAAAAGCTCGCCAACGAGGTCGTTCTTGACCACATGCTTCGCTACATGGCAGGCGTCGATCGAACCGACACCCGCGTCATCGCAGAGCGCAAGGTCACCGACTTCCTCGAGAAGCGTCTGACGGTTCGGTCAATCGGGTCGTATGACTTCGAGTCTCGTCGAGTTGAGCTGCGTACGCAGCTTGATGACTTGTCTGAGCAGATTGCCCAGAGACGCTTCGGCCAGTCGGTCAACGACCTGGAACCACGAGCGCGCGTCCAGGTTCGCAGCGATGCGTTCAACGTCATCATTCCGTTGATGACTGACTGGGAAGCATCTTTGATCTTGGCACGCTCGTCAGAAGAGCTGAAAGAGATCCTCGCGAACGCACGCCTCATCGGTCCGCGGCTGCCTGGCGAGGAAGCCGGAGACGTCATTCTCTCGACCTTGTTTCAGGACCCGGAGTTTATGGCGCGCCTGCGTAAGACAGGCGGGGCTACGCGACGTCGCCGCAAGGCAAAGCCTGCCGCAAAGGCGGCACCAGAAACGGCGGAGACTACAGAAGCTCCCGCTCTGCCCGCTGCATCCGCCGTAGACACGGCCGCAGCAACCGACCGCCCGGCTCGGCGCACCCGTCGGGCGGCAGTCACTATCGACAAAGAGGCAGCTCCGACTGGTCAGGTGTATGTGGCTAAGGTCGACGAGCTCGACGAGGGCGTACCTGACTCAGTGCTTGAGGCAGAGTCTGCCTTTGGTAACTCCGCGCTGCTGTGGAGCAGTCTCAGTGATCGTATGGGCGGCCTCCTCGAACAGAGTGAGGTACTGCGTGGTTCGCCTACCTTGGGGTCGGCTTCGTCTACCGTTGTCGGTCAGCGCGCAGTGGGCAGCATCGGCCGGCAAGTCCTCGGAGTCATGGTCGAAGGTCTGCAGGGCCTTAAAGCAGAGGATTCCTCTGACTTCTTCGTCAAGTTCGCGGAGGCGCTTAAGTCGACAAGTCGCTTCGACGAGCCCATTCGTTTGGCCGTGACTAACAACCCGGAGGTTGTGGTCACGTTGGCAGAGGTGTTCAGCAAGCAGGCTCGAGGCAACCTGACTCAGGCAGACGTCACTGCCGTCGAAAACCTGCTGCGTAAGGCGGGTGTACTTTCAAGCGAGTTGAGTGCGCAGGACCTGCTGAAGGTCAACGGCGAGGAAACCAAGGCGGCACTGGCGGCAGATACGGTTGCTCGGGCCGATGAGTTCGTACCGTCTCCCGCAGCTACGAAGGCTACTCTGCCTGAGGAAGTTGCGCGGAGCTCTGCGCTCGAGGAGGCCGTCGAAAACATCGCCAAGGCTACGGGCTCCGATGAAATCCGCAGGCTGCTCACGGACTTGAAGGACTCTGACCACGGGCGAAACATCGAGGCCGTGCTTCGGGCTATCGACATGATCGGCCCCGAACGACTCAAGAACATCTCACTGGTCATTGAGCCGGCAGAGGGCCAGTCCGCGGCGAAGCGGATGTTCGACTTCACCAACGAGACCATCCGCGTCTACGACGACGCTCTCGAGTCCGGCGAGTTTACGCCTGAGGTGCTGTCGCAGTTGTGGCAGTCGCTGACTCGGTATGTGCCTGACGCTGAGGTCAAGGCCCTCAAGGACGAGTGGCTTAAGGAGCGCGACGCGTTCATGCGGGCGAACCCTGATCGCTTCGGTCGGGACATGACTCCGATTGGAGACTTTGTTCCAGACGAAATGACGCTCCTGTCCTTTGACCAATGGATTGCTAACGCTGCCCGCAACGTAGTTCTCGCGGAAATAAACCCAAAAATCACAAATAACCCGGTCCTTCAGGCTTTCGTCGACACGGTGTCTGCGCTTGTCGAGCAGTTCAAGCTGCGCGGCAAGAAGGTCGGGGCCATGGCCCTGGAGTTCTTGAACAAGGGCAGCCAGAAGTATCAGGAGATGGTGCGCGATGGCTCCGTGGACACGGCGATTCGCCGAGCGACGCCTGAGCAGTACTTCGGTGAGCAGCTCAAGTGGCAGGCGTTCCTCGACAACCCTGACGCGCGCAAGCCCTCAGTCAAGGCCGTAGGCGAGATGGAAGCCATCGACGAGTTGATCGATGGTGCTGCTGAGACCACGGTTAAAACTGTTGAGACATTCCTTGCGGAACGCTTCGGTAAGCGCGCGATTCTTACCGAAGAAGGTTTTTCCCTTCTCAAGGCAGAGGCTGTCAAGGACGATGTCTCTCGCGTACTGTTTTCGGGGGTCGCCGCGCGGCTGCAAGAGCTGGGTGTGTCGGCCCTCGATGCAGAGGGCAAGCCGCTGTCTCCCTTCCAGATGACGGAGCTGTTCAAGGAAGTGCGCCGCGGTTTGGTCGAAGAAGCCGCGGACGCGGCTAAGCAGGAAGGTGGCGAAAACTTCAAGAAGGTACAGCGGCTGGGCGAGTTGGAAAGCGAACTCGCCAAGTTGCGCGCCGCGGGTGAGACCGAAACTCCTCGCGTGATCAAGTTGAGCGAAGACATCAACGAGCTTGACGCTGACCTTCGGGCGACGGCGGAAAGTGCCGGCGAATCGACGTCTCCGTTCCAGCGTATGCTTGAAACGAAAACTCAGTCAGAGCGAAAGGTGCTCGCACAGAGCATCCTCGACAGTGTCGTCGCTGTGATCGCAAAGATTGATGAGTCTCCTGGGCCGATGACTCTGGATGAACTGCTCGAGGGAGTTGAAGATCAGAGTGTCATCAACGAGGTCCGGCACTTGCTTGGCGTCGCCGGCAAGCGCGGTGACCTCTTGTCGCAAGTTCGAGATGACGGGCGCCTGCTCCTGGCAAGAGCCCCTGGCCGCGTAGTGCTTCCCGAAGAAGACCTTTACGTCCAGACGCTTCGGGCGGAGGCTGAAGGTCGCGCGTACGAAGCCGACGAACTCGCCGATGAGGTTGACAAGATCCTCGGTCTGAGGCCTGACATTGCTCGGGACGAAGCTCGTAAGCTGGCTTCGGGCTACCTCGAAGAGCTTCGACAGGCCGCAGCCACTGCTCGCCGTCAACGGCTTGAGCGTGGGGCTATCGACGCAAGTATGCTGGACGAGCTTTTGCTGAACGAGGCATCGTCTCTGGCAGCTGACGCCGCACGCACGGGTCTGCGGGCCGACCTCGATGTACAGATTGATGAGATCGTCGCCGCCGTCCCCGACGCAGGGACGGTGCCGTTCAACACGACGAGAAAGGTCTCTGACGACTTCGACATCGTTTCTTTCGAGTCAAACCCTGGGGTCGAGCAGGCCGCGTTTGCCTTGTCCAACGCGAGCAGCCTCAGAAAGAGCCCGCCGAAGAGCATCAAGAAGGGCGCGAACGAATCGGCCGAAGCGTTTGCTGCGCGGAGTAAGCAGCTCATGGCGACAAACCGCTCTGCGGCTATCACGCTGGTCATCGACATGTTCGAGGGTCTGCGCCCTTACATCGCGCTTCCGGCCGAGATTGTAGTCAAGCGCAACAAGGTCGATAAGACCATCTATCTAAAGGACGTCCTGCCTGGACAGGACTTTAGCAAGCTGCGGGTTTTGGATACCAAGGCGTTCTTGAAGAAGTACACCGAGCTGATCGAGGAAGCTCTCAAGGAGCAGGGGCTACTCGAAGAGGTCAAGTCACTCTCGTCGGCGATGCAGAAGAGCGAGTTCGACGACGCCGTCGCGCGTGCTCGTAAGCAGAAGTCCGTAGAGGCCGAGCCTGTGGTGGAGCCTGCGGCAGTTGAGCCTGCAGCCGCTCGGACGGCTACTGACGACCGGTTTGTGTTGAAAGCCCGTGAGATGTTTGACGACGGCAAGACTCCTCGTGCCGCGGAGAGTGTGCGAGAGGCCATCGAAAAGAACGCGGGATCTGGCGCCGCGAAGGCGTTCGGCGATGAGTACAAGTCCCTCAGAGACGCCGCTGTTCAAGCCCGTGTTCGTCAGGACGCCGCTGAGGCCACCACCGGTGCCGCTGAGCCTAAGGCGACTCCTTCTCCCACGGTTGCTTCGCCAACGACTACGCGGTCTTTGCCCAAGGCAGGAGAAAAGCACACGCCGCCGACGCCAGCAGAGGCTCGCGCAGAGACTGCTGCCGCGCCGAGGAACGAACGCGGTGTCTCACTGGGCAACCCGGCACCTTCCAGAGATGACCTACCTAAGATCGAGACGGTCGTTAAGCCCTACCGCGAGATGGGCAAGCAGTCTCCTGAGACGTTGGCTGAGCACGCGAGTGCTCGTGGAATCGACCTCGCCGATCACTCGACGCCTGAAAGTCTCGCGAACGCTGTGGGTCAGGCAGACGTAAAGTCTGCGCGCGTGGCGCAGGCTGTGTCGGGTGACGCGCCTCCGGCCGCGGCCAAGGCGGCACCGCCTGAGGCCTTTGCCGCAGCGGCAGACATCACTGCCGCAGAGGCGAAGACCGTCAATGCGATAGACGCCATGGTCGATGCGCTCGCACCGGAGAACGCAGACAAGGTCGCCAAGCGTGTTGCACGTCTCCAGAAGCTTATCGACAAGTCGGAAGAGATCGAGGCGCTTTCAGCCAAGCAGGTGGTCGACTACGTCTTTGACGACCTGGATGTTGGCGCGCGAGAGACTCTGGCGAACTCCGGGGCAATCGACGACATCGTCAAAGACCTGACGAGGATTTTCAACCAAAACGTCGCGGACGTAAAGCGAGAGTCTCGGCGGCTTCGTCGAACCTTTGAGAGTCTGCAGAAGCTCGCCAAGAAGCTGGAAGGCAAGGATCGTGAGCGGGCTCTCCGTGCTGCTGCCCGAGCGGAACGGCAAGCAACATCCATGGAGGAAGCTCTTCGCGAGCTCTTGAGGTCTGACCGGCTGGACGAGTTCGCCGATCTTCTCGAGACTGAGCGAGCAGCCGGCAAGGTTCGGCGGAAGGCAGAAAAGCAGGCCCGAGAAGAGGCCATCATCTCGTTCATCAGCCGTGGGGCACCTCCCCGCCCTCCAGGTACGCCTAAGACCCCGCGCAATCGCGGAGTAGATAAGGTCCCTAAGAACGTCAAGGGGATGGTGTATTTCCTCGACGACTCACAGGCGATTATCTACGCGTTCAAGTCGGCAGATGCTGAGACAGGTCTCCACGAGATGGCGCACGTTTTGCGGCGCAACTTGCGGGACGCAGACCTCCAGGTTTCTTTGGGCTGGGTCAACTCTCAGCTGGAAGCGCGGGGCATGGAGAAGGTGCGCCTGGCTTACGGTGTTGACAGCCGGACGGGCAACTTCATTGGTCGAGGTGACTCTGTTCACTACGCCGAAGAGCTTTTTGCTGAAGGCTTTGAGCAGTACATGCGCGAGGGCGTGGCCCCGACGAAGATGCTCGAGAACGTCTTCAAGATCATGAAGGAGCTTCTGCACAACATCTTCGTCTCGGCCAAGCGACAGCCGGAGAAGATTGAAATCAGTCCTGAGATGTACGCGGTGTTTGACCGCGTCTTCGGGGCAAAGCAGACGTTCACGATGGACGACATGCCCGACGCGATGATGTTCCTCAACGTGCAGGACGACCTCGGTCGATCTGTCGTGGGCCTGGGTGGCCGGCTTGAGACTGACCTCATCCTTGAAGACACTGTGACAGGTCGTTTCCGCCAGCTTGAGATGAGCCTCGACGACTATCGCCGTCGCATGGGCAAAAGCGGCGAGGCGGGTATCGTCGGCAAGGTCGCGTCGAAGCTGCCTACTCCTAAGGCGGCTGTGGGTGGTCTCGGCTTGGGTTCACGAACCAGCCAGTACCTTGACCCTGTCAGTAGCCGCGTGCTGTCTGCCGAAGACCGCATGCTTCTCAACAGGTTCCGCCGCGGTGAGATCGAAAGGTCTGATCTGCCCAACCGACTTCTGCCTGAGATCGAGAAGGGCTTGCGTGTGACTGGTGAGGCGGCGGTGCTCGTTGGCTCGCTCACACTGAAGGCTGCGCGCCTTATGTACGGCGACGATGCTTCTCGCGTCATCCGCACGTACAACCCGGCTCAAAGAGTCCACATGAAGGCGGGAGCGAGGGAGGGTGAGGAGTTCTCTAACGGCGCGTCAGTCTTGATCAACGACATCTCTCGACGCATGGGTGCCTCTGCCGAACGCGCGCTGAACGACATCATCAGCTACTTCTCAGGTCAGTCGGCGCAGCTGTTGACTGGGTCGGAGAGAGGTAAGAGACTCAATGCTACGAATGTAGACATCTTCGAGCACGTCTCGAGAATGTTCCACGACATGCTCTGGAGGATGGACCCAGAAGCGCGGGTTGCCTTGATACAAGCGGCAGAAAATCGTTTGAGCAAGCCGCTGCACGCGACAACTCAGGATGACATCCTTCCGCTGTCAGGTTTGTGGAACGGCTACGTCGTCCGCAACCGAGCAACCCCAGAGAAGTCGGCGCTGTCATTTTCCGGGGAAGGAATCTTGCTGAGCAATGACTACATCGACGTAGTTAAGCCTGGACTTGCGAAGGGTGGCTCTATCGAGATCGATAGTTTTTTGCAGGACACTCTCGGAGACCTCTATGTCGCAGTGACCGGGCAGCCCCTCAGTAAAGGTACGAAGGTTCCTCCCACAGCCTTGGATATGGCTGCGCTGCTCGTGCTTCACTCCGGCGGCTCGATGCTGAAGGCTTCCGATGGAAGCGCGGTTCACCTTGACCAGGTCTTGAAGGCCGCCGGCGTGAGCCGCGGAGAGGCTTTGATCAAGGGCGTTACCGCCGAAGTCAACGGCTCGACCGTCAAGGTCCCCGGACTCATGACGACGTCAGTCGCCGTTGAGCGTCGCTTGCCAGTGCTCATGTCTCTGGGGCATGCCGGGTTTGCGTCAGGCATGCTCGACGACGCGGCGAAGTGGGGCTTTGGTCTTACCGGACGAGAGTACCGAGCGTTCATGCGCTACGTCACAGGTCAGCAAGGGGCCATGTCTTTGAGCGATATCGAAATGGCGAAGAGCGTCATTAGCCGCTTCGGTATTTCGGCAGAGTTTGTCACCAACTCACGTCGTCATGGGCAGTATTACCTCCCCAAGCAGGCTCGAGACGCGCTGCGAGACCAGATGTCGCAGGCAGCACGGCAGTTTGATTACGGCGAGAAGGGTGGGAAGAGCTCCGTCGCAAGAGACGCCTTCGGCATCTACAACTCGTTGCTGTACTCAACGATGGTGTTTGGGGCAGTTGTAGTCAAGCCGTTCTACCGGCTGGCGTCGTTGATCGACTTGGGTCTCGGTGCTCTGGGTATGGGGGGCGCTCGCGCAGCCACAGCTGCGGTCACACGAGCAGGCGTAAGTACCTTGCTGGCGTTTGCTTACGAAGGGTTCCCGCTACTGTCTGCGGAACGCGCCGCAGAAGCTGTGGGGCTTGCCGGAGACGCCGGCCGCGCGGTTGTTCGACGTGTTCGAGGTGACGTAGATTCCGCGAAAACTGTGTTGGATTTCAAGCAGCAGATTCGCGATGTAGCAGCCGAGTCTGGAGACAACCTTGCTCGTATGATTACCGAGACTTCAGCCAGCGCGAAGTACCGCCCGGAAGTGCGCCCCATCATGGAAGCGCGAGCAGACATGATCTTCGTCATCAATGGTCGTCCTTACCGGGCTTCTGACCTTCGGCGCATCTTCGTTCGGTCTGGCCTGTACAACAACATGTTCAAGTCCATCAAGGCCACGTACATGGCGGAGGGCGGTTCGCTCACTGAAGTCATGGACCGGGTGAAGCGCAGCGTGAAGGAGAAGTACGGAGATGACGCGGCTAACGTGAAGATGCTCGACAGCTTCCTCGAAGAAACGACAGACACGAAAAATCCGTTCAACATCATGGGCGGTATCCGCGGAGCCGGTGACATGGCTCTTCGTCACGGCCTTGAGTCTGCCGACGCGTGGGCAGACCTTGAGCGCACAGGTCTGGCGGTCACATTCATGGAGTTGGGCCACTCACCGCAGACGGCGGCCCGTATGGTCGTTGAGGCGGTTTACGACTACCGAGGCTCTATGACCTCGGCTGATCGCAGCATGTTCAACAAGGTGACGCGACCGTTCTTTGCTTTCACCAAGAACGCGATTCACCATCTCACAAACATGATGAGCTCTCCTCTCGGGCGGTTTTACGCTCGTTCGATGGCGAAGCTGCCGTTCCTTTCAGCTGACGCTGCGACTGCGGTGCTGTACGAGTTCCTGGTCGGACCTTACGGAATCAACACCTCCGCGATGAACTCAAGCGAGGTCAACGCGTACTACGACATGAGAAACTTCCTCGAGTACGGTCTGGGCGAGCAGGTTGACCGAAATACTCTGCAGCAGTACCGAGAGATTCTGCCGGATGAGGCAAAGGACATTAGCGACCAAGAGTTGATGGACCACGACTTCGGCGGATGGACCATCCGCAACGGGTACAACGGCTACGACAACGTGCCGGAAGACGCTCGAGTGTCTGTGCGTGCTTTGATCGCCAGCAGGTCGAAGCTGTACGCAAAGGGCCGGTACCTGTACGTTGCGAAGGTTCTACAGGACGAAGAACTTCGGGAGGAGTTCGTCAAGCTTGGTGGAGCTATGGCGGTTCAAGATGAGCCCAGCCGTCGCGGGCAAGCTTCCTATATGTACAACCGCTATCCGACGATTCAGGTTCCTTTTCCGGTGCTGAACGCCAGCGCGCAAGAGGCGATGCGGCTTGGCCTCAGTGATTCCGTTTACTGGATGCTGCCGGATAACTTCGTCCACTCAGGCATCGCCGAAGCCAGCGCCATGATGGCTACAGCGTTGGTTGTTCTCGATGAATCTTTGAATGCAATCCCAGGGGGAAAGCCATTCTTCCCCGACGTCGCGGCAACGCGTGCCCAGCGTGCGGCAGCGCCTTTGATAGACATACGCGGGTACGGCAGTCCGATTGCTGCCGACATCATCAAGGGCGGCGCCGCGTTGTTCGGTAAAGGCAACTTGTTCGTCGAAGTCGACCCGCTCATCGCACGCGTGCTGCAGGGGTCAATGATTCCTGTCGCTAACGCCGACGACATCGACGAAGATGACCTGGGTATCTTGCTTCAGCTCGCCCAGTCTGACCCGGAGCTTTACAACCAGGCGATCAAAGTCTTCAGCCAGATGATGGGCGGCAGCGTGGGCCGAGAAATACAGTTCCCTGCCTTTGCAGACGAAGTTCGAGCTGCGCGCATGATTGTCAAGGACGGTAGGCGAGAAGTCGTGTTTGCCAATCGCGGCGGTGTCTTTGACCGTGAGTTCCTCGAAAAGGGCGCTAAAGACTCAAGCGAGAAAGCCGTCCGAAAGAAGCCGTTTCTGGTTGGTAAGTCCGCGGTGCTGTTTAAGATCACGCCGCTGGGTCAGCTCAATCAGGCGCTCTTGCAGTACCGTAAGACTCCTCAGGAAGGTCAGCTCGAAGCACAGAAGGAGCTTCGGTCGGAGATTATCCGCTTCATCACAGCCCAGGGCCGACAGGTCGGTATGCGTACTTCCGGGGCTGACGAAGAGCGCGTGACAGAAACAATCGAGCGGGCTGCGAACAAGGTCTTCGAAGAGTACAAGTGATACACTCCCGACAAGGAGACTCCTATGTCTGACTACAACTACGGCGGATGGGGCCACTACGGCTTTGCCGCGAACGACAACGGCACGATCACTGCCGCATACACCGCGCTGTCGCTCGGACAGGTCGCAGGCATTTCGCGGTCTCAAGGTGTTCCTGACGACGCGCATCTGTACGACATCGTGTTCGAACTCACCAGCATGGTGACAGGTGCCGGGGCTCCAGGGAACATCTCGTTCTACCTGGCGCGTGACGCCGCAGGGACAAAGCCGCTTACGCCGCTTCTTACCGCACCTATCGTCACGGCGCTCGGGGCAAACGTAGCGACTGGCGGCGCTCACGCGAAGATCTCAGTCGACTTCCACAGCACCAGCGGTGTCGGCCCTACGGCCTACAACACGCTGCAGCTCATTGTTCGTCACGACGGCTCAGCTGACAACGTCACCGCCGACATCTTCCTCAGCTGGCGCTCCTGAGTCAGTCCTCGCCCTGGGCGAGAGCTGACCAGGAAGAGTCGCTGTAGGTGACCTGTTCGTCAATGAGATCCAGCTGGGCATCCGCGACGTCCGCTGTCTCGATGTCCGGGCGTTCAGCCGTCATGAGCTCCTCGTAAACATCGCGACGAAGGCAGACGCATGGAGACGGAATGCCGTCGATGCGTTTGCTTCGCGTGACCCCTCGGGTCGTGACGTTCAGCCAGTCGCGCGCGCCCCAGCGAGGAACAACCTCGTCGAACGTATAGCCGTATCTGTCCAGAATCCCTTGAAGAGCGTGCGGTTCGATGCAGATTTCGTCCCACTCGGGCTTGCCGTCGTCCCACCGCCCAGCCCAACCGTTGCCAGGAGTACCATTCTCCAGAGCAGCGCGACTTCCCCAGAAGCGGTGACGGTTCATCGTCGCCCACGAAGCGGCAGCCACGAAGGCGTCGCGAGCACGGTCGGCGTCGTTGGCTCCGTCACGGACAGCCTGAATGAGGAACTCGATGGGGTCACGCGTCGGGGTCGGAACCCCCAGTGTTTCGCAGACTGCTTGCGCCAGGTCGAGACTGGCGACGTAGGCTGCGAGACGACCACCGACCGCGGTGTTGGTGATGCCGGCGTAACTGTCCCGCCGGGCCTCAAAGGCGGCACGAAAGTCTGGCCACGAGTCCTTGTGGTAGACGAGGTACTTGACCACGCGGCGGCCCAGGTGACCATAGTGGACGTACAGTCGCCCTCTGACCGTGTCTGCCACCACTCGGGCAGTCTGGGCAGGGCCAGAGATTGGCGCTCCTTGCAGGGCCAGTACGCGGGCACGGATGCCGCCGTCCTGGGTGAACGAGGTCAAACGCTGCTCTCCGGTCGAGAGCAGCACGGTATTCCACGAGTTGACCTTGTCGATTCCCTGCAGCGTGCCTCTTCCTCGGCCCTTGCCTGAGCAGAAGTCGTAGAGAACGTCAGCCACATGCTGCTTGTTTTTGACTCGCTTGGTCTCGTCGAGGATGAGCGGGATGCTGTGGAGGAAGCCTGCCGCACGTTCGACCCACACCTTTGTGCTGTCCCACGAGTAGATGTAGCCTTCGTCGTCATCGTCAGCCGGGTAGCCCCACACTGACGCTGCGACGCGCAAGCTCGTGGTCTTTCCGCTGGAGGTCTCGTTTGACCAGTCAACAGCGTAGTTCTGGCAGCGCACGATGCGCTGCAGTACCGACGCGACTGACGCGTAGATGGAGAGCATCGCCAGTGGGTGGTCGCGGAGGAGCTCGACCACTTCGAGCCACCCTTCCCACGAGCCGCCGGTTCTAAGCGACTTCATGATGGGCTCCATCCCTTCCTTAGGGAACAGCTTGAGTTCCATGTGCTTGTCGAGCTTGATGTGACCGTCGGGCAGAAGAAAGGACCCATCGCGCTGCCAGCCCAACCGGCTTGCGCCGTTGGTCAGGGGCACCTTGTGCTGGTTGATGTCTTCGTACGCGGTCAACCACCGCACGGTATCGGCTGCGGTGATGGACGTGACCGGGGCTCCGTAGTCGATGAGCGACACGATCTTCCGAGTATCGAACAAGACGGACCGTTCGACGGTGTGAGTCCGCCACTTCGGCCGACCCTTCCCTGGTCCAGGGGGCTCGACCCACGCCACCTCGATCTGCATGTGACCCGTCTCGGCGTCACGCCCACGCTGGGTGATGATGATGGGGGCGGTAGCAATCTTCTCGCGGGTCACCGTTCCTTCGTCGAAGTTCGCCTGCAAGGTGTAGACGCCGCCCAGGTCGACGTCGAAACCTGTGGGGATGAGAAGGGAGGGGAACCCTTCGACCAAGTAGTCGGGCAGATTCTCGTTCAAGGTGTTCGTCACGCCCAGCTGCTGCAGTACGTTCTGCTGCTGCTGCTGCCGGGCTCGACGCTGCGCACGCTTGATCGTCTGGGTCAGTTCACGCGTTCTCGCTCCCATCCCTCGGACTGAGCCAAGGTGTGTGAGCAGCGTTTCAAACTGAAACTCGTGCTCGCCCCAAGCGTTGGCGAACTGCTCGACGCGAGCCAGCGAGAAGAAGGCTGTAAAGGCGGGCGCGCGGTCAGCAGACTCCATCGCCTGTACGGACTCGACAAACTCATTCAGCTCAGCAACAAGATCAACACTTTCACTGTCGGACATCCGTGCTCCTTATTGGTTGACCGTTGACTACTGAGGTCCCAGAGGAACCAGGTAGTTTGCGACGGTGGTGGCAAGGTCATCCGGCGACGTGCCATCCTCGACTACGAGGACAGGATGCGCAAGACGAAGTACCTGGAGAGTCATCTCAATCCCGTTCTCGGTGATGAACAACGCCACGTGACGCTTGAGAGAGCGGAACTTTCCGCCGCGAGCACGACCACTGGAAGCGTCGTAGCGCTCGCGCAGAGCTTCCGGCAACTCGGGCAGCGACGGCGTCACCTGAACGGCTTCCGGTGCCGCCTGTGGGGGGAGTGACGGCGCGACCATACGGGCCTTCGCGGGAGGCGGGGCGCCGCCCAGGTTGATAACCGTCCAGCCCGCGTGGTCTTCCTTGGCAGGCATGACCGTCGAAGTCAGCATCACCATCTGCGGGACCTCACGAAGAGCTTGCATCATGCTGCCCAGCGTGGATGGATCCCATCCCCGGTCTTCCGGGGCAAGCACCGACAACGGGGTCGGCAGCATCTCATCCAACACGGCACACATGGCGACGAGCACAGACACGCGCTGCGCTTCCGACAGACCCACCTTCAGGTAGCGGGCATCTTCGTCACCATCGAACAAGCCGTAGTAGAAAACGTCACGTCCGCTGTCCGTCACCATGACGCCGAACTCCCACCCATCGGGCAGGTAGCCGCTGACACGCTGACAGAATCCGTCGACCCGGTCTTCAAGCAGCTTCGCGACAGCCTTCTGAGACAACCTCTTGAAGTTAGAGAACTTTTCCGCCAAGGCGTAGTTGGTATCGACCAAGTTCTTGGCTGCGGTCAACTGATGCCACTTGGTTGCGGATTCGTTGAGAGCTTCGAGCTTGGCCTGCGCCTGGGCGAGCGCTGTACGAGTGTCATCGACAGACACCGCACTGCGGCTGTCCATTGTTGCGGGTAGTCCTTCGAGGTCAGACTCATGCCGCAGAATCTGGGCGCGAGCACCTGACAGAGCTTCCTTGTCCCGCTGGCGAGACGCCCGGAGCTCTTGCAGCTTCTTGGTCTGAGCGCCCAGGTCCTTGACCTTGTCGGCGTAGAAGTCGTGGCACGCTCGGAGATGAGCGTTGCCGACCGGCGAGGAGCAGATGGGACAGCCGTCAGCATCCTCATCCAGAGCCCACGCCAGAGCATGTACAGCCCCTACGCTGCCCTTGTACTCAAGGGTCTCACTCTGTTCAAGGTTGCGGATGTTGGCGTCGGCGACGACAACTTCCGCCAAGAGACGCTGTTCTTCTGCGCGCAGTTTGCCAAGCAGATCATGCAGCAGCTTCCGCTTGTCAGCCACGCCCGAAGCACCCGCTTCACGAAGGTTCTCTTCATGCAGTGCTTGGGCCTCTTTCACTGCGTCACGAGCAGCGAGCACGGCCTCGCTTCGAGGCTTCGCGCCTACCTCCGACAAGAGCTTGTCGCGCAGCGAGGTCTGAGCCTTGGCGTCCGACCGCAGCTTGCGCGCCTGCTTGTCGGCAGCGCTGACTGCTTGCATGAGCTTGTCGACGGGAGCCATGTCATCGCAACCGACTGTGAGCTCAGAGAACATGTCGACGTCGGCGCCGAGAGCCGTCAAGACGACACCGTCATCGAGGTCAGAACAGACCCACGTAAGGAATCGTTCCCGCGCTTTCTTCGCAGACCCGGTCAGGACCTCGCGGACTTCGCGGAGGGGGAAGTGCGGGCTGTGTTCTTTGCTCGTGTGGGGAATGATCCAACGAGGGCGAATGTGGATCGGCGTCTTGATCCTTCCTTCGTCCCGCTTAGTCTCCCACTGGCAGTGCTCTCCGTTGCTCAGATTGACCCGAGCGAAGACGACGCTGCCATCGTGACCATGTTGGTGTGCCAAGCTCATCAGCAACGCGGGGTCGCTGGTGATCGCACGGCCTGCGACTTCTTCGGCCGCTCCGCTGACAGCGAGGGCGACCGCCTGCACGACCGCACTCTTGCCGATACCGTTGGGTCCGACCACGAGGGTCTTCTTGGATAGGTCGTAGCTTCGAGGGTTGCCGTCAGGCGACTTGATATTGAACGAAACGCTTGTGATCTCAGGCGTACTCATACGGTTGCTCCGGGGTTGGTCATGTTGCAAAGCTGTTCGGATACCACACCAAACGGCCCTTTCTCGTAGTACCAGTAGAGATGAGGCAAGAGCGCAGCGGGTCGAGACACCATAGTGTAGAAAACGAGGGCGCTGCCCTTGGGCGCGCCTACTGCGCGCTCGCCGTCGGGCCGGACGAACTTGACCCGAGGCGAGAGGAAGATGACTGCTGCGGTGTTGGGGCAGTTCACTACCCACTTGCTCCAGTATTTTGTGTCGGTATTGGCATAGACCAGCAGCGCCACGACTTCGCAACCTTCCGTGCAAGCCTTGGCGGCCTTCTCGAACCAGTGAGAGATGCCTCTGCCGTACGGCGGGTTGCACCACACGCGCTTGCCGTAGTCGGACCAGCGCACACGGAGTGCGTCGGTCTTGGGGTCGATGAACGGATCGACCCGAGCCGCGTCGAGGTTCGTTGCGCAGGCATCGAGGTCGAACATGACGACCTCGTTGACTTGATCGAAGAGCCCGACGGGGGTCATCCAGTCGTCCTTACCCAGCGTGCGGGTAGTCGGAGCGGTCATGATGGCTCCTTGCAACGGTGTGATCCTTCGTGACCCTCGGGCAGCGTGCATGTGTAGAGCTTTTGGCTCTTCCCGATGAAAACGCCCGCGCCGCACGGCAGCCACGGAAGAGGTCGACCCTCGCCGCCCTCGGCGTAGAACTCTGCGAGCTCTCGCGCTTGGCGCAGAAGCTCGCGCAGTCGTTTGGCTTCGTCTTCGAGGCGCTTGTAGCGGTGAGCCCAGTATTTTCCGCGTACGTCGATCACTCGTCACCTCCCTTGGCGTAGCCCTCACTCGCCCATCCTCCGCCTTGTAGGGAGAAGTTGGTCTTGGAGACCTGTCGGACGGTGCGGGGGGCTCCGCACGCTGAACAGGCCTGGTCTTTCCGAACGTCTTTCAGTGAGACCAGGACTTCGAACTGATGGCCGCACTTCCGGCACCGCTGCGAGAACAGCGGCATCACTCTTCCCACCCGATGTAGCGGAACGTCGGCGTGTTCTGCCCCATCCAAGCTCCGCTGGTGTTGAACGAAAACCACTCAGCGGCGTCCGAATAGCTGCATTCTCCGTCCTCCATGATGGCTTCAACGCACATCTCAGCGTCGTAAACGGCCACTACGAACCCAGGCTCTCTCGGCCAGTGGTCCTCAGGGGTGTCGGTCATGCCCACAATGCAGGGGTCATAGACGCTGCGTGGTTCGAGCAGCAGCGCGTCAGGGTTGTAGTTGGCCAGGGCTTCGAGGATCTCTTCGTAGGTCATTCCTCACCACCTTCGTCGCGGACGATGATGCGGCCCCACACCTTGTAGTCGTCACCTGGTACACGAGCGACGCCCTTGACCTTGTGGTACTCGTCAGCGCGGGTGTCCCAGACCCAGGCGATCTTACCCTCGCGGACGAACCCGTCGATCATCTCAAAGGTCGGTCGACCGCAGGTTGTGTCCATTACACCGACGTACTGCCCTGGTCGGATGATCCCGTGGAAACGAGGGGTGCCGTCCCACAGGCGGCCAGCCACCACAGAGTTCGGCCACGCCTTCCAACCGCCGGCATTCGCAGCGCGGCTCCTGTAGTCGTCGCGGCCTGCGACCACCGTGATGGCATGCTCAGGGTACGCCTCACTCAATCCTTCGGTCAGACTGTCACGCCACTTGTCGACAGTCTGGTCTCCGTCCAACCGGTCGTGTGCCAGGAAGAACCTGTAGTCTTCGTCTTTCGTCTCTGTCATACCACTCTCCTTTGTGTAACAGTGTAGTAAGCCGTTCCGTGCCTTTGTCAAACAGTTGTATCACACTTCTACCCAGGTGCGGCCCACGTCCGCCTCACAGGTAAACGTCACCGGCCAACCCGGTACGTCGATCGTCATGCACTCCGTCATCTTCTTCTGCGCCCACTCCGCCAAGTGCTCAGGCACCTCGACGATGAGTGAGTCATGGACTTGCGCGGTCAAGCCTGTGCCTGGTCCCCACTGCTGAAAGGGGAACGCCTCCAGCACGCGCTGCTCGGCGATGGCCATGACGGCGGCTTCGCACGCGAGGATGGGAAAGTTGACGACCTCGTTTTTCTTGCCGTCCTGCAAGCCTCCGCTTCGTCGACCGAACAGGGGGTCTTCCATGTAGCCCTGCTTGTCGTAGAGCATGAGCATGTCTTGCCAAGCCATCATCCAGTCGGTCTCGGCGTCGTGCCAGACCCGGTCGAAGAACCGAACCTGGTTGAGGTCGAACTGAAGGTACGGCAGGTCGGTGTGTAGATACTCGCTGCCGTCCTTGCGCTGCCGAAAGCCCGTGAGCTCGGTCGAACGAATCACGGAGTGCTTGGTCTCAGCAGAGGCCCAGTAGATCGACGCATAACGGTACGTCTTGGTCAGCTCTCGAAGCTGGCCCGCCTTGCCTTTCTTGCTTGGCTTATGCGTGGCCTTCAAGCTGAAGCCCTTTGTCCAACCTGAAGCCTGTTCAAAGTCTTTGCCGAACAAGTCGTGCGCCAACCAGCAGTGCGGGTCGAGGTCATCAGCGAAGCAGTCGAGCAGTCGTTGGATGCCCCAGTAGTTGGCGGTAATGACCAAGTGCGCCGCACTGAGGTCGCAACCCACCAGCACGTGGCCCGGCGCTGCGCAATACAACGACCTCACGCCACCCAGGTCTTTGCGGCTGGATTGGTTCTGCATGTTGGGTCCGCTCGACGAGAGGCGCCCAACAGCGGTCGTGTGACTGTTCCACGAGGAACGCACGCGCCCGTCGGGATGTAGTGACCCGCCGTCCTTCAGGGGGCGTAGGCCATACAGCTGCGTACCCAACACCTTGGTCCTGACCCGTCGATACTGGCGCAAGGTCAGAAGGAACTGCCGCTGCTTCTTGTTGATGTCAGGGCTGGCCATGTGAGACCGCAGCACCGCATCACCTGTACCCGGCAGACCAGACTCGGTGTAGAAGTCTTTGGCGTCCATGCCGTAGGGGATGCCCAGGTCCCACCGCTCATACAGCAGGTCACGGACCTGGTCGAACGAGCCCGGATTGAAGTCCTGGTTCGCCTTGCGCTTCGCCCCCACTGCTTCGGCAAGACCTTGAAGCTGGTCGTAGAGGTCTACGGCGACCTTCTCAAACCGGTCGGTCAGCAGCGACGCCTTCTTCTGGTCGACGTAGATGCCGTTCTGGTGCATCTGCACACACATGTCCTGTCGCGCATGGTCGAGGTTCCGCAGGTCCCAGGGACGGGCAGAGGGCCAGCTGACCGGCTTCGCCCACTCGGGCAACGGCTTGTCTGCTCCGTTGGCGTTGGCGGATCTACGCAGCGGCTCTGTGATGCGAGCGTTGACCACGGTGTCGTACTCGCAGTACGTCAACCGCTCCTTGTCGAGCACCTTCCCGCCGCTGTTCTTCTCACCGCTCTCGCTGGTCTCCCACTTGTGTACGTCAGTCAGCCGACGACCAGTGGGCTTGAGACCTTTGGGCAGGTCAGGGTGGGTGAAGCGAGCATCGAACAGTGTGTCGTGAGTCGGTTGCGGATTGACCCCGAGCCAGTGCTCAGAGACTTGGCGATCGAAGTACCCCGCGTTGTGCCCCACCTTGGTCTTGCTGGTGTTCGTGAAGAACTCCCGCAGCACTTCCTTGATGGCCTCCTCCCCGCTCGGCGAGTAGTAGCGCCGACCCGGCGAGTCTGTGCCCATGATGTTGATACCGACGCTACGTGCCAGCTGGAAGGGCTCCTCCCAGGGCATCGTTGGATTCCCGTGCCTGTCCAGGTCAGGAGTTGCAATGGCCAAGCACCGCACACCGATGTCGCGGACGTTGATACCGTCGGTCTCGTAGTCGTAGACCCAGAAGGGTGAGGGGACTGCCAGCCATTCTCGGAGCTCGTGCGCGGTCGGCTGCTCTGATAGTTCGGGCTCAAGCCACCGAAGTACGTTGTTGAACCAGCGGAAAGCCTTACCCAGCGTGGCGTAGAACTGCGGGCGTAACTTCGGAGAGTGCTTGACATAGCCAGGGTCGTAAGTTGAAACGACTTTAACTTTCCAATCATTGCTCGACTGAGTCCAGTCGTAGGCTTGCCAGGTCAAACGGCTGACCTTGACTTCTCGCATGTCGCCCTCGAGATGGGACATGCTTGAGGTGGTGTCGAGCACGCGCTGCGCTGCCGTACTGCCCAGCGGGAGGATGTATCCGTAGGCTGAGAGGTGAGATTGCAGGTAGGGGGCGCAGCAGTCAGCCGGGTGAGGTAGCGCTTCTTCGACCTGACGCTTTGCCTCGGCCGCGGACGTGCCTTCCTTACGCAGCTTCTTCGTCAGTGCTTTACGCCGACGGCGTAGTTGCGCCTCCATCTTCTTCCACCCGTCTCTCGGAGCGCAGGCCGTCACGAAGAACAAGTCGATCATCGACCTGTTCAGCCCCGTGGCTCTCAAAGCACGGTCCCACTCGGCACCGTCCAGCCCGCTCAAGGGGCGGCTGTGCCTCACGTCTTCGCGCTTGGGCGCTTCAAGCACGGCAGCGACTGTCGTGCTCTCGTGTATCTCGGGGGGCACAGGCTCCCACCCGTCTCCGACGAGACAGCCGCCCGGCCCCATGGGGCACTGATTGCACTTGGCGCCCCTCTTTCGGGGGTCGAATCGACTACTCATCGTTGTTCTCCCAACGGCATCGCCGTTTGTTTGGGAAGCCTTTGTAGACTTCGATCTCGTGGTGTGATGCGTACCTTCGGATGGCCTGCTCAAGAGCGACAGTCGTGCGCGGCCAACCAACACGGTCTCGGATGATTGGGTACGACATGCGTTCGGTATTGCGCAGTCGTATGGCCTCGATCAACATCGACTCTCGTAGGAACCTCTTGGGGCTGTTGCTTCGGTCAATCTTGCCAAGGTGCTGATGAATCTGCTTTCTCAACGTACTGACGTTGACGTCCATGTCTTCGGCGACGTCCTTCCACTTCTCACCATGCTCCACCCGAGTTTTTGCTCGGCGGAGCATAGGAAACGTCCACGTACGTTGAGGCGCCATTAGCCGTCCACGCGGGTCATACCGCCCAAGAACCGCTCGACACTCTTGCACCAGGTTCGATGCTTCTCGTCGATGTAGACGACCAGCACGGGGTACCGAACCGGATCATCGGCGTGCTCGTTCACGAGCATCCGCACCCGGTAGTAGTTGCCATTGCGATGCTGCCAGCGGGTTCCTGGCAGAACGTCTGTTTGCGCCATGTCTCACTCCTGCAGGAAAGCCCCCGCCGTCATCGACGACGGGGGCCAGGTTGATCGCTCTCAATCAGCGAGAAGGTGGGGGCGGGAACTTGCCGTTGCTGGGAGGCGGGGGCGGCATCTTAGCGGCGGCCGGGGCCGACACCTTGGACTGCCGGCGCCAAGCGAACTGGCGAGTGTCCTCAGGCTTGTCGCCCTTGGCTTCGTGCTGCTCAAACTGGTCCTTGTTGAGGAAAGACTTGACCTCTCCGTACACACGCTGTCCCTGAGGGACGTCGTCGGGACGACCGAGCCACGCAATGTGGGCGGTGCGGCCAACGAGGTGCTGAGTGCTCAGGCCGTTCTCGGCCATGTAGTCCTCGGTGATACCGGAGGAGAGAGCGACTCGCTTGATCGCGGCGACCATGCCGTTGATCTTCTTGTTGCGAGTCGTCTCGTCCATCGCCTGAAGAGCCGGAGCCATGTTGCCTTCAGCGTCGAAGGGGCAGCTACCAATCTCGCGGGTGATGGCACCGTTGGGGAACTTGATGTGGATGAAGTACGAGAAGTTGCCTTGGCGGTCAAGAACGCCACGGTCCTCGAACTCCACGACCTCGACGGGGTAGTAGCCGGTTCCGGGGGGAAGGTTGCCAGTGCCGACGGAAGCGGCAGTTTCTGCGGGAATGAAGAAAGACATCTTCGATCCTGGTTTAGTTGGTTTTTGTGGTTGTTGTTAGGTCCGGTTTACTGCCGGAACAGCCGTCACTCGGACGGAGGAGGTGGAGCCTTCGAGCCCTTTACGGGCTTCGGTGGATCCAATACTTTGAAAAGATTGTCGCTGCGCTGCTTCTGGATGACACCTCGTGCGATGCCGTCCTGCACTGCCCAGCGAATGTGCAGCTGCGTCTCTCGTCCGCTGCCCTTGGCGAACTTCTGCGCCTTGTTGACGCCAGCGTTTACGGCCGCACTGACGTCCCCCGTCTGCACGGCCTTCGCCACGAGGTCAGCAACTTCGTCCTGCCACTCAAGCCCCGGACGGCGAGACAGCCCGTAGTCGACAGCGCTGGCACGAAGAAGCTCACGGACATTCGGCGGGCTCTCGGCATAACCAACACCGTTACGGTCTCCGGTTACCCAAGTGCTGTCCCATGGGTTGACGTAGAGGCCGCCTTTGATCCAAGGGTCCGGGTAGTCGCTGTTGACGACAGCGCGAGCGTTGAAGTCGCACCAAGCCGGGACACGAACAACCTGGCCCTTGCTGCCCAGGGAGGGTCCACCGGGGACGAAGGTGCCATCCATACCTGACCCTGGCGCCTGCTCGTGGGCGACCATGAAGACACTGACACCGATGTGCCGAGCCTTCTCGGCCAGACGCAGCAGCTTGTCCTTGAGCTGTTGGTACGGCCAAAACTTGTCGACCTTGCCGCTGTTGGTGATCTTGGGGTTGTCCTGCCAGAACCTCAAGCTCGTCTCGCACAACGCCGTCATGCCATCTACGCAGATGGCAGGGTACGAATCGACCAACCCCTGCTCTTCCAGCATGGTCATGAGGTCAAGCAAGTCAACGAGAGTTCTGACTGGGTGGTCATAGACCGTGGGTTCAAACCCCCACTCATTCTGAGTGACGCTCTTGATCGCGTTCATCCCCTCGCCCGGAATCCACAGGGCGTTGGGGAATGCGCTCGCGACCATCGAGGTCTTCATGCGCTTGGGCTGGCCAAAAACCATGCCCATGACCGTGGCATTCGCCATGGTCGCCTCCAGTGATGTAGTTGTTGTTGTAGTGCCCCGAGGGGCTCGCCGACTGTAACACAGACGATCGAGTTCCCTGCGGCTGTTTGTGGTTTACAGTCAGGGCGGGGCTGTAAACTAACTCGGCTCTTTCCTTATTCGTCAATCTCCCAGTGATGCTGGGTACCGGGCTCATGGCATCGGCGGATATTACGAACGCTGCCCCCCGTCAGACCCAGCTTTTCGCTCAGGAAATCAACAACTTGTTTGACATTGAACTCCTTGCAGGAGAACAAGTCGAAGCTCACATGTCCTCGCAGAGGCCACGTATGAATACTTCCGTGCGACGTGGTCAGGATTACAGTGCCCGTGACTCCTCCGTCGTCCTCGCCGTTCTCGACCATAGGGTCAAGCGGCACGGCGACCATTTCCGCAGGCTTCAGAATCTGCATACCTACCATCTCGACCAGTTCGTTGAGCACCGCACCGATCAACTCAGGGTCGTTGAGGCGCTGCGACTCTTGGGTCCAGGCGTCAATGATTACGTGTCTACCTGTTTTCATGATGATTACTCCGGGCCGTACTGGCATAGTTCAAACGCGCCGCACTTACCGTAGCGGTGGTAGCAAACGAGCTCGCTCTGAGCCATTTGCCAGTCCCCCTCGGTCACGTACGCTCTCTTGTGGTTGACGAGCTGGTTGCCCAGCGACATCGCCCTCGAGTAAATCTGCCGAGCCAACTGTTCGTCACGCCAAGGTGTGGCGGGTACGTGCTGACGACTCACGGTCCAGGGGCTGCGCCGCTGCACCAAGTTCAAGATGACCCCTCCGAAGTCCTCGTACAACTGCTGGCCCATGATGCGGTTGACGGCGAACTGGCCGTCCATGGCGTACTGCTGAGCACGAGTCTTGCTCACACTCCCGCCGGTCACCTTGTGATCCCAGATGTACGTTCGCCCGTCGGAGCTATGCTTCATCACGAGGTCGAACCGCTTGGTCAATTCGATGGGCTTGCCGTGCTGCAGCGCCGGAACGCCACGAACAGGCTCCTCAAGCCCAGGGCAATCCAGCAACGTAGGCTCTGAGAGATTCTTGTCGAGCCATAGGCCGAAGTCTCCTTCGTGGTTGTGCCCCAAGGTCAGCTTGACCTGGTTCTCGACAGACACCACACGGTCAGAGACATAGGGCTCCTTCTGAAGATATCGACGGAAGACATCAAGCGTCGTGCCGATGTAGGGGTGAGCGTCTACGCCTTCGAGCTCTCGCCGACGCACCCACTCACGAACTGCCGCATCGGGAGGTAGGAAGTGGTCAGGGTCTGTGACGTGCTGGCCTTCGTACTCGAAGCCTCCCTGCTCGCAGCCCTTCTGAGCGTAGTAGTGAGCGAGCACGGTGTGGCCCATTGACCCCAGTGTCAGCGCCTCGGCGTTGATGAACTCACGCTGCTTGACGTTAATGATGAACCATAATCGGTCACACTTAAAGGCTGGTCCCCAGAAGGACCAGCCTGTTGTGCTTCGACCGGTGTCGATGAGGATGGGCTCAGGCATCGGGGAACTCCCCGGCGTCCTGCCCGAAGCTCAGCAGCTGGTCCTCGGTGATGATCTCCAGGGGGCCCTGGACGATGGTGATCTGGCAGCCACTCCTGGCTCCCACGTTGCGCTGGGTCGGCGCCGAGTGGCTCCTCCCGACCTGTCGGAACACCTTCTCCGCCGGGCCCTCGAAGACCACGGTGCGGACGGTGCGGACCCACTGGCCCTTGAACTCCTCGAGGGACTCGCCGAGGGTGTCGGCACCCATCGCCATGACGCGGGCGATACGGCGTTCGCGGGACGTTCGGGCCCTCATCTGCGCCTCGACGAGGGTCAGCTCTGTTGCGGTTTTGTCATCACTCATGTCGTCTCCGGGGGGTCAGGAAGGGGTTGCCAGAAGAACTGGCCGATCTCCGTGCAGGGGCACCACACCTCGTAGTTGAACCAGATGCCGTCTTCCTCGGACTTGAAGCAGCCGATGAAGAAGGCGTCGCCATGCCACATGAGCACTTCTTCGTCGGACGGAGGCAGGGTGTGCCGACTGTCGATCCAAGTCACGGCTGCTCCTTGAGCCAGTCTTCGTGCGCCTTCGCGCACGCCCTGGCGTAGTTGACGATGTCGGCCGGGGTCTGCTCAGCCGACGTCGCGATGACGCAGGCCGCCCCCGGCAGGTAGTTGGCCTTGCCGCTGGAGAGGTTGTTTCTCACATCGACCTTTGCTTCGATGTCGTCGAAGCGTCCCCCCGCGGCCACACAGAAAAACAGAGTGCAGCACAGCCAGACAAGCATGAGGGCAATCTCTGTGGTGGTTCGATCTGTCATGCGTCTTCCTGGGGCATCACGGTGAGTGTGGTGTACTCAGGAGTCGGGTCGTCGTAATCGTAGCGTCGCTCCTCGTACTGGTAGTACTCGTACTGGTAGTACACGGTGCAGGGTGCGGAGATCATGTGAGGTAGCACGTTCGCGCAGAAGTTCTGGATCTCATCCTCATAGTTCTTCAGCTCCGAGGAGACGTGCCAGACGCAACCATCCTCTGACCTTTCAGGGAGGATGTTCCGGAAGACGTAGTCGCTGGTTGTCGACGGTGTTTCGACGAGAACGTGCTGATGCCCGACGTCATCGAGGTCGCGACTCCCCGGAGTGTAAGACCCCCAAGGGATGAAGTCGCAGCGTCGCACTTTCGCCCAGTCGCTGAGCCACGAGAACTCGAAGTGCTCTGCAGCTATCTGCCAGGTCTTCTTCTGAGTGGTCTCGTCCGGTCTCACCTTCTCGAGGAAGTCGACGACCGCTCGCCCTGTGTCGTTCAGCGTCGCGCTGAACTTGACCGCTGTGTACATTCCCATGTCAGTCCTCCCCGAAGAGCGCCGTCAGTACGGACGCCTTCATCTTGTTGTGATCGTCGATGCCGAGCAGCTTGTCGTCCATGCCCTGGTACTGCTCAGCCGCCAGGAACTCCTTGATTGCAGTGATCTTGTCAGCCAGGACGCCCACGACCTTCTCGTCGTAGGACTTCCGAGCCAAGACCACCTTGAGCAGCGTGGGTCGACCACCGATGCGGTCGAAGCGACCCTTCCACTGCTCGAAGTCGCCCGGCCGCCACGGAAGCATCGCGAAGATGGCGAGGTCAGAAGACTGAAGACCGTCGACAGATTCTCCGAAGGCTTGGCCAGTGCCGATGAGCAGGCAGGGCCCGCCATGGTCGCGGTAGGTCGAGATCATGTCCTCACGTTCGCGGTCGTCTGTACCACCATGACCCCACCAGATTACGGGCTTGACGCCCCCGAAGTTCTTCTGCTTGACCTCCTTTGCCAGAGCCTTCTCGATGTACGAGGTCCAGTCCTCACAGTCCTGGCGACGGGCTGTGAACAATACGACCTTGCCTCCACCGCGCAGCCCGTCGAGAACTTCCTCGATGACGTACTTGCGCTTGCGGCTCGCCGCTTCCATCAGGTTCGCTTCGAGCGCTCGCTCTCGGTCAAACTCACTGTGTGTCTTGAGCGCTTCCTTCTCCGCCTTGGCGATGACTCGCTTGAACGCCGCGGGCCGGTTCTGGTCTGACGGATCGAGCCACACGACCTGGACTCGAGTGGCAGGCAGCTGGCCATGCGACTCGGTGTGCGTCACCTCTTGCATCAGGTAGGAGGCACGGTACTTGAGCTCGTCGAGGTGGCTGCTGCCCTTGTCGTCAAGCCCGCCGTACTCACCTTCCTTCGCAGCGCAGTACCGCTTGGCAAACGACCCGAAGCCCATGCCGTACGACCCAGGAGCAAGCAGGTCGAGCTGGCTCCACAACCGGCGAGGGCGGCCGTCATCGAGAGGAGTGGCGGTCAATCCCACGCGCAGCTTGAGAGACGGCAACCTACTCACATCCATCGCAGCTACCGCACGAGTCTCTCTCGTGTCGGTCTTGGTGCGGCGCTTCTCAAACTCAATCTGACCGGTGCTGTCGAAGATGGCCTTCCACCGCTTGGGCTGGCCAAACGTATGGAGCTCGTCGATGACCAGGACTTGGGGCTCCAGCTGTCTGACACCCTCCAAGTTGTCGGGCAGAGATTGCGCACCGAAGATGACGAAAGGTCTCTGTCCGCCGGCGTCCCCTACCTGTCCGGCCCAATCGCAAGAAGCGAGGTAACCGTCAAGCGTCTCGTCGCCTCTGCGCATCTGGCCTTTGGGGATGACCCGGTGCGGAACGATGTTCGTGTACTCCTGCACTTGGTCCCACCAGACCCGGCGAGCCTTGGCGGGAGCAACGACACACACCGGACCTGGGCGAGTCAGGCTGGAGAGGATGGCTGTCAGAGTCTTGCCCGCGCCGCAGGGGTAAACCAGCTTCGACCAAGGGCGGGTCGTGGCCCAGTAGACTCCTCGCGCCTGGTAGTCGGTGATGAGATCGGTGACAAAGGGCTTGACCTCGCCGTCGCTGACCAGGCCTTGCACAACCTGCCGTCCGTACTCGGCCATGGTGTCCAGAGCAGCCTGGGCCGTAGGCCACGCGAAGATGTCGTCCACGTTGATAGCGTGCTCAATCTGGTAGCGAACGCATGCTCCCGCCAGGTCGTGCTCGAAGAGCCACGCTGCGTTGACCGGGACGTACGCCTTGTAGTAGGCGTAGCTGTTGACTTCAGCTGCAGGGTTGTCGCGCAGCTCCTTGGTCATGCGGTTCCATCGTCGGTCGCGAGCGCGGTGACCGTACGCCAGCATGCCAGGCAGGCGTGTTTCAAGGTTGGCCAGGAGTGCCCCAACACGCCCGGTCACTCGGTAGATGTAGTGAGGTTGATCTTTGAGCGGAGAGAACACGGTCATTGTTCCATCCCATGGAAGTCCAGAGGTTGATCGAGGAGCGCGGCGACTGGTCCCTTCCAGCCGCAGCTCTGTCGATGATTGCAGTACGCGTTCAGCTGTCGTGTGGGGTCAAGCCACCACCACACGGCATTGCGCCGGCAGCGGGGGCACTCGACCAAACGGACGGCTTCGTCGTTGACCACGCCGCCAAGAGTATGTCCAAGGTCAGCGCGAGCATCAGGGTCAAGGTGCAGGTTGCGTGAGCCTGTATACACAGGGACCTCACGCAGCGACAACGCGCTGGCCAACTGCACTACGTTGCCCAACGGCGCCCACTTGAGGATGTCATCGACACGAAGCAGCGGCGCTTCAACGTGCCTGAACTCGAACGAGCTCTGATGCTTGTAGTCTTCCAGGTCGCACGCGGGCAAGAGCCACGACCGTGAGATGTCCTTACAGCTTCTGTCGATGGTCTGGCCACAATGCTCTTCGGCCCACCGCCAAGCTATCGAGTATTCGCTCTTGGTGATGTCTCGGTCCAGCGGCAGCACAACCCGGAAGCGATGAGCCACCGGGCTGTGCGACCAAGACGTGTGCAGAAGTACACACCACTGCCCCCACGTGGTCAACGCTTCGTCGATGGTGGTCCCATCGTCGTAGTCGAGGACCAGGCAGGAAGCCTCTTGCGCGTTTGCCTTCTTGCGGCGGGGAGGCTCAAACCGTGCGGGGCTCCACTGCGGGAGCTTGCGCTTGTCCCACACCCGGTACGCTTCGCCCGGCTGGGCCAGCAGTTCGACAAGTTGTACCATCGACAGCTGACGTAGCGTCGCCTCGGTCAGGAACAGGTTGTCGAACAGGCTGACCCAGAAGCGCCTCATGCGTCGCCGACCACTTCACCGCAGTACATGTGCGCGGCGTGCTGCACCTTGGCGATGGTGTCGATCACATCCTTCGCAACCTCCAGGGAGATGTCTCCGGCGTCACACACTGTGGCGATGGCGAATGCCAGCTCTTCAGCGACCTGTCGATAGGAGTCACCGCTCTTGATCGCCTCGTCGATTACCGCGCTGGTCGGTCGGTAGACCTTGCCGTAGTTGATCATTCTCATGAACTTGCCGTCGCGCTTAGTCATTCAGTTGTCCTTCGACGGTGGGTACCACCGCGCTGTCACTTTGTTGGTGTAGTTGTTTTCGCCAGAGTAGTAGAGAGCGCGCTGCCGCTTGCGCGTCCAGCCTGCCTGCTTCAGGTAGGCGCCGAGTTCGAGCCATCGTCGCCGCTCTCCGACGAAGTCTTCGAACAGGTCGGAGAAGTCTTCGTGGAATGCGATCTCGCTGACGCTCACACTCGGTAGCTTCGATGTGTTGGCGAGGAAGACGGCGATGCGGCCTACCACTTCTTCGCCGGACCTCTTGCAATATGTGTTGTTCATTCGGGTCCCTTCCAGTGTCGGTAAAAGTTCCAAAGAAACCAGCTCCCAAGAATCAACTTGAGTTGCCAGCCGGTTTTGTAGTGTCTGTACGGTTTCGCTCGTACTTTAGGTACGACGATGGGTTCTTCTTCTCTGGGTGATATGTACATTAAGTTCCTCACGGCGCATCTCTGCACCGCAGCGCACAGGTTAGCGGCCACGCACACAACTGTCAAACAGGGTATGATGTCGCCATGTCTGACCTCGAGAACATCCCTGCCCCCGACCAGTTGCTCGCTCGGTTGAACGAGCAGGACGCGGCGCTCAGCGATCCCGAAAAGGCCGGAGCTCTTCGAGAGTTGCTGCGCGCAGGCATCACGGTCGGTAAAGCAGCCAACCACCTCGACCTTCCTGTCTCTGTCGCATGGCGCATGGTCACTTCGGACAAGGCCACGCAGAAGGCGATGAACGATGGCGACGACCTGCGGCGCAGGCAGCTTCGAGCAACGCTCGAGAACCGCGCTGACGACATGTTGCAGGTCATTGTCAGTCTCGCTCACGACCCTGACATTGACGGGTCGGTCAGGCTGAAGGCAGCACAGGACATTCTCGACCGGACGGGGCTGCTGGACAAGAACACCGGAGGCGGTAAGTCCAACCAGCAGCAAGCCGCTGCGGTCATCGAGCTCTCGTCTGTTGATCGAGACTTCCATGACCGGCTGCAGCGCATCACCGTCCGAGCAGGTACTCGGTCGGATGATTAGTCTTTAACGATACGGTCGATGCCGTACTTCTCTTCGAGCTTGTGCTTTAGCTCTTGGAGATCGTCAAAGCGGGGATGCCCCATCAGTGTGTTGACGATGGCTTCGGCTGACTCTGTGAGAGGCAGCGACCGAAGAACATCATCAAACTCTTGAGCGACCTGCTCGGCCACCCTCAGGGCGTTGGCCTTGCGCTTGTAACCGTAGCCTTTGTGTCCGTCGCTAAACGTCAACCCTGTCGGCCAATGCGTAATCTTCCATCGCTTGTGTTTGGTCGAGTGACCAAACTCGACTTCCCACGTCGTGGGGTCGTCCTTGTCCTTGATCGTGTGGTCTACGATGTTGCGCGGGTGTACGGCCAGCTGACCGTAGCACCGAGCGTTACGCGCAATGACCTGGTAGGCACCGTCAACCTCGGGTAGCCGAGTGAAGACGGTGATGTCGTGAGTGCGCCACTTGTTCATGTCAGTCCTCCCAGATGCGAGAGGCATCAAGCAGCGCCGTCATAAACTTCTTGAGCTTGTCTCGCTTGTCGTCGTCCCCGTCACCCTCGAGATCCTTGATGGTGATGTAGTCGCGCTGCATCGGAGACAAGAAGTTCACCCGCTGATGCTCGTTGTCGAACCGAACATCAACCCAGCGGGTGCCTACCCGGTACTCTGCGGCAGTGCGTCCGTCGTGGTCTGTGATAACCAGCGCCGCCAACTGGATCGGCGGGATGAACGTCTCACGAACAGGCACCGCAAGGGGCATGTCGCCGGGCTTCATGTCCGAGAAGCCCAGCACCATGTCCTCGAGCAGCACAAGGCGGCGCGACTCGCCCTCGGTCTCCTCGTGGTTGGTGATGATCTGACACAGGCTCCAGATGTCACCTGTAGCCAGCTCCTGGTACCAGAACTCTTGGGGGTCAGGCCAGGTGCGGGTGCTCTCGTCCAAGACTCTGCCGTTGGACTGCAGGGTGTAACGGTTCATTGCTGCTCCTTCGTGTGGTGTTGTGTGCCTAACCTGCGTTGCGCTGGCAGGCAAGTGTGAGTGCTTCTTCCAGTGTGAGCGGGTCGATGGACCCGTCCACGTCTCCATCATACGAGTGGCACAGGTACCACCCGTTGGGATCGAGCTCGTCTTCGACGTAGCCCTCCGCCCACGTGACTCCCCAGACGTTGTCGCTCTCAGGCTCTACCGGGTAGGACGCAACCCACCGCACGTGTGGGTCGAGTACCTGCAGCGGCTCGAAACCGAAGGAGGCCAGCATGACGTCCTGTTCCTGGCTCATGCGACCTCCTGCCCTTCGATTTCGGTGAACTCGATACCGGTAATCCAGCCCGGCTTCCAGCCATTGCGGCCCAGGCGGTTCTGCTGTGCTGCCTTGATTGCAAGTGCATATCCAAACATGTCACTCTCCCTTGTTGTTGAGGTCGTGCTTGACGAGCCAGATGCCCGGCTCGCTCCCGCTGTCGATCGCACGCATCAGACTCTTGACGAACTTGCTGTCCGTCAGGCTGGAGGCGTTGGTACGCAAACCGATGTGGTCGTACACGTCGCTCGCCTTGACGATGTTGTCACTGTCGTGGTTGCAGACACGCTGCCAGGCGTAGGCCCGAGTGTAGAACTTCTCCCAGTTCTTCTCGGTGATGCGACCGATACCGACCGGCATGGTCAGCCAGATGAGCTGCTCGGTCTTCGCCGAGAAGACGCGGAAGTCATCGTCACCGTTGTCGATGACCGTGCGCTCGCGCTTGTGCTTGCGGTAGTAGGCGATCTCCTCCGGGTCAGTGACCATGGGGAAGGTGACATCGCGGGAAACATCGGCGTAGTTAAAATTAAGGGACATGTGTATCTCTCTTTGGTTGGGTTGGTTTAGTTGTTGAGCGCAGACATCAGACGACCGTTCAAGACGTCAGGCATGTCTCTCTCCTGTGTGATTGATCTGGTGCCCGTAGGCAAAGTGTCCGTTGTCCAGGTCCACGACCACTCGGTCCTCTGACACCGTGGTCCAGAGAACCTCGGTCACCTCATGCCCGTACTTTTCGCCGGGTCGCTCGGTCACCTCCAGGTGGGTGACCGTTGCTTTGAGGGGTGCGTCACGTCCCCAGCCTCCGCGCCAGATGACGACGTCTCCAACCTTCAGTACGTCAGGCATGTCTCTCTCCTGTTGAAGTGACTCAGGTGTTGCCGGCGGAGTTGCCGTCTACCCAAACTTGGTAGTCGTCATACGGGTAGTTGAGCAGGTAGTCCGTGCCTTTCGGGGCAACCCTCCTCTGCAGGAAGTTGCCCTTGCTGTCACGCAAGTCGCGGATGACCCAGGCATCCTCCGACTTGTCAGACCAGTAGAACGTGGAGCCGTCCTCGAGAAGATCGAGAGCGTGAGGCGTGAGCGGGCCCATGCCACAGGCGGGGGGAAGTGAGTGAGTGTCGGGCATGTCTCTCTCCTACAGGTTGATGCCGCACGCCAACGTGTGCGGCTTTCCGTTTGTGACGTTGAAGACCGCGAACTGGCTGGTCAGCAGCGGTTGGTTGTTGCCCACCACGAACGTCTCGAGCTCGTAGGGGTTGTACCGAACTGCCTGCTCCGTTCCGTCGAGCAGGCTGAGGTGAGTGATCCACCCCTTGGCGTAGGCATGGACATGCTCCCTGCCCTCACGCCTCACGCGAGCACGGCCGGAAGGTTGCACCCTCCAGGTCACGTACTTCAACACGATGCGCTTGGCGTACCCAACCACCAGGGCATGCTGTCGCACACTCCATTCTCGGCGGCGCTGGTTGAAGTACACCTGCACCGGGCGCTCTCGGTCGAAGAGCTGGTGGGTGCGCTTCATGTCAGTTCTCCTCGATGACGATGACGTCGTTGCTGTTGACCCAGAGGGTCTCCTCGGTTTCGTTCTCGACGTTGATGCCGAGACGCTGGCCCGGCTTGTACCGGTCCTGACCTGTCCAGAAGACATGGCCGACCTTGCCGATGTTGTGCTGACTCTTGGGTCCAGCACGCACCACCCGGATGAAGTCTCCGCGCTGAACCTGCCGGTCCGTCTCCTCGACCAGGTGGGCGAGACTCTCAGCCCGCCGAGGCGACGGCGTCGGGGGCGGGGGCTGCGCCGCGCTCTGCGGTGCAGTGCCGAACGGGTAGCCGGCAACGGCTCCGCACTCTCGGCAGTAGTCGAATCCGACCACGCCGTCGTATCCGAAGTGGGTGGTGTTGCCGCATCCTGCGATGCAGCTCATGGTGGCGGTGGGGGTCGAGGTGGTGGGCATGGTGCTCTCCTTGGTGAGGTAGTCCTTCGGGATGAACATCCGCGAAGGCTTGATGGTGCGGTGCTGTCCTGCCTGGTAGGCGAGACGCATCACGTCGTCGGGCTGGCCGGAGTGGACCCGGCCATCGTGGTCAGTCCACTGCAGGCGTGTCTTCACACCTTCCATTGCTTTGCCTTCGACGTACAGTCGCCTTCGTAGGTGTATGTGGCTTCGCACATGTAGACGGTGCCGACATCCGGCACGTACTTGGCCGTCTCCGTGAACGTCTCCAGCACGGCGGTGTAGCCACTCTCCCAGACCCAGTAGTCGTCCTCGTGCCGGAGCGTGAACTTGATCTGTGTAGGGGGAAGCGCACGCGTCCCCTCCGTCTCTGTCCACAGAACCGGAGTGATTCGATCCCACGTCTCGTCGTTGAAGTCGATCCAGATCTCGCCCTCTTCGTCCCGGAGGATGCAACTTTCCTCGAAGTTGTACTCCGCCTCGTTCTCCCAGTGCTCAGCGCACGGGGTGTTGAACAGCTCGGGCAGGCCAGCGGCCTTGACCAAGGCGTCCATGTCGTGGAACTTGCTGGTGCTCGACTTCGCAGCGAGGTCCGTCTTGTGCTTAGCCACCAGCTTGCGGAGGGCCTCAACGGCATCCTCCTGCATCGGAGCCCACGCCTGGCATGGGTACTCCGTCGACCGGGCGTGCCATCCCGGCGTCCGGTTGGTGTCTTCCATCTCTCGCAGTTTCATCTTCGGGTCCATGTCTCTCTCCTGGTTGGGGTGGGTGTGGGGCACCTGTCAGGCCGTGCCCCCCTGCGCCTTGTGTCTCTCAGGCGACGAAGTCGAGCGCGCCGTTGCGCAGGACCTTGACCGTCTCGCGGTCCTGCTGGCGCCAGTCGTTGATCTGACGCATCAGCAGAGCTGCTCCCTCCTCGGTCAACTGACGCGCCTCGAGACCCACGCCGCTCGCATGGGCGGCGTAGGTCATGGCGTCCACGATGGACGACGCTGAGCCCTGAGCCGACGTCGTCTCGTGAGTCAGCCCCTCGACGATGAAGGGCACGACCTCCTTGGCTGAAGGCAGCATCGAGCCGACCTTGCGCAACTCTGTCGCCAGTCCGTGCTTGGACTTGACGAACGCCTCGGCAGGTGTGGCGTACTCCTCCTTGCTCTCGACCTCCGACGTCGACCAGATGACCGGCACCTCCTTGAGGCTCTCGTGCATGGCGATGCCCATGCCTGACGCCTCGATCATCTGAGGCAGCACCTCCGACAGAGCCGGGCGCTTCTTGCTGCCGTTCTTGATGGTCTCCAGCATGTTGCTGGTGTGCCGGTACGCGACCTGTCCGAAGGTCTCGTAGACGATGACCATGCCATTCGAGCAGAACGGATTGAAGTCAGCTGCTCTGAAGAACAGACTACTCGCGCGGGCCAGGGAAGTGCTTACGTCAATCGCTGTCATGCGCTTGCCGTACTCGAAGGGCTCGGTCGAGACTCTGGCACGCATGAGCCGATCCGAGATGCTGAGGTCGACGACCATGGCGTCTTCGGTCACGTTACCGAGCAGCGACGCAAGCGCATCGCTGTACGACTGGTGCTGGTACGACGACGACACCACGGAGTCGACGATGCGCTCGCTCTTCCCGCGACGGCGGGTCATCGTGGTGTTGACCACGACGTCGCGGTTTCGCTCCGCTCGGCTGCCGGCTTCGTTGATCATGTCGGCCAGCTGATCGAACAGACCGAGTTTGAGGTGGTCAGCGATGGTGGTCGAGTGGATTCCGACGAATCCGGCGAGGTCGCGTGCCGCAGCCAACGTCAGGGGTACGGGGTGTTTCGAGATGGGGGTCTTGAGGACGAAGACATCATCGGCTCCGACTTCCACAACATTCGCGGTGTTGATGGTGAGGGGCCGCCGGTCAGCGTCGCGCTCCAGCTTACGCAGGCGGTCGACGACATCACCCACGGGTGTGGGGTCGGTGTTGCGGTAGAGGGGGAGGGCAGGGACGAACATGGTCATGGTCAGCTCCGGTTGGTCTTGTTGCTGTGCTTGCGGATGATGACGTCCCGAAGAAACGGGTCGCTCAGGTTGTCGAGCCCGAAGGCTCGGCGGATGGCGGCGGTGTTCATGTTGCTCCTCACTTTGCCGCTGCTGCGGCGGTGTTGTTGTTGTTGAATCGCTGCCGGTCGAACGTCGACAGCAGCGCATGCTCGGGGTGCCAGTCGGTACCGAGCAGCACGGCGGGGTCGAAGCGCACGACGAACCCGGACTCGTCACGCTTGGCCTTGCCACCCTTGGCGGACAGCACGACCCACCCGCCGGCTGCGGGATCCATCCACCGCAGGTCGTCGCGGTCGCCATCGAAGGTCGGACGACCAGCGAACTCACCTCGACGGATGAGCTCGGCCGCTACCTTCTTGGCCACGGTCGTGGTCGAACCGAGCGGACCACCGACTACGATGGCGGTGTTGACGCCGCGCTCCGCCCACCGAAGCGAACGGCGCATCGACTTGGGGTCCTCGCTCAGCGAGAAGGTGGTGTGCCACCCTTCTCGAATGGCGGCGAGATGCGCCGGCGTCACGGGCCGCTTGGTGTAGTCGTAGAACTTCGGCCGCGCGTCACGCCACCAGGGCAGCTTCGACCAGAAGCGGTTGTCACTGGTGCCGTCTGCACGCACTGTGGCCTTGAAGTCGTCACGGATGGCACGTCCCTCCAGCATGAGGACCTCGCCGTAGAAGTCATGGGCGGCGCGCTCCTCGTCGAGGAACCACCGCAGCGTCCGCTTGCGTCGAGCGATGAGCGCACCACCCGACACGTTCTGACCAGTCTTGTTGATGCAGCCATCGCCGCAGCCCTCACTGGCGAACGGGCAGAGAGTGAATCCCTCGATCCCCGACTCATCTGCGGGAGACAGGTACTGGATCCCAGTCAGGACCCCGCGCTTCTCGGACAGCTTCGCCTTGTAGATGTTGGTGCCGAGGAACGTGGCGTAGCCGCCACTCTTGGTCTGCCGAAGGTCGTCGTAGACCTCTCGGACAGACCGGAAAGGATTGATGCCCAGGCTGACAAGAGCAGCTCGTGCTCGGGCAAGTCGTCGTGCTTCGCTCATGTATTGCTCCGTGTTGTGGCACAGCGTATTGTGCTGTGCCTTAAGTGTCAAGGGTGGATGATCGTGCAGTTCTCCTCGGGGGCGAGGCTGATACGCTCGTCAAGGTCCTCCGAGAAGACGCGGAACGCGACGGCGCACGGCTTGGAGCTGTGCTGGATGAACTGGTCGAACAAGAAGCCAGGCTGCGTGTCTCGGTCTCCGAAACAGGCTCCCGCACCGAGCCACTGCACGAACTCTTCTTTGCTGTCCCACAACCCGACGCCGTGACCGACGAGGGAGCAGTGGGCAAGGAAGCACATGTAGTGCCAGTCGATGTCGTCGTGGCGGTCGAGGTACCGCTGCTCTCCCCACTCCTCGACCTGGAATGCGCGCCAGCACGACTCGATGAGGTACTCCATCGACTCCTTGATGACGTTGGTGACGGCCTGCTCGGTCTCGGTTCCGGGGTCCTTACCTTCGAAGAGGAACTCGATCCACTCGTGGGCGGCGTAGTCTCGTCCGACCCTCATGCCTCACCTCGCGCGGCCATCGCCTCGCGGCAGACCTGGACCATCTTGTCGAAGGTCATCCGGGTCGACAGCCAGCGGTTGACCCCGCCGGTGTAGTCCTTCCGACCCTTGCAGGACCGGGCGTACCCGACCAACTCTCCGCCCGGCATCGGCGCGCCGAGGCAGAGGTACAGGCTCTCGCCGTGAAGGATGACTTCACCTGGCACGGCGATGCCCCCCTTGCAGGTGCGGACCTTGAAGGTGCCGGGCTTGAGCCCCAGGTCTTTTGCGACCGACTTGCACGCAAGCTGTGCGGCGTTGAGCCAGCGCCGCTTGGCGGTGGCGTTGTCGGGTGCGGCAGCCATCAGGTCTGCCATGTGCTTGAGTCCTTCCATGTTCTCTCCAGAGTGAGCGCCGACGCAGGGAACCTGCGCCCCAAGGACCGTCCTTGGCTCAGACAACGAGAGCCCGGCAGCTGAAGCCGCCAGGCTTTCACCCGTCGCACGAATCACTCAGCCGCGCATCAGTCGAACCTCCCAGAGAGGTTCGCAGCAGGAGCAGCGATCCACTGGGAAGTACGAGACCCCTTCGACCCGCGCCTTGCGCAGCCTCCAGCGCTTGCCACGCTTGACCTTGAGGACGACGCGCTGGCCATCCTTCAACGTGCTCGACACCTCGTAGGAAAGGAACAGCGAGAACTCTCCCTTGTCCTTGAGAATGTCGAACATCCCGACCCTGCGGTCAGCCTTGATGAACATGGCTCAGCCGGGGCCGCGCGCCCATGGGGGCAGGCGGCGCTGGTACTGGCTGTAGTTCTGCATGAGCGCCTCCGTCTCGCTCATGCGCTTCTCAGGCTTGGCGTAGTAGTTGCCCTCCTTGATCAGTTTGCCATCCTTGACCAAGTTCTCAAGCTCTCGCTCGGCGCCCAGCGGCGGGATGCTCATCTCCCGTGCCACGCCCCATGCGGTGGCGCTCTGGCCCCACTCGAGCGTGGAGACCCACGCTTTGACCAGTCCTCTCGTGGTCGATTCCGGGTTGGAATGTCTACTCATCACTCACCTCCTCAGATAAAGCCGGGCACGCAGCGGCACCCGGAAGCAGTGAAGACCACGTGGCAGACCAAGCACTGCTCGTGCTCGATCGCCGCGAAAGGTCGGTGGCGGAGAGGCTCCGCCTGCGCGGCGAAGAACGCCTTGCGTGCCGCGGCGTGTCGGTCCTTGCGGGCCAGGAGCTCCACGTTTTCGTGGTAGTACTCCCACTTGCCTTCGACTGGGCAAGGCCCCGAGAGGTCGCGGCAACGGTAGCCGACGACCTCCCACTCCGAGAGGTCGGTGACCCCCTGCGCGGCGAGTCGCTTGCACGCGCCCTCGGCGTGAAGGTCGCCGCGAGTGGCGATCTCTGTGTCGAGGGCGTCCACGACTCGAAGGTCGAGTCGTTCCAGTTCGCCCCTGGGGAGGATGCTGGTGATCACAAACGTGCGGAGACTCATGTCTCACCTCCGTCGGTGAAGCGGCCATCCCACATGGGGGCAGCCGCCGCACACCGAGCGATGTCAGCCACCGCGACCACCTCCTTGACCTTGACGAGGAAGGTAGTCAGGGAGATTTCGTCCGTGTCTCCGCTCCCCATGTACAGCCGCTCCGCGAGGAGGAAGATGTCTCTCTTCACGGTACTCGCGATGTCCTGCTTCACGATGAGCCCGTACGACCCTTTCATCAGTTCCTTGACGCGCTTTTCTTCCCTACTCATGTCATGCTCCGTTTGTTGGGTGAATGGCATACACACTTGTCATGCCTGAGAACGTCCAGATCGTGGACGTTCTCAGCCACGCACGGCCCACTACCTTAGCAGTAGCGGGCCGTGGTGTGCCTCTCAGGTGAGGGCGAGGACCGTGACGGTCCCCATCATGGCGCCGATGAGCGCCAGCACCAGGGTGCCGACCAGTCCGGTCGGCTGCTCGTCCCGGCCCGCGCGGACCGGGATGCGAGGCTGCGTGGCCTCGATGGCGTAGTCTTCAGCGGTCATGCCACACCTCCGACCCGTGCCGGGGGCTCGGTCTCGGTCTCGCCTGCGGCCTCCCAGATGAGGTCGAGGGGGCAGAGGACTCGGGGGTCCTCGGTGGTGACCCCGTCGCCGGGGACTTCGACGATTCGACCGAAGTCGAAGTCGAAGTCGAAGTCGCCGAGCGTGTCGGCGGCGATGGCCAGCGCAAGGCTGGCGTGGGTGGTCGTGAACGTCATGGTGTTGCTCCTGGTGTGCCCCCGGAGGGGCGGGGGTCAGCGGGACAGTGCCCGCTTGAGGGTGGGTGCCTTCGGCTGGAAGGCGGACAGGAAGACTGCACCTGCAGCCTTCCTCATCTTGCGGAGAGCACGGGCCTTGCGGTCGTACTCCTCGACCAGGGCGACGAATGCGGTCATCGCATCGTCGTTCCCGTCGCCGGGATACTCGGCGTCCATGCGCCGCCTGAGGCTGCGCAACTCCCGCTGCGCAGCTTCGATCTTTCGTGGCTGTTTCATGGCATCAGCCGTACTTGCTGAGGGCGTGGTCGCTCCAGAACTGGGCCGCTTCGATGGCCTCGTGGGGCTTCATGCCCGAGTCCCACCACTCTCGGGGAGCGACAGTGGACCCGATGCTCCCGTAGGCGGTGAACACCTTGGGGTCATCGCCGGCGACGCCGATGACCACCATGTGGTCTGCCGGTCGGCACGGGCGGTTGATGAGGCGGCTCGGGCCGGGGCGGTTGCCCCGCTTCACGTACTCCACCTCTTCCTCGGGGACGGACTCGTCACCACAGTACGGACCGTACAGAGCCGACTGGAGCGTGCCGGCCAGCTCCTCGAGCGGGACGGCATCGACGAAGAATCCCTCCCGCACGCTCATCAGGATGTCGATGAGCTTGTGGTGTCTCTCGTCCAGCCCGTGGTCAGCGTGGAAGATTGGCGTGCCCTTGGGGGTAGCGGTCATGGTTCTCTCCGATGCAGGCTGAGTGAACGCACGACGAGCAGACCTGCGGACATGCAGGAGCCTGCTGCGCTCGCCGTGCGGGATGGTTGCTCAAGCGCATGAGGCTGCTCGACCCTGTCGGGGAGCGGCGTCACACCTTGGCGCGATTGCTGGGAGCGGAGGGCATCGAACCCTCTACCGTCAAGGTCTCGTGTCGAGGTGATCAGCCTCTCCACGGCAGCGTCCTCAGGTGATCAGCCCGTGAACATCTGCGCGACCAACGGCCCTTACCAACCGGCGCTCCCTCAGGATGAACCTGAGGCCCAATCAAGGCTCTCCTCTTGCGAGGTTGTAGGCGTGGAATCAGACGCCTCGTTACTTGTATACCGCTGCCTTGACTCAGCGGTGAGTGGTCACGGGATGAGGTAGGAAACCTCAACCTCGTACAACCCGCTCCACTCTCCGAACGGGTCGATCACTGCATCGCAGTGCTCGACCTCCGCCAGGAACACCTGGCCCTCATGGGTCACCGCGACGCGGAGACCCACTTCGATTGCTTTTCCGACGATGAAGATTGCGTCTTCATCGTCGGAGAAGTTCGCCTTACTCAAGGCGAACTGTCGCAGGGCGGGGGTCATGTCTCTCTCCAATGCCGGAAGGAAGGAACCCACACACATCTCCGGCGGGGTGCATGTGGGCGTAGGTTGTGCAGGTTGGTGATCCGGTCCTGCGCCGGGGTGGGGGTCAGCAGGAGCGGCGCAGGCCGCGGCATCCCACCGGACGACCGCTCTCGTCGCGGACGAGGTCGCCTGGGGAGAGAACGTCGTCTCGGGGAGCCGCGCTGGCGACCATCCCCGAGACGACGAAAACGGTGCCCTCGACGGGGGCGGGGAGGCCGGTGACCTCCCCGCAGGCGGTGGTCACGGTCGGGATGCCACCCACAGGGGCGGCCTCCTCGCTGACGGTCGCCACTCGGGCGACCTCTCCCGAGGGCGGGATGGTGACCACACCGCCGGGGGCGTGGATGTTGAGGGCGTGAGGAGTGAGGTTGATGAACATGGTGAAGCTCCAAGGCCGGAGAGGAAGGAATGAACCGCAGACGCCTCCGGCGTACGTCTGCGGACAGTAAGGCACACCGACATGTCATGCCGGTGT
>JGI24004J15324_10000010_pt1 | contig 82623 bp, 124 predicted proteins | sample LinPmetageLP32_FD_15324 | JGI IMG/M metagenome (IMG submission 15324)
TTATTCCAAATATTTCGCTGCATTGCACTATTTGAATTGGATTTTTTTTCCAATACCTAAATTCATTTTTAGCAATGGTTATATTTCCATTAATGTAGGTTTCTATAATTTCCGCTAGTCTATTCATAATATTCTGTTTTTAATTTGTTTTCTTTTTCTAATTTGGCTATTCTTTCAACTTTCTACGATTAATAAACCATTCCAACTTTTTAGTGAAATATTTTATTTGTTCTATATCAAGACTATTAACTGCCATAGACAATTGTTCCTGATAATATTCAATTTTGGGAGTATATCCGTTAGGATAACGGACTTCGTTTATACTTCCTTTTCTAATTCGGTCAAGTTCTACTTGATGTCGATGGTGTGGATTACTCATATCTATTTGTTTTTTTGAGTAATTAAGGAAGTTGTGTTCCGCAGTACCACCCTCAGCCTGAGTGGGTCTTTTGCTGACTGACTATTTACAACCTCCCTAATTAAATTAATTATATACTTTTTCAACTTCTACTCTAACTCTTTTTGTTACTTTATCAATAGTATGGACACATATTAATCCGGTTGTCAATTCTATTCTTTCAATTTCTTTTATTCTTCCTCCAAGTATTAAATACTTAATTTTTTTTAATAAATTTTTCATAATTTCTATTTTAATGTTTTAAACTATAATTTGTCTTAACAATAATTCCTTCTGAGAATTAATGTCTGTTTGGATAACCTAAATCGTTTCTCCATTTGTCTTGAAGTTTACCCTGTCTTTTAAGATACTTTACTCCTCTAAATTGAGGTTCTTCTTCTTGCAGTTTTGCTCTTGCTCTTTTTATACTTGGAGCAGATGTTAATTGCTTAGTTGCGTACAATCTTAAAAAATCTTTATTTTCATATCCAAGTTGTTGAATTTCCTTGGACCAAATGTTAGCAGATAATCTTTCATCATCATCCTTTAAGGAGGGATGTTTATTTAGCCAATACTTTACTTTATCTTTAGTTTTCATTACTATTTGATTTTGATTTCATTACAAATATATAAAAAAAAACATAAAAACAATATATCTTTAAAGATAATTTGATAATTATTTTAAAAAATATTTATTTAACCTGATAATCGCCCATAAAAAAGGCACCATCTTTATCTAATTTTTGCTCTCTAATATGAAAATAAGCTAAATCAACAGACTTAATATATTTCATATTTCGGTTAAAATCGGTCATTTGATGTGCCAAAACACCATTCTCCCATTTTTTGTGACAGGAAACACAATGATATTGTATGTTATTAGGGTCGGTAATTAGGTGCCTTGACCTAGAACGAGGAATAAGATGTGAATGAGTTAATTGCCTATAAGTTCCGCATCCTGTGCAGCGATGAGGTCTTTCTTCTGATATTCTTTGATATACTTCCTTTAACTCTGTGTCTATTAAAGATTGTTTATCGCTTTTGTATGAAAGGTGTGTTTTTTTCAAATCTAATCTAATATATCTCTCATTGCATCAAATAACATTTCTACTGATTTTTTAGAATCTTTTTCATTTGAAACATCTTCAAGTTTTTTAGCAAACTTTCTAAGTTTGAATGGAAAGGTTATCTTTTTCCATAGGTTTTTAAAAAACTGCTTAATATTATAGTATAATTTCATAATGTGTAAAGGGAATGTAAATAATAAACAAACTATCCATAAAGAAATTTCAATAATAATTGGCTCGTGAAATGGGAAATCATCCTGTATTTTTTTTCTATACTCTTCTTGTACCTTAAAGTATTCAACTATACCAACCAATATGTATATTATAACGAATATTCCCATCTGATTTATTTATTCTCAAAGATAATTAATTATACTACATACTATCCACAACTAAGGTTATATTATCAAGTTCATTTATAAAAGTGCTTACATTGATGTACTTCTTATAATAATCCTTATGTTTAAATACTTCAATAATTAAAGTTAAGTTATCTTTTACCTCAGAAAGGTCATTAAACTCTATCTTTCTACCTATTAATTTTTTAATAGATTTTAAAGAGTAATTATTTAATATGTGAGAATAAGAATTATGGTTTATATCAGTATTAAAAACTACATTATTAACGAAATGCATATGCTCCCCATTAGTGCTTGATAATTTAAAATCTGATTTTAACTTAAAAGGAGGCTCTTTTTCTCTTATGCTATTGACCTCAACTCCGGTCATTTCGCATACAAAGGGAATGTTTTCAGGTATTTTCCTGCCTTTCCTGTCTACATCTCTAATTAATGCTTTTTGATGCCTTAAAACAGATATATACCTTTTTTGTAATATTTGGTCTAATATATTTGACTCTATAAAGTCTATAACGACATTTAGTTCTTGTATTTTCTTATCAAGTTTATTTGGTTTCATTTATTGGTGTGTGTATTAATCTCCTATATTTTTAGTTATATGCTTGATTGTTGTACTAAACCAAACTTCACTTACTTCAGGAACCTTTACTTTTTCTTTACAATTTTCATTCAAAAAACATTTTGCACATCTTGAAATATTAGGGATTGCTTTAAAACCTGTTTTAAAATTGTGCATTAGGAAATTTAGACCTACTCTTATATCATTTGCGTGTTCTTCATATAACTCTTCTTCTATGTGAACTTTAATAATTTTGAAATCGTGCTGATTCGTAGTAGAGAAAACCCAAAAATAAAAGTCTAAATCTTCTCCGTGTAACTCTTTATAGAGCCATTTATAGTGTAATGCCTGAATCAATAAGGTTAATTTTGGTCTAAATTCACCTGCAAGGTGCTCTGTATTCCACCCAAAATCATTCCATTTATCATCAAATAATGCCGTAGTTTTTAGGTCAATGATTGATTTTTTGCCATTCACTTTAGCAATAATATCAGCAGTTCCTGTTATGTTACCCCAATTCATACTTACTCCTGACTGAATTTCAGTAACATTATAATGCTTTATAGCTTCTTTATAATTTTTAACTTGATTTAGCATTCTTTCATATGCCACAGATAGTTTTCCGCTTTTTAAAACTTTTGGCAAAGGTAATTCAGGATGGTATGCCGGTAATGCTCCCGTACATTTATATTCAAACCAATTTCCTAAATTCTGAGCATCAGTTGTGGGTCCTTTTGCCCCTTTGATATATAGGGCTTCAACTTTTAAACCACATTCTTTTTTTTCAGCATATTTAGTTAGTGCCTTTAAAAGAGATTGAGATATAGATAAATTATCAACTTTCATTATTTTTTATTTTCTTTTGGTATAAATAATATATCCCATATTTTTTCTGCTAAATCAGTATTACATTCTGATATTAAGTTTTTATAAGAATATCCTAAGTCTAATAACTTTTTGAATTTTGTTTCTATTTGTTCATCTGTAATAATAGAGCCATAATCATAATCGCCCATACATTCTAAAACAATTACAGGTTTGAACTTATTAATTATTTTTAGCCCTCCCCTAATAACATTTTCTTCATATCCTTCTACATCTATTTTAAGATAATCTAGGCTATCTAATTTTAATGAATCAAGAGTAATTACATCTACTTCTAAATCTAACTCTAGGTCATTTTTGTTTTTCCAAGTCTTTTTTATAGCACCTCCTTGTAATATGGTTGCTCCACAATTACCATCAGAAATAAAATCTATTTTAATCTTTCCTTTTTTATCTCCTATTCCTTTTTTAAATGTCTTTACATTTTTACAATTATTTAAATCTAAATTTTTGTTTAATAAATCATAAGATTGTTTTAATGGCTCAAAAGAATATACTTCTTTAGATAACTTGCTTAATATAACAGTTAGTGTACCAATGTGTGCCCCAACTTCTACTACTGTAGAATTTGAATCTAAATATTTATATGCTAAATCGTGATGATGCTCTTCCCATCTATAACCTCTTCTGATACAATCGGATATAATACATTTTTGATAAAGTTGAAATTTAGCGGTTTGCTCTTTATAGTAATTTGGTAATTCTCGTATGGTGTTATCTAATCTAAAAGTAGCTATTTCAGGATGTAATAAGTCGAACAATTCTTCATACCAACCATTATCTCCTTCTTTAACTTTAAATATATCTTCATCTTCTGCCATATCTCCACTTTCGACTATTTCACAATTATTTTTTGTATAGTCATCTACATAGCCTTGCACAATATCAGCATCAATTTCCCACATATCATCATCGTAATCGTGACAAACATCTCCATCTTCATCTAGGTATGTTTCAACAGGAGATACATTTGCATATTCTCTTAAAACTCCTTTGTCCATATAACTATAGTTTATACCATAGTAATTATTGTCTTTATCCTTGTAATAACAAATTTCTCCTGTATCAAATAGATGTACTAACATAATTCTTTTCGTTTTTCTAGTAATTGTAATTCTAATTGAGTTGACCCTACTAAATCATCAGTAGCATTCAAATACAATTTGATATAATTTTTTGCAGAATTTAAATGTTTATCATTCGTACAACTTTCAATTACTTTTTCTGCTTTATTCTTTGCTTTAATAATATCCTCTATAGTGTCTATAGAAAGATATATGAGATTTTGATTTTTGTCTTTCCCTATCATTACTTTTTGATTTTTGATAATTTTTCTATAAGATTTAAGATTTCTTCTTTATGCTTATAGTCTGTGTTTTTTAATTTATCTGAAATATATACAAGGTCTGTAGTTTTATCTTTTTCAATACCCATTTCTAATGCAAGAGTTGATAATCTCTTATATTTCTCAAGAATATTCCTTGTTTCAGGATTCATTAAGTCTGCTAATGTTGACATTTTAATTTTAGTTTAATTATTAAATAACAAATTTATCTGTAAGTATCACTTTCCTGCCTCTATCTTTAGTTCTTACACCTCTAAAGGGCATTTTCATTAATTCCTTTACATCTAAGATTTTTTTTAACGCAGTTAATAGTGGTAATGAACAAAAAACTATATCAACTTTCTTTTCATTATAAAGTAACTCCCACATATTAATTCTTGACATAAGTGCTTTTGATAACATAAAATCCATTTCAACTCCTGAAATATCCCTTATGTCTTTAACTACTTTTTCTCTAAACTGTACTTTAAAAAGACTTGACTCTCTAATATCACATTTCATTAGTTTACTTCCATCATCAAATGTGAATATATGTGGACTACTAAAATTTGCTACTTTGGTTCCGTTTTTAAGAGTGATTATAGAATCCTCTAAATCTTGCATACTTCTTCTCATACATCAGTTTAGAAAGGTAGTTTATCATCTTCTTCGTAGGAAGTCATTTCATCTGTGAAATCTTCATCTTGAATATCTAAATCCATTAAAGCATTTGCTTGTTCTTCAACTAAAGAATTTGCTTGTTCTTCAACTATCAATTCAGGAGAAGGCTTTTTTTGTTTCCAAAAATCCTCATCTCTTGTAAACCAAGATTTTAAAGTAAGTATAGAAACCTCTTTTATTAATACCGGAGTATTATTTCCTCCTTCAGAATCATCTAATTTTGTATTAACTTGCACTCCTGCTTTCGGCATCCAAGCATACATATTGTTTTCTTTATCTTCTATTTGTATAGCTTTTTCACTTATTTTACTTACAAATACATTTTTGTTTTCATTATAAGATTTATCCTCAAAAACACATTCTTGATTAAGAGATAAATGTAATACCTCGCATCGTGTATGAATTTTTTTATCTTGTTGAGTTTCTTTTCTTAAATGAATTATTTGTTTTTCTGAAAGTGTTCCTCTTTCTTTATATTGGTTTGATAATGACTTTAAAAAAGGATTTTCTTTGTCATAATTTTCTAAGAAGTTTTTTTCTTCATCATTTAATAGTGGTGTGTTATTGTCCATTTTATTTATTTTATTTATTTAAAAGCTAATTGTTATTTCTTTCGTTTCCCAATCTATTTCTATTCTTGTTAAAATTAAATGAGGAGCAGAATCTGATTCGTTTGGTGTGTAGTCTGTTCTTACAATCCACTTTCTTTTATCCAAACTAAGTTTTTTTCTTTCTGTATTTTCTTGAACAGATAACGGGTAGTTAATAAAGTCATCAACCTCTAAAGTGTAACTTCTCTCTCCTTCATTATAATTATCTCCCGGAAGTTCTTCTATATAATTGTATTCATATTCTAGTGCAATCTTTTCGATGATTGGAAAAATATCTGTGATACCTTGACCTTCTCTTTGATAAATTTCTGCACTCCAAGAAACTAAAATATCAATATCATTATGATAATCGTGGTGTTTATCAATCATCTTAGTGAATCCATAAAAGTCTATATCTTGATAGTCTTTTAGTTTTGTTCTAAATTTAAATTCCATATTATTAAGATTTTAATTTGTTATTTTCTTTTTCTTCAACACTTTTTAAAAGTGCATCATAAGTAAATTCTTCATTTAGCATTTTGGTTGGAAGATAACCAAGTTGAAAAAGATTACTGCCTAATAACTGCATATCTTCAGCATTTGAAACTTCTCTTTTTTCTACCGGCATATCCATAAGATACTTTTGTGCAAGGTATAAGGCTTGACCTATAATATACTTTCCTCGCATATTGTGAAATAATTCTAATGCTATTTCTTTTTCTGAGTTCTCTACTTTTTTGCTTTGCTTAGTTGCCATAATTATTTTTTTAAATTTTTGATTTTAGATAAATAGGAAAAAAGGGTCATTTTCCTTTGTGCTAATTAAATCTTTAACTATTGATATTTTGAATTTCCACTCTTGAAACAACTTCATATCAGCAGGTTCTTGTTGCTCTAACTCATAAAAAAAGTCAATAAGTTCTTCTGATGAGTAATTTTTAAGATGATTAAGTTCATAATATTCTAACTCAGAAACTTTTTTATCATCTATAAAGTATTCCCATCCTGACTGCTTATTCTTTTCGCTGCTGCTAAAAAGAAGTTTAATAACTTTTTTCTTGTTTCCCATTTTGTGTAATTTATTAATTAACTATTTGTGACTTGATTTCGATGTAAAGATAATTAAATTTTATAATCCACAAAAAAAAATAGACATAAATTACATATTTTTATATGAAACATCAGTATTATCAGGGTATGAGAGCCTGAAATTTGTTTTTAAAAATAATTATAAAATGGCGAAAATCTTAAAAATAATTGAAATAATTACTCTTTTTCGATTGGGAAATCGTGCTTTTTGAATAATTTTCTTGCACCTTGCTCGGTATCAAGTTGATGCTGAACAAACTCAGGTGATGGTATAAATAGGTTTGTTCTTTGGAATGTACTTCCTACCATATCGAACTGAGGCATTTCCTCTACCTTTTCTTTTGAGAAGCAATCATAATTAATCATCATTTGCTTGATGTATATTAACTTTGATTTAATTTGGTCTTGCCATTTAGGATTTTTTCCTGCATTTGAAGTAGATACCGCAGATACAGAATTTCCTGATTGATTAGAAAACTCTGAGTTTGATGGTTTACCATCTTTTATCCATCTTAATTTTTCACTTAAATACTTACTTCTTTTCATTAAGAAATCACAACCATACTTATCATATCCTTTTTCTAAACTATCTACGAAATCAGGAGTTATATAATCCTTGTTTAGTTTTGGTTTTTTTACTTTGGCAATCAAAGGAGTTGCTATATCTATATATACATAGTCTAGTATTAACCTTACCGTTGTTAAAGGAAGTAAATTATATTTTATTTTCGTAAAACCATCGAGTATGTACCCTTTTCCTTTTGGTGTAATAATGTAATTTTGAGATTGATATGGGTCAATAGTCGGTGTAAGTACCTTTTGATATACTTTACCTGTAGCTAATGTTCTATCAAATAAAAACGGCTCTAATATTTGTTCTTGATTTTCAGAAAATATTTGAAAATTCTTTATGTCGTATGTCCTCTGAATTGTACTATACAAAAAGTCGTTGTAAGGGAAATTAGAAGTAGATATTACAGAAATATTGGGATTTGAAGGCAAAGTAGGTGCTGCGGCTGATGCTGAAGGATATACTTGTATTTCTCCCCAATCTGCTGCTCCGGTTTGACCACCTAATAAAATAGATTCTACTCCAAAATTATACTGAGCAGTTGTAGGAATATTTTGTGCAGCTATATATGCAGGGTCTACAATAACTCTAATTACAAAACTTGTGGATTCAAGACCATAAGGTCCATCTACTGTCCATTCACCTATTACTGCAAATGGGTTAGCTCTATCATTTAAATATCTAGCTAATTCATCAGTAGATAAATTTACTAATTTTGGGTCCCTAAGAGTACTAACTACAAATGTAGTACCATCTGCTCTATAAAGTCTAATTGCTATACTTCCATTAGAGGCTACAAGTTTAGGATTCCACCAATTACCAAGAGTATATATAGGTGACCAATTTGATTCAAAGTTCCAAACAGTTTCCGTGCTTGTATTGGGTGCACCTAAAGCTGAAGTTTCAAAAACTGAAAATTCTTGAACTTCTGTAGAATTATTTCTAAAACTAAATACAGATGCATCCATTATTTGCTATTTTTTAATATTGTGAACCATTCTTTAGTATTATCATTTAAATACCCTTTATTGTCTATACTTACAATTCGTTTTGTAACTCCATTACTGACATTACCTCCAATTATCTCTATATTTTTTCTTTTTCTATTAACATCTACAACTATATCACAATGTGATTTATAACTACTTTTTGTATCATAGTTTACACCCTTTTGTCTAGGATAACATATCAAATCTCCTTTTTCAGGTTTAACTTCGTGTACCTTATATCCTTTAAAGTCCGAATTATTGTTTTGTTTTCTATTCTGAATAAAAGGTCTTATATAATTAGTATGTGCCGATGAATAAGGGAATTCGTTTCCTGCCCCACTCTTTTTCATTATAAATGAAATAAAAGCAGATGACCAAGGTTCAGTTCTATCACAACCATCAAGATTTCTACCTGTACCCTTTTTCCAATACTCTCCTACTCTATCTTTATATATAGGAGTACATTCAAACTCTCCTGATTCTTCTAATTTTCCTCCTACTATTACAGGGCTACCCCATAGTTTCCACTCTTTATTAGCATTTGAAATAATAGCAGATTTGAATCCACTTAAAAGATACTTTTTAAACAAAATATATAGACCTGCCGATACGACAAGACCTATTCCAAGCCCTATTGCTACCTGCCCCTTTTTCACTTTTTAAATTTAGTATAGGCATAATATCCAATAGCAAAAAATGCAGCCCAATAATACCATTTAATAGCCTTATTTTGCATAACTCCATCATCAGCCCTCTCTTCTACATTTCCATTAAGAACTCCTCCTAAAGACTCTCCTGCCTTGTTGTATTCTAAATTTATAGTATTTGTGCCTGATGAAAAATCTTTAATAGATACAGTTTTGTTCTTATATCCAACATAAGAAATAGTAAGAAAGTCAGAAGGAAAGACATCAATGGTAAATAAACCTTTTTTATTTCCGCTTGTCTTTTTTTTATTATCAATAATATTACCCTCCCCATCAGTTACATAAACCGTTGCTTGTGGTAATATTTCTTGAGTTTTACTATCTACTACTAATCCGTTTGCTAACATTTTATTTATTTTTCATCTGTGTCATCTATCATTTTATTAGAAATCAATCTATGAATTAGTAAAAATGCTCCTAATAGGGCAAATCCTAAAACTATATCTCTTTCTATTTTTCCTTTTCTTAAACTAGACATTTTATTTTTTTGTTTTTTTGTCTTTCTCTTTTTTTTGGGCTTCTGCTACTTTAGATTTTATTGCTCCCGATAATCCTGTGTTTCCTTGAAATCCTTGATTTCCTATATTACCTGAATTACCTGACTTTAAACCTAATCCTTTATTTGCTTTACCCGAAAATCCCATTATTTTCTTCCTAAAAATATGCCAAGAAGAATACCTGCTAAACCTCCTATTAACATTGAATTATCACCTTTTTTCTTAACTTCTCCACCTTTTGCGAAATAATTGTCCATATCAATTTCACCTTTTTTGACTAATTCATTAAAATACTCATCATCAAATTTTTCAAAATTTTCATCAGTATCTTTCATTTTTCCCTCTTTTACTCTTTTATCATACTCCTTATTTCTTACCTTGTGATATTCGGGTGCAGATGTAATTTCAATTCTTCCACCTTTTGCAAATTCAGAAAGGGGTTTATCAGGAAACATACGAGTTAAATTTTTAAGATGAGCATAAAACTTTTTATCTCTTTCATCTTTTAACCCTGTTGAAAATTCTAATTCATCTGCTAATTGGCTTGGTGTAAAATTGTTTGCTATCGCATAATCATACATTCCCTGATAACCCTCTAATTCCTTTTTTACACTACCACCTTTAGCAAATCTTCCTATTTTCAATTCTCTTCCTTCTTTATAGTTATCCCCATCAAACCATTTAGATATTTTATCAATACCTTTTTGTAGTTTTTCTTTTAAATCTTCTATACTATCAAAAGTGAATTTGTCTTGTGTGTAATCTTCCATATTTCCTGTTCTGTGATAAGGTGCTTCCATATTTACATTACCGGTAAGAACTATGGTATGCTTACCATCAATACCTCTGCTATTATCAGGATTATAGTAAAATGCTTCTACTTCAAACATAATGCTATCATCATCACTTCTTGAAAATTCATCTAAATCATCTGCTTCTGAATCATAACCTGCCTCAGATAATGAATTATAATCAATATTTTCTTCTCCTAATTCTTTTACTATCTCAGGATATTCCTCTGCAAATCTTTCTTTACCATATTCATAGTTTAGATTCTCTACTCTTTCTAATTCAGCATCTAAAGTATTTGTAGGCAATGATTTTCCTGAACCTGTTAGATAGTTTCCGTATGTAAAAAATCTGTATTCATAGCCTCCATCAGTAAAAGGGATAAAGCCATCTCGACTCTCATATTCTACCTCTTCTCCTTTTATTTCTTGACCTTCATATTCTTGATTAGCATCTTCTAAAACATCTTCTAACTCATCTTTTAATACCTCAACTATTTTTTCTCTACTTATAGTTTCTCCACCCTCGGCAAACCCTTGAGGGAATTTAGAACTATATATTTCATCGTTATATCGAGATGCATTATCAACTACTCTTACCCAAGTATTAGAATCTTCTATTTCTCTTGCTTTTGATATTGCTCTTTTTTTATTTGGTGCCTCATCATCTAAATACACTACATCGTAGTTTTCATCAAAATCATAATCATCTTCGTTGTTGTAAACTCTAATAATATATTCTTTGTTTTCATCTAAATCTCCACCTTTTTCAAAACTTCTAATCACGAAAATATCTCCATCATTAGACTTGTATTTCATTTTAGGGAAATACTTTTGTTTAGCTTCTTCAAAATTATCTCTATTCTGTCTTTCTGAATCAACAAAAATCACTTTATAATTATCTCCTGCTAATACTTTTATTTCTTCTACATCATAATCATAATCTCCTCCGGACTGCCAATCATCTCCAAACTTTTGCTTTGCTNAATCAATTAATCCGTTTTCACTTACAAAGTCATCTGTTGATGTATAATTTCCACTTAAATCGTTTCCTAAACTGCCACCTTTTGCATATTTAGATAAATCGTATTCTTTTACTGTTCCTCCCTTTTTATAGTTTTGAAAATAATGTCCATCATATTCGTTGTAATTGTTTATTGATAAATCTCTTCCCAAAGCCTCATAGTCAAAATAAAATTCAGGATTTGAAACACCTTCAATACCACCTACATTATCAACATAATTTTCTCCTAATTCGTAATCCCCATCATATTGTCCTATATATCTATCATCTACAAATTCTTCTAAGTTATCGGGACTAAAATCATTTGCTATGGATTGTAATACTTCAGCAGGAATTCCTTTTTCTTCTGATATTTTATGAGTGTCTATAATTATATCATAATCTTTTTCTCCCATATATTCACTATATAGGCTACTATCAAAGTTTTCATAATCGTGAATTGAGTGCTCAGTTTCTTCTCCGTTATGATACTTCTTGCTATATTCTTTCATAAGAGAAGCAATTTTATCGCTAACTTCTTCTCCACTATCATAATCAGTTAAATCAACCCACTCACCAACTAACCTACCTTCATTATAAGATTTTAAGTCTGCAACATAAATTTTTGGAGTATCATCTTTAAATTCTCCTCCTTTATTATATTTATATTTTTTCATTTCCATATTTTTATTTTATCAATAGTGCAGGTATAAGAATTCCTGTCCCTACACCTAGACCATACCAAAATCCTTTTTTATCATAGAATCTAGTATCATTTCTGATAACTATATTTTTCAAACTACTAACATTTACATAAGGATTTTCGTTTTTCACCAAGACTGAAGGTGTGGGAGCCTTGAAAAAACCGTTACTTTTCATTCCCAAAGTAATAGTTTGCCGATTATACAAAGATAAAGAATCTATCCACATACCCTTTGTATTTATCGTTGAATATATAGAGTACCATTCATCTTCCACACCGAACTTAGTAGGAAGTTTTAAAAAAGGTAATCCTGTCGCATCAAATGTAACTCTTTCAATAGTGTCTATAATGGGAACATATATACTATCTATCTTTGTAATAGTTCTAACTGTTACTTGAGATTTGACCTTTTTTAAATCCTCTATAACAAGCAAATTTAGAGCAATGGCATCCTTTTGTGAAAGGATTACCTGCTCTTGTTCTGCTATTTTTTCTCCGTTTTCATTTAATTTCTCAACAAAAACTTGTTCTCCATCTTTAAATTTAATGACCTGACTTTTATAATCTCTTAATCTTTCATTAGCACTAAAAAGTTGCCAAATAAGAATAAATAGAATTATAATACATATAGTTAGTGCATTATTTTTAAGTTTAGAAAACATAATCCATTTTATTTCTTGTTTCCTATATTTGACAAGTGTTCTCCGGCATTACCTACTGCATAAATACCAAATATCCACATTACAAACTCAGACCAATTAGCAAAGTCTGCCTGTCCAATAAACAAGAAAACTGTTGCACATATAAACAATAAAATCGCAAAAAACATTTTACGACCACCTAAAAAACTAAATACTTTTTCCATTTTTTCTTTTTTTTAATTCATAATTCTAACATCATATATATTCTGATTGGCGGCTATTATTCTTCTATTAACCTCATCCCAATTTATAATTTTAAATATATTTTTGATGTATTTCGTTCTGTCTGCATCGTATTTCAAATAATATGCGTGTTCCCACACATCTACTCCTAATAAAGGATATGATTGATACTCAGGCATATATGGATTGTCTTGATAAGGGGTAGCTAGTATATTTGTACTGCCATCTCTATTCATTACCCACCATATCCATCCTGAGCCGAATCTTTTCTGCGATGCTTCAATAATAAATTCTTTAAATTGTCCGTAAGTACCAAAGTCTTGAATAATTTTAGCCAAAGAAACACCGTGTGGTGGATTTGACTTTTTTGATGGATTAGGTTTAAGCATTTTCCAAAACATAGAATGATTTACATACCCTCCTCCATTATCTCTAATTTCAATTGGGTATCTATCTATGTTCTGCATTACTCTAATAACCGGGTCAGTAATATCATATTTGTCTACTGCTGCGTTAAACTTTTTTAAATAACCTAAATAATGTTTATTGTAGTGTATTTGCATAGTTTCCTCATCAATATATGGCTCTAAACCGTTATATTTATAAGGAAGCCTTACAGGAGAAAAATGTATTAAATCATAGTCATCATATTTATTCATTTTCAAACTTTTTATTGCGTGTTAAGTTGCGTGTGGTAACATACGAACCTCTGAACAAAGCAAAAGAACCAATTACACACACGACTAACAAAGCACTTAGAACAACTTTATTATTCACTTATTACTTACACTTATAGATTAAGTAACCTAACATTCCAATGATAATTACATTGTGAACATTGTTACCACCTAAAAAATCTGCACTTTTAATATCAAACATTTTTTTTAATTTTTTGGGTTAATACTCGTTTTATTTACTCTCCTGCAAGTTATATTTTTTAATGAGATTTTTAGCGATATTTTGTAACTTCTTTTTATCGGCTCTTGCAGGTGGGAGATTGTCGTTAGTAATATTAAGTTTAGACTCTTGCATACTTGCAATTGTATATTTTAAATTCTTAACGATTTCTCTTGCCCTATTTACACTCACTACTTCTTCAATAATAAATAGGCACCTACACCTATTGCTATATATAAAATTAAATCATTATTATCTTTTTTACCTTCAACCGGCTCCGGATTTACTACAACTACAGGAGTAGGTTCTACAGGACCAACCGGCTCCGGATTTACTACAACTACAGGAGTAGGTTCTACTGCTAGAATAGGGTCATCTATAATAGGGTCATCTATAATAGGGTCAACAACCACAGGTGGACCTTTTACAATTGGTGTGCTACAAGGGTCTTTATCTAATGTCCATCCTTCAGGACAAACTGTTCCGGGGAACATATTAGCAACCCCAAATCCATTTTCACACTTATTACATATTACAGTCTGAGTAACAGGGTCTACAGGTCTAGTTGGTACATTTGGCATCGAAATATGATAGGGGATTATTCCGTCACCAAAGGCAGGTGGTCGATTAATTGGTACTACAACTGCACTTCGACCTTGAGTAGCTGCTGCTTCAAACCATAATTCATTTGACATATCTTTTTATTTTTTTATTATTTAATCTAATCCTACTAATTCATCAATAGTTTTGCCATCGAAATATTTATCTTTTAAGAAATTATCATAAAAACCAACCAAGGCTACAATAGCTAATAAGTTAAAAGCTACTTGATATTCAAAAGGGGCTAAACCACCTTTTTTTAATTTATTGTATGACCTTTTATTCATTTTTAATCTTCATTTATATTCCAATCTTGCTGAGGCTTTACGGCAATTATTTTAGATGAATTTTCTTCTTTTAATTCTTTTTTTACTAATTTTATTCTTAAAACATCTAAATATGTTTTTACAATATAAGAAACTCCTATAGCAATTGCAATAGAACCTCCTACTGTTAGTATTTTTTGAAGATGACCTTCTTCTAAATAATCTTCCCACTTAGCCATTTACAATGTGTTTTTAGTTATTGTAATATTTTTTGCTATATATTCTTGGTAAATCATATAAGCACCGTACCCTGCAAGGGCATATTTTATTATTGAAAACATAGTATATTATTTTTATTTATTATGCTCCACAAGAACCACAAGCATTACTCATATTTGCAGTTTGCCAATCAGTACCTTGTAGGTTTCCTGATGCATTACTCATATTAGTAGTTTGCCAATTTGTTCCTTGTAAGCCACTCATATTTCTATAGCCTCTTCTTCCCGGTATAGCTGCTAACCAATCGTTATCTGCACTTGCTCTTCTTCTTCCCGGAATAGCTGCTAACCAATTGTTATCTCTACTAGGTACTTGTTTAACACTAGGTGGACCATAAGGAATCATATATCCTCTTCCTGCTCCTGCCGCATTTTGGAATACTCCACCATCTTGCCACATAGTTTCTCTGTTTCTACCTGACTGTTGCCAATTTGTTCCTGTAAAACTTGAAGTTGGTTCAGCACCTTCAATTGGTGGAACTGTACTTGTTTTTGGTTTAGAGAAATGCTCGTAAGCTGCATATGCTCCAAATCCTGCTAGTCCGTAAAGACCAATTTTCATTAAATCCATTTTTTCTTTTTTTTATTGATTAATAATTATTTAATTTTTGTTTGATAGGTATTTCTAAAACTTCGTTACCTTTAAATGTATATTCATTTTCAGGGTACATCATTTGCGAGTTACCTAAGTTGTCTATTCCCCAAACAGGAAAATCCACATCTTTCATTGTGATTCTTCCATTTGGAATGAGATTATAAGGTCTGTTTAAATCCTTACTATCTCTTTTATAACCTGTAACAGAATATATGTCACCATTAAATCCTAATGATGCGGCTCCTCCAATTGGTAAGCCTCCTATTACTCCACTACTAGGTACAGTCACAACATATGGTTGTGATTGTCTATTAGAATCAAAAAAGTCATCACCTTCGTTAAACCACGAGTTATTCGTGTCTAACAAATTAGATACATCAGCATAGCCATCTTTAATAATACTATCCATTTAATCCTTTTTTGTCTAATTCTTCTTTTACTATTTTCTTTACTCCCGGTCTAAAAACATATATTTCTGCCCACATTTCAAGAGCAACAAAGGCAGCTACTGCTACTGTAACCGTACCCCAATTTATTTTATCACCGAATAACTTCATATTACTTTATTTTACCTGCTAAAAAAACACTCAATCCTACAAGAGTACCTACTATAAGGCTACTTGATAATGGCACTTGTCCGTGATGAACCAACATATGGACTAATTGTTGTTTTAAATCCAAATCTTTTGCGTTTCCTGTCGGAGGTTTAATTTCTTCCGGAGTTGCATAAGGAGTAACTAATTTAGGTAAAACTAAATTTAAAGCTACACCTACAAATACGGCTTTTGTTACATTATTCATATTATTTTTTTTATATTATTAAAACAAAAATCTTGAGCCATTAGGAATATCATATATAAAATCTTCACCTTCACAATAAAATGCTCCTTTTTTGCCATTTTTATCTAACCAAAATTTTGATACAGTACAAGGTGTTTTACCATTAATAAGTCCTTTTGTTCCAATATGTAATCTGTCAGTTGCTTCATATTTATCATCACGAATTAAATCAATTGCATTATTATTTTTTGCATCACTAATATTGATTGAATTATTAAATGTTGAAGCTAAATTGTCCTGCCCTAAAGTTGTTTCAGTTAATTCATTTTTATCTTTTTTAATAAATAAAAAGTAAGCTGCTACTGCCGCTACTGATACACCTATAATAATTTTTGTTTTCTTATCCATTTTATTATTTTAATTACTTCTTTTTATATATCATCATACCTGTCTTTGTTTTTGATGCTACATAGGTACTTCCGTTATAACTAAATGATTTTTTTCCGGCTTTTCTTGCCTTTTCTTTTGCTTTCATATAAGCATTCATTGCTCTTTTCTTTGCCATAATTATTTATTTTTAAATTTATTTTTATATATGTAAAATGCTAACCCTGCCACAAGAATTGCACCTCCTATATACATTAGATTCTTATTTCTTTTTTCCGTTTTTACTTCTTGAGTACGAGCATCAATAACTGCCTGTTCTTCAATAGTATGTTTTTTAGCCGCCATAATTTATTTTTTAAATATTCCTTTACTGTAGGCATAATATACACCTACTCCAATAATTGCTATCCAAGCTAAGTTTGGTAAGCCCATAAAACCTGCTTTTTTTGGCTTTACCTCTGCCGGTTTAGTTCCCACATTATCTCCGGGTCCTATTACTTCTGCTTCAGCTAATAATTCTTCTTTTACTTCGGCATCATCTTTTCCTGCTCCGTATAAAGCATCATTTACCTTTTTTATATATTCCGGGTCTGTTCCTTCTGCGAATCTTGACATAATTTTTTATTTTTTTCGGGTATGACTTTTTACTGTCTTACCTTTTCGTTTATAACTCTTGATTATTGTGCAAGATTTACTTCCACTTTTTTTTACTGCTTTTTTCTTTGCCATAATTTATTATTTTTTAAAGACTCCTTTTGTGTATGCAAAATATCCTAATACTCCAATAATTGCTATCCATCCAATTTTAGGTATTCCCATATAACCTGCTACTTGTGGTTTACAGTCAGGGTTACCTCCAAAATCTGGATTTAAAGGTCCTTTACTACCTCGTGAGGGTAAATGTCTACACTCTTTGTTTGCTTCTTCTACTTGTATTACTGAAAAACTCATAGTTTTATTTTATTTATTTTTTAAACACTCCTTTTGTGTAAGCATAATATACACCTGCACCAATAATTGCAACCCAAGCTAAAGTTGGTAATCCCATAAATCCTGCTTTTTTTACATTACCTTCTGCAACTTCTGAGGTAGTAGAGTCTGCTACTATTTCAGTTGTAGGTTCAGGTGTTGCAATTTTAACATTATCACTAGGTACTTCTTTAAATTGTTCTGCCAATATTTCTTTTCTTTCTTGTACGAATTTTGGGTCTATTTTTTTTGATGCCATTTTTTTATTAATTATTTATTTATTTATTTATTTCTGTTTCTTAACATATATGCTATAGCTAGTGCTCCTGCTACTGCTACTCCAAAAATTAGGAGGTTATTAGTTGTTTTAGCTTTTTCTTCCGCCATATCTCTTGAAAGTATCATATCGGTTTGTGCTTTACCTAATTCTATAGCAATTTGTTTTCTTGCGTTTAACTCTGCTAGTTCTCTATAGAATCTTTTATCTTCCTTGTCATACTGCTCTTGCCTTCTTGCCAAATCACGACCAAAAGCTGCGTTTTTAGCACCTATAAATATACCTGCTACTGATTGTGCAACTGCTGAAACTGCCGTGGCAATACCTACTAAAAGTGTAGCTGCTATATTAGAGAATCTTCCTTCCTCTACTTTGCTTTGAAAAATTATTATTCTAGCAATAAAATCTTCATCTAGCATATGATATGCTACTGCTTTATTTACTTCATCTACAGGAGTATTAACAGGCAACTCAGCATAACCATTCTCATTAAGCCATTGAATTACCAAAACTTTATGGTCAAGAATGAATCCGGCTAAACCCTTAAATGCTAAATTATTTGTTTTCATTATTTCAATATTTTTATCGCTATATATACAACTACTCCACCTGCTAATGCTATATATAATGAATTCATTCTCGTATTTTCTCTATTTTTTTGTATCAAATTTTCTTCTTGTTGTAGATAATCTGATTGTGCTAAAAGAAATTGTTTTTGCATTTCTTTTCTTTGTAAAAATGCTATTTCATCTCTTGTTTCTTTATTTAAATACCTAGACCTAAAACCTTCTCTAAATATTTCTTCACGCATTTTTTTGTTTCTGCGTATATCTTGTTGTACCGCAATTCCTGCCGTTACAACTAATAAACTTCCTATTATCCAAGCAGCCGTTGCAGTTAGAGTAAAAATTGCATTTTTATATTCATTTTCTTCAGTAGCTATTTCCATCAATCCGTTTTGTAACTCTTTATTTGTTGAGTTATCAATAACTACTTCATTTACACTTGCAATAGGTGCATTTAAAGGCAGCGATGCTATCCTTAACCTATTGATTAGGGATATTACATCATTTTTATTTTGCAGTAAAAAAACTGCTAAATCCGATATTGCCTTTTCTTTGTTCATTTTATACTGTTGCAGGTTTCTTTTTTAATGCTACATATGCTACCACTCCTATAACTAATGCCCCAACTCCTAAAGCAACATAGGTTAATGTTTTATCTTCTGTTTTTCTTGCAGCACTTTTCAAATTTGCTTCTTGAAACATTTTTTCAATATTAGCATCAAATTCTGCTGCTTGTTCATCTAATTTTTTCTGAGAACAGTCTAGTTCATCCCATTTATTTTTAAAGTCTAATCTTCTGTTTTCTAAGGCTCTTGAATTTCTTGTGATTACTCTGTCTTTAGCACCGCTATTAGCATTTTTAGTCAAATCCTTATCAATAACACCAATAGTATCATCAATAGTGTCACAATCCATATCATCCCCTAATTTGTACTGTTCGTTATATCTGTCTACTGCCTTGTTATATCTTTCTTTTTCTGCTTTTTTAGGGGCAAAAAAATCCTTGAACCAAGTTCCTCCTATAAATCCGGGGTGATTAAACCATAATTCTTCTTGCATAATTTTATTTTTTTAATTTACTATATATTATTATTCCTACTATCGTAAGAGATATTCCTCCTACTAATTTTAAAACTGCACTTCCAATACTATTATCTTCTTCTTTAAATTCATCTATGCTTCCAACTGCATTAGAGTAATTTTCTTGTTTACATTTACCTCCGCACTTACATTCACCTCCATTTTGGCAAGGGTGATACTCTTTATTTTTGCATCCACAACTCATTACTTTCTTCCTAAAAATATACCAAGAAGAATACCTGCAATTCCTCCTATCAGCATTGTGTTATGCTCTTCATTTCCTTTTTTCTTTACCTCTCCACCTTTAGCGAAATCATCATCTTGCTCTCTATCTTCTTGAGCATCATAATAATCTAAAGTTTCATCATTTAAAGTATCAATCAGAATAACATCCATTTTATATAAATATTTGCTTCTTTGATTTATAAACTCATCGTATGCTTCATCATAATCATTGCCTCTCCATAAGTCATTTCTGCCATCAAGAGAAATAAGATACCTCCCATCTACCTCTCCGCCTTTAGCGTAGGTAGAACCTACTTTTGCCATTTTAGAACCACTTTTTTTCCAAGCCCTATAATCCTCTATTGTTTGAAATATTTTAGGTTCATAACCATCGTTAAAAACATCTCTCATAGACCATCTATTGTTTTTATCAGCACCACGACCATAATAACTTCTACCTCCACCATATCTACTATTGTCTTTGTAAAAACCAACAAATATATCATCGGGGTCGCCCTCTCCATACATATCAATAGCAACTGCGTAGGGAGGGTTTTTAGAAATCGCATCTAAATCAATCGCACCTCCTTTTGCATAAGAACTACTCATTAGTTTTGTCAAAAATTCTTCCATTTCTTTGGTTCCCTCTTTGGTCATCGGAAACTTTTTTCTTTTCCAATCTTCCCAATTGTAAGATTTTTCTATTTCCCATATTATCTTAAAAGATGGGGTTCCCACCATACTATCAGATACTATAATTTCTCTTCCATCTTTATGCTTATAAGTTTTTTCTCCTTCATCTTGTTTTGTTTTTCTCCAACCTTTAGGTGCCTTGAAAACCTTACCACCTTTTGCATATTGTGGATTAACTTTTAATACTCTGAACCCTGCAAAAGAAGATACTTCTCCCGTTTTAATGTGTTTCAATTCAATAGAATTACTATCCTCATCATACCCCTCTGATGCCCCTAAATGTCTTATTACCTCAAAAGCATCACCTCTTTTAGCTATATTTCCTATACCATCTTCAGGGTTTAAAAATTCTTCATCATCAGTTATAAGAACTACTTTATCACCTTTAGATAAAGAGTTTCCTTCATTATCTTCAATCGTTCCACCTTTTGCGAACTCTAATTTCTCTTTTTTATAGACTTCATATGGAAATAAAAATTGAGCAGAATACAACTTCATTTCACCTTTTTTCCAAAGTTCTATTTCTTTTTCAGTAGGTGCAGAAAACTCATCCCAATCACTACCTTTTTCGTACTTTACAAGAGCACTTGTTTGAATAGTATCTTCATCAACATAAAAATCCTCTTCTTTCATATCTGCGTATGAAACAAAATCATTTAAAGTTTCAAATAAATCTTTTTTATTAGTAAACTTAGTTTTATATGGAAAATCATTTTCACCTAAGTAATATGAATGAAATTGGTCTTGCTCTCCCTCTTCATAAGAATCTTCATAGAAAGTAACATCAGCACCTTTTATTTGGTATGTTTTTCCTACTTCTCCACCTTTTGCAAATTCATCAATGTTGTTAAGTTTGTACTCTAACTCATCCCCAAATTCTCCATACCACTCATCATAACTTAAAGGTTCATTTCCGTTTTCTTCTTCATCTTCTACATAGAAATTATAGTGTTCCATTAACTCATCTTTTGTTACACCGCCTTTTGCATAATTCAATATATTTTTTGAATTTATTTTTCCTTTCTCTCTTCTTGTTTTCATTATTAGATTTTTGGCTATCCATTTTTGAAAACCCTCTGATAAACTATCTATTTTATATACTTTAATATCTTCATAGTTTTCGCCCTCATTATCATAACCTTGTAAAACAATTTCTTTTGTGTCAATATACAATTCAACAACCCTAACGGTATCGTTTTTGTTTTCTAACTTAAACCCTACTTCATTATAAAATTTAGAAGGAACATCTGCACTAATAGGATAAATATAAGTTTCCGTATCGGTGCTATCTGCTTGTGTTCTCGCTATTCCAATAATTTTATTTACCATACCACCTTTAGCAAATTTTGCTTTTTGTTTCTTAGCATCTTGAACGGTTTTGTATATTCCTCCTAAATCTTTCTTGATGTCTTTAATATTTTTCTCTTTATCCTTAATAGATTTTGTTTCTCTATCAATGCCACTCTCTAAATTATTAATTTGATTTTCAGAACTTGTAATATCTTTACGAATGCTTTTTATATTTTCCCTTCCTTCATTGATTTCTTTATCGCCTTTTTTAGCGACATTACCCATAGCTTTAGCAAGTTCAATTTGACCTCCTCTTTCGTAACTATTATTTCTATTTCCTCTTTTCATAATTATCTTCCTATAAAAAATGCACCAAGTAAAATACCTGCTATCCCTCCTACAAGTAAAGTTTGATTATTATTATCTTCCGTACTAACAACTGTTTTTGCTTCTACTTTTTCAATTTTATCATCACATTTATCTTTAGTGATAGTTTCTTTTCTTAAAGCACCTTTTTCTTTCTTTAGTTTAGCAATTTCTTTGTCTTTTTCTCTTCTTAGCTTAACATATCTATCTCTGTCAATTTTACCTTTAACAGAACCACCTCTTGCATATTGTTTTTCTGTATAAAATTCTTTTATGTTATCCTTTAACCCAAACTGCTCTTTAAGTCGCTCTTGACTATTTTTACCATCATATATTTCGTCGCTATTTAACATATAATTTAAATCTTCTCTGTATTCTTCTGCCTCTGCTTTAGATTTAAAAGGCATATCCTTATTTGATACAAAGAAATTTTTATTTTTTGTTCTTCCCTTTATCACATAACCACCTTTAGCCATTTTTCTTTTGCCTTTATCCATTGTAGATACATCTGCATACTTTCTTCTGCCCATAGATTTTTCAGTTCCTGCACTTTCTCTCATTCTACTATCTAAAGATTGAGATTTTTTTCCTCTGTTTCTTTCTCCTATGCTTTCTCTATCTCTGTCATCATAACCTTGAGTTTTACCACCTTCCATAAACATTCTATCTCCATTATCCATAGTTTCTACACTTGAATATGCTCTACGACCTAGATTTTTATTAGCTGCTTTGCTTTCATCTCTTCTGTCTTTTAATGTTTGTTTATAACTACTTTCTCTTCCAAGTCTAGTTCCTAAATCTTCATTTAACTTATCGTTATAACCTTGTGGTTTATCAGTTTCTCCTCCTTTAGCCATCTTTTTCTTATTTGCTATTTGTTGCATATTTAAAGCAAATTGTGCTCTTTCACGAGTTCTTTCTGAAAAGTCATTTGGATTATCTTTTACTTTTTTAGCAAAATCTTGAACGGACATACCTGCATCAGTAGCTTGTTTAGTAAACGCACCAACAGTTCCTTTTTTTTCCATTTCTTTATCTACATTTTGAATCCAATCTGCCATATTATTAATTTTTTTTCATTATTAAATAACCTAAAACTAAAACAACTGCTCCAATACCTAAATACATTGCCATATTGCTATCATCTGAGCCTGATGAAACACCTGCTGCTACACTATCATCGTTTACATCATAAGAGGTCAAGTCATCTGAATCAACTCCTAAATCTTCATCTATAACTTCATCAATCTCTTCTTGATTACTTGGTTGTTCCGAAATAGTCATTTCTGATAATTCATCATTAAAATCACTAAGATTCATAGATGTACCACCTTTTACTGTAACTTCTTTTCCGGGGTATCGTGAGTCTGATGGTCCGTGTTCTCTTAATGTTGCACTAAATCCATCTCTTACTGAAATATGGGATGCATCATCATTTGGAAAATCAGTATCTCCTAAAAAGGTACCTTCTCCAAAATTTTCTTGCCATCCCGGAAATCTACTATCACCATCTCCGTGTTGAGATATTGTTACTGCTCCTGTTTGTCCAAACCAAATATCACTCATATCTATTTATTTATTTATTAAAAACATTTTTGTTCATATACCATAATCCTACGGCTATAATTGACCAAAATACTATTCTAGGTTTTCTTTTCTTTTCTTTTGCCATTATCCTTCAGGGTTAAATGTTGCTTCCGGCAACTCCGGTCTTGGAGGTGCAGGAGCCATTGGAGCCTCTGCTACAGGTGAAGGCACAGTTTGTGGGGTAGGAGTATAGTCTACTTCTCCACCGTGGTCAAACTCTGCTCCATCTTCTTTCTCAAAGAATAATTTATATCCTACATAAACAATTCCTAAAAGTACCAATGCATCAAAAATCTCTCTCTTGTTTCTTTGAAAGAAATTTTGTTTCCTAGACAATTCTTTTTTCTTGTATTGTTTTATGCTACTTTTTTGCATATCCTCAACCCAATCTGAATTTCCATCATCGCTGACTTCCATTTTTCCATCAACGACATAAGTTTCTTCAGAATTTTTTTGAGTGTCAGAGCCTTTAGGTTCAGATAGTTTCTTGTCTATAAGACCCCATCTTTCCTGTTCTTCTCTGTCATCTACAAAGCCATTACTTTTAAAACCTGCATCTATACTCATAACTTAATTATTTTTGTTCTCTTGCTACATTTCTACCTTTTTGCCACCCATATCCAAGTGCAAAAAACATTGCTCCTGTTAACACAAGAGAAACTGCGAAAGTGCCAATATTCATTTTTTGTTTTGCCATTTTATTATTATTTAATTGTTATAATTATTTATTATTAAAGCATTGCATTATTATAATACTCTTCACTTGCTTGACCTTCTACTGCATTAGGGTACATTGATTTAAATACTTCAAATGGTGCTTGTTCTGATTTTAATGCTGCTTCGGTGTTTGAACCAAATTTTCCATCAACTTTTAAACCATAACTTCCTGCATCATTTAAAAATCTTTGTAAATTTTCTACTTTTACTCCTCCGCTACCTTTTTTTAATGGAAAGCCTCTTCCTGAAAATTTATCTACTGTTTTAATATTAGGGCTATTATTTGTTCCATTATTACTTGGGGTAATTCTAACTCTACTAGGTCTTAATAGATAATATAGACCTACTCCTGTTCCGAGTACACCTACAACTATTAATGTTATTTTTAAGTTTTTATTCATAATTTTTAATCGTTAAACCACATTTGGTCATTATATCCTCCAAAACCTTGTTGATTAAAATTTGAGTATTCTCCACTAAATCTTAAATTTCCTCCTGTATTTCTTCCACCACAACTTGCAGGGCTATTACTATAATTACCTAAAGAACCACAGTTACCTTGAGATGTTAGTGTTGTAAAGTTTGAACCCGGCATTGGCATTCCCACACCTTGACATCCTTGTGGATAGCAAAATCCTGTGTAGGTACAACTTCCATCATCTGTATTTGCTCCCGGACTATAATTGTTTGCACTAGAATCAGTACAACCGCTAATAGTATATTCACACGGACAATCAACCGTTGGTGGTGGTGGTGGTGGTGGTACATTTATATTTGCTGCTGCATTAAAGAATTCATCTCTTGAAATGTAAGAGTTAAATCCATCTTGGTCGTTATTTAGTAAAAAAGCCATTTTTTTTTATTTTTTATATTAATAATCCCCTATCATAAAGGTTCCATCAAATCCACTTGAATATGGTAATCCTGTATTTACATTAGTTACTACATTTCCTGAATTAGGAGAAGTAGAACATCCGACTGTTGCATTAGGATTATAGTTATCTGCCAATGGGTCAGTACATCCTACTATTTGAACAGGAGGATATTGACAACTTCCATCATCTGCAACTGCTAAAGAATCATAGTTTAATGCTGAAGGGTCCATACATCCTGCTATTGGCATTGGTGGAGGAGTTAAATAACAAGTTCCATCATCACTATTTGCATTAGGATTGAAATTATCTGCCCGTGGGTTGGTACACCCAAATACTGTGTAAGTACAACTTCCATCATCTGTATTTGCTCCCGGTGCAAAATTATTTGCATTAGAATCAGTACAACCTAAAATTTTTTGTGGAGGTGGCGGTAAAATAGTTATTGGGTCATCCGTATCTATTGGAGGAAAGGTTGGTTGTGGTGTTACAATTATTGGCTCCTCCACATATATTGGCATTGAAGGCGGAACAACAATTGGCTCTGTTGGTGGCAATGTTGGTTCGGTATTGCTTACTATAGCAACCGTTTCATCCTTTTTCTTGTTAAGAAGTAAGTAGGCAGCCACACCGATGCCTAATAATCCCAATAATTTGTTGTCCATTTTTCTCTATTTTGTTAGTTCTTTCTTTAGTTTTTCAGCATCATTTTCATTAAAACCATCAAGAATTGTTTGCGATGTTCCGGAAACAGGTGTGGTAGGATTTGTCACATTTGCTACACTACCGTTTGAAATGGCAGTATTTTTAGTAGCAGTTGTGCTTTCTCCTTGTTTACGAGAAAATATCCTGTGAAGGATAAATGTTGCAGCAATGGCTCCGATGATATATGTTAATGGTACTTTTTTCATTACTATTTTTTCTTTCTATCTTTTTTTTCTTTAACTACAGGCTCTTCTACAACAGGTGGTGGTGGAGGTGCCGGTAATTCTCCTGTTAAATCTACAGTTCCATAGGTATTAATTTCTGTTACTCCCCATCCTAATGCTTTATAATGCTTAAACATTATGCTTTTTTGTCTTGCGTTCATAGTTTTTAATTTTTTTTAATTATTTCCAAAATTTAACTACTGCGGTAATTATAATACCCCATATTGTAGTTACGGCAGTTACTCCTCCCATAATTTTGTTTTTAAATGTTTTATCTTCTGCAATATAATCAGAGTGCTCATTTACCTGTTGAATCAATCCTTTTTGACCAAACTCTGCATCACCACATACCGCATTAGCTAATCTCTCAATAAGAACACTTTGTTTAGTTAGTTCTTGCTTTATGTATGTTATATTCTCTTTTTGCGTTGCCATAATTACATTGCTACTACTATACCTGTGCTTCCTGCTCCACAAGCAATATCCAATACACCTAAATTTCTATTATCAGGATTTTGGATTGTTATACTTTCATTTGCTTTTAAAACAATATTATTTGAATCATCCCCTCCTATACTTCCTGTGCCTAGAATAGTAATTCCATTGGCTCCCGTATTATCTGTTTTACATAAGACAGAAATATATGTTATTCCCATACTTAATGTTGTAGATACCGTGTCAGTTGCGGCTAGGGTTCTTGTAAATATTGCACTCATATTATCCTATATTTCCTAATATCTCTTCAGGCTTATCGAATAGCCAATTAAAAGATATTTGTTTAAAAAATTCGTTTTTGTGATAGGCTAACATATATACTTTATTAGCATCGCTATCTTTTGTCACTATTATAGATGACATTTCGTTTACATCTGTGTTTTTTTCTTCTGCTAATCTTATAATAGATTGTTGTAAAAAAGGTGCGGTTAAAAACTCTCTTTGTTTAAAGTCAAACTTTACATCTAAAATTTCATTGAAAGTTAAGTCACTTATTTTTTCATAATCTTTCATATAAGAATATAAAACACTTTTCCCGTTAAACTTAATAACGAGTTGAATGTTTTTTGCATCACAATTGTTTTTATCAGACAACCTTTTTAGAGCATTGCTCATTATGTCAATCGCTGAATTTACTATTTGTGCTTTTAGTGCCGTGTTCATCTTCTAGTTTTTATTTTCAAAAATAATAAAATTATTCAATTTATCCATTTTTTTAGCCTATAAAATCACTTGTAGATGCCGTAACATCAATAGGTAAATTATTTATAGTTACTATTCCTGCTCTTACATCTAAGCTACCTCTAAGAGTTGCCATTCCCGGTGTCTTATCTACTAATTGATTTATTATTGTTGCAATACCTAATGATAATGATAAATTAGTGTCTGCATTTGCTATTACAGGAATTATTACTGAACCTTTTGCAGGAATATTATATTCTTTTTCATCAGATGATTTTGCAACTATCTTATTATCAATAATTAAATCAAATTGATACCTTTTTACTTTTATATTAAAATCCGCAGTATTTGTGAATTTTATTTGAATTTCTATTTTAGTATTGTTATTAGATGTGCCTAAATATGTTACATTTTTTATCTTATATCCAAATGCTGATAGCAAATTTCTTTGTCTATTTATATAAGTTGCAAATGCAATACCGGCAGCCCCTAAAAGTGTAATAAACCAATACTTTTTCATAGTTATTTAGTCGTTATAAAATTCCGGTTTTGGTCCTGATGCTTTAATTACCATATATCCTAATGTTGCAACAACTCCTGCCACTAAGACCCATCCAATAATTTTAGTTGTGCCATCTCCACCTAATGATGCTTGAGTAGTTGTAGTGGTTGTTCCTGCATTTACATTTGCGTTAGGGTCAAATTGTGGAGCACCTACACCGGGCTTAGTCATATTAACTCCTGTTTTGAAGCCATCATTTATGCTATCAAAAATACTTCCTATTTTACTCCAAGTATTCTTTTTTCTATCATCAATTTGTGCTTGACTTAAACAAGTATTTCTTGAACTAGAAGTCCATCCTGCCGGTTGCTGACCTTTTGGAAATTGTTGACTGATTGGCATACCGTTTTGGCAAGTATGATAAGTTCTCATACCATCTCCACCAAAGATTCCTGATATAAATCCACCGCCACTAGAACTCTCTTCTGTAGCAGGAATTGTTCCTAAATCAACAGGAGGTAATTCTCCTCCATCAATAGTATCGTTATCTCCTCCTCCAAATATTCCGCCTAAAAATCCCGGATGATTACTCCAAGCATCATCTTGTACCTCTCCTGTAAAACTATTGTATTCAGCAGTACCATTTAATCCATCTCCTTGGTCAACAGAATTTGCTTGAGTATCAGGGTTACCTCTTAATCCAAACGGATTTGGTAAAGGATTATGAAATGTATAATCTTGGGAATCTCCAAAGAAGTTTAAATATTTATCTTCACTTTTCATATCTTTTTTTATTTTTTCATTATAAGATAGATAGCAACTGCACCTAATACTAATGCTATCGTTTTATCTATACACTTTTCTTCTCCTTGTACTTTAAATGGAATAGTATATTGGTCATTTCCACATCCACTTGACTCTACCACAGGATAACTTCCCTCATCATATACAACCGGAGGCACTACTACTACAGGCACAGGTTCCGGTTCAACCGGAGAAGTTGTTATTTGAGGCTCGTTTAGAACAGTAAGTTCTGAAGATGCAAAGAAACCTGTTGTTCCATTATCCCAAAGTATTTCATATCTTTCAGGATATGTTTTTTGAATATTTCCTGTTACCGTTCCTTTAATCATATTAGCACTCATAGGACAAGGTGGCACCAAACAAGCCATATAGCTAACCATACCTACTCTTTGACCTGCTAACAATCTAATTGGCTTAATTCCTCCTGTATAGGGTGGTGTTGGTGTTGGCACGGGTGGTAAAACATAACCTACATCATTTGCTATTTCTTGTTGTGTTGCTCCCGGAGCAGGTAATCCTGATGCTACAGGTGTACCCATTGGTATTACTCCTCTATCTACAATGAAATTTCCTGCATTATCTTGAGGACATCCTCCATATATATTATCACAACTAATTCCGTTGTAAGTTTCTCCTGATTGATTGAACCATAATTTATTATCCATAATTTTTTTTTTTAGTAATCTCCGAACATAAATTCTCCATCAAAACCTCTTGTTGAGGAAGATATGTTTGTATTGTTTTTAATTTGTGTTTGTATTGGTTTAGTCGGTAACGGTGGCAATGTTGGACTTGTAGGTCTTGTCGGTCTTGTTGAACCTTGTTCGCAACATCTTTTTAATATATCGTATGCCTGATTATATGATAGTGTAAATCCAATACCTGCTGCATAAGTAGTAAATGTGCTTACTACATTTGGTATAGCAGTTTGTGGCTGACCGAATGCACTAGCATTTCTGAATTGTATGCAAAATTCTTCAGGTACATTTTCACAAGAATAATCGCCTGATTGGTTAGATGGTTCACAACAAGAACAATAATCTGTTCCATTTGCTTGGTCATAGTACCAAGTTCCTGTATTTGGATTCCAACTTACAGGGAAACTTCCATTTCCGGCTCTACATCTATCACAGTAATTGTTTTTACCATAGTTATAATTTGGCTGACCAATTGTTCCTCCCATTGCAAGATTTACCCAATTTGGGTCATTACAAGGGTTATCACCTGTGTTACCATCACGACAACATTTTTGTAATAAACCATATGCTTGGTCATAAGTAAGAGTAACTCCATAACCACTTGCGTAAGTAATAAATGGTATTACAGTTCCTTGCATATTAGGTGAATCTTTTCCAAATGCAAATGCTTGATTAAACTTAATGCACCATTCTTGTGTTACATATGAGCAATCAAAAGAAATCGGGTCATCTGTAGGCTCATCTATTGGTAATTCATAACCTTTACATAAGCATCTTTCAGCTAATAAAGCCTTTGCTTGTGCGTTGTCAATATTATACATTGATGCTACTGTAGCAGCTATTGTATTCATAGCACCGCCATTTCCTGAAATATAGGCTTGATAATATTTATCACAATATGCATCAACATTTGAATAATCATTTACAGGAGGTACTGAAATAGAAGGTCTTACAGGTCTTACAGGTTGAGCCGTTTGACCCAATGGTATTTCACGATTATATACTTGAGGTACTGATGGTTCTATACCACCTGTACTTAAAAGCATATCTATGTAAGAAATTTTGTTTACTAGAAGTTGTTGCCATTCAGGGTATGTTCCTGCTGATGCTAATCCATTAAGTGTATTAACATTTACATTTCTTCTGTTTTGTAAAAATGAAACCCCAAACTTTTTAAATCCATCAATCATATTGTTCTGAAATATAACAGATGGTTGCATATCTTCTTTCATATTATATATTATTTTTATTACCAAACAATCCTTTAGTGTAAGCAAGGTATATTCCTGCTGCCGCTAGTCCTAAAACAATTATTAAAGTTGTATTACTTAATGCCTTATTGCTCAAATCTCTTTTTGGATTACCTGAATTTCCCGTTCCCGTTCCCGTTTCTTCTACAGAACTTGTAATTTCAGTATCATCAGCATTTGATGCTGCACAATCAGATAAGAAATCAAGCCTGTCTTGATTAGATGCAAATTTCATTGTCATAGATGCATCTACACAACTTTGTGGAATTTCTTTATACAAGTATGATTTCCATCCCTCTCTAAAAGGTGGATTTGGGTTATTAGGATTACCACCTCTTCTATTAGGTGGATTTGTTCTTGCATTTATATAATCTTCAACCTCAGAGTTCATTTCTATTTCACCTGATGCTACTGCTTCTTGAACTACCCTTATTTGGGCTGCTCGAACTTCAGGTGAGTCAAATCTGCTACCTCCTTGATTGCTTCTTCCTCTTATAAATGCCATATTCTATTTATTTTTTAAAATATTTTTGATAAGCAAGTAAACCAATTACACCGGCAGCTACACCAATCCAATAATTTTTTTCACTAAAAATATTTGTGTATGAATCTCCATCTCCACTCATTCTTCTATATCCTCTTCTGCTTCCTCCTGCTGAAGAACCTGATTTACCTGTGCATTGATAACCACTACATCCTCCACATCCTTTTGGACATCCTACATTTGCATCACAGTAATAATTACTACACGGTTTTTTAATTGCATTAATTGCCATATCTTTTATTTTTATTTTTTAATTATTAATCGTTAAACCACATTTGGTCGTTATATCCACCAAATCCTTTTTGGTTAAAGTTCGAGTATGAGCCACATCCACCTGCATTATAAAATGTTCCATCAAAACCTTGAGTTGGTCCTGTGCTTACAGGTCCTGAAGATGCTCCTCCTAATACATTTCCGTTACAATCTACATTAGCACTAGGATTGTAATTAAGTGCTGATGGGTCTGCACAACCTGAAACAGGTGCTATACAAGAACCATCATCTTGATTTGCGTTAGGGTTATAATTTAAGCTACCTGCGGTAGTACATCCTAAAATTGGTGCAGGTGCATATTGACAAGGGCAACTTGCACTTGGATTACCACCACCTACTGAAGAATTACCAAGACCTGTTGATATAGTTCCTGCTACTCCTCCGCCTATTGCTCCTACTTGATTAAGCCAAGCATAATTTTCATTGTTTCTTAAAAAACTCATATTTCTTTTTTTTATAATTAATTAATTAAAGGAAAGAGAAAGGGGACACACCCTCCCCTTGACTAAAAAGTCAATCTCAATCCCGATTTATTTATTTAAGGTACATCATCAAAAAATTGTTGTACCGATTGCACTTCGCTTTCTGTTCCTGTTTGTCCATCAAATGATAAAGCATCAGGACCTGAAAAACCAAATCCTTTACCCATTCCATAACTATGAGTCATAGAACTTTGCTTTGGGTAGTCATCTACAAAAGCATATTTACTTTTATAAAACTTACCTAATGGACTATCATACTTTTCTCCGAATCCGGGAACATTAAAATTGCTATATCCTGAAAATCCACTAAAACCTGCACTTTTAAGTGCTTCATCACTAACATCTACACCGTTTATAATGCTATTAAATAGTCCTTCACTAATTTTCATATCTTCGCAATTACATACTTCCCAAAGAAAACCTGAACTTTTACATAATCCGTACCATCTTCCTAATTGTTTTGCAGTTGAAGGACCTAAATCACCATCAATGGTCAGTTGGGAATGTTGTCCCGGAGTAGCAGGTAAACAAGCCCAATTATAGTCACTTCCCTGTGTGCTAAGTAAACTTCCGGGATTATGTTTTTCGTTTATTGCTAATTGTATTTGAGCAACTTGTTTACAAGAATCTCCCACTCTTAAAGGAAAAGAACAACTTCCTAATACGGTAGTTTCTCCTTCATTAGGTGTAAAATTAGGGTCTAAGTCATTTATTCTGTTTTTCTCTTCATCAGTCAGATTAGCTTCATCTTTATTGCGTAATATTTCTAACTCTCTTCTTTCTGAAGATGATAATTCATTTGTTTTAGTTTTTTTAAACAAAGCCCTAACTCCAAAAAATAATCCGGTAGCTAGTGCTAATCCTCCTAAACTATATAATGCTATTTTTGTTGTTTTTTCCATATTATGCATTTCTAAATGGTGGTTTTTCAGATAGTAATTGTCCTATTCGACTAACAGTACCTTTATTTAAATCACCTATTTTTGTTCTTAAATCTCCATATCCTTTTTCTTCAAACTTCTGTGCAACCTGACTTAATGCTACACCATCAGGAAGTGACCTCATAACTCCAATTATATCATCTTCATCATCGGTAAAATAACCAAATGCATCACCTAGCTTTCTTGCTTTTTGTAAAGCTAGACCGGGTGTAAGCAAAATATGTCCTCCATTACTATAAGATGTATAATAAGTTGGACTAAACCATTCATTATAATTACTAATATTGGCTCCTTCTCCCCCAATAGCAGAATATATTTCAGTAAATAATTTTTTTCTTCTTATTGAAGTGACAACTAAATACACAATACCTAATCCGGCAACTGATGCTCCTACTATTATTTTTTGCTTTCTAGTCATTGTTTTCCTATTGCTTTTTGACCTCCGCCTATTTGTCCTGCTTCTGACATTCCTCTTGTTCCAATAGCTGCTCCTAGTCTTGTTGCTCCTTCAGGAGTTTTAACAATATTATAAATCATCAATCCTGCTCCTCCTACAATAATTAATATAATTATTTTAGATATAGTAGAGCCAAAGTTTATTGTATTTCCAATCATTCCGGCAACCCCACTTCCAAAGTCAACTGTTCTGTCTATAACATCTCTATCTAATTGAACACCTTGTTTTTCCATATACTCTCGTAATTCAACGGTGTCCCCCGGCATTTCTTTATCAAAATTCATCATCCAAAGTTGATTGGCTTGTGATTTTCCAACACAACTTTTTAATGACTTATGCCATTCTATCCAAGTAGAGAAACTACTTTGATTAGTGGGTATTATTAAACAGGCATCTTTGCTCATACTTTAATCAATTATTTTAACAACAACAACAACTATTAAAGCTGCTAATAAAAAAGTGTTAGTGTCTATACCTGCTGCTATATTATTATCTTCTATAGGTTCTTCAGCATCACAAAGAGAATTTGCTATTTCTAATTCTAAAAAATTATTATCTTTAGATACTGTTGGTTTTTCACTTTTGACTGCAATCTTTTTTATTACATCTTCTTTTACTACTTTTTCTTTTGACTCAAATGCATCATCTCTTTCAATACGAGTAACATTTTCTAACTTATCTCTTTTTTCTTTTTCTAAAGACAAAGAATTTAATTTAGATTTAAGTATCATTTCATCTTCTTCACAATTAGGCTCAATAGATGAAACTTCATTAATCATATCTGTTAAGTCATCATACTCCATATGGTTAGCCATTCGTGATGAATTGGACTTATTACGATTAGGAATATTATATACTGTTACATTATCATCTCCCCAAGCTGAATTGCTTTTTCTAAATGCATCTTTATGATTATTAAGAAATGCCATATTATGTAATATTTTGTATTGATGAAATTTTACAAGATTTTCTAGCCATATTATATGCCGTTTTAAATCCGGGACCAATATAACCATCTACTCCACCTGAAGAATCAATTATAACCTTGATGTCAGGACTTAAATCAGACAGATTCATTTGCATTTTTTCGATTTCGGAAGATGAATAATCATCTGCCTTAATACCATCCGCAGTATATGGGTCTGCCGGTGCTTCACAAGTTGGTGCCGTTGTAGGATTATTTTCTTTTTCTTTTTTTGCAAAAAGTTCAGAAAACAAATTTCCAATTGTTGTGCCCAAACTATCTACGGTGCTAGTTGATGGGTCATTTTGATTTGAACCGCCCCCTCCTGTAGTAGTAATAGTTGTTGTAGTTCCGGGTTTTCTAGTAAGCAAATAAACTCCAACACCTAATGCTCCAACTACACCAACACCAATAAGAATCTTATTAGTATCTGTCATAATTTTACTTTTTTAAATATTTGTTATAAGCCCAAAAACCTACTAAAAGTGCTCCTGCAATAAATACTACTTTCTTAGTTGGAAAGTTAGATACACTTGCACCTGCCGTTACTTCTGAACTTCCTAAACTTACTGAACCGCTAACTGCTGCTCCTCTTGGAAACTCTATATTTTCATCAGCATTATCTAATACCACTTGTTCTTTAGTTCTTGGTGCATCAGGAATAAATCCTTCGCCATTCATATTAATGAACTCTTCATTTTCAATGAATTTTGCTCCATATTTGTTTTTTTGCTCTCCTACCCACTCGCTGAATGGAGTATCTGAACCTGATAATTTGTAAACTTGATTTGCAGTCATTTTTTTTGATTTTAATTGTTAATTGTTATTATTTATTTTTTTAAGACAAGAACTAAAAGCATAATTCCTACTAATGCTCCTGCACCTATCATTAAATTCTTTTTTTCTTTATCGGCTTTTGCAGTTTCACGATTTATTAAAGCCTGTGCTTCATTAAATGTTCTTTCAGTTGCTGCTGCCGAGTCCTTGCCCAATTGTGTTAATTGCTCTCTTATAGCATCTAGTTCTTTGTTTTTTTCTGCTACATCCTCAATACCTGCATCAATAGAAGAGCCTACTGTAGTATTTACCTGACAATCTCTAGCATCCATAAAACTAACTACTTTACCTTTGTGGAATGTAGCTGCTTTTCTTTTTCTTTTAGGAACCCTACTATTACCTGTATTAGAGTTATAGATGTCTTGGAAGAAATCTTTACACTCTTGTAAGTCTACACAACTATCTCCTGCTGCGTAATCACAATCAGCTTTTTGATTTGCCTCTTCGGTTCTATATCTGTCACTTTCGGCTCCTTTAGGGTTAGTTATATCTTTAAACCAAGACCCTCCAATAAAGCCGGGATGATTTAAGAATTCACCATCTGTAAGAGATGATACATTTTGATTTGAATCACTATCTAAAAACATAATTTATTTCTTTTTTAATATTAATACTACAATGACTATAGCTGCTCCAATCATAATCATTTTATTTCTTTTTGCTAACTCAGCATTATCTTCTGCTGCTATTGCTGCTGCTGCATCGGACTCTTCTTTTATTAGTTCTATTTCTTTATTATATGATGCATCTGATGTTTCTTTTTCTATTTGTGCTAATTCTGCTGCTGCTGCTGCATCTTCTGCTGCTGCTTCTGCTGCATCTTGTGCAATTTGAGCAGTATCAATAGCTGAGGTTGTGCCATTACAATCTCTTGCATCCATAAATCCTGAAACCGTACTTAAAGCATCAGAAATTTCACTTAAATATTTTGCTCTATAATCTCTATCAAATTCGTGTACTACCGAAGCATTACTCCAATCATTCATTAAAGAATTTAAATTTTCAGTAACACTAACATACTCTGCACAAGTCATATCTGAAGTAAATGGAACTAAGTTTTTTACTCTTGCTTTAACTGAATTAAGACTACTACTCATAGTAGCTAAATTAAGTCCGTGTGAGTTTAAACTTCTAGCTTTTGTATCATATGCTTCTTTTATTTCTTGATTTGAAGAGTAATCTCCAATTTTGAAGCCGGGTGTTCGGCAAATAATACCCATAAAACCTCTACAAGGAGCATATCCTGCATTTTGGAAACCTTCCTTATCGGGGAAAATCCTATATTTTATAACAAATTCTCTGTAATTTACACTTGCAGCAGCATTATAATATTCTCCACTTGCATAAAGTGAGTTGTCCTGCATTGCATCTGTGTCAAAATTTCCAAAACTATTTGCGTTAAAGTCGCTATCTATAAACATATTTCTTTTTTTAATTATCCATTACACCGTTTTTGAAACGGTATGCCCCAAGTTTTAATCCTTCTACTCCTCCAAACTTAGATTTTGTTTTACAATCTTTATTTGTGAAAATTCCATCTCCACTATCATCCATACTGTCACAACCTCTGTCCCAAGTTAGTACAGGCTCATATGAATACTTATCTCCTCCTACAGTAATAACTGCATCTCCGGATTGATTAAACCAAAGTTCTGTACTATTTTGTGCTCCTGATTGATTAAACCATAAATTGTTTTCCATTTTCTTTTTTTTAATAATCTCCAAACATAAAATCACTACTACCACCAAATCCAAACCACACATCTGAATTGGCTTTTGTTCCTCCACTTGCATTTAGCATAGATGGAGTAATATTTTGATAAGGGTCAATCACACTTGTATTAACTCTTGTAGATGTATTACCTGCAACTGCATTTCCTGTTGTAACACTATATTGTTCAGTTGGACCACCAATACCATCTCCACCAAAAATTGATGAATAATCGCATCCGCTTCCATCAGGTAAACTACATAAAGGATAGCAAGGGTCATTTGTAACATATTGTCCGTTACATAACATTGTTTTGTTGCTCATAATTTTATCTTTTCATTACTTTATAAATACCATATCCAACTGCTCCAAGAACTAAAAATCCAAGCATTAAGTTTGTAGGACTATTTAAACCTCCTGTTGCTGCTGCGGATTGTGTAAATAATTGTTGTTGATTAGCCAAATTGACTTGTTGTGCTTGTTGTTCTGCAATACAAGCTGATTCCATAGCATCTTTTATACTTGGTCTACGAATACCTCTTGTTTTTCTTGCTCTTGCATTAACTCTTTTAGAACCTCTACTTCCGCCATCTTTATTGGCTTCTAATCTATCTACATCTCCATCTAATCTTTCTAAACTTGATGTAAGAACCGCACAGTTTCCTGTATTAGGATATTCTGCATTTACTTTAGCTTGTTCTTTAGCTTCTCGTTCTCTTTCAGCTTTCTTTTTACTCCAAGTTATTCCTAAAAATCCGGGATGGTTACTCCATACATCACTATCAGGCATTGAATTATTATCATCATCAGTTAAGACCATATTTGGTCTATTTCCAATATGATGGTCTAATGTGATTGATTCTTCTCCTGATGCATTAAAAGCAGTACCAACTATCTGAGATACTCTTACTACTTCTTCTTTTGTTACATTTCCTGCTTGATTTGACCAAACTGTGTTACCCCAAGGCATATCATTTGGCACATCTGAAGCATCCATATTTAAAAAGTTATTCTCCATTTTTTATATTTTTTTATTAAGCTGATTCTTGTCCTTTATAATATCCATAGCCAATTACATAGAATAATACTCCTACTGATACCATTGATAAAACAAAATTACCTACACTCATTTTCGATACATTTTCTTCTTCTGTTCTTTCCATTTTTTTAATTTTTTTATTACTTAGCAGCCGTACCGCCTTTTCTAATTGAATAACCAATTACAAATGCAGTTAAACCAATTCCTAAATATCCCATCAATAATTTACCTACACTCATTTGCATATTTGAACTATCTCCTCCGGAGAATCTTCTGTAAATTATTCCTGAGCCTGTTGGCAATGGTTTTACAGGTGTTCTTCTGTCCATTAGTGGCGGTAATAGTCTTTCATCACCTGCCGCATTTTGGAATACTCCACCATCTTGCCACATAGTTTCACGATTTCTTCCTGATTGTTGCCAATTAGTACCCGTAAAACTTCTAAAGTTTTGTCTTTGCCCTCTTGGACCATATCTTAATGAGCCTTGTGAAGGAACTCCTCTTGTTTTTGATATTCCTCCTCCTTCTACTCTTGCATCGCAAGGGTCACATCCTCCTGAAGAAGTCATTTGTCCAAAACAACTTGAGCCATCTGCCAATATTCTGCTACAATTATATCCTGCCATATCTTTTAATTTTTATTATTATCTACTTGCTTTCAAATTAGGTGTACTATTCTGAGTGCAAAATTTATTTCTTTCAAAATTTGTTATAAACTGATTTAAAATATCAAACCTTTCTTTATTTTGAGGTGTTGGAGTGTCCTTAAATGTTGTAAGGAAACTTTGATAAGCCTCTATTCTTGGATAACCAAGAGCCAAATAAATTAATAATCCATTCAAATCTGCTTCTGTTTCATCTTCCATATTCTCATTCAAATAAAAATGAGAAAACTCGTGTAATAAAATTGCCATTCTCATTGGTACAGTAAACTTTTTATAATGTGCTTTGCTTACTTGTATAATACCTTTAGACTGACTAATTCTTGCAGGGGTTTGTATTACCAAACCTCTTTTTGTTCTAATATCATCAAAGTAATCTATTCTAAAATTACCCTCATCTGAGATATATGTGCTTCCGTTTGGAAACTTTCCTGCACTTAATATTCCTGCGTTGTCTGAGAATTGTTGAGCAAAATTTGCAAAATCTCTTATTTTTGGATTACTCCAATCAACACAATCCATTTTTCTTTCTAATGGTCTAGCATCTATTTTTACAACTTTAAATGATGCATCTTGACCCTTTTTTAAATTACCGTTAGCTTTATTATATACACTTATAAGTGCTTCATAAGGCGATAAAGGCATTCTAACGAAGAATCTTTGCTTACCATCAATAGTTGCATATCTATTAGTGTAATCAGTATTAGGCTTATTAATATCCTTAACTACTATCTGAATTTTTTGAGGACCATTTGTTACGACCTCTATCATAATAGTTAACGATTTTTGCTTTGTTTTAAATAAAATATTCATTTCTTAATTACCAAAATTATTAAACCTAATAATATGACCCCTCCTACTAACCTCAATCGAGTTACTGATATACCCTTTATTTGCATATCCATCTCTTCTCTTTCTATCGGTTGTAGTGCCACTTATCATTACTTTTTAAAATTTATAATACTCTCCTTTGCTATATAACCTCCGGCTAATCCTCCGGCTAAAACCCCCATCCATACACTTTTCTTTCTCCATAATGATAGAATAGCCCCTAATACACTTCCTAATACTGCTCCTTTTAACATATCTTTAGTGCTATCTTTAACTAAAGCTGCCTTTCCATCATCTACAATCGTACTGATACTTTCTTGTGTTTCAGTTGGCATTGTCATTCTGTTTGTGACATTATTTTGTCCATCAAAAGAAATTTCCTGAGCCTCATCAAAAAGATTTACTTCGCTATCAAACATATTTCAAAGAACTAATTTTGTACTGCCGGTGATGAACTTCCTTTTCTACTATTATATAAAGCAAAACCTATAACTGCTAAAACTCCAACACCTAATAAAATAAATACAACTTTGCTAGAGCCTCCTAAACCTGCTTGAGTTGGCGGTAATACAGTTTGATTTGCACCTAATTCCATTTGCTGCAACATCAAATCTCTATTCATTCCTGCAAGTTCCAATTCGTGAGCCCTTTGCTTTCCTGCTTCTTTATAACTTTTATTTCCTTGCCAAATACCTGCAATTGTAGATAAGACTTGAACTCCTCCGTTTAACCATTGTCCGCCTGTAACTCCTGCTCCTGCACTTGCCGTTGGGGCAGGAACACCTGCTTGATTCATAAATCCATCTCTAGGCGAATCCGTGTCCATTGGACTAATTTCTTCTGCACCTTCAATAAATGGCAATTGATTAGCTAAAACTAATTTCATAATTCCAAGCCTTACACATTCACTTGTTAAATTGTATGCTACTGCCGTAACTAATTCAACTTTTCCTGCTCGTGGAGAAACTCTCACACCACAGTTAATAAGTGTTTTTCGTACTAAAGCCGGTCTACCCTCTATCACTTTAGCAACTTCAGATAACATTAACTCTCTTGTTATAGCCATATCTTTTGTTTTATTTATTGCTTTAAAATTTTCTTTAAAATTATGATGCTCATATCTCATACTACTTTTTTGCTATTATATAACCTACCGCAAAACCTACGGCTAATAAAAGAATTGGAGATGTTTGCATTTCTTTCATTTTTCTATCTCTTGCTCTCCTATCTCTTTTTAGCTTTTCTCTAAGTATTTCTTTTTTTACTTCTTTTATTTCACTTACTACCTCTTTTGCATCAAAATTAGAACTTGATGGAGTTGGCTCAAATGAAGATGGAGCCTCCGGTTTAAATGGAGTTGGCTCTACAACTTCAGGGTCAGCAAATCCCGGTGTTCTACCTGTTGCATAAGCGAAATCTTTATCTGAACTAAATGATTTAGTAAAAGACTCTAATAAAGACTTATCAGGATGAATTTCACTAATATCTTGTAAGGCAACTTTTTTGTATTTTCTTACAATTATTTTTAATCTTTTAATTAATTCACTTATACTGTTGGTAGCTTGAAAACCATAATTACTTAAAAGTTCATTAGCCCCTGAAGAATTATTATGTGCTATGTATGTGTATAAATTCATTTTTATCTTTTTTGTATATTTTTAATTTATCTTTTAGTAAAAAAAAATGGGGCTCGAAGAAAATGCCTTTGCATCTACCTCTGCCCCATTTAATATCTAATCTCTAAGAATTAATAACTTAATATTAACCCTGTAATGCACGAGCAACTCCTTGACCAAGAACAATCTTGTCTTGTCTTACAACATTTGGATTACCATAACCACGAGCAATTGAATTGCCTGTTAGAGCACGACCTTGAGAAACAGTTTCAGATGGGAACAAGTAGACTTTTAAAGTCGCTTTTGCTGCAATACTGTTAACTGTTAATGTAGTAAAGCCATCCCACTTATAGGTATGCTTTAATACAGTAATGTCTGTTTGGTTTTGGTAAGGGTCAATTGTAGGAACAAGAGTTTTTTGTTGTTGATTACCATTAGAGTCAACTACTTTTACTACGATAGTTTCTAAGACCTGTGTTGAGCCTCCATCACTTTGTAGGTAAGTTAATCCAACCACGAATGGTTTAGATGAACTTTGCCATAAAAATTCAAGATAAGTTACACCTGAAATAGCCATATTATATAGGATATTTGCCGTGTTACCTGCTTCACCTGCCGGAATACCTCCACCTGCTGCGATTGCGGTTACCTTAGTTATCGTGTTATATGCTCCACCAATTTCAACAGATGCTACATCTGCTGCCGTAGAGTTATATAATGAGATAATGTAAGGTTGTGATGAACTAGCATCAGCCGAACCCATTGCGTTTAAGTATTCTTCTTCAGAACCACCAAAGTCAAAAGCATCATCCCAATCATTTACACCATTAGCTGACATAAATTCGTTTGAAATGTTTTCTTCTGCATCAGAGAAATAACGGTTTAAATTTTCCATTTTTTCTTTAATTTTATTTGGTTAAACAATTATAATTCATAAACTTTTTATGAACTAAACAACATAAACTCCCCTTAACGGGTCACTCTTTTTACAAAACTTAATAATTATCTTGTTATCAATTATCAACTTTTAGGAGCCGTGGGCTCAACCAAAAGGACCATATCAAACTGACTGCCCTTGGGACTTACCATCAATAATTACTATGCTTCACCATCTTTGTCTAGGAAATTCTTTTCAACCACATTTGCTCCAATGATACCTATCATTACACCAACTGCGACTCCAAGAATACCCATCAACATAGACTTCTTTCCTTTTCCTTCAATCATCTTACTAAAGATTTTAAATTAAACTTAGGCACAAGCCATTGTTAAATACAAAAACAAATTTATAAACATATATAGGTTTATTAGCTTGTTGTTATGTAAATAAGTGTAACCGGTTTGGTTGAAGTTATTTTAGAAAATACTATTTAACCCTGAAAATTTGATAAAAAAGTTGAAATTAAGTTGAAATTAAAATGATTTTTTAACTTCATTAACTATTACACCATTCATAACAGAAAATATTCCTACTATTAATGCTAACTTAACTAACTCTTTAGAATCCGGTAATTTGAAGTTATTTGGATTTGTCACTTCGCCTTCTAATTCTTTTATATGATTTTTACCCATATTAAAATGGATAATTGCTTCAGTCATAAATAGAACAAAAGTTGTGCCTCCAACAATAAGACCTAGATTCTTTTTCATTGGACAAAGATATATAAAAATATATTATAAAAAATTAATTCAATATTTTTTCAATTTCCATTCCTGATAAAACATACTTAATATCAGGATTTATAGCAATATGATATTCTTTATAAAGCCCCATAGCTATTGCCATAGAAACGGAAGGATTGCAATAAAACTTACTACATTTTTTTATCATCCAAGCCATATCATATAAGTCTTTGACTTTATCTCCATAAAAAATTAAATTATCTTTTACATCATATTCTTTTAAAAGGGCTTCATATTCATCTTTTAAACCAATAAAATAGTTTTTACCTTTTTGTTCTTTTATGCATTTTTCCCAATTAAAATCTACACCATCTCTGTACCTCTGTGTTATATGGAAAACATTAAATTTTCCTTTTGGAATTTCTATATTATTATTTAATTCAGGAGTTTTAAATTTAAAATCATCCTTTAATAATAAATAAGGAAATGGGGTGTCTTGAGGGCTTTCTTTCCAAACTCTAAAATATGAAAACACTACTTGTTCTTCAAAAAGTTTTGGTGAAAGCCTAAAATAATCTAAATCATAATCTAACTCTACTGAATTATCATATTTAACTTTAACACCTGTGTCGATTTCAGATGTTGAACCTTTTTTGTATGTTTTTTCTCCAAAACCATCTTTATATAAATTTACATTATTTATATAAGGTTGACATTTAAGCAGCCTGTATAAAGATTGATATTGCTTATTGGTGGCAGAAAATTTATGTTTATTTTTTAAATAAATATCTCCTCCTCCTTTTTTAATAATTAATGGCAATGAAAATATTACATCGCCTAAACTTCCGCTATGTAAAAAACTTTGAACTCTTTTTTTAGAAAAATTTTCTACTCCTACTTCTTCTATAAATTCTTCTGTGCTCTTTATATTCATCCACTCTTCTCTGTTTTTTGAGAAATTATCCCAATCAAGAGTTATTTTACCTTTGATAGCCGGTTTTTTCTTTTGAGCAAATGTAATCATACCAACCCCTGTGTCTGTATCAATTACTGACATTTCTACATCTGTTCTTTCATTTCTAACTCGAACAAATGCTTTCCAAACATCTCCATTCCAATAACTTGTTACTGCCGGTACTTTTTGATGGTCCTCTTCTAAAGGCAAACAATCGTGCATTAAAATTGTACCCCCTTTATTTAAACAATCTATAGAATTATTTATATCTCTATATACTTGCTCATTTAGGTGTAATCCATCAATAAATATAATATCATATTTGTGATTGTGATTTTTAAAATATTCATCTGATGTCATTCTAAAATCTACATCTATTTCTGATGGTTTCCATTTTTTATCAGATGTACTTTTAGCAACAGAAAATTCCGCTAAAAATCCTTCATCTAAAGGGTCACATCCTTTTTTATCATCTATTATAATTTGATTGAAACACTCTTTATCCCTTACCCCTATTTCAAGATATGTTTTGTAATTGTTTTTTTTAATCAATGCATTTATAATGTCAAATCTTTTCATTTATTTATTTTTTAAAATATTTATGTTAGGAAATATTGTTGCCTAATTCTAGCCCTCACTTGTTTAATAGCTTCATCTCTATCAATTTTAGAGCCATCACTTAAACTTTTTTTATTAATAGCAGGTTTTACTACGGAATTAAAATTTTTAGATAAGTATTCATCTATTCCATTATTTATAATTGCTTCAGACATTTTTCCTTTTAATTTTTCTTCATCTAAATCTACATACATAAAATATCTAGGATTATCATTAAAATACTGTGTGTTTACTATGTTTTCAGCTATACTAAACATTTCGTATTTATCCGGAAATTTATTTCTATGTCTTTCAATACTATCTGAGTTTTTATGAAACCTCAACCAATTAGCATTTTGCCATACTTTAGTTGTAATTCTTCCAATACTCTGAAAATGCATAATTATATCTAAGTCTGTGTGTCTGTTTGAGCAAATAGCACCTACAATATCTGTTGGAAGATGGTCACCTACATACTTATTAATGTCCTCAATCAATAACATACCCCCTCTAAAATAGTGTAGTATATCCCATAATTGATTTGCTATTTCTTTTAAAGTAAGTCTTATTCCTGTTTGCTCATTAAAAGGTCTTACCCTTCTTATTTCTGCGGTAGGCATAACAGAAAATCTTACTAAATCTTTCATAGATATAGCTTTATAATCTACAAACTCATCATTAACATCTAAAATTAATACTCTACGAGGAAGAACCCCTTTTGATGGATTTCCATAAACATAGGATTCAATAAGTATTTTAGTTTGATAAGTTTTACCAATCCCTTTTTTTCCTACTGCCATTCCTAGCTTTGGTTCTCTCATTCTATAATTTTTTAAATGTAGCAGTTAATATATTTGGTGTATAATTTTTATCAATTCTAACTTTATCTTCTATGTTAGTATAATTAATAATCTCAAAACCCATTCTTTTCATAAATTTTTCTAATGATTTTTCATCAAAGTGATACAAGTGTTCATCAGGCTTTCTATGTTTCCACTCATTAAACCATTCATCATCTGATGAACCCCAACACCAAGGAAGAGATATAACTGCATATTTACACTTTAAATCTTTTACAAACTCAATATCATTAAAATGCTCTAAACTGTCAAAAAATGTAATCACATCTACCTCAACAGAGGTTATATCTTTTACAAATTTTATATTATCTTTTAAAGGATATGCAGGTTCTACATCATTTCCATAAAGAACATCTATTGAGTTTTTACACGCATCTAAAAAATCTCCATTGCCATATCCAACATCCATTAACGATTTTGGAATATGACCTATTGAGCCAATAATATATCCTAATCTTAGGTTAAGTATATTGCCCCTGTCATTAAATACTGAATACCTGCTATCTGAATATTCTTTAGAATATATATACGGTTTGCAATTTATTTGCTTAACTACTCCATCTATATTTTTTTTATAGTTAGCTAACATTTATTTTTTTTTATAGTTATTCACTTTCTTTTCACTTTCACCTGCTTCAAATCGTTTCATAAAATCTTCTTTGTAATAAATATATGTATCTACATAAACATTTTTTTGAGATACGATTTCTATTTTAATATTATGAGAATCAATTTTTGCCTGTGCTACATCTAATAGCATTTTATTATCCTCAATAGGATGTGCAATATATTCTTTAAGACATTTTTCTTTATCTTCTAAAAGTTCAACATATTTTTTTCGCAATTGTAACTGCCCCTCTAATCTTTCTTTTTGACCCTTCATAGAAGTATCTCTCTTCTTATCTCTTTCGCCTATATATTTTGTTATATCTCCGGGCATTTTCCACTTAAAGTCTTTATAATGAGTTTTTTTTGGCTCTTTCCTCAAATACTCTTTTCCGTTGTTTGCAAAGTGATTCATATTTTAATTGTGTTTATTTTTTAATTATAATCTTTTCCAAATTCTCCCCATTTTGAATTTTTATGTTTACATATTATACCTGTATGAGCAAAATATTTTTGACCATTACGATATAAATCGTTTATGTAAACCACATCAGGAAACCATCTTTGCCCTTCTATATATCTGAAATCATACTTTTCAAATACCGGTCTTGCAATCAAAATGCACCCTAAACCTGCTGACAATGTTTGAACAGGCTTTCCATCTATCATAAAGTTGTTACTTGCCCCTGAAATAGAACATCTATGGTCATCTAAGTCTGATGATATTCTATTCAACATAGGTTGCCTATTCTCGTTATCATTTAGCTGATACAAGGCACCTATTACGGGCTTTCTTTCAAACATTAAGTCCTGAATTACATCAGGTGGAGGAAACACATCTGTTTCGAGATGAAGTATGTAGTCGTAATTCTTTCTTAAAGCATACTGCCTACACAACTCGTGACTAATCGCTAGTCTTTTTAAAACAGAATCTTTGTTATCTTCTTCAGTTACATTAATACAATCAAAACCTTTGGTTTTAATATATTCACTAAAGTCCTTTGTCAAAGAATTGTCCGCAAGAAAAACATCATATTCAGGATAGGTAAAGTTTTTTACATTTTCTGCCCACTCATCAAAACAATAATCTTTTATATCTGATTGTGGTCCGCAGACTAAAACCTTTTTCCTTCTGTATTTCATTTTCCTATTTCTTTTTCGTAAATCTTCCTCTAGGTCCTCTGTCAACATTTTTGTTGTATTGAGGATGCAGGTTCTTTTGAGCCCTCTTGATACTTTCTACTCTTTTGTCTTTGGGTTTAGAAGAATCATTTTCACAACTTCCTTTCCTGTTACACAAAGAATAAATAGAAAAACCAAAAAGAATAAGAACTACTAAAAAAATAATAATTTTCATAATTTTATTTTTGGATTAATACTCAGTTTAATTATTTTTCTTCAGCTTCCATAGCATCTGACATATCGAAACCTTTATTTAAATCTACATCTTCAACTGTAGCTTCTATAATTGTTGTTTTACTTTCCTCTTCTGTTGGCTCTAACCTCATTTTTTTTCTAGGTCTGCCTCTTCTTCTTTTTGGAACTACGGTTATTTCATCTTCCATATCATCGTGAAAAGTTCCTTCATCTTCATTCGGAGAATTCATTTCTTGTTCTACAGTTTGTTTTATAGGGTTTGCAATTTCTTCTTGTTTCGGTAGCCCTCCAAATACCTCTTCTTCTTTTAAAGCAGATGGTGCTTCAGGCTGAGGAGTTGGTGGTGGCGGAGGTGGTGACTGAGGCTTAGGAGGAGTTGGTGGAGGTGACTGAGGAGGAGGACTTTGTGGTCTTGGTCCTGTTGCTCCTTGAGAACTAGAGTTAAACTCAGGATTTACTTGAGCATTATACATTTCTGTCATCATTTTCAACGATTGTGTAAGTGATTTTTTGAATGTATAAAGTTGTGCTCCTTTTTGAACTATATCTTTTCCAAATGCCACCATTAAGAATTGCTCATCACTTAAACCATATCCTCTTGATGAGAATACTCTAATCATTACAGGTCTTACACTTTCTACAAACTCATCATCAACTACTAATACTTCAGTTACCTGTCTATTATATTCTCCAATAAACTCTTGAACTGAAATTGTTTGAGTCTGAGAAATAGGGATTCTCATATCAGGATTTATCTCTCCCTTGATAGCTTTTTTAACAATTTCTTCTTCACTTAATGAAAAGTATTTTTGTCCAAATGTGTGGGCAACTTTATATCCTTCTAAAAAAGTGTCTACCATTAAACTAGCACTTTCATCAGCATCTTTTTTACTATAATCTTGTAGGTCGTTATTTACAAAAGGGTCATCACTTCCAAATCCTGATTTAGGTTTTGAGGGCTTTTCCTTTTTTGAAGCAGGTTTATCATCTTCATAATCATCCTCTTGTAATTCATCTAAATTCGGTTGCTGATACATTGGCTCCGGAATGCTTGTTATTGAAGCAGGGTCATATGAAACCTTGGGTTTTGTATATTCTCTTTGAACTACCGGCTCATCAAATGGGTTGAAGTTTTCAGGAGTAGATAATTCCGAATAATCCGGTGTAGTGTTTTCAGACATATTATTTATTATTTTCAACGAATATCTTAATATCGTTGTTTATTTTAATTAATTTATTATTTTGCTTTTTTTCTTCAGGAAATTTCGGATTCAAATTTTCCATATAACGCATATCTCTGCTTACAGTCGCTTTATTTAATTTAAGATTTTGAGATATTTGAGATTGTGACCAATGTAGATGTTCTCTTATTAGTAATACTAACATTGCTCGTGCTTTTGTTCTAACACCAAACTTCCTGCTTTTGCCTAGAAACAGTTCACTCTCTGATATGTTGAAATTTTTGCAAGTTGTTTTAATAATATAAGCTAAAAGATAATCTTGATTTTCATATCCTTCTTTTAGTCCTTTATCTATAATTTTTTTTGCCTTTTCGATTCCTTTCTCATCAACGAGTTTCATTAATTTTTTAATGAGTTCAAAAGAATTGGTGTGTTTCACGAATGAATAATTTTATTTTAATAAATAATTACTAATTGCAACAAAAGTAAATAAAAAAATTGCAATTACAACTTATTTAATTGAATAATTAATGAAGTGTTATAAATAAATTCCAATTACAACCTATTTACTTGAATAATTATTTTTGGCTCTCCTTTTTGAAAGAAATAATGTATTTGTTGTATATGATGAACACTATCATCTTCTATTTTTCCCATTCTTTTAAGCAAATCACATAATACCTTTTGCCAAAAAAATGCTTTATTATCTAAATCGAAATGATTGTTTTTGTCTGTTTGATAACCTATTGATATACTTAGATTGCTTCCAAGAACCGGACAGTCTTGCAAATGAGGAAGTAAAAATTGTTTAGCTTCATCGACCACTTGTTTTCTAACTTGGTAATGAACACTACTATAAAATAAATTTGCGGTTAAGTAGTAGGTAGATTTCTTTTTCTTTCCTAATTCTACTTTTTCTATTGGGGTGGGAATGACTTTTCTATACAACATAAACAAAAAAAAAGTCAGGCACCAACCTGACTGAATTCTAAGGAATAAACAATTTGTAAAAAAGAGTTGTTTAAGCTACAAATATAAAAAAAATTTATTAAACAAATCATTTTTGTGTTTTTTTTTTACAAGAACTTTAATCCTCTCTCGGTTACTTCTTGTATTGATTTAAAATGTGATAATGAAAGTTGATAACTACCTTCATCACTCATTAGAACTTCAGCCTCTTTTAAATTGGTCATAAATCCATTTTCAGTTAATACTGAAGGCATTGATGTATATTTTAATACATAAAAATTAGCAGTTTTAATACCTCTATTTCTCCATTTCATCTCTTCAACAACATTATCATTAAATATAGATGCTAATCTTAATCCTTTGTCTGATTTTGGGTAATGATAAGTTGACAATCCGTGTGCATTATTCCAACCTTTTCCGTAAGCATTATGATGTATTGATACATATATACAGTTATCTGTCTTTTCAGCTATTAAATTAGCTTTTGAAACTCTATCGCTTAAAGAATTATCTCTCCATTCCTCTGATACTACACTATATTCATAGTTGTTTTCATCTAGTAACTCTTTTAAACAATGTAAAACCTGTCTGTTTCTTACTCCTTCATACAATACTTCTCCTGCATATTTATTTGGAGTAGGGAATACCGGGCTTCTTTTACCTCTTGTTTGATATTCTCCCGTTTCAGGATTCAATCCTCCGTGACCTGCATCTAATATCCAATGATATTTTTTAGTATTCATATGCTTATGTTTATTTAGGACCAAACGGAGGCATACCTCCTTCAGGTGCTTTAGGAAGTCCTCCAAATACCTCATTTTCATTTACTGTTTTAGGTGGAGCAAATCTATTAGGTGTTTGTCCTTGATTGCGTTGAGGACTGTTTGATACCGAATTAGAGATTCCATAATCTTGTTGTGAATCAAAATAATTTTCTGTCCCCGGATTATTATTTACATAATTCTTTATTGGGCTTTTGCTATCTCCTATACTTTCAGCAATTTTACTTGCATTAAAATATTTATTTTTAAAGTTGTCATCGTTAATAATACCCTGAGCCAATTGCTTACCAAAAACCTCATCAGAAGGAAAATGAACCCCTAAAATTATTCTTGATTTAGAGCATTTATCAGCAAATTTAGTTAGCATATCTTGTTGGTCGGGATAACGAAAAGATAATATCTCTGCAAACACCTTGCTTTGTACTGTATGCCCTGAAGGGTATGAAGGGGACTGAGCAGATACCGTAGGCATTGGGTTTAAAGGAAACTTATAAATATTTGCAAGTTGATAAGGTCTTATTCTATTATAATAAAATTTTAACTTCATTATAATTGGATTTATATCTTTATATAATTCTTTTACAAAACCTTCAGGATTTGAAACTCCGCATTTATATGCAGTATCAAGAAACATTCCTTCTAAATCTTCATCAAATTTGATACTTAACTCCACAACTTTATCGTGTTGGAGTTTTTCCATATCTTTTTGTATATCCTTTAACTCTTTAGCGGCATAAGTACCATCATTATTTGGATAGGGTTTATCCATAAAATAATTTGCTATGTAATCAAAATCTCCTTCTTTTCTAATAAGTATATCTTGTGCTGCATTAGGATTTCCATATGTTAGATTATTAACAGGAATTAGCCCATACTTAGTTTCAGGTGTAGAAGTATTAATTGTTTGCTGAGTTCTTTTTCTTGTTCTTGTTCTAGCCATAATTATATATTAAAAAAAGTAATCAAAAAGTGAATTTCCCTCTTGTTTAGGTTTAGGCTCAGGCTCAGGCTCTTCTTTCAATTTTTCTTCTTCTAATCTTTTAGCTTCTGCCTGTTCTGTTCGCTTTAAATCCTCTTCTTCTTGAATTCTTTTTAGTTCTAAGGCTTCTTGTTGTAGTCTTTCTTCTTCTTTCTTTCTAGCCACGGCTTCTTGCCTTGTGGTATTCATATCTTCATAAATCTGAACACAAACTGATTTTGATAATCTTATTAATTTTTGTGTGTCAGATTCTGATACTTCAAATTCTTTGCCTTTTTTTTCTGCTCTTGATTGCTTTAAAGAAACTCCTCTATGAAAATGATTAAAATCTTTTAAATAATTTTGTGCTTCTCTTGTCAGATTTTCTTTTTGAAGTTTCTGCTCTTCCATTAAAACTTGGTGTGGGTACATAATGTATAAGTTTAGTTAATAATTAATTTTGTGCACCGGGCTTCAATCTTCCGGATGCTATGTCGGCTCTTATCTCGCCTAATTTTTTAATCAAATCTTTTATTAATTGGTCTGCATCTTTTTTATATTGTATCATTTCAACACAATTTTTAACAATAGACTCAATATTGAATGCAATGGCTTTTTGTTCACTTTTGGTAATCTTCTGACCGGCATCAGATTTACTCTCAATAGTTTCAGCTTCATTTTTCAATGATGCACTTGGTTTTAATGAACCATCTTTGGTTGCTCTTCCTGATTTAATATTTTTTTCAGTTGTATCTTCTGCCTTTAATAAAGAATTAGATTTTTGTTTTAGAAACTCAATACAATCCTCTTTGGTCATACCTGATGATATGAATTTTTTATTAGTGTCCTTAGATTTTTTTGCTTTAGCTTTTTTGTCAGCTTCTGCTTTTTTATTTGCTTTAGCTTTTTCTTCATCCTCCAAGGCTTTAAGTGCTTCTTTAGCAGCTTTTATCCTAACCTCTACCTTATCAGCAAACTTTTTATTTCCTTTCTTTACAAAAGTAGATTTTAAGGCTTCTTGGCTCTTAATTTTCTTCTTTAATTCTTCTATTTTACTTGCCATTTTCTATTGTTTTATTTTACAAATATATTATTTTTTAAAATAACTTACTACATTTGTATGGTTAATTTAATATTACTACTTTAATGTTGTTAACTTCTTTAAGTTTTTATCAATCAATTTTTGTATTGACTCTACCCTAAATGAATTAATTCGTTTTTCATCTGATGTTACACTAGCATCTAAATTTTCTATACTTACTTTTAATTGATTATAAAGATAGTCCAAACTAAAATTAACTTTTAGTGATTCATCTGACTTTAATTTTTTGACTTTTCCTCCTTTTTTCATACGAGATTTTGCTCTAACTCTATCTGCTTTGCCCGATGAAATAGCACCAAAGTATCTTTTCTGTTTATCAGTTAATTGCTTTCCATTTGCAATACCATCATCTAGTATTTGTTTAGCTTTTGTAGGTGTAAGCCCTCCTTTTTTAAACTTTCCTTCGTTGTCAATATAATATAAATCTCCTTCATATTCAAAACCTATAGCTTCTTGACCCCATTTTCTAGCCCATTCTTTTACTTTAGAAACTACTTTTGCTTCATTCTTACTCCAATCCTTTTCATTAGCAAATACTGATACTTTAACTATATCTTCTTCTATTATTTCTCCTGACTGAGATTTGTAACCTCCATCTGTTTCGGTTTCAGTATATCCACCAAATTCATTAGCTACATAATTTTCCACTTCTTTGACTCTGCTTTCTAACTCCTCCTCAGATATTTTTTCTCCAACATTAGATGTAGATGGAACATAAATAACAAAATTCTTATCAAATTTAAATTCTTTTGACAAAGCACCACCCCTCTCATAAGGACTTGATACCCAAAGTTCTCCGCCTTTTTCCATCTTCAATTCCTTTTCATCTACCTTAGCTGCTTTACCTCCCATTACCGCACTATATACTCTAGCTTGAGCCCATTGCTCTTTTGATTTAACATTAGGTCTAACACTTGATGGATTAGTTTTATAGGCTCCTATGCCTTTATTGTATATTTTTTGAATTCCTTTTTTTGAAACACCGGTATCTTCTGCTATATCCGATAATGAATTTGATGCATCTAAATCATTTCCATACTTTTTATTATATTTTTCTTTCCAAGTCTTTGCCTCTTTGGTCTTACCACCTTTTTTAAATTCAGTTGGCTTATTAGGATAACGAGCAGGAATTAAATATCTATCTCTTGTTAGTTCTCTATCAACACTATCTGCTCCGCCCCAATTAGTTTTAGAGTCTTGTATGTATTTGTCTACTGCAACTCTTATTTCTTGTAATGAAAATCCACCATCATAGTCTTTAGCATAGATTCCTTTATTCCCATAAAAGTCATTCATATAATTTTCAAAATATTCTCTTTCACTAAAAGGTATATAGCCGCCTTCAGCAAATTCTTTTTTCTCAAATTCTTCCTCTAAAACATCCGGATTTTTACAATGATAATTGATGTGCTCTGCATACTCATCTAAAGTTACTTTTCCATCATCATTTAAATCGAAATGTTCGTGTAATTCATCTTTAGTTATGTCGTTAGGATTTTCGGGAAAATCTTCTTCAACTTTACTGTTTTTCTTATCAAATATTTCAGCATAAGAATTATAATTGCCTTTTTCTCTTTCACTATTTCTTATAGCTAATAGTTTTTTCTTTTTTTCTCTATCCATAACCTATAATACTTTTTTCATTTTTTCAATTTCTTCCATCAATTCTTTACGCAATCCCTCATCTTTTTCTTCTTTTATCATTGATTCAAGAATATCTATTTGTTCTGCAATTTCTTTGTCAAACTTTTTTAAATCTACTTTACCACCTTTTTCCATAACTAAATCTCCATCTTCATCAAGGTAATAATCTGCATCTTCATCAGTTTTAACTCTGTTTTTTAATTCCCATTCTATAGCTTCTTCAGGTGTAACAGAGCCATATTCTCTGTCTAATTCCTCATCATAAAAACCATTGTCATAATCCATAACTACTAAAAACTCAGCAACTCTTTGTCTTTTATCAGACACTTCTCCACCTTTTGCAAATTGTTTATTATACTCTTCGGCTCTTTTTTCAATTTTATTTTTTATTACAATTGGAGCCTTTTCATAAGTAATTGTTTTACCCCAATGGCTTATGTCAGCAGGAAATTCTGCTCTGTTTCCTGCATACATATCTATACTCATATTTGGCATAGTATGATGGTTCATTTCATAAACATCTCCGTGCATTACTATAGTATAATCTCCATCCAAGCCTTGATATATGTCTATTTCATTCATATCTAGCTTTCCTCCATCTTCAAGTAATCTTGCTCCACTATTGTCAGATTTAACAAAAGAACTACCAACACTTTTTCCTGAAGTAGATTTTATTTGATTTATAAACTCCTGTAATTCTGCCTCACTTAACTCAAAAGTATTTACATTCCTATTCATCATATCTGAGGATAAGTGCCAACTTGTATTTCCTGATTTGCTTAAAATACCTTTTCCGGTAGGCAGGTGTATCTCTCCGAATTTCTTACCACTTTGAATTCTTATTTTATCAGTTTTCTCAGTAATAGGATATACTATAAAATCTTGTGGCTTTCTCATACCTTTAACCTTTAGGTCAAAAGATGTGGTTCCCATTATATTTTTCTTATAGTTTGTTATTGGGGAATCAGTTTCTCCACCTTTTGCATATTTTCTTATTTCTCCTTTTGAATTTGTTATAACTTCTTCCCCATATTCTTCAGTTAATTCTTCATCATACTCATATAAATCAATTTCATTTTTTCTTTCCATCAAATCATTTAAAGATTTAAAAGTGTGAGTGTAATTTCCATCCATCGTTGCTTCCCACTCTTTCATAGCTTCATTATAATATAGAACCCACTTACCTAAATCTAACTGCTTTTCTTCAATTAACTCTTCATACTCATCTTTGTCTATACCCCAATAATTTCCTTCAATAAATCCACCTTTTTCAAATGGCTTCATTACTACTCTTTCTCCCAAAGGATAAGTATCGTTTACTCTATAAACAGTATCAATTAGCAAGTCTTTAGGATTTTCTCCTTTTGGTCGTACTCTATCAATTTCAACTAATCCTACCCCATCTTCTTTGAATTTATTCTTTCCCCATTCAATAGCTTCTTTTTCACTAGCAAATCTTTTAGAATCTCCATATTTTAAATTATGTCTGTGCTCTAAAGCTACTGCATTGTAGTGAGGTGTAACTCCACCTTTTGCATAATACTTCTTTTTATATGAATTGTAATCCTTATCCATTAACTCATCTCTCTTATCCTCAACTTTCTTTTGTTCTTTACTACTTAATTGATTATACTCTTTGTTATACATTTCAAATGCTAACTTTCTTATAGGACTTCTTCTAACCTCTCCACCTTTTGCGTAACCACTTTCATCTCTACAATCTTCACTACAATAGCCACTATTATAATCTCCTGAATAATATTTACGACAAGTTTCATTATCACAAGTGTACTCAGCACCATAATCTTCTTCATCTTCTATCTCTCCACCTTTTGCATAATGTTCTGAATCTTTCATAATTGTCCCATCAGGCATCTTATGATAACCTTTTGCTAAACCACCTTTTGCATAAGAAGTTATCATTGGATATTCTCCTTTGTATGAGTCATCAGCTATTTCATAGAGATATTCTCCATCCTTAGATACTTCAACATACCAAGTTGTTTTAAATTTACTTTTTGCTAATTCTATAATAGATTTTGGTGTGCTATTTTTAGGAATATTAATTTCGCCTAATAATTTTGGGCTTTCTGAACCATCGCCCTCAAAACCGACAACTTCTCCTTTGTAAGTTAAATTTTTGTCTATGGTACCTCCCTTTGCATAGTTTTTAGAAATATTTCCTTTAGTTTTTATCTTAGAATAGGTTTTTCCTAACTCAATTAATTCATCATACTTTTTATTTGCCTCTTCTAATGTTGCATATTGCCAAACCTCTTGATTCTTACCCGGTCCTTGTCTGCTTATGCCATACTTATAATTTCCTTTATACTTTAATCCATCTTGATTTCTTAAAGGGTTTAGTTTTACTAAATTAAATATCCATCCATCTTCAAAGTTGGTATATCTTAACAATGGACTTATATTGGTTCTTCTTACAGAGCCACCTTTTCCATAGTAATTTTTAACATCATCTTCAGTTATTGTTATATCTTGTCCTTCTCCTTTAATTACCGCCCACATTTCATCAGTTGAAGAACGATAATTTCTTTGATTTCGCATTTGTTTTTTAGCATATTCTATCGCATCTACCAAAGTTCTTAAATATATATTTTCTTCAGATGAGTCCTTAAATTGATACGAACCTTCATAAAAACGAACTAAATAACCTTTTTCAGTTTCTCCACCTTTTGCATAATCTTTTATAGCTTTGTCTAGTGAAAGAAAAACAACATTGGCACTTGCTCTATTAAACTTTGGATTTTTGTCATCATAATCGCTATTTAAATCATTATCCTCAGACATAAAATAAACTCTGCCGTTTTTAATATTTATTTTTACTAATGGCATTTCACCCGTAACCATATTATCCGTTTGAACTCTTGCTAACATTTCTCCATCCTTTAGAGGAATATGTGAGTAAAATTTTTCATCATAATCATCTAGTTTATATAAATAATAATCTCCAATATATTTTTTATCTATCTTGTGAGCAAAGGCTCCAAAAGATTTTTGACCATTAGATGATTTTTTGCTTTCCCAAATTTTTCTTGAAGAAGTATTATCTTTTAAGTCTGTAAATATTACCTCTCCTCCTTTTGCCATTTTCTCAATATCTCCAATTAAATAACTTCCTTTTTCTCCTGAAAATTCTACTTGGTCTTTTTTGTTTTTTGATATGTCAGTAACTTTCATTGTAGTTCCACTATCTTTTATTTTTACTTTATCACCTTCATATATAGCACCACCTTTAGCAAAGAACAAGCTATTATCTACCTTGATGTCAGAGAATTTTATATTATCTAAATTTTCTTGTGAAACCTGTTTTATTTCTATTGGTTTTGTTTCGATTTCTTCTACAGTTTCTTCAAACTCTTCAGCCGGAGGAGAATCTGTTTCTTCTGCAAATTCTCTTTCATCATCTTCAATTTCATCTAAAGTGTTTTGGTCTAAATCTTGTTCTACAGGAGCATCAGTATTTAGTTCAACTTCTATAGTAGCATCAGTATTTAGTTCACTTAAAGCCGCATCAATTTTAATTATTTCTTGAGCATTTTTATCATACATCATTTTATAATCACGGTCATCAAGGTCCTCTGCAAACATTTCTTGTTGCTCGTTTAAATCCTCTAAGATTTCTAATAAATCTTCTTCTGTTTTATTGGTGTAATCTTCCATATTTTTTATTTTAATGCTTCAATTTTTTCTTTAATAATTCTTATTTCTTCTTCGGCTTCCTCATCCTCTCCTACCATATCTACATACTCTTGCAAAGCAAGAAGTTCAGTATTTAATTCTCTTGTCTGAATAGTTCTTTCATCTTCTACTACTACTATTGGCTCTTCAGGATTATCTAAATCAATTATAATATCTTCTTCAGTTTTCTCTTCTACCCTTTCATCAATTTTTGCAGGAGCAATTTCTTCTCTGCTTCCAATCATTTTTCCTTCCAAAGTCAATACAGGGTCTAAAGTTTCAATCTTTTCTATGACCTCATCATAATCCCACACTTCACTTGGGTATCTACCTGCCGGTATATTTATGTAACTGCCTCTAAATTTTAATTCTTCTTGTTTTTTATTCTCCTTTTCAAGAAATGCTAAGTCTTGTTTTTCCTCTTCCCAAACTCCTTTGCTTGTTTCTGTCATTGTAGTAGCGGATTTGCTTTTAATTGCTGCCTGTACTGCTAATAAATTATTATTGGCATCTACTATCTGAAAAAACACAATTGGAGAGCCTACATAAGGAGATTCGTTTGGACCTAAAATCCTAATGTTATCTTCTCCATACATAGAGCATATATATCTATAGTCTTGACCATTTATAGCATAATTAAAGTTTGGGTTTATTGTTCCTGCTATATAAAGTTCTTTTCTATCTAAATCCCTAAACATTATCTTGTCTTTTGTAGAGCCTCTCTGCTCTCTAGCTTCGTGCATTTTTCTAATGCTCAAGTTTCCTCCTGCTCCAAAAGGCAAATATTGTTGATACTCTCTAAAGTTTTGTTCTTGTTGCCACTTCATTGAGAATGAATCTTCTTGAATTGCATCATCAACACCCATAGCTTGTAATTCTGTACTTGGTATTGCTAGTGCAAATGTAATGTCTTGAACAAATGGTTTTGTATGATATAATGTGTGTCCATTAAATGAAGAATAGAATGTTTTTTTAGCATTTTTTAATTCTTTTCCTAAATCATTCATATAATACATAAAAGGCTTAAAAGCAGGATTTAAAGTGGGTTGACCTGTCATATTATAAGATAACATAACAATACCCAATCCTGTAGGCTTATAATTAATATCCAAGAAATTATCCTTTACTAATTCTTCTAATATATTATCTGAATGTCTTACATTTCCAATTCCTTCAATGTAGAAACTTTGAGTTTTTATATTATCTTCAATTTGTGCTTTTACATTTCGGTCTACATTCAAATTAGAATGAACTTCTTTACACATTTGTAGTGTGCATATTTTTTCTAGTGGAGTATATAATGAAAAATATTTAGTTATGTAATTAGATGCGTATGCAATAGATTTTGATTGCTGCAATATTTCCGCTTCTTTCCATAGTATATCTAATTTTATTGAAGATAATATGTAAGGTGTATTGTATAAAAATTCATCATCTACTTTTGAATAAGAATCTACATCCATATCCCAAGCATCTTTAAATACATTAAAAATGGTTTCTAACGATTTTTCGTTATCATTCAACATATAAACTTTTAAATCTTGGCTTGAAGATTGAAATAGGTTTTCATAACTATATCTTTCTTCTGAAGTTTCGATAATTATTCTACCCATACCTTTTAACTTGAATAGTGCAAAATGTTTAGATGCATAAGTTGTATAGTAAAATTTACAACCCTGTTTCATCATAGCTAAAGCTAGTTTGAACTCACTTTGCTTAAAAGACTCATAATTCCAAGTTATTCCAACAAACCTATCTTCTTCATCAAAATCTTCTTTGCTTCTAGTTGGTATATCCTGTCCAATTAATTTAGGTTTTACTGACTCATCTTCTTCAATAATTTCCTCAATTCTTTTTTGGTCGATTTGATATTTATCGGACAATTCTTTTATTTCTCTTTCTAAATCTTCTTCTATTTCTTCTCTTTCTTCTATTGGTAATGCAACTCCTTTTTTAGGCAGTAACGAAAGGTCAAGTTGAGCAAGTGGATTAGTATAAGTGTTATTAAACCTTTCAATGCTTTCCGGCTTAAACAAGAAAGTATCGAATGTATTCATAAGTAACTCGTATTGCTCTTCAATTTGAGGAGAAACACCCTTTTTAACTTTTTTATCTAAACTTTGTAACTCTTTTAAAAAAGAATCATATCTAGGATAAACTGAATACAGTTGTTCAATTGTTACATTAGGAAATGTGTCTAAAAACTTTCTCATTTTTTATTTTATTTTACTCTTATTTTTAATAATGGCATAGACCTATTAAAATTTTCAATTAATGTTTCAAGATTATCGCCTCTATTTTTTGAGTTCGCCTCTTGAATTTCCTTCTCTACTACTCTTCTTTTTTCTTTCCACTTTTTCTCGCTATCTAATTCTTGTTGACCTTCGATTATTTTATTAGATGCACTACTTATTAATTCATCAATATCGTAGATAGAATAATTCTCCTTTGTTTTTTCATCTTTTACTTGATTCTCAATTAAGTAGTAATAGTTAGACATAATACTTTCATTTTCAGAACCTGTTACAAATGCATTTACTCTTCTTACCAAAGCATCATAAGTAAAGCCTTTTTTTCCTGTTTGATTTCCAAAAATTACTTTAACAATTTGCTTTCCTAAAGAAGATTCCTCGGTTGTCCTTGACATTTCTAAATTTTGCTCATCAGCTTCTAAATCAAGAATAGTTTGAATTTCTCCTTTTCTTGCCCTAATCATTCTTCTTACTTTATCAGCTACTTCATTAACCTCTGTCATTTGTGATGAGGAGTTTAGGTATATATCTTGATTTTCTAATATTATATTATTATTATCAATTTCTTTTTGAATAATATCAATTGCATCACTCATAGAAACCGGAACAAATTTATTCTCTTCTTTCCAAGCACTTCCTCTTCCTCTACTATCTACTTGATACTCATATTGTTTTTGAATATCTAATCTTGTCTTTTCTTTGTCAGCTAACATTCTAATCTCTCTGTCTATCACTAATTTGTATAGTTTATTCATAGTGAAAACATATGTATCATAAGAGGTTTTAACCTCACCATAATTGTTTTTAATGGTATTTAATTTACCTTTTATATCAGAATATCTTGAAACCTTTGCGTTCAATTCATCAACTTTATCTTGCCAAGCTAAATCAGTTAATTGGTCAATATCAGAGATTATATTTCTAATTCTTTCTTTAGCATTAATAGTGTATTGTGTTTTATTTAATTCATAAACACCCTGCTCTAGCATTACTTTAATTTCGTTAATCTTAGTTTGAAGTTTAGAGTAAATAAATGCATCTATACTATCTCTACCTAAAACATAGACTATTCGTACAAACTCCCACATATTATTCTGCCTCCATATTCTACCTTCTAATTGCATAGCATTAGATGGAGAAAAATCACTATCTAATACATAAAGAGTATGTGCTCTTTTATTTAAATCAATTCCTTCTTTAATAGCAGATGAGCCTATTAGAATTTTTATTCTACCATCATTAAATTTATCTCTTATATCCTCTCTTGTTCCTATTGTTTTTTTCTTTCCGTTTTCATCAAGCATTACTTTATTGAATTTATCAGTAGCATCTAAAGTTTTAGACATACCACCTGTAATTATACCAATTTGGTCTTTTGTAATTACTTTTTCTTTTTCTTCAATATTATCGTAATATTTAATCTTTCTGTCTACAATATAAGTTTCAATTAATTCGTATAAATTATAGTAGTTACCACCATACTTCATACTTTTCCCCTTGTTTACATAAATTATCTGACCACCTACTTGTCTGCTATTCCTTATATTTTTTGAGTCATAAATAATGGTGTTTATTGCACATTCAACTGCATATTTTATTTTAGGACTATTCTCTACAAAGTTTTTTGCAGATTTAGATTTATCATCAGGATATAAAGGAAAATCTTTAAGCAAATCATTTGGTGTATTTCCGGACTTATCACATTTAAGTAAATAAGGAGAAATAACACATAGTTGACCAAATCCTTGCCCTACTATTGCTCTAGCTAATCTTACTTCGTTTTTGCTATTTACAGTTAAGTCTATATCTTGATAATTACTATCGTATAAACTCTCTTCATCTGCCATATCTTTAAGTGTTTCAGGCTCAAACAATGCCTTGTCTACTTTAGATTGTTTACTAGCAATTCTTCCATCTTCAGGATATTTTTCTCTTAATTCTACTAATATTTTTCTTGCCTTATGAAATAATTCTATCCACTCATTACTTTCTTGCTCTTCTTGTTTTGCTTGTTTAAGAATTTCATTTACTTCTTCTATTGAATCTTCTACTTCTTGATTAGCATAAGTTATCAACCCTGTTTCTTCTTCAACTTTTATTGCCTCTCCATAATTAGGGCAGTATTCAAATGGAATATCAATTTTTCCCTCAACATATTCTGCTATTTTCTTTAGAATTTGTTTTTGAACATCACTTAATTCGATATAACTAGAAACATTTTGAAGTTCGGGTGCCCATTGAACAGATGATGTATTTGCACCTGCTTGAAAACCTCCATCAGCACCATCTTGAGGTATAATATACTTTAGTGGTCTTTTAGCCTCTATAATTTTATCTGAAACTTTAAAATTAGCCATTGACTTAATAAAGTTAGCCATAGCTGCACTATTATAATAACTTTTAATTTCAGGAAATAATCCAAAAGTTTGTCTGTGAGTAATGTTATATCTCCACTCTTCTTTTACAAATGTTACAAAGAAGTCCCAAACAGACATAATGTTACTGTCTTTCATCTTTTCAAGATTAGTCATACCAAATACAGAAAACATTTGAAATATATTATCTGTAAAAGGAGTAGCAGACATTAGTATCGTATTGTTAACATTTTGATTCTCTTCTTTAGATTGAATTTGAAATACTAAAGCCATTAAATTAGATGGAGCAGTAGTTAAACTTCCCTTACCTGATGAATAATACTTTAATCTATAAGCTGCTTGAGCCTCGTATTTTTCTGTTTTTATATTTCTTTTAAAAGGATGATGGTAGTTAGTATCATCTTCTATCTGAAGTCCTTGAGTAGAGTTTATATTCTCTCCATCCGGTAAAAATTTAAGAGCCGCACTTGCACTCATTGTTGGTAATATGTGGAAGTCCTTATCAACCTTTTTCTGACCACCTCTTAATGGTGCAACATTGGAAAGCATATGCTCTCTTGGCTTACTAATAAGATTATTGAAATTATGTATTTCATCTACACAAATCCCATCAATATTTAATTTTCTTAATGATAAAGGTTGATTTGCTAAATTATCAAAGAACCTGTTAGTGCTCTTATTAACATATCTTACATCTTCTACATTTTGAACATACATCTTAGCTTTTTCTCTAGCTTTTGAAGTAGCACGGAATTGTTTAATAGCTTGATGAGAACAAAGCACAATTTTATTTGGTTTTAAAACTTCAGGTCTGTAGATGCCTAATACATCAATTAACATACCTTCAATCTTTTTTAATAAAGCCGTAACTTTTCCTGTATTCTTACTTCCTATAGGATTAAAGAACTCTAAACCTACTTTGTTTTCAAGTGATTTAATTTTACTAATTCCTATTTCTGTCAATGCACCTTCCCATTCTGTATTTAAGGCTTTTGTTTCAGAAACAATTTTATCATACTGTGCTTGAGTAATAACACCATCTTTAAGTGCATCCGAAGGATTATCTATCCATCCTTTTTGTGGATATGAACTTTGTGCAATAGCATAGTTTTCTATATTCTTATTTGCTTTAGGGTCTGCTTTTTTCCACCATTCTTGAATTGACTGTGGGTATTCTGTTATTTTCAGTTTTTTATCGCCTGTAAAGTCCTGTATAGTATATCTATAGCCCGTTTTTATTCGTTCAAATTCACTATCTACTTGTGCAATATTATAATCAATTAACCTTTTGATTTTATTAATTATTTCTTCACTTGCCTCTTGTATTGGTCCATCATCAAATAGCTGAGGTATTTTTGTAGGTAAGTAATCAAATAAGAACTCTTCATACCATTCTTCTGCATTTGACTTTATAGAGGTTTCAGAGAATCTTCCTCCTTCTACTTTTCCATTGCTAAACTTAATAATTGGTAAAGTGTCCTCCGGTAAAAATGTGGCTCTACCTGCCGGTAAGTTAGATATTTGTTTTTTTACTTCAGCTAAAACACCCTCGCCTTTTCTTCCATTCCAAACATCTATAATTTGCAATTCTTCCTCGTTATATTCTTTTAAGCCTTGTTTATCTTTAGTTCCAAATAATATTTTTTGAGAACCATTTCCAAACATTACTACATTAACCGCATCTTTTTTGTTTTCTCTTTTGTTCTTTTCAATTACTTGCCAATTTGATAATAAGCCTAAAACACCTGTTGTATCTCTACCAATAATTTCATCAGCAAATTTTTCATAAACTTGATTAGGAGTAAATACAATTGTTCTTTTGCTTTCTCCTGTCAAAATCATATGTGACATCATTGCAATAGAAGTAGTTGTTTTACCAAATCCTACCTCGTGAGCCAATAGACCTGCGTTTTTGTTAGCAACGGAAAATTTCATTCCCTCAACTTGTGCTTCTCGTAAATTAAATAAGAAAGGTGTTGGCATTTTACCAAACCATCTTGAGTGCTCTACAAATATTGGAAATTTTGTATAGTCTGCAATTGCCATATTATTGTATGTAGAGTTCCATAGTTTCTCCAAATAAATACGATAATCAGGCTTTAATTGTGTTTTACAAAATGCGGTAAATAATGTATTGCCTTCAACAATAATATCACTTTCAAGTTTTTTGTATTTGTCTGTAATTACATTATAAATTCTTTTTGCTTCCTCCTCAGTTATTGGAGTAAACATTTGCTTAACTGTAATTGTATTTTCTCTGTCTTTTGGGTCTGCAATTTTTAACTCAACTTCTACTTTAGGTTTATCTTCTACTAAACCTACTTTTATAAGATTCTCTCTACTTTGCTGAGTTAAGTTGCTAAATTGATAACGGTCACTCTTTTTATATAAATTACTTCTTGTAAATGTTTTTTGACTCTTTACTAATTCAGGAATAAATTCTAAAGGTGCCTTTAAGTTACTACCATCTTCAATTATTTTTTCAAATTTTGGAAGAATATGTTTTGTTATAAATTGTGCGGATGGAATAGGAAAAACATATCCCTCTATCAATAAAAACTCATTCTGTTTTAAGAACGGATTGCTTATAAAATCAATGCCTTTGCCAAACATTATCCATTCATAAAATTTCTTTAAGTGATTATTAGTTAAGTTCAAAGGATTCTTTTGCTTAAACTCATCATAGGCAATTTGTCTTGAAGAACCTCCTATTTTAATTGGGTTATACATATTATCTCCTTGCTCTACAGTAGATATTTTTACTTTACCATCTCTAAATACACCATATCCTTTTCCAATTCTACCAACAAAACTTTCATCACTAGCAAACAAAATAGGATTATGAACATTTACAATAAGATTTTTATTTGGGTCTTTATCTCCAAATGAAAGAGGCTCAGGTATTGCTTTTTCAAGAATTGCAAATTGATTGTCTATAATTATGTTTCCTTTATTTTCTCCGTAAAATTTTCTTATATTATCTGATAATTCTCCTTGTAGTTTATTAAGTTTTTTATAAACATCTCCCGATACATATTCATAACTGTATGAATACTTTCTATTTGTTACTTGACCTGAACCAATAGCAATATCAAATTCTTCAATACAAATATGTCCTTCTTGTAATAGTATTGGAAACAGTTTTTTTGAAAAAACAAAATAATCAATACCTAAAATTCTTTGACATAATTTTCTAAAATAACTAGAATTATCTCTTGAACTTCCTCCTTTTGTAACAAAATAAGCCAACACTTCTTTGATTGTCATATTTTGATTATTCTTCCAAAATGTTTCTCTTACATCATATATGTAAAAATAATCAGGATTACTCCATTGAAAATTTTCATCTTTGTTTTTATAATACTTGCCCTCAGATGCATCAAGTGACCATTTTGGATTCTTTTTGTTTTGCCAAACTAAATTAAATTTTCCTGACTTATCCTTAATTTGAACTTGTTCAGCATAAGTATAAATGTATGATGTTATACTCTTTAAAAGTAGCTTGTAAAAAAGTTCACCATCTTGAATATCAATAAGTTTAGATTGTCTTTGAATTGATTCTTCTAATCCCTCTGATTCTTCTATAACATCCTCAGCTAACAAAACAGGTCTTACATCTTGTTCTTCAAATAATAATGTCTTTTGCTGAATTGATAATGATGGCTTAAAAAGTTCAGCATAAATTATGTGTTCAGAGTTAGATAGAAAATCAGAAGAAATTCCTTTGCAATATCCATACTGCTCTGCGTTCTTATTTACAAAATAAGCCTCATTTTTATTTTCATTAAAATAAATATCTATTACATCTTCTTTGTTATCTCCATAAGTGGCACAAGACAAAGCAAAAAATAAATCGTTTGACCTAACATTAATAAATGATTCATTTTGTTTATCAAAATACAATTTAGATGATATTGCATATTGACCTCTTTCTTTTTTAAAGATATTATTAGAGGCATCGTAAAAGTTTCTACTAATACAACTAAAAGGCATTACATTTTGCAAAATTTCTTTACCTCTTATTCCTGTAACCTTTGTGTATTTTTCATTAACCGGAAGAGATTCAACTAAATCTGTTTGCTTTTGTATTTTTTCTAAATCTTTTTCGGTGCAACTAGCTTTATCTGAAATTTGCATTAATGATATATCACTTGCTTCTTTATTGATTGTATCTTTAGTAAAGAAACCTGTAAAATAAGATTGGTCTGTAAATGATTCTAAAGAAAGTGGAGAGCAATTGTAATCGTATTCTTCCGTTAATTGTAAAGATTTAGAAATATAGGTTTTTGCATTTTTTATGTAGCCTCTTGCTCTTGTTAACTTATAATCTAACTTTATACTATCATTGTCATTATTGACAACTATCTGAAAATATTTTCCTGTATTTGCAGCAGTAGAATCGGTAAATTTAAGATTTACAGGCGATAAGGCTATTGCCAATTCTTTGATTTCCTGAATTCCAAGTGTTTCACCTGTGTAATCTATATAATGCTTGTAATTTCCTGTATTTATGGAGTTTATAATTCCATATGGTAAAGATTCAAAATTTAAATTAGTGTATATTTTATCATAAGTTGATGGTCTTTCACCCAAAGTTTGAAATGTAGTATTTAGTACACTATAATTTATAAGGTTGGCAAGAGCATCAACCAAAAATTCATATTGTGCATTGGTATATAATTTGTCAATTAATTTTCTTACATCAGGGTCTTTATTACCTTCATCTGTTAAAATTCTTGCTTTAAAATATTCCGACTTTTGCTTTCCTTTTAAGTTGGATTCTATTTTGAGGTCTTTCCAATATTGTGTGTTAATTCCAAAATCTGCTTTTATAAGTCCTTCTGTTGAGAACCTAGTATTTGTATCTACAAAGGGGCTACAATTACCATATAAAAATCTTGGGTTTCTTGAAATATACTTAGCTATGACATACATATCTTCGTTTTTCAACAAAGTATTATAATCAACCTCTTTATTTAGATTCTCTACTATTTCGCTTATGTAATTTAATATTCTTGCCATATTTAATCGTTCAATGTAACTTCAATAGAAGAAATAGCATCCTCTACTCTATAAACACCCATTGGGCTATATATGTTAGTTATAATTGTTTCTATTAATTCTACCTTACTATTGTCATTATCTATCTGCATACATATATTAGGAAATCTATTAGCATCTAATCGGCTTAATTTCTCTACTATTTCTGAAACAATAGCTTTCTTTTGCTGAATGTTTTTTATGCTATATAATTTAGGTAAATTCATTATTTTATGTATTCAAGGTTTAATTCTCCTTTATCATTTAATACCCAATACTTGTTTTCAGGTCCTTTACATAAAGGCAAGGTTTTAGTAAACTTCTTAAAATTTAAGGGCTCTGTTTTAATAGCATCTAAATCTCTATCTGTTTTACCAATTAATTGTCTTTCTTGATAACCTATAATTTCTAATTCTGAAGCATCACTTGCTTCTAAAAAATCTATTGAAGTATTTTCAGTTGTATCTATTTTAAAATTTGGTGCTATATAAGCCATATCTATTTATTTTAATAACATTCGTTTTGTATTTCTTCCATCTTATCAATTGAAGAATATATCGTATCTATTTCCGCTTGACTATTAGCAAAATTTAAGTCATTGTATAATTTTTCAAGCTGCAACTTTACAAATTTGCAATGTGCATTTCTAATGTTAACTTTAATTTCATCAGGAACACCTCTTTCATCAAAAGGATGTGAATACCAAATATTTCCTGAAGGGTCAAACTTATCTATTGTATCTCCTAATGGTAACTCAGGTGTATCTTCTCCATCAGTATTATCTTCTACCGGTTCTTCATTTATGTTAGCTGAATCCGGTGTATTTTGATTTATATTGGCACTATCGGGGTTTCCAACAGACCATACAGAAGTATTAGCATTAGGGTCAAAAACCTGACTACTTAAACTTGAATTGCTTGAATATCCGCTTGAAACTGATAAACCTCCTCCCGATTGATTAAACCATAAATCTTTTTTCATATTAATTATTTTTTAAATACTATTGCCTCATAAGATAAATACTCTAAATCTTTATCTTTAAATTGTTTTACTATTTTCATTCCTGCTAATTTTTCCAATTTTTCAAACGGAATATCATTGCTTGGCGAATGAATAACTACTAAGAATCCATTTTCATTTACAAAATGTGAACCTCTTTTTATGTAATATTCTAAGGGAGATAATTCTCCAACCTCTCTATTATTATCTATAGATTTATAAAAGGTCATTTCATCATCAGGTTGTGTTATAACAATATTATATTTTCTTGAGGAATTAGTATTGCATACTGCGAAATACTGCGATATATCTCTTTCAAATGAATTAAACAATCCTTTTTCGTTTCTTTCTTGACAAACAAATTCTGTTACTCTTTTGCATACATAATCTAAATTATATGCACTTATGGTAGTGTTTTTAGGTGCTGCTTCTAATATTTTACCTGCACCGCTATTCGTGTGTAATAGGCTAACAGGAGCCGGTAACTGCTTATCACCTTCAACTGAGTAATTTATTATTTGACCTCTAAACCATTCCCAAATATCTTTTATAAGTTTATTAGATAATATAAAGTCATTACATTTACTATACCTTTTTAAAAAAGATAATTCTTCTTGAGATGCATAATAACTTTCAGGATATGATTTAATTATCCTTTCTATTCTATCATCTATAGTATTTTCTTTTTTAATTTCCATTTATTTTTCTGATTTAACCATATCTATGTAAACTTCTTTTATGTTTTCATCGCTTCTAACCCAAGGTGCTCTTTTTTCTAACACTTTTCTACTTCCTTTTGCCGTTACCCATATTTGTTTAGTAGGTCCATATTTCTTATAGTTCTTAAACTCCATATCATCTATAAACATATCACTAAAAAATATCAAACACATTTCATAGTCAGGGTTTTCTTTTTGTTTTGTTCTTTCAATATCACCAAGTTTTCTGAATGCTCCCTCAAAATTCGTTCCCCCTCCTCCGTGATAAATAATTCTTTTATCTACATCTTTCAAAGGTTCTTCTGCATTTGGTACACCAAATTTTGGGTCTTTGTCATAATCACTCATTTTACAATCATCACATACCCACATTTGCCCTGAATACTTTTTTGCTAAATCAGGTATGAACTGCGATAAAAGGTCTAAAAACGAAACCCCTGCCTCTGTATAGCTTCCCATACTTCCGGATTGGTCAAGCAAAACAATAACTTCTTTGTCATCATCTATTACTTTTGACTTTGCCTTTCTAAATACTGCTATACCTTGAGAAATATATGTTTGGGCTCCTTCATAATCTATGTTTTTTCTTCCCATTTTAGGTAAGCCTATTAACTCTCCTATACCTGCTTCTATTTTACTAAACCACTCAGGCTCTCCTCCTTCACTTTCAGGAACTGCCATACTGCCTATTTCTCCACCTTTTCCTTCTCCTATTGCATCCGGAGGTAGTATATACTCTCCATCGGGAAATTTTATTTTGTTGCTTAAAATCTCAGCTTTTATTTCACTAACATTAAACTCTGCCTCTCTAATATCTTTTAAGTCTTGAGCAGTTAACTGTTCGTTTTCATTAAAAGCATTTTTTTCAATTGAACCACAAGAATCAGGCATATCTGCCGTAATAGGATTAAGTATCTTATTTTGGGCTTTTATATCATCTTTTAGCCTACCAACAAGACCTTCAAGATTTTCATTTAATCCTGAAATAATATCATTATATTTTTCTTCTTTTTGCTTGTAATTCATTACCATTTATTTTGGGGACAATTTTGTCCTCTTAATGCAGTTTTTGCTTTTAAAATACACCCACAAGTTAGTTGTCTACCACTTCTATCGTATTCAGGTCTTAATAAAGTTCCACAAGTAAGTCCAACTCCAAAAGTCTGTTTTGAATAGGGACATCTTGCACAGATATTTAACCTGTCTTGTGCCGTTAATTCTCTAGGTGTGTTATTCCACATACTATTATTGTTTTAATTCTTCTAACTCTTCTAATGCAACATCTATATACATCATCTCTTCTTGTGTCAACTTATCTTTATGCTTTAACTTAATACTATTAAAATTGTCTATTGACTTATTAATGTTTTTTGTTAAGTTGATGTCTTTTATTTTTTCCTCTAAATCTTCTTTTCTTTTTGTTTGTTCTTCTGTCCAATCAGGAATATCATTAGCATCAAAATCTGACTCTTCCTCTTTTTCATTTTCTCCTTTTCCCTCTGCCTCTCCTTCTCCTTCTCCTTCTGCTTTTTCTTCTCCCTCTTCTTCGTTTACTTTGCTATCTCCTTCATTTTCATCTTGTTCCGTGTCTGACTGCGAACCTGAGCCTGAGCCATCTTCTACATCCTCATCTTCATCCTCACTTAACTCATCTGACCATACACCATCTCCTTGATTATTTCCATCTACTCCTCCGTTTAATAAATCCTCAAGGATTTCTTCTTTTTCTTTAATTATATCTTCCGGAGTTTTGTTTTCATCACCTTTTCCATCTGCACCTTCTCCATCTCCACTTTCTCCATCTCCACTTTCTCCATCTCCACTTTCTCCATCATCATCATCTCCTCCTGAATCTCCTCCTTGACCTTCATCTCCATCATCATCATCTCCGTATTCTCCTTGTTGCCCTTCTTCTTCAGGTATAGCTGATATTATTTGTGATTTAGTAAATACTCCAAGTAAATCTCCGCTTGTCGTTAGTTGCATTCTTGATTCTTTTACTGCATCCATTAACGAATTGAATTCTTCTTCACTTATACTTTCTACAACATAATTTCCTTCTTCATCTATATCTACTATTTTGCCGGGGTCACCATTGTAAGGAGATTCGTTTGTATTAATTATTACATAATCTCCTATTTCAAAACCTTTTGGCTCTTCTTTATCTTGCTCCTTATCATTCTCTTGCTTTTGTCTTTTATTAGCTTTATTAAATTTATTAGCTATAATCCACCACTCAGGAATGTAAGGGTTATCCTCATCGTAAGGCAAATCAATCTTACCAAATTGTTCTTCAGGAACTAAAAGAGATTGGTCTTTGTCCTTAAAATTCATACACTTATAAACCTCTAACAATCCGCTTCTACTTAGTTGGTCGTTTATTCTGATGTCCATACAACAATTAGCATTACGAACATCACTAAAAGGCATTGTAAGTAAGCAATCTCCCCTTAATATATGACCCATTTCGTGTCTAAATGCGGCTTTCATAGCAGGTTCCCAATAGCACATATATTTAGTAAATGTTGGATAGCCTATATAAAATCTTTTTTTCTTTCTTGAATATGCTGAGTAAAAAGTAGTGGCTTTTGGGTCATAATAAAGCAATATATCATTTGGTATCATTCCTGCTTCTCTAATCAAATCATCAAGAACACCTAATCTAAATTCATCAGATATTCTTTTTAAATTTTGTGTAATTCTAGCCGAACTATTTTTTAATGCCTGAAATTTAAATTCACCAATATCATCTTTGGTACTTTTCATATAAAAGTCCCAAAACTTACCCCAATCAGTATAATACTTATGTTCTGACATTATAGCTTTTCAATTAATTCTTTTAATCTAACTCCATTTCCTGATTCCTTCATTCTTTCGTTTAAACTTCCTTCATAGAACCTATTAAGTATTGATTTAACTCTAGGGTTTTTAAAGAAATTCATTACTTTTTCTGATTCCCCTCCATTTTTACTTTCTTGTAAAAACTTAATATATTTTTCGTTATCTGCTAAAGTTGAATCAAAAAATGATGCGAAAGCACCCATAAAGTAATATCTAATATAAAGGCTTAAAGAAAGTGAGTTTTCATAATTGTTTAGTCCGTATAATCCACTTTGCTCTTGACTTTTTCTTTGAGCAGGTTTCATACCTCTTAACTTAGATTTAGTTTCACCATACATCAGTTTTTCTGTCTGTTCAGCATCTACTTTAAGAGTATGTGTTTCAATTTCACCTTCTTTATTTAAAAACTTTTCAAAAAAGTTATTTACTTCTAAAATTTGCTTTGTAAATAAATCGGAATCTATTTGAGTATCTCCTCTAAGATTTATCATTATTTGCTGATATATAAAAGGAATCATTTTATCTCCTACATTTGCTAATTGGTCATAATTTCCTGCTTGATTTTCGTTAGATGCTTGAATATGTGATAATGCGTTTAATGTCCAAGAAGTTAGCTTTGATGGATTTCCATTAGTTTGAGCATAGCTATTTGATAACTCTAATTGAAGATAATTGAAGTAATCCTTTTGATAATCTTTAAATGATAGTGCAATTTCGTTTCTCAATCTCATTACAGGACTTATATTTCCACCTCCTACTTTTGATGCTCCTGCTAATGATGCCCCAAAACTTTCCTCATCACTCTCAGTATATAATTCTTCAGCTAAACATAGCCATAATGCACCTAAACTTTCATAATAGTTTTTTAATCCGGGGTCACTTTTATAATTTGACTTTCCTCCAAGATAATTATCTCTCCAAATCATTCCCCAAGCAGTATCATTAAAAACCTTGTCATCATTTGACAAAAGCCTTACTGCTGATGACATATCTCCTCTTGCCTTTCCTAATATTTTTTGAAAATATGAACTAAAGTTTTGATAAAAATAATTTCCACTTCTATCTCTTTTATTTAGCATTTTTGGTAAAAAGCTATATTGCCATTGTAAGTTAACTTCATCAAGAAAAGCTACTTTCTTTAGTAGCAATGAAACATCCATATCATTAGGACCAAATTTATCTACACAATCCATTACTTTGGTTGCATTTTTATCCGGTGGATATAATGCCATTGTGCTTCTCATAATTATTTGACAAAATCTTCTAAATAGTGCTTCCTCAATATCATTAGTGGCATTTGCTATTCCAACTATTCTACAATCCATTAAAGGCAATCCTTTAGATACTTGAGAACGAACTAAATCTGCCATATTACGATAATCTCCATAATCAACATCTAATGGAATTGGCATTCCCTTTTTGTTGTTTATTTCTTTCATTGTCCAACTTTTCAATGTTCTTTCACGAACAATATGTAACAATGGTGCATATTTTTCTTTTTCGTGTTCACTTACCTTATCTAACTCATCAAGTATTAACCAATAATTACCATAACCTAAAATAGTACACAAATACATACATAAGTCCCGTATATCATCTCTTCCTGCTTCTAACGCATCTAATGTGTACTCGTATGCAGTTTCTGCCTGTACTGCCGTTTCAGGACTTCTTTTGAACACAAATTCTTTTGAATTTAATATTTCACGAGTAGTAGCATCTGATAAATTGTTTTTTCCACTATCTACCAACTGAGCACTAACCTCTTGTTCGCCTTCAGGATAATCTAATTCCATCAATGCTATTAATATTTGATGAAGTATTTTGTATGAATAAGAAAATTTTGTTTGAGGTTTATCATAAACCTTTATGTAGTTGTCAAAAATTGTTTGACCATTTGCTACTTGCGTAGAAATTGTACTACTATTTGGAAACCAATAAGGTTTTAAGAATTTTAAAATATCTTCTCCTGTTCTTATTTTTTTACCCTCACTATCTCTTTCTGTATCGTAATCTTTACTAATTAATTTTGCTAATCCTTCTATGTTTTCAGGCTTTTCTGAACCAATGTAAAGCATAGATGAAGGAAGCCTCCATTTTTCTGTAATTTGTAATAAAGTATAAGACTTACCAATTGATGATTTTCCTACAATTAAAACAGGTATATCATATCTTACGAGTTGTAAAATAGTTTTTAGTGTTTCGGTTCCTATTTTATCTTTTTCAATTCTTAAATTTTGTATTTCTTTATTGTCCCGTGCCATAATTTATTTTCTTATTATTAATTTTTCACAACTATCATTCAATTCACTTATTTCAAGCATTGATGCCATACATTCATCATCTAAGCACTCTATATTCATAATAGCCCCATCCTTTTTTGATGAATCAATTACCGCTTGAGTGTAATATTTGTATGTATGAGTGTTGGAAAAATCTTTATCTAACTTAAATTTATCTATATTTAATAAATTAGAATTTTTGTAATTGGGTTTTGTATTTAATTGACCTATTTTTTTGTTTTCTCCGCCATCATTAACATAAAAATCATATTGCCCACAAGATTTTGCATACCTATCGCAAACTTGAGGCTCATACATCATTCCGCCTTTTCTAAACATTGTTATTTTGGCTCCTTTGTCAAAACTTACTCCATTTCCATCAATTTCGTTTATTGCTGATGCAATTTCCCTTGGTGTTCCTTCAACTTTGAATTTTCTGTCATCAGCCATAGATTTCTTGTTGATTATGGCTTCTCCACCCTCAACTTCTATTTTTTGACCCGTAGACTTTACTGTCATTGGTATTCCCCCATCTGCGTGTGATGGTCCTTCTGTAAATCCTCCTTTTGCTCTCATATTAAGACAAAAATATGAAATTTATTCGTATATTTACCCCGGAATTAAAACAAGTTTTTTAGTGAATTTAGGAAAACTTGAAAAATAAAAAAATATATTTTTATGAAAAATGGCAAAGTTTTACCCTCACAATTTACTACAGATAAAGGAGAAATATCTCCAATAAGCATCGCATTTTTTGGATTAACTCTTGCGGTTATATTTTACCAACTTACCTTCTATAGAAAGTGGTTAAAGTCTATTGACCACAGTAAAGATTTGGAAGATAGAGTGGCTAAATTAGAGAAGCAAAAGCAAGAAAATAATATAACTATTGTTTCTTAATATTTTTCAACTTTTCAGACAAAAATAAGTAGCCAAAAACCAAAATAATTACTGAAGAATATATACACAAAGCCACTAAATTATATAAAAAAAATATACCACAAAGGGGTATAAATATCCACGGATTCTTAATAATACTAGGCTTAACGCAAAATATTTGAGGAAATAATATTTTCTTAATTGTTATTTTAGATAATAACATTTTTAGCTTTTTAATCAACATTATTGCTTGTTTTTATAAGTTCAATTTGTAAAAAACCATTAACCCACATTACAGTTGCCTTATCTCCGGGCTTATAATTATTAAAATCCTTAACTATCCTTTCAATACTATTTTCTGATTTTGGCACCTGATTAAAGGATGTGTTATTCAACTTTCTTCTTAAACTTTCTTCGTTCTTTCGTATGTATGAATAATGATGCATTTTTATATCCCTTCTATTAAAAATATGAAAATCTTTGCAATCAATAGTTCTAGTAGGGTCTAGTATCAAAGGGGTTAAGCCTACACCATAGTTTCTCTCATCACATTTAACTATAAAAGACATATATCCCAAGTTCATAGTTCTTTGCTTGGTTTCTTTCATAAAATTTTTCTGAGAAATAATCAGATTTCTGTTTTTGTAATAATTATCATAAGAAACATAGGTTGTATCATAATCATTTTCAATTACTTGATTTTTAGCCCATTTAAATTCATCAGGGACAAAAATTTCATCACAATCCATAGTTATATGATGTGAGCAATTTGCCACTTTAACACAAATATCTCTTCCAATATTTCTTTTTATTACTTCATTTAACTCTCCCTTGTGCCTTCCCTGTATTTCTTTTGGATTATAGAGGTATAAATAGTCTATTAAGCCTCTGCTCTTCAAATCATAGAGAAAGGGCTCTAAATCCTCCCTAAACTCTCCAAAATTAGATGTATTCTGATATACAATACATATAAAATCTACACTATCTCTAATTTTAGTAATTGACTCCTCTAAAAGTTCTTCTCCATCAAAAACATTATAACTTACTCCTAATCTCATTTTATTGCCTATTTGGATTATCTAAAATTGAATTTTTTACATTATGTTGAGTAACAACTTCTCCGGTATCTTCTATGTAATATTTATGTTTCTCTTCCATCCCATACTCATTTGTTATTTTCTTTATAGGAAATCCTTTTCGTTTTACTAATATTATCTTTTCTGCAATTATATCTGTAAAATATCTAGTTGTGTTGTCTTTACCTAATCTAGGGTTACTTCTTATTCTAAACCATATTTTTACAAAGTCCTCAGCTTTATATTCTTTTTTAACAACATCGGAAAAATGATAGTAAAATAGTATTGATATAAAATATTGCTTTTTGTTTCTGCTCTTAACTAATACAATATTTGTTATATCCTTAGTTATTTGATTTAAAGAATGTATTTTACCCGATACTATCATATTATCTTTTCATAATTTCATCTAATTCCAAATGTGGACATTCATAATGCTTATTTAATTTATCAATAAAAGAAGTTTCTTTTCCGCAAATTTCACATTGATTTTGAGGGATTAATTTTACATACAATGATAATATGGTTTCTATATCAGATTTGTTTATTACCATCCCATCATCGCTTTCTGTGATAAATTCTCTCATAGGTACTTCAAGAGAATCCATTACAAATTTATTAAAATAGGCTATTGGACATATTTTATCTTTTTTTATTTGTGCCTTATCATTGCTTATAGCCCAAAATATTCGCCACAATTCTTTTTTTTCATCTGCTAATTGCTCAAACCTCTCCCACTCAGGTATTCCAATCTCTTTATTTATTATTACTGTTAACCTCGATTCACTCATTATTCATTTTTTTAGTTATCTCTTCTTCCAAAGATAAATTATTTTCTAAAATAAATTCATAATAATGAAACAAACCTAAATTCTTACATATTCTAATTACTTTATCCTGTTTTCCGGAAGCATCATTTAATATATCTTCAATCTGATTAGCAAACTCATTTTTTAAGTGCTTCTGTTTTTCATTTAGTTTCTTTTCTCGTATATCTTCAACCGCCATTTTTCTAGCCTGTTCTAAGATAATTGCTTTCGTTTCTTTATCAATATCAATTACTCCTAGTTTAGATAGAAAATCATATGCTATATATCCAAAATGGTTATATTTTGGCTCTTCTTTAAAATTATCAAAACCCTCTAATATGTTTTCAACTAGCATTTTTATTTTTTCTTCCTCATTTGGCTCTGCGGCTTTTCGTTCCAAGGCAGCAATTTCATTTCTATAATCAATAATGTATTTCCCATTATATCGCTTGTAAGCATTAATAATTTTAGATATATATATAACACTAAAAGATTGATAATGGTCTGCCTCGATGTCTAATTTACCTGCCGTAGCCAAACTAAAAGCATTATCTATCTCCATTAATGAGAAACGATAGAAGTGTTCTGCTATATATTCCACAAGCATTCTAATTTCATCATCAGTAGGTAAGGGCTTAACTCCTGTTAATACCGCCCACTTAATAATTAATTTGTGAAGATTTTGAAATTGCTCATTTTTATCTTCAGCATCAAAAAATGTTGCTATTTTTCTGTCAAAATATGCCTGTACTATTTTTTTATTTTCGGGTGTCCAATCCTGTATAATCTGTGGTTGAAGCCCCTTTGACTGCGTTACTAATTTGTTCATATCTCTGTTTTTGTTTTTTATTAATTGGTTGTTCTTTTAATTTCATTAAAATATTTGATAAACTTGAGTTTATATCAGATAGCTTTACCCTATTGCGATTATAATCATCTAACTTATTCCAATTGTTAAGAATATATTCCCAACTTAAAAGCACATTTTCATCTAACTCTAAATCATTTAAATCTGAATTCTTCTTTTTACATTGCTTGTTCAAAAATTGAATAATAGATTTCATTGCTTTTCCCTGCATACCATCCATCTTACTTCCTACACCGGTATGTAAAGTGCAAAAACCATCATATTTATCTACCATTTTAGCATATAGAGTGTTGGTCTTTGGCTTTGCTCTTTTAGAAACCGTTTTGGGTTCACTTTTAGACCGTTTACGAACCACTTTGGGTTCACTAACAACATCTAACAATCTGATGTGTAATGAGTTAGAAATCCATTTATAATCCATTTCCAAACCACTAACTGACACACCATAGTCCACAATTCTTTTTAAAGTTGATTTAGGAACCTTATATTTTGAAGATATTTCATACAAATATATAATCGCCCTGTTATCATCATCAAGGCGAGAGAATATATAAGCCCATACTAACACATAGTTATTGGGTTTAGATATTAGTTTTTGTATAAATTTATTATTCAAGGGTTGGTGTGTTTAGATAGGTGTTAGAGTTCTTCAAGCGAAGATTCATCTTCCTTAAACAATACATTATTTATTACGATTTCCATATTATCTTTCATTTGCTCTTTATTAGAAGGTATAGTTGCAGAATCTAGGGTTTCAGTTCTTTTTTCAAGACCTTTTAGATACTCCGGCTTTAATAATTCCATATCTAAACTATCAGACTCAACTATTGATTGAGGTTTTACCTTTAAGACATTGCATATTTTAACCAATGTGATAATATGATAATTTAATTTTTTTCCGTTAACTATCTCACTTAATGCATATTGACCGATAGGAGTTTCATAAATCTTTGCTATTTTATCATAAAGTTTCTTTTGTGATATATTTCTTTTCTTTAATAGCTTCTTTAATTTAGTTTCCATATTATTTACTTTTATTTTTATCTGATTTTATGTTTTCAAATGTGAATAATTTGTCATCATCTCCTTTATTGTGAGATTCTAACATTTTCTTTTGCTTCTCTTCAAATTCCTCTTTAGTAAGTTTTCTTTCTACTTTTTTATATTCTTTAGATTTCTCTTCTAAGACATTATGGTCTATTTTTTCTAGTGTTTCCAATACAAATGTCATATACTCAGTTTGTATAGCATATAGCTTACCCTCTTTGTTCCTGAAAGGAAATGTATTGCTTTTAGCTTTTATAGCTTTATTGTAAACATTTATTAATTCCTCATAATTATCTTCCGTAATATTTAGACCTATTTTAAGTTCAAATTCTCTTTTCTTCATTTTTGTTTTTTTATTGATTTTACAAATATAACATTTATTTTTAAAAATAATATTTTATTCTTGTTTGATTCGTTCTAATTCACTTTTAAATACTAATTCTCCCAATTCAATATTGCAACCTGTTTTAATTTTACCGTAATATGCCGGTTCGGTTAAATTGAATATATCATCCGACACCTGTCTTAGCATAAATGCTAGAACTGCCGGTACATATTGTCTATTTCTCCATTTATCTCCAAATACTTCATAATCTCTTCTTAAAAGATGAATTTTAGGATTTTCATCTCCATATTTATCTTTAAAATATTGACTTTTTGTTTTAATTCTGTAAACACCTTCTTTTTGAATTTTTAATTTATTTTTCATCTCCTTTTGATATTTTTAAAGATATATAATTTAACGACTTATTAAGCATACTTTTGTATTTATACTCTGTCAATACATTAACTAAAAAATCTTGAGATATTACATCAATTGGACTTGATTCTCCTATAAAACAAGATGATTGTTTCATTTCTTGTTCTAATATCATATGTTCTAATATGTCTTTTGGTATATCTATCTCTATTTTCATAATATTTCTTTAATGAATTCAAATAAGGATTTAGTTATTTTAGGTTTTTGAAAATGTGTTCCTAGAGTATATCTAACATCGTGACCTAATCTATCTTCTACATATTTAAACTGTGCCGGTTTTTTGAGCAAATCACCTATGTATTCTATAATATCAATATTTTGCATTGTATCTCCACTACCAATATTAAATGTCCCCAATTCGTGAAGCATTAATTCAAATACTTGATTTACATTATCTTCAACCCAAATCCACTCTCTTACCTGCTTACCATCTCCATAAATAGGAATTGGCATACCTTCTTTTAGATAGTGCATAATTTTAGGTATGAACTTTTCTTTATGTTGTTTAATACCAAAATTATTGCAAGTTCTAGTAATCACATAAGGAATACCATAAGTATGACCACAACTATATACAAGCATATCTGCTGATGCTTTAGTAGAAGAATAATAGGATGAAGGATATAAAATATTTTCTTCATAAGATGCTTCTACATCTAAATTATCTAAATCTCCATAAACTTCATCGGTTGATATTTGAACAAACTTTTTAAGATTTTTATTCTTTCTTGCTAACTCAAGAAGATTAAATGTTCCTTCAACATTGGATTTTAAAAATGGCTTTCCATCTTTTATAGAACTATCTACAGATGATTCTGCTGCGAAATTTACTAAGTATTCATAATTTCCCAAATCTTCTGCTCTAACATCACATATATCCTTTACAAGTAATGGTGTGTCTTTGGGTATATTTGATTTGTTTGCGGCATAAGTCAACTTATCTACCACTAAAACCTCATATCCTTCTTTTAAACATAAATTTACGAATGATGAACCAATAAATCCACATCCTCCTGTTATGACTATTTTCATTTTGTATTATTTTTTCGATTGTGTCTTTAATTTATAAAATTCAATAAAATATTTTGCGAAATCTGTAACTACTTCCTTTCCATAAAACATAAAAGTTTTCACTCCCGTATGTTTTGCTTTTTTATATAATTTGAGAAATTCTTCATAGTTATCATTTGTAAGGTGTGTTTGATTCATATTTATTTATTTAAGAAGTTATTCATTTTAGTTAAATTCATACTTGTGTCGTAAGGAACATAACTAGGTTTTTCTATTATTTTTTTGTTTGGAGCAATTTTATATAAATTTTTAGTTCCTGTTCCAACATTAAGTAGCCCAATTGCATTTTTTTCAATTAATTGTACTAATAAACTAACTATTTTATCTACTGTATCTCCACTTGTAATAACATCCCATACTTCATCATATGGAAAAGGGTAAGGCTTGTGAGATAATCTACATATTAAATGATTTGAATTGGTTTGATTTATATATTCATCAGCAAGTAATTTTGTATAAGAATACCAATTTTTTGCCGGTATCGGCATTTCATCTTCTGAAGTGACAGGAAGATTATTTGCATAAACATAATCAGTTGAAATATGTATTAATTTTATATTCAGCTTTTCACATATATCGCTAAGTTCACAAGCAAATCTATAATTAACTTTATAGTGATTGTCTTTATTTTCAGAATAAGTTTTGGTGTCAGCTATACAATTAATTACTGTTTCATATTGGCTTATTATTTTTGTTAAATCATTTATATTTTCAATATCTAATGAATTTAGCTTTCTTGAGTAAATATCCCAATTAGTCTGTTTTTTTAATTCAGAACCTAATAATCCATCTCCTAATATTAATTTATTCATTTATATTTTTATTTGATTTAATCTCTCCACAATCTTCACATTTTTCTTTATATGGGGAAATTAAATACCCACATCCACATTTCCATATATTATCAACAATTGATTCAGTTATTATTTTACTCATATATCCAATTTTAATTGACTTATGAATAAGGGTTCCACTTTAATATCTGCTCTATTTTTAACACCTGTGTACTCGGTTGCTTTAACTTTTTTTATTTTTAATGCTATTCTCCATATGCTTTTACAGTCTAATACATCAACAACTTCAACTTTTCTCCAATGACATAATCCCCAAATTGCAAATTGAGTTGTAATTGTTTCTATATTAGGATTGTGCTCTCCATAATAAGAAATCATATGTGCTCTTGTTATTCCATTTAATATATTTACATATGGTTTGGGCATAGTAACAAACATATATCCATCTTCAATTAGCATAAAAATATCAGGAAAAAATCTATTTGGAAAACCATATGGGTCTAAGTCAATAATATCATATTTTTTCTTTTCAGAAATCAAACGATGAAACAAAATATAACTATCTCCGGTTTTTTTATATTTTTTATCATAAGCATCAACTATTCCAAAATTTTGATAATGTTTAGTTAAATTTTCCCTACCACAAAACAATTCCAAAATGTTATATTTTTTGTTTTTATCCAAAACACTATAAATTTGATTGATTTTTTGGTCAGGATGATGAACTTCATCAGAATTTTCTTTTTGTTTCTTCCTTACTACATCGTGCCTTAATGCTCTGTATGTTTTGTCCATATCTTTCATTTTAAAAATACTTGAATACAAATAATAAAAACTGCTAAAATTATACAAAGAAAGGTTTTCATAGTTATAGCTTCTCCCATATAGTAGTAAGTAAGCCCTGCATATGATAAAATACCTACTGCGAATCCGACAAACTTTATTGACCATAACATTCCATCAAAATATTGATATAAATATCTTGTAGCATATATAAAACAATAAGAAATTGATGAACCAAATAATATTGATAATAGGAGAGGGTTTTTTTCAAACCACTTCCAAAGAAATTGCCCATTTGTTTGAAACCAAATAAGTATATTTCCTATAAAAAATAAAGCAAGACCCAAAAATAATTTGTTCATATTAATTTTCCCTTCTTTTTAGAAATTGGTCAACAGAAATAGTATTATTATATAAAAACTTCTTT
>JGI24004J15324_10000011_pt1 | contig 71642 bp, 100 predicted proteins | sample LinPmetageLP32_FD_15324 | JGI IMG/M metagenome (IMG submission 15324)
CATCAACAAAAGTATTCACTAAGAAAGACAATTCAACAGTTGAGAAAATACATCAAGTACCTGCAATCGCCTTTGACAAATAGGATGACTAAATAGTAATATGGCTATACTCGCAAACTTATTCATTGACCAAGGAACAGACTTCACTATTGTAGTCGATGTTTCAGATGCAACAGGAGAGATTTTAAATCTTTCAGGTTATGTTTCTGCTGGTCAAATTAGAAAGACTTATGGTTCTTCAACCATTGCAGCCACATTTACTACTACCAATGCAAACTCTACAGGTAAAGTAACTATGTCTTTGACTGATACTCAAACTTCAGCATTAGAACCTGGAAGATATGTTTATGATATGAACATAACCAGTGCCGGTGGTGTAACAACAAGAGTAGTCGAAGGCCAAGCAATCATAACACCAGGAGTGACAAGATAATGGCAATCAAGGGAGTCGTATCTAGAGTTGCAACTATAGGTGGTGTATTGTCCAATACAACAAATTTAAGAGCAAAACAGGTGACTGTTGGTGCTCAAGGTAACAATGATATTTCTGCCAAGTCAATCAATGAACTTGCAGATGTAAACGCATCCGAAACAGATGATGGTCTTCTCTCATATGACCAATCAACTGATAAGTGGACAACTACTACTACTATAGACGGCGGAACATTCTAGTTTACTAAATAATAGTAACAAATCAAGGATACCGACCAGTGAAGGTATCGACCCACATTGTGAGTGGACTGAATTTATATTATGTAATCACGACTCAGGAGTGCTGGGTCAAAACAATTAATTTAATTTTTATAGGAAAATAAAAATGGCAACAGTAATTCAAATCAAAAGAAGTACAGGTTCCGCGGCTCCTTCAACTAGTAATCTAAGTGAAGGTGAAATGGCGTATGTACAAGATAGAAGTAATTCTGGTGCATCTGCTAAACTATTCATCGAATCAGTAGATTCAGATAATTCTACAGCCCTAATCCATGCGATTGGTGGTAAGTATTATACTGATATTCTTTCTGGTTCTTCAGCAACACCTGCTAACTTAAAAGTTGGTAATGGTTCTACTGCTGGTGCAACTTTACAAATCATGGAAGACTCCGATAACGGAACAAACTTCGTTGGTCTTAAAGCTGCAGATTCTCTTGGTTCTTCAGTAACTTTCACACTACCTAGTGCTGATGGTTCTGCTAATCAAGTTATAGGAACAGATGGTTCAGGAACTCTTTCTTTCGTATCAACAACTTCAACCCTTGCTGGTGGTAGTGATGTAAACATCACATCTGCTGCTGATGGTGCGATGTTATTATATGATACAGGAACATCAAAATGGATTGATAATGTAATGTCTGGAGACGCCACTATGGCTGACACAGGTGTTCTAACTATCGGATCCCAAAAAATCGTTAATTCTATGTTGGCTGACGATGCAGTTGGAGCTGATGAATTAGCTTCAAACGCAGTCGTAACGGCATCTATCGTTGACGCAAATGTAACAACTGATAAAATCGCTGACGATGCAGTCGATGCTGATAAATTAGCATCAAGTGCCGTAGTATTCGCTTCATTAGCGGGTGCAATGGTTCAGACATCTGGTGAATCTTTCGCAGATAGTGACACAACTTTAATGACTTCAGCTGCTATTCAGGACAAAATCCAAGCATTAGCAACTACAGAAGACTTAGACCTTGCAGGTGACAGTGGAACTGGCGCAGTCGATTTAGACTCTCAGTCACTAACAATCGCTGGTACAGCAAATGAAGTTGAAACTTCAGCAAGTGGACAAACTATAACAGTTGGTCTACCTAACGATGTCACAATTGCAAACAATTTAACAGTTTCAGGTAACTTAATATCAGACGATATTACAACTGCAACTTTAACAACATCTGGTAACTTAACAGTCACAGGAAACTTGGCAGTTAATGGTACTACAACAACAGTAAACTCTACTACAGTAAATATCGCAGACCCAGTGTTTGAAATCGGTGCTGACAGTTCAGATGACAACTTAGACCGTGGTATCAAATTTAAGTACAACTCCGGTGGTGCTAAGATTGGTTTCTTTGGTATGGATGATACAGATGGTTCTTTTGTCGCTCTAACAAGTGCAACAGATAGTTCATCAGTATTCTCTGGTACTGCAATGCCAGGTAAATTCGGTAACTTAACAGCTGCTGGTTTAGCAATGAGTGGAAGTATTTCTTCTTATGCAGGTTCAGCTCCTACAGATGGTCAAGTCTTAATTGGTGACACATCTTCAGGTTTAATGGATGCGGCTACTCTTACTGCTGGTGATGGTATTGATATCACTAATGGTGCAGGTGCAATTACGATTGCAGCTGAAGTATCAACTGCTTCTAACTTAGGTTCTGTAATTGTCGCTGCTGGTGAAGGTATGGATGTATCTTACTCTGGTGGAACTGCTACAATAGCTGGTGAAGATGCAACAACTTCAAATAAAGGTGTCGCAAGTTTTGCTAGTGCGAACTTTACAGTATCAAGTGGTGCAGTGGCTATCACTGCTATTGACGGTGGAACATTCTAAGGAAACTAAGAATATTTTAATTTAATCAATAGGAGATAGACATGGCAACAGTTATACAGTTTAAAAGAAGTTCTACTCAGAACGCAGTTCCGACTACAGGCAATTTAGCCTTAGGAGAATTGGCTGTCAATACTTATCACGGTAGATTTTATACCGAGAAGAATGACGGTTCCGCTGCTGTTGTAGAGATTGGGTCTAACCCAAAAACTCTACAGATTAATGACGCTATAACATTTCCAACCAGTGATGGTTCAAATGGACAAGTTCTTCAAACCAATGGTTCTGGAACAGTTTCATTTGCAACCTTAGGTGGTTCAGGTGTTTCAATTTTCAAATACACCGTTTCGGGTAACCAAACTGTATTTACAGGTAATGATGATGACAGTAATGCATTATCTTACACTGTAGGTTCAGAACAGGTATTCTTAAATGGTGTTAAGTTAATTGATGGTGGTGCAGATTATACTGCAACAAGCACAACGACTATTACGCTGGCGGAAACTGCAATTGCAGGTGATACAGTAGAAGTAGTAGCAGTCACGGCTGCTAATTTAGTGCAAGGATTCTATACAAATAGTACCTTCACTGCAACTACTGCTAACCAAGTATTATCAAGTAATGCAGTTACGAACAAGGGTATTAAATATGTAATTACTGCCACTCATGCGAGTGCAGGAACACATTCAGCCGAAGTATTATTAATCAATGATGGATCCAGTGCATATTTCGTTCAATATGGCGATATATTCAGTGCTGCTTCATTATTTTCGTTGACTGCTGATGTTAATTCAGGAAACATGAGACTCTTATGTACACCTGCTAACACCAACACAACGGTTAATACTTTCCAAATAAGACAATCATAGGGGGATAGAAAATGGCTATAACAAGAAGTTTTAAACTTGCTGAATTTATTCGTCACATGTCTTATAACTCTAGTACAGATAGGATAGAAACAGTAAAAGAAATACAAGATGAGAATACAACAACAGGTGGAGTCACTAAGACTGCAACTACTGAATTCGCACTTGACAATTTTGCTCATGCTACCTATAGAGCTGCGAGATATATCGTGGCTATGTCAGAGGGAAGTAATTTCCATTCAACGGAGATAATGTTGGTACACGATGGTTCTGCTGTTACTTTAACACAATATGGAACACTGAAAGATACTAACTTAGCGACATTTGATGCAGACATTAGTGGAGATAATGTTAGACTATTATGTACACCGGCGAGTACAAACTCAACGGTTATCAAGTTTAACAGAACTACAGTAGAAGCTTAAATACAGTAATTTATTATGTAAAGGGGACTTTTAGTCCCCTTTTTTGAGCTCAATATAAAAATAACATAAATAACACCATGGCATCAAAAGTAAAATTTTTCGCAGATTTAGGTGTTCAGTCGAAACTAAACACCCAAGTAGATGGCGACCTAACTGTTGCAGGTAATCTAACGGTTACCGGAAATTCACTAACCGTTAATTCGACTACAACTTCTGTTGGCGACTCAATGTTTGAGTTCGCAAATCAAAATACTAGTTCAGACCTAATCGATATTGGTTTCTACGGAAACTACAACGATGGTTTATCAGATGGTGGTGCATCTGAATACACAGGTCTATTCAGAGATGCATCGGATTCTACATGGACATTATTTGATGGTTTAGAGGTAGAACCAGGAACTACAGTTAATACTGGTGGTTCGGGTTATGCACTTGCTGATTTAAAACTTGGAGATTTAACTTCTTCAACACTAACAGCAGGTGGATTATTATATCCAACTTCAGATGGTTCTAATAACCAAGTCTTAATGACTAATGGTTCAGGACAATTATCGTTTCAAGACGCTGGGTCGGGATTGACAGCAGGTACAGTCACAACAACTTCTACTACTATCACAAATTTAGACACGATGGCAGTTGCAAGTTATAGGGGTGCAAAGTACACTGTAACAGTCTCAGACGCTACAGGAGGCGATTACGAGATAACAGAGATACATGTGATACATGACGGCACTAATGCAAGTATAACACAGTTTGGTACAGTATTACAAGGTACTTCTAGTGAATTGGGAACATTTTCAGTAGACATCAGTTCAGGAAATCTAAGACTAAGAGTTACATCTTCTTCTTCTAATTCAACTGTTTACAACTTCAAGAGAATTGACCATTCAACATAAAAAAAAGTTATTATTTTTTATTTGAGTAATGGTTTAGAACATCACCAATCTATAAATAATAGTATTAATTACTAACACTTTTACAAAAGGACACAAAGAATGGCAACAACACAAACATTTGTAATCGAGTATGGGTTATCAGTAGGTTCATCAGAAGTTATCAATTCAAGTGGAAAAATCGCCCCAGGCGCTTTATCTAATGTTGATACGGATGATATTGCTGAGGGCACATCCGCTCTTTACTTTACTAATTCTAGATTTAATAGTTCTTTTGATACGAGACTATCTAATGCCACTATAGATGGAGGCACTATCTAATGACGAGTAAAAATTTCATAATCAAAAACGGCTTAACAGTAGGAACTACTGAAGTCATAACATCTGCTGGTGTAATTACTGGTGCAGGTGTAAACGAGGCAGTTGACGATAGAGTCAATTCACTATTAACAGCAGGTGCAGGCATTGGGCTTGCATATGATGACGCTGCTGGAACACTTACAATTACAGGTAATGTTGGGGACATCACAGGCGTAAACGCTGGTGCTGGTCTAACAGGAACTGCAACATCTGGTGATGCAACACTAAACATTGGTGCTGGTACAGGTATTACTGTAAACGCCGATGACATTGCAATCAATTTCAAAGACGAAGACGATATGTCTTCAAACAGTGCAACTCACGCCGCTACTCAACAATCAGTCAAGGCATATGTAGATTCACAAATACAAACCAAAGATAATACAGACGAAATTACAGAGGGTTCAACAAATCTTTACTTTACAAATACAAGAGCAGACGCTAGAATAGCTAATGCATTAGTAGATGAAGATAATATGGCATCAAATAGTGCTACTAAACTTCCTTCGCAACAATCAGTTAAGGCATATGTAGATTCACAAGTAGCAGGCAAAGATAATACAGACGAAATCACTGAAGGTTCAAATCTTTACTTTACAAATGAAAGAGTAGATGACAGAGTTAATGCATTACTAGTTGCCGGAACAGGCATTACATCTACATACGATGATGCCGCTGGAACACTTACACTTAACGGACAAGTTGGTGATGTAACAAGTGTTGTCGCTGGAACTGGTCTAACAGGTGGTGGAACAAGTGGTGATGTAACAGTAAATGTTGTTGGTGGTACAGGTATAATCGCAAATGCGAATGATATCGCAATCGATACTTCTGTAACAGTAGATTTAACTACTAGTCAAACACTTTCAGGCAAAACACTAACATCTCCAATCTTAAATACTGCTCTATCTGGTACTGCATTCTTAGACGAAGACGACTTCTCAAGTAATGCGAATGATAAAGTTGCATCTCAACAATCTATTAAAACATATGTTGATGCATCTGTTGCCGCTAAAGACAATACAGACGAAATCACTGAAGGTTCATCAAATCTATACTTCACAAATGAAAGAGTAGACGATAGAGTAGATGCTCTACTAACTTCTGGTGTCAATGTCGCTATGACATATGACGATGCAAATGGAAGTTTAGAGATTAGAGTACCTTTTGAGAATATACAAGATACAGTTGGTACTCAGATTGCAACCAATGGTTCACATACAGGTCTTACTGCAACATATGATGATGCTGGTGACGGCGCTATAGACCTTGCAGTATCAACATCACATGTTAGGGGTTTAATATCTGCTGGTGGTGACTTATCATACAACAGTACAACTGGTGTAATGAGTTTCACAAACGATGCTGGAGATATTTCTTCAGTAGTTGCTGGAACTGGTACAACAGGTGGTGGAACTGCTGGCGATGTAACAATTAATGTTATTGGTGGCGATGGTATTACTGCAAACGCAAACGATATCGCATTATCATCTTCAGTCGCTGGTGATGGTCTTGCATTCTCAAGTGGTATTCTTGCAGTAAATGTAGATGATTCATCAATCGAAACAAGTTCAGACACATTACAAGTAAAAGCAAGTGGTGTCACAAATGCCATGCTGGCAGGGTCAATCGGTGCAGATAAACTTGCAGGTTCAATAGGGAACGCAAAACTATCTAACTCATCAATTACAATAGACGGAAGTGCTGTTTCATTGGGTGGTTCAATAACTACTACAAATACACAACTTACACAAGAACAAGTCGAAGACTTTGTTGGTGGTATGTTAGATGGTACCGAAACAGGTATCTCTGTATCATACGATGATACAAATGGTAATCTTGACTTTGTTATTGGCGCTGACGACATTACTAACGATATGTTGGCAGGGTCAATTAATCAATCCAAACTTGCAGGTTCAATTGCAAACGCAAAACTTGCTAATAGTACGATAACAATTGATGGACAATCAGTTGCATTGGGTGGTTCAGTCACAACAACTAACACTCAATTATCAACAGAGAATGTACAAGATATCGCTGGGGCGATGTTCTCAAGTAATACTGAAAGTGGTATTACTGCAACATATCAAGATGCAGATGGTACAATCGATTTAGATGTTAATGACCCAACAATATCCTTGACAGGCGATGTGACAGGTTCTGCTACAATGACCAATTTAGGTAATGTTAGTATCTCTACTACAGTCGCTGCTAACTCAGTCGCACTTGGAACAGATACAACAGGTAACTATGTCGCAGGTGTAAGTGCAGGAACTGGTGTCTCAGTAAGTGGTTCTGGAGAAGGCGCAACTTCAACAGTAAGTATTGGACAGGCAGTTTCAACATCAAGTAATGTTCAATTTGCAAACTTAGTGTTATCAGGCAACTTGACAGTTAATGGTGCAACATCAACAGTTAGTTCAACTAACACAACAATCGAAGATGCATTGATAGAATTAGGGACAGGTACTTCTGGTACGCCTTCTAACGATGCAGGTTTTGTTATTGAAAGAGGAAGTTCTGACAATGTATTCATTGGTTGGGACGAGAGTGCAGATGCGATAACATTTGGTACTGGTAGTTTTACTGGTGCATCTACAGGTAATTTAAGTATTACACCAAGTGCAGTTAATACAGGCGCCTTGACGATTACTAATGCTAGTAACTCAGGCGGAACTGCGAGAAACATATATCAGTCAACATCAGCTCCAGGCGGAAGTGATGGCGCAGTTGGCGATTTATGGGTTCTCTACTCTTAATAAATAACCATTTAAGGATTATATAATATGGCGACAGGTTCACAAAAGGTCAAAACACCAACAGGTTGGAATTCTACAAGAGGTGCATGGGTAAAAACTGCATCTGGTACTTGGAAAGATGCAGAACAAATCTATGTCAAGACTCCAACAGGTTGGAATAACGCTTCAGGACAGGCAAGTGTCCAACAACCTTATCCGTACATTGCTAACGCTCAAGAACCCAATATAAGAAATAAACAAAACCCTTATCCTTATATTGCTAACGCTCAACAACCGAATATAAGAAATGCACAACAACCGTATCCTTATATCGCAAACAATCAAGAGCCTAATATTAGAGATGCAAGACAACCTGCGATTTATCAAAATCCAGTAAGCGCACAAGAACCTAATATTAGAAGTCAACAAGAACCTAATATTAGAAGTCAACAAGAACCTAATATTAGACCGGCGAGACAACCTTCTACATATCAACATAGAAGTCCGTCAACATATAGAGACCCTAGAACATATCAACATCCGACTACCTATCAGCATAGAAGTCCTTTGACTTATCAACATAGAAGTCCATTGACTTATCAGCATAGAAGTCCGTTGACATATCAACATAGGTCTCCTTCTACTTATCAACATAGAGAACCGAACACTTATAACCATAGGTCACCTTATAGAAGTCCGTTTACTTACAATCATAGAAGTCCTTTGACATATCAGCATAGGTCGCCATTTACATATCGTAATCCGTTTACCTATAATCATAGAAGTCCGTTGATTTATCAACATAGGTCTCCTTATAGAAGTCCGTCCACTTATCAACATAGAGAACCGAACACTTATAACCATAGGTCACCTTATAGAAGTCCGTCCACTTATCAACATAGAGAACCGAACACTTATAACCATAGGTCGCCATTTACATATCGTAATCCGTTTACCTATAATCATAGAAGTCCGTTGATTTATAACCATAGGTCGCCACTTACATATGACCATAGGTCGCCATTTACATATCGTAATCCGTTTACCTATCAACATAGAAGTCCTTTAACATATAATCATAGAAGTCCGTTGATTTATCAGCATAGGTCGCCATTTACATATCGTAATCCGTTTACCTATAATCATAGAAGTCCGTTGATTTATCAGCATAGAAGTCCTGTGATATATCAGCATCAAAGTCCTTCGACATATCAGCTTCCGTTTACATATCGTAATCCGTTTACATATAACCATAGGTCGCCTTCTACATATCGTAATCCGTTTACCTATCGTAATCCGTTTACATATAACCATAGGTCGCCTTCTACATATAACCATAGGTCGCCTTCTACATATAACCATAGGTCGCCATTTACATATCGTAACTTCCGTTTACCTATCGTAATCCGTTTACATATAACAACAGACAACCGTTTACTTACAATCATAGAGAACCGTATACTGTTAATGCAAGACAACCATTTACATATAATGCTCGTACTGGAGTTAATGTTCAGACTGCATCACAACAACCAAGTAGTTACTCATTCCGTAACCCAATCACTTTCCCACCAGGTGGTGGCGGAGGCGGCGGCGGAGGCGGAGGTTGCTTTGCTCCAGGTTCAATGATATGGCTTGCAGATGGAAGTCATTCGCCTATCGAGTCATGTGTTCTTGGTCAATATGTAATGACTTGGAACGAAAGTACAAAACTTCTAGAACCTAGAGAGATATCTCTAATCATGAAACCAAGAATGTGTCCTATATTTGATGTTACATTCTCAGATGGAAGAATATTACAAATGACTGATACTCACCCATTAATGTTACCAAATGGCCAATGGGGTGCATTTGATGTTGAGAAATCAATTAGAGAACATGAATGGATGCAAGATATTGAAACGCATGAACTTACAGTTGGCGATAGTGTCTTCAGTATGTTAGATGGTATAATGTTTGACAGACAAGACGAAATGGGCTTAGAAATAGTATCTATAGAAGAACATTCTGAAATGGAAGTACATAACTTAAGTGGAGTTTATGAAAACAATAACTTCTTTGTTAATGGAATGCTCGCTCATAACTTTGGTAATCAGAATGTCGGCTCCCAGGCGAAGAACTAAAATGATAATACTAACAAACAAAAATATGATAGTAAGGGGTAATATCTAATGCCACAACAACCGGTAATAGCAAACGCTCAGACGACTGTTAGGTCTCCAAGCATAGGACAACAACCTTATATTGCTAATGGTCAAACACCATTTATTCAACCTACGCAGGGTCCTGCTATAAGAAACGGCCAGACGCCGTATATTGCGAATGGGCAGTCACCTAGTAATGCAAGAAGTCACCTAGTAACGCACAGCAACCTAATATTAGAAATAATCAAGAACCTAATATTAGAAATAATCAAGAACCTAACATTAGAAGTGCCCAATCACCTAGTAATGCACAATCACCTAGTAACGCACAAGAACCTAACATTAGAAGTGCCCAGTCACCTAGTAATGCAAGAAGTCCAAGAAACGCACAAGAACCTAACATTAGAAGTCAACAAGAACCTAACAGTAGAAGTCAACAAGAACCTAATATTAGGAATGCTCAGTCACCTAGTAATGCACAACAACCTAATAGTAGAAGTCAACAAGAACCTAATATTAGAAACCAACAAGAACCTAACATTAGAGATGCTCAGTCACCTAGTAGCGCACAGCAACCTAACATTAGAAGTCAACAACAACCTAATATTAGAAGTCAACAAGAACCTAATATTAGAGATGCTCAGTCGCCTAGTAATGCACAAGAACCTAATATAAGAAGTTATCAGTCTCCTTATATTGCTAACGCACAAACATCAGCACAAGAACCTAATATAAGAAATTATCAGTCTCCTTATATTGCGAATAGACAAAATACAGCACAACAACCTAATATTAGAAGTCAACAAGAACCTAATATTAGAAATGCTCAGTCACCTAGTAATGCACAAGAACCTAACATTAGAAGTCAACAAGAACCTAATATTCGTTCAGCACAAGCATCAGCACAAGAACCAAACATAAGAAGTTATCAGTCTCCTTATATTGCGAATGCTCAGAATCCTTTTATTAGAAATCAACAAGAACCTAATATTAGAAATCAACAAGAACCTAACATTAGAAATCAACAAGAACCTAATATAAGAAACAAACAGACTACTTCTAATTATCAGAATCCTGTAAATGCTCAGAATCCATTTATTAGAAATAGACAGACACCATTTACATATGACCATAGAAGTCCGTTGACATATGACCATAGGTCACCATTGATTTATAATCATAGAAGTCCGTTTACTTACAGGCATCCTGGAAATAGTCAGACTCCGTTTACCTATCAACATAGAAGTCCTTCAACATATGCTAGACAAGGTCAAACACCTTTCACATATCAACATAGAAGTCCTTCGACATATGCTAGACAAGGTCAGACGCCAACAACCTATCAACATAGAAGTCCTTCGACATATGCTAGACAAGGACAAACACCTGTTATCCGTTGGGATGGTGTTCTATCGCAGACCTGGCCAGGCACTCCTATATCGTCATAAATATAAGACAATTTAGGAATTTACATTATGAGTATCAAAAGCAAATCATTCGAGCATACAAAGGAATTACTCCAAGGACTCGACCCAACAGATAAGAGTTTTCATCTACAGTTGGGTCAGTTCGATGTTCTAAAAGAATACAAAGAAACAGACACATACAAATCATTAAAGTATGTTACAGAGAATCACACCGGAAAACTAAAACAAGTTAAATGGGGTGACATGACTAAACTAATCAAGGAAGAGAAATTTCTTGGTTGGAATAAACTACAGTCCCATGCATGGGCATATCATTACTTTCTACCCCACGGATATACTGCACCGGAAGAAACTCCAGTACCAGGAATTTCGGGAATGGATTTTAAAAATTCTAACAATGAATATCAAAAGTTAGAAGACTTCACTGATAAAAAACTAAATGACCAACAGAATAACAGTATCAATTCTGTATATTATCATGGCGCCAAGGCTCATTGGTTAGTAGATAGTATCAGAGAAGAGGGTCTATGGAATGCTATTCAAGGCACTGTAAGTTTAGCAGGAAAAAATAAAGATGGAGAACAGATGTATCAGTTATCAATACATCCAGGTTCAGTTCGTTCTGGTGTATTTGAAACAATGGATGACCCAAATTTAGATTTATGGATATGGGACAATCATGATGCTATACCTTTACCAGAGACATCTATAGATGAAATGATTGATGAGATGAAAGGGCAACTTATAGAACGAGATGCAGAACACTATTCAATATCTTTTGGATATACTCGTGGTTACTTAGAGATACATAGTGACTTATTGAAGATGAACTTCAGAGGAAGTGTAACCGATTATAACATGAAAGTTAACCAATTGTCAAAGGGTAAACATCTAAACATATACATTGGTTACGATTCTAGACATACTGATATCGCTGAGTTAAGTGCAAAATGTGTTAAAAGTAGTATATTATCTGGTGCCGGCAGAGGCGATGTGCATGATGTATTAGGAGATTGGACTCCTGAAATTAAGTATCTTGACATATCAAAGATTCCAGAGTATACTAGAGAGTATGCAGCTCAATCAACAGAGTTCACATATAGTAGATTCTTAATTCCTTACTTGGAAAACTATGAAGGATTTAGTATTTTTATTGATGATGATATACTATTCAATGAAAGTATCTTACCAATGTTCTACTACTTAGACTTAGACGATGCAGTTGCATGTGTACAGTATGACTTTGATAGTTATGCTGAAACAAAATTTAACGGTGAAAAGAATGTATCTTATCCTAAAAAACTTTGGTCTTCTTTGATGATATTTAATAATGGTCATGAAGACTGTAAGAAACTTACACCAGAAGTTGTTAATACTGAAAGTGGTAAGTATCTACATCAATTTGAATGGACAGATAAGATATCAGAGATACCAGAGTGGTATGTTATAACAGAAGGACACGATACAGTAGAAGATAAGTGGCGTGCTTGTGCTATACATTACACACGAGGCGGTCCTTGGATTGAAGATATGGATATCTCTCAGATAGAACACCTAAATATGTATGAAAGATTAAAAAATAAACATCAAAACTAAATTATGGAGTTATTATGAATATGTTAATTTATTGTGAGAATGGTCATCTTACTATCAGAAAACCAAATGGCCTAGAGTGGAGACACGAGAATGTCGACAAACCAGAATTAGGATTTGACTATGATGTTTTAATCTATGATGATATCGAAGTTAAGATTATGGAGTGGAAAGACGATGTTCAGTTTGATGACCAAGTTAAAGTTTCGCTTACAGATGTAGAGTCAGATGCAATTGAGAATTACATTGATAATTCTACACCACCTAATGATGTAACATTAGCAAATCAATACAGTCAACAAATCAATAATGTTTGTAAAGACTATGTAGAACAACAAATAGAATCTTATGGATTTGAAAGTTTAATAGATACCATGGCAGCTGCCAGAGATGGTTCGAATCACCCTTTAAGGTCAGATGCAAGAAGAGCTTTAGAATACTATGATGTAATGTGGAATATTTACATCAATGTAATGAATGAAGTCAAGGCAACTAGAGAAGACTTACTGCCAGATGTTGAAGAGTTTATTAATAGATTTCCTCAACCACAACAAGCATTGATTGAATAGTAGTATGTCTAAGTTTAACTTAGAAATAGTCAAGATAGATAAACCCTTTGCTATAAAAGACATGCCTATGGGAAATAAAATCTATGTAATTGATGACTATCTTGAAACATCAACACATCATTGGATGAATAATAGTGTTACTCGAGGACCTAGATGGTGTAAATCAAATCAAGTAAACGCTCAACATCCTACAGGTTTGCCACATCATTCCCTTTGGGGAGCATCTTTCTTTAAGACAGATAGTAATGGCGCACCAATGATGGAAAAGGGCGAGAATGATTGGACAACTGAAGCCGCTAGATGGTTTAATAGAAAAATATGTACAGATTTTCTATTCAAATGGAAAAGATTTCAATACATGGGTACTAATTCTCAAACTCATGGCCAACACGGAACAACTCACTCAGATTGTGCAGAGGAAGATGATTGGAACTTATCGTTTCTATATTATTATAACACATTCTGGAATCCTGCATGGGGTGGTGATTTAAGATTCTATGACCCCGATGTTTATCAAGCAGGTTTAGACGGTAGAGATGAACACATAGAAAAACATTCAATAGGCAGTGTCGAGTTTAAACCAAACAGACTATTGATGTTTGACGGAAGAATACCTCATGGTGCAGATGCACCAACTTCTAGAGCCAGATATGCAGATAGATGTTCTATAGTACTTAGAGGCGATGAGATAGAACTTATTGAAAAGGAAGAATTATATAATGCCAACGATAGATTTCACTACATTTAACGAAGAGAGTCTTAGAGACTTTAAACCAGTTTTAGCTAAATCTCTAGCACCCGAATGGTTTAAAAAGATGAAAGTCTTTCAACACGATAGGGGTAAGAGAATGCAAACTATTCGTGCTTGCCCTGCTATGGATGACTGGTTAAAATCTGGTTGGTTGATTCTTGCAAATAGAGACATGGAAGTTAATGTAGATGGTCCTTTTACATATACAAAAGATACTGAATTAGGCAAACAAGGCACGGCATCTCCTTCTCACCCATCAGCTCAGTTTGGTTATGCATTTAGTTATCTAGGTGAAGAAGGTCCAATCAAAGATGCATTTAAAATGAGAAGTGCCTGGAACATAATAACACCCAAAGGATACTCATGTTTTTACTTAGACCCATTTCTATTTCAAAACAATCACTTTGCTACATGGCAAGGTGTTATAGATACAGATGACTTTAATGTCAATCAAGACAATTCACAAATTATTTTTTATCCTAAAGTTAATCATTCGTTTATTATACCAAAAGGAACTCCTTTAGTTCAAATCATACCGTTCAAAAGAGAAGAGTGGGTGGCGACATATCAATTAAAAGATGAGAAGGCCTGGCACAACGACAGAGGCGAAAACAGACATCAAGATATGCCTGGAATGGATGAAATAAATAGAACTAAGTACAATAAACTTCAAGATGAGAATCCAAATCATATGGGTGCTTACAGAACTGAGGGTCATTGGAAAAGTAAAGGTAAAAACTTTAAAGAAATGGAACCACCACCAGAGTGTCCGTTTCATAAAGGAGATGTAGATGGCGATTAAATTATTCAGTCCAGCAGTAATAGTAGTGAGACGATGGTTAGACGAACCAGATGATAAAGTAGAAGGACTTACTCCTGAATATTTTGCACTATTGAAGAACGAAATGGATGCGATGAGAACAAGAGACCCACAAGGCAGAAAGAGGTCTAATGCTGGTAATGGTTGGCAGTCAAATGATGGTATAGATAATAATCCCATATTCAATAAGTTGATGAGAAACATTAAGAAGATGGCTCAAAACGAGTTGTTAGGATTCTGTGGATTTAAACCTGGCGAAGGTCAAATAGACCAACATAATGCTTGGGGAAACATAAACTACAAAAATGGATCCAATCAACCACATTTACATAATGGGTGTAGTTATTCTGGTGCTTGTTATATTCATGCAGAAGGTGATGAAGGTGATATTAGATTTATAGAGACATCAAAACATTTTGTGGGTATGCCTGTAAATACTCCTAGAATGGAAGAATCGTGGGCTGTAGCACCTAGAACAGGAGATATACTTTTGTTTCCTAGTGGATTGATGCATATGGTAGCAACAAACACGACAGATAAAGATAGATACAGTATTTCATTTAACATGGATATAAGAAGTGCAGACAATTCAGATATTTTTATCGATGAGGATGAAGCAAGACAAGAGAAAATGGATAATATTTTCAAAACAGACCACTTTGGTAAGCTTATTCAGTAGCACATATTCATAAATAAGAGTATGGATATAGTCGTAGACCCACATTTACTTTGGAACATCGTTTTAACTGTTGTTGTAGTTCCTGTCGGATGGATGATTCGAGGAATCTTTGCTGAACAGAAAAGAATGGATATTCTAATTAACAAAACACGAGAAGAAATTGCCAAAGAGTATGTTACCAGAGAACAAATGGAACAGACATTTCAGCGTATTATAGACTCAATCGAGCGTATAGACGAAAAGATAGATAGACTTCAAACTAAAACTTTTTTCCAAGATTAGATTTCATATAAATAGTAGTATAAACAGGAAATACTACTATGGCAGCTCCAAACAGCAAAGCAACATTTAAAGAATACATCAAGAGGAAACTTGGTGCTCCAGTCTTGGAAATCAATATTGATGATGACCAATTTGACGATAGAATAGACGAGGCACTGCAATATTTCCATAACTACCATTACGATGGTACGATGAAAACTTATCTCAAACATCAAATGACTTCAGTTAAGAAAGTTGCAATGAAGACCAATGAGACTGAAACAGAATCAGCAGCTGGTACCCACGCATACGCAGACGAAGAATTTGCAATGCAACAAAACTACATAGTCTTACCAGAATCAGTTACGGCTGTAATGAACATATTTCCATTCAACGATAAGTCAGCACTTAATATGTGGGACATAAGATATCAGTTAAGACTAAATGACTTATACAGTATGAATGCTACTAATTTACTACATTACGAAAGTGTTCAACAACAGATTCAAACAATGAATCACATTCTTATCGGAAGAACACCAATCAATTACAATCAACATCAAAATAGATTATATCTTCATATGGATTCAAATATGATAAATGATAATGAGTGGTTGATTATCGAATGTTACAGAAAAATAGACCCAAATAACTTTACAGATGTATACAATGATATGTGGTTAAAGAAATATGCAACTGCATTATGTAAATATCAGTGGGGTGAAAACTTATCTAAGTTCTCTGGTATCGCACTGCCAGGTGGTGTAACACTAGACGGACAACAGATGAAACAAGAAGCTCAAGAAGAGATAACAAGACTCGAAGAAGAGTCAAGACTAAATCATGACATGTTACCTATGGATATGATTGGATAATTAAATTATGCCAACTAATGTATTTTTTAACCATGCAGTAAACTCTGAACAACATCTTTACGAAGATTTAGTTGTAGAGTCACTTAGATTCTATGGTCACGACTGCATGTATCTACCTCGACAAGTTATCGAAGAGGATAGTATACTCAATGAAGATGTTCAATCTAGATTTGGTGATGCATACGGTGTTGAGATGTACATCGAAAATACAGATGGATTCGAAGGCGAAGGAGACTTAATGTCTAAGTTTGGTCTACAGATAAGAGACCAGGCAACATTCGTAATATCATTAAGAACATGGGAAAGATTCATATCATTAGATTCAAACCTTGCAACATCATTTAGACCCAACGAAGGAGATTTAATTTACTTCCCTCTTAGTGGTTCAATGTTTGAGATAAAATTTGTAGAACATGAAGACCCATTCTATCAAGTAGGTAAACTATTTGTATTTAAGATGAGATGTGAACTATTCGAATATAGTCAAGAAGACTTTGACACTGGTGTTGGTGATATAGACCTCATAGAAGACGAACAGGCATACTCATTAAATATGACAATGAACAATGGAAATTCTCAAGACTATATTGCTAATGAGACACTTTCTCTTAGTGGTACAGTTGTTGCAGAAGTCGTATCTTGGAATCAACCAACAAGTAAACTACTTGCAAAAGATATCACAACAACACTACAAGTTGGCGATGTATTAAATGGTGCCAATGGTGCAACATTTACAATTGCATCTATTGACGATAGAATGACATTTAACAATGATGCAGCTGCTCAAAACTTAGACTTTGAGAATAAAGATTCATCATACTTAGACTTGAGTGAAACAAATCCATTCGGAGAACCATAATGTTCGGAACATATTTTTACAATGAAACTATAAAGAGATGCGTATCAGTCTTTGGTACAATGTTCAATAATATAGAGTTTAAGAAAGTTAAGGCAGACGGAACAATTCTATCTTCTCCTATGGTACCAATATCATATGGACCAAAACAGAAGTTCTTAGATAGAATATCAGAAGAAGCAAATCTGTCTGATAAGAATAGGAGTGCAATATCGTTGCCAAGGATGGCATTTGAACTTACAGGTTTTGAATACGATGTGCAAAGACAACAGAATAAACTCATAAGAGCTGTCAAACCCATCACCGAATCAAATGGCAAGAAAGGGTTTCAATACGCACCTGCACCATACAACTTGAATTTTACATTGTCTATTCTAACTAAGAACATGAACGATGCACTACAAATAGTAGAACAAATACTACCATATTTTCAACCAGAGTATACAGTCACAATGAAAATGGTTGATACAATGGCAGACCATAGAGATGTGCCTATAGTTTTAAACTCTGTATCATTTCAAGACGATTATGAAGGTTCTTTTGAAGATAGAAGAGTCATAGAGTATACTTTAGACTTCACAATGAAGACATACTTCTTTGGTCCTATCTATACTGGTAACATCATTAAGAATGTTGTTGAAAGAACTTACATTGGCGACAACTCTAATACATTCTCATCATCAACAATAGGTGCCTCAGGATTAGTCAAAGAGGTTAAACACTATGAACCTGCATTTGCAGAGTCATCTAATGCAGTAAGTAACAGTACGACAGTCACCTTTCCTACTGCAATAAATACTAGTATATCGGTAGGAGATGAAGTATTCGGAACTAATCTCACAACAAATCCAACAATATCGAGTATTGCAGGAAACAAAGAATCTATAGTACTAAGTGCAGCTGTCAACATGAATAAGGCTGTCAACAAGTTAAAGTTTGTGGGTTCAGTTGATGCAGACGACACATTTGTTGTTGCAGAGAATGTCAAATTCTATGACGATGGTGTTAAAGATGATTACAGTGAAGAAGACAATAGTTAAGTATGAATGAAATAGATGAAACATTAGATGGCCTTCTAAATATAGAATCGGAAATCAAGCAAGAAACAAAAGTAGTTAAACTTCCGTCTCGACATGAGAACATGGAAACAGACTACAAGTACGCTAGAGAAAATCTTTATGGACTCGTAGAAAGAGGACAAGATGCAATCGAAGGCATACTACAATTATCAAAAGAAACAGAACACCCTCGTGCATATGAAGTTGCAGGTCAGTTAATCAAAACAGTGGGTGAAACAGCAGAGAAACTTATAGATTTACAGAGTAAATTGAAGAAGTTAGAAGGCGAAGAACAACAGAAAATAGGACAACAACACAATCATTTGTATGTTGGGTCAACTTCTGAATTACAAAAGTTTCTTAAAAAGAACAAAGACTAAAATATGGTTCAAGCGAAGAACGAAGGTTACTTAGGTAACAATTTAATCAAAAGGGCAGGTACAGAAACTAAGTACACCCAAGAACAGATAGCAGAATATCAGAAATGTTCTTCGGATCCTTGTCACTTTATTGAAAACTATACTCAAATTATATCACTAGACGAAGGTTTAGTGCCATTTAAACTTCGTGGTTATCAAGATAAACTTATAAATCACTTCAATAGTAATAGATTTAATGTAGTTCTTGCAGCCAGACAGAGTGGTAAATCAATAACATCGTGTGCATACTTACTATGGTACATATTGTTCACTCCAGAAGTCACCGTTGCTGTTCTGGCGAACAAAGGTGCGATTGCCAGAGAGATGGTGTCTCGTATTGTAACCATGCTGGAGACCGTTCCCTTCTTCTTACAGCCGGGTGTTAAAATACTAAACAAAGGTAATATAGAGTTTGGAAATGATAGTAAACTAGTCGCAGCCGCAACATCTTCAAGTTCTATTCGTGGTATGTCTATTAACATGCTATATCTAGATGAGTTCGCATTCGTAGAAGATGCAGAGACATTCTATACTGCAACATATCCAGTGGTAACATCGGGTAAAGACTCTAAGGTTATCATCACCTCGACTGCGAACGGTGTTGGTAATATGTTTCATAAAATATATGAAAGTGCAATACATGACCAATCAGAGTATAAGTCATTTACTATTGGTTGGCAAGATGTACCAGGTCGTGACGAGGCATGGAAGAAACAGACTATTGCAAACACTTCAGAAGCGCAGTTCGAACAAGAGTATGGTAACTCATTTTTAGGAACAGGTAATACTCTTATCAATGCAGACACCCTATTGGGTATGAGAGCTGTAGACGGTGAATGGCAAAAAGATGGTCTAACAGTATACGATAGACCAGTAGAGGGTCATAACTATGTAGTTACAGTCGATGTATCACAAGGAAGAGGGTTTGACTACTCTACTTTTAGTATCTTCGATGTTTCTCAGAGACCATTTAAACAAGTTTGTACTTATAGAGATAACATGGTTAGCCCCATGCTGTTTCCGGATTTAATAAATAAGTACTGTAGTAGATACAATGAGGCTCTAGTTATTATAGAAAATAATGCAGAAGGTTCAATGGTCGCTACACAATTGCATTATGATGTAGAATATCCAAATGTTTTCGTTCAAGGAATGACACATGCAAAAGATATCGGCATTACAATGTCTAGAAAAATTAAGAGAGTTGGATGTTCCACTCTCAAAGAACTATTAGAAGAGAACAGACTAGTTGTAGTAGATAGACCGACAATAACAGAGTTAATGACTTTTGTTAATAAAGGGTCGTCTTTTGAGGCAGATAGAGGTTATCATGATGATATGGTAATGAATTGTGTATTATTTGCATGGTTTGTTACTACAGAATTCTTTACGCATTTAACAGATACCGCTGTAAAGGACTTATTATACTCAGAACAACAGAAGATGATTGAGGATGATATGTTACCAGCAGGGGTATTCGGTGATAACTATGGTGCTGAAATGATTGTTGACTCGTCAGGACAGGCATGGTCTGTTGCAGAACAAGAAAAACCTCAAGAAGAGTTCTTAGATAATATAAATATATAAATAAAAGTGTAAACAACTTTTACAATGTAACAATACATTAACAGGAGAAAAGTATGGCATTTCAAGTTTCACCAGGCGTTCAAGTCAAAGAGATTGACTTATCGAATGTTGTTCCGGCAGTATCCTCAACAAGAGGTGCTTTTGCTGGCGTATTCCAATGGGGACCTGTTGATGAAGTAAAAACAGTTTCAGATGGACAACAACTAGTTGAAGAATTCTACAAACCAGCAGACACAAACGCATCTGTTGAAGACTTCTACACTGCCGAGTCTTTCCTGAGATATGGTTCTTCATTATCAGTAGTTAGAATATCTAACACTGGTTTATTCAACGCAAACCAAGCAGGAAACTCAGCAACATTATTAAAACATTCAGATGACTATGTGAACACCTATAAATCAGGCGCTCTACATGGTACAGTAGGAAAATGGGTGGCAAGATACGCAGGCGCTTTAGGTAACTCACTTAAAGTTTCAATGTGTGCTTCGTCCAACGCATATTTCAATGACGCTGTAACTGCTGTCAACCTTTCGAATGGATANNCAGTTGGTTCTACTTCAGTAGTAACCGATNCAGGCGCATCATTCTTAGTTGGCGACATCATCAAATTCGCAAATCATTCAACACATTACTCAGTTGACGGNATCTCATCACAAACATTAACAATCAAGGCATTAGGTCAACCCGCTGGGACTGGTCTTACAGCTGCTGTAGTTNATAATGAAACCATCGATAGATTTTGGGAACATTATGCATTGTTTGACAAGGCACCAGGAACATCAGCAGGGGCCAAATTAGTTGGTTCTGTAAATGATGAAGTTCATATTGTCGTAACAGACGAAGATGGTCTATTCACAGGCACTAAAGGTGCTGTGTTAGAATCACACGCATTCCTATCATTAGGGTCAGATGCAAAAGACTCAACAGGTAATTCAAGTTATTATAAAGATGTGTTAGAGAGAGAATCTACACATATATGGTGGTCTGGTCATTCAACAGGGGTTTACGCTTCTGCTAATGAGACTAGAACATTACAACAGGCAGTTGGCGCTGCTTTCACTAGACCTGCTCTTCCTGAGAATTCATCACTAACTAGGTGGTGCAGATGGAAGAAAAAATTCATCAGTCGCACAAAAAACCGCTGCTTGGGATACACATTTTGCAGATGCAGAAACAATAGATATCTCATTCTTAATAGTTGGTTCATCATTGAGTGACGCTGGAGCTGGTTCTGAGTCAGAAGTAGATACAATTGCAAATCATAATTCACTAGTAAACAGTGCAATACAACTTGCAGAGTTAAGAAAAGATTGTTTAGTAATTGCATCACCTAGAAAAACTTCAGTAGTTGGTGTCGCAAGTGAATCAACTCAATCAACAAATGTTAAGGCAGATTACACAAATTGTACATCTAGTTCTTACGCAGTATTCGACAGTGGTTGGACTTATCAATATGAGAAGTACAATGACAAATATTGTTGGATTCCTGCATGTGGACACACCGCAGGCATCATGGCAAGAAGTGACTTACTTCAAGACCCATGGTTCTCACCTGCTGGGTTCTCAAGAGGACAATACTTAGGTATCACTAAACTTGCTTTCAATCCGAAACAAGCATCTAGAGATGACCTATATCGTGCAAGAATTAATCCAATAGTCACATTCCCTGGACAAGGTACTGTACTATTTGGTGATAAGACTGCATTAACAAGTCCTAGTGCATTCGATAGAATCAATGTAAGAAGACTATTCATCGTATTAGAAAAGGCAATCGCTACTGCCGCTAAAGCTCAACTGTTTGAATTCAACGATTCATTCACAAGGGCTCAATTCCGTGCAAGTGTAGAACCTTTCTTAAGAGATGTGAAGAACAGAAGAGGTTTAGTAGACTTCTCAGTAGTTTGTGACGAAACAAACAATACAGATGCAGTTCAAGATAGAAACGAATTCGTTTGTTCAATATTCTTGAAACCTGCTAAATCAATCAACTACATAACTTTAAACTTTGTTGCCGCTAGAAGTGGTGTTCAGTTTGAAGAAATTTACGGCGCAGTATAAGGAGTAATTAGATGGCAAGTATAGACCAATTCAAAGCACAACTTTTAGGTGGTGGGCCAAGAGCTAACCGATTTAGAGTTTTTATACCTAGAACAGGTAACAAGATTGAATTTTTATGTCAATCAGCACAAATTCCCGCTGCTACATTAGGTGTTGTAGAACAACAGTTTAGAGGACATACACTGAAACTCGCAGGAGACAGGACATTCGAACCTTGGACAGTTACAATAATTAATGATGTGGAATTCTCTTCCAGAACAGCACTAGAGGGATGGCAAACAGACATCCAGTCACTAGACAGTGGTGAGGGACAAACAAATTTAGATTACCTAGTAGACAGAGCATTTGTCGAACAATTAAACAAAGACGATTCAGTCCTTGCAAGATACGAATTCTTTAATATGTTTCCCACCTCTATTGGTGCGATTGACTTATCTTACGAGACAGTTGATACATTGGAGACATTTGATGTTGAATTCCAGTACTCGCATTGGGAAAGAGTTCTTTAAAAATAAAGTGAATTTAACGCCTAAAAGGGTGTTATAAATATAGTTATGGATATTTTAGGATTTGAAATCACTCGTAAGAAAGACGAGTTAAGAACAACAGATGTGGCAAAGAAAAACGCCACATCTTTTGTCGCTCCGCAGGAAGATGATGGTACGCCCATTATCCAACAATCACCAGGCGGATACATATCAGGTGGGGCATATGGTTCCTATGTTGATATGGAAGGTGGTATTAAGAATGAGGTTGCACTCATTAGAAGATACCGAGAAACATCTCTCGTACCTGAGTGTGATATTGCTATCGAAGATATAGTAAATGAATGTATAGTTTCAGATACCCAAGATAGAGTAGTCTCGCTAGACTTAAGAGATGTAGATTTATCAGATGCAATTCAGAAGAAAATGCATGCTGAGTTTAGGGAAGTTCTTTCCCTAATGAAATTTCATCAAAATTCGCACGAGATATTCAGAAAATGGTATGTCGATGGTCGTATCTACTTCCACAAAATAGTAGATTCTAAGAGACCTCAGGCAGGCATGGTTGATATTAGAAATATTGACCCATTAAAAGTTAAGAAAGTTCGTAATGTCGAGAAAGAGAAAGATAATAAAACAAAAATCGATGTTATTAAGAGAGTTGAAGAATTTTATGTTTTCAACGACAAAGGATTTGATAAAGGTAGTGCCTCAGAAGGTGCTACAGTAAGAATTGCACCAGAGGCAATAAGTTATACTACTTCTGGTATGCTAGATTACACAAAGAATGTTGTAATCGGATACTTACATAAAGCATTGAAGACTGCAAATCAGTTATCAATGATGGAAGATGCACTTGTTATCTATAGGATCAAGAGCACCAGAAAGAAGAATATTCTATATTGATGTTGGTAACTTGCCAAAAGCAAAGGCAGAACAATATCTTGCAGATACTATGAACAAGTATAGAAACAAACTTGTTTATAATGCAGATACAGGCGAAGTTAAAGACGATAGACGCCATCAATCAATGTTAGAAGACTTCTGGTTACCTAGAAGAGAAGGTGGCAGAGGAACAGAGATTACGACTCTTCCAGGTGGACAAAACTTGGCTGAGATAGAAGATATAGAATACTTCAAGAAGAAGTTATATCGTTCTCTGAATGTTCCTACTTCAAGACTTGAGGCTGATAATGGTTTCAATATGGGTAGGGCATCTGAAATTAGTAGAGATGAACTTAAATTTAATAAGTTCACTAGTAGATTGCAAACTAAGTTTGCTAGACTATTTACTGATTTACTCAGAACACAATTGATTTTAAAGAACATTGTATCGGGTCCAGAATTTGATGCAATAAAAGATTTCATACATTATGATTTTGCGACAGATAATCACTTTCAAGAATTAAAAGAAGGTGAGATTATAAGAGAAAGATTAGATATTCTTTCACAGGCTGAGTCATTTATTGGTAAATATTTTTCTGATGATTATATCAGAAAGCATGTACTTCGTTTTACAGAAGAAGATATTTCTAGAATACAGAAAGAAATAGATTCAGAAGGACATGATAGTGAAGAAGAAGAAGGAGATGACTACTAATGTCAGAAATAGCTAAGAAAATAGTGGACCAAATAGAGTCCGGAAGATTACAAGATGCCCAGGATAGTATACATCAAGGTATCAAACAAAAGGCTGCTGACCAGGTCGACATGAAAAGAGTCGAAATGTCAGTTGATTGGACAAATGGCGAAAACTTGGGAACAGATAACGACTAGTCTTAATGAAGCGAAGTTTAAACTTCCCTCAGGACAGACTGAAGTTAAAAAGGCTACTGAAAAAGTAGGCGGTAAAACTCTGGACATAAGGTTTGGCGAAGATAAACGAGGCAAGATTCATGTTTATGTTAATACAGTCTCAATGGGAGACCCATACAAAAACATGAAAGAAGCTGAAAAAGAGATGAAGCATATAAAACAGGTAATGAAGCAAATGAATGAAGACGACATCTCATTAAAGGAAATTTTAGGAGTTATAAATGAAACTAATATCTGAATTTGTTGATTACGCAATTGAACCAGTAATCGTAGAAGAAAACGAGAAAGGTGAAAAAGAATATTTCATCGAAGGTGTATTCATGCAGGCTGATATTAAAAACAGAAATGGTCGTGTATACCCTAAAGAAGTCATGAAAAAAGAAGTAGACCGCTACTGTAAAGAGTTCGTTGAGAAAGGACGAGCATTCGGTGAGTTAGGACATCCTGACGGACCAACAATCAATTTAGATAAAGTATCTCACATGATAACAAAATTAGACGAAGATGGTTCTAATTTCATGGGAAGAGCAAAGATTTTAAGCACACCAAATGGGCAGATTGTAAAAAATCTAATCAATGACGGTGCAAAACTTGGCGTATCATCACGAGGTTTGGGTTCGCTCGAACAAAGAGGTGGTGCCCAATATGTTAAAGGCGATTTTCAACTTGCAACCGCAGCTGATATCGTTGCAGACCCCTCAGCACCTGAGGCCTTCGTTGAAGGAATCATGGAAGGTGTAGAATGGGTCTACGAGTCTGGTGTACTAAGAGCTCAAGATGTTGAAGTAATGCGTGATAATTTGCGTAATACCAAAATGAATAAACTCGAAGAAACTAAACTAAAAATGTGGAAAAAGTTCGTAGAGAACCTATAATATATAAATAAAAGAGTTAAGCTAAAACTCAAACAGGAGAAAAAAATGGCAGATTTAGAAAAATCCCTAGAACAAGCAATAGAAGAGGCTATGAAACAGCCTACTGATAAAGCTCAAAAAGGTGACTCAAAACCTGTTAAGCAAGGTTCATCCGATGCCGCCAAAATAGAAGGTGGAAAAGGTGAAGTCGTCAAACCAGAAGAAAATCCTGTTGGCAAAGCAGTTGCATCCGTTAAGAGCGCAGAGAAAGGAACCAAAGAAGTTAGTGGTGACCCACAACAGAAAGGTGAATCACCTGCCGAGAAGCAACCTAAGTTGAAGAATGTTAAAGAAGAGGAAGTATCCGAAACAATGGATAAACCTTCTAAGATGCAAACTATCAAGGCTATGGTCAACGCAATGAAGGATATGAGTAAATCAGATTTACAAGCAATGCATTCAAAAATGGATGTTGACAGTGAAGATGAAGACTCAAAAGAGGTTGACGAATCCTTGACTAAAGCAGAGATTGCGAGAAGCATCGTAGAATTCTTAAAGAGTTCAGACGAAGAAACAGTCGAAGAAACTTACAATTCAATTATTGAAGCTAAGAAAGAAGAAGAAGAAGACGAAGAAGATAAAGACGAAGATGAAGATGAAGATGAAAAGGATGTTAAAGAATCCTCAGACATCGATTCCGACCTCGTTGAGATGGAAATAGAAGACGACCTATCTAAAATCTCAGAAGCACTTGACCTATCAGAAGAAAATTCTGAGAAAGCAAGAGTTATCTTTAAGGCTGCAGTTACTTCTAAAGTGGCAGAAATAAAAGAAGAGTTAGAAACAACTTATTCAAATAATTTAAAAACCTCAGTAGAGATTGTCAAAGGCGACCTAACAGAAGCAGTTGATAAGTATCTATCGTATTGTGCAGAAGAGTGGACGAAAGAAAACGAACTTGCAATTGAAAGAGGTTTGAGGTCAGAAATGACAGATAACTTTATTGATGGACTTAAAACATTGTTCGTAGAACATTATGTTGAGATTCCAGAAGATAAATACAATGTTATTGATGAACTCGCAAATCGTCTTGATGAGATGGAAGACAAACTAGACACTGAAGTATCTAAAAATATGGATGTTGTCCAAGAAAACGACCAACTCAAAAGAGGCAATGTGATAATTGAGGCCTGTAAAGACCTTACCGAATCACAAACAGAGAAGATGAATTCACTTGCAGAAGGTGTAGATTTCATTAGTGCTGAAGACTTTAGTGATAAAGTTCAAGAATTAAAGAACGCTTACTTTCCAACAGACGAAAACATCGCTGAAGAAACTGTAGTAGAAGAAGGAACTGGTGATTTCTCAGAAGAGAATGAAGTCAGACTTGACCCTACAATGAACGCATATACTTCAGCAATTAGTAAACTAAAACCTTTGGGATAAACCTAAAGGTTATTAATAGGAAATAAAACAATGTTTTTATCAGAAAACTTACAAGAAAAGTGGAGCCCTATTCTAGAACACTCCGATTTACCTAAAATCGAAGACAACTACAAAAGAGCCGTCACAGCAGTAATTCTTGAGAACCAAGAGAAAGCCCTTAACGAAGATAGAGCTACTCTCTCAGAAGCTGCACCTATTAATGCTACTGGTTCTGCCATATCTAACTGGGATCCAATCCTAATTAGTTTAGTGCGTAGAGCTATGCCAAATCTCGTTGCTTACGACATTTGCGGTGTTCAACCGATGACTGGTCCTACAGGACTTATCTTTGCTATGAAAGCAAGATATCAAGATTACCCAACTAACAGCACAAGACTGAATCAGACTGAAGCTATGGGCGTAAACGAAGTACAAGATTCTTCAAGCGTCAAAGCAAAACAAGCTGGTCCTTTATATACTGCTAGAGAAGGTGATCCATTTGCTAGTTCAAGTGCGTACGCTAACGCAACTACAACTGGTATGAGCACAGCTACTTCAGAAGCATTAGGTGATTCAAGTACTAACCATTTCGCAGAAATGAGTTTTACAATTGAAAAATCTACTGTAACTGCTGTATCAAGAGCATTAAAAGCCGAATACACACTCGAACTTGCACAAGACTTAAAAGCTATCCACGGTCTTGACGCTGAGTCTGAGTTAGCAAACATCTTATCTTCAGAAATACTTGCTGAAATTAACAGAGAAGTAGTAAGAAGTGTAAATGTACAAGCAAAAACTGGTGCTACAGGCACTGCATCTGCTGGTACATTCAACTTAGATGTTGACGCTAACGGAAGATGGTCAGTTGAGAAGTTCAAAGGTTTGTTATTCCAAATCGAAAGAGAATCAAATGTAATCGCAAAAGAAACTCGTAGAGGTAAAGGTAACTTTATTCTATGTAGTTCTGATGTTGCATCTGCTCTTTCAATGGCAGGCGTATTAGATTACGCTCCAGCACTTTCAACTTCTTTGAATGTTGATGACACAGGCAATACATTTGCTGGTGTTCTTAACGGAAGAGTTAAAGTGTATATCGATCCATATGCTGGGTCTGATTACATGACAGTTGGTTATAGAGGTTCAAACCCATATGACGCTGGTATGTTCTATTGTCCGTATGTTCCATTACAAATGGTTCGTGCAGTTGGCGAGAACACATTCCAACCGAAAATTGGTTTCAAAACAAGATACGGAATGGTATCTAACCCATTCGTTGGTGCTACACCATCAAGTGGCCTTGCTTCCGCTGGAACAAACCAATACTACAGAAAGATTGCAGTTTCAAACATCCTGTAAACTTAGTAGTTTCGAATTTATTCGAATTAAAAAGGGACTTTCAGAGTCCCTTTTTTTTAGCGTACTAAATACTACTGTACAATAAAGTACAACACACACACGGAGAAAGTATGAACAATACACAACCTAAAAGTGGCTTTGAAATCAGAGCCGATTTACTTCAACAAAGTGAGAGTATACTCACTGGAAACATCTATAGAATGAATGATGCTATCGTTCAACATAACGATAATTTTCCAAACGATAAGAAACCATTAGGTGACCAATTCGTTTCCACGGAAGATGTTATTTCAACTGCAAGATTATTAAACGAATTTGTAAACGAGAAGTAAAACTTTAGGGGACTTCGGTCCCCTTTTTTGTAGACAATATTATGGAATTGTACACCGAGTCAGTATCACCTGATTTGACACATAGAATATATGCTGTTTATCGTAACTCAGATAATAATTATTTTGATGACGATAGACATCATGCAAGTTCTATAGGTCATTTTCTTTTGAGTAGTTATACTATAGAAGAAATGCAATTTGTTTGGTCTACATTGTTAGAAAATGAGAAATCATTTGCTCTAGATTACGAACCAGTTCTGTTTAGAGTATTAAAGTACACGCCAGGTTGTTATGTGCAACCTCATGAAGATGTCGCAAAATATGGCGATGAAACAGACCATAGTCTTATCATTCAATTGAATCCCACAAATGAGTTTAAAGGTGGTATTCCTACGGTTGCAGATAAAGAATATCGTATAGAACAAGGCGATGCCTTGATTTATCAATACGGAGAAAGACACGGAGTTACAGAAGTCACCGAAGGTGTTCGATATGTACTCAATGTGAGAATGAAGAAAATACATAAATAGTATTATGGGTATAAAAACAGATATAAACAAGTCAATACTAAACAGAAACAACTTTAGACTTCTGATAGATAAAGTTCCTACTGTAGAGTATTATGTCAGAACAGTAAACATACCAGGTGTTCAATTTGGTGAAACTGTTCAGTCAGCAGGTGTTGGTCTAGATGCATTCTTTCCAGGCGATAAGGCATCATTTGATACATTAGAAGTATCATTCTTAGTAGACGAAGACTTAGAAAACTTTGTTGAGATGTACAACTGGATAGACTCTATTGTACCTCTAAGTGACCCAAAACTATATGGCACATACACTGATACTGCTGTGACTAGAACAAATGTTCTCGCATCTATTGATAACGATAGAAATCAGTACTCAGATATAACACTAGTTATAAACACAAATAAAAATTTACCTAATAGATACATAAGATTTCATGATGCATTCCCTACATCGCTAGGGTCAATCGAATTGGAATCAGGCGCAGATGCCGAACCGGCAGTAGTCACTGTATCATTTAGATTTTCGTATTACGAGATAAAAACCACCTCGTAATTTACTACAAACTGTAGTATAATAGTATATTATGAACTTAGAACAATTGAAAGCAGAATGGGAAAAGGATTGTGAGATAGACGATATCGAACTTGATACGGCATCTTTACATGTACCCAAACTACACGCAAAATACTCAGACCTATTAACAAGTAAAATCTTACTGTTAAAAAAATACAACCAAGACTACAACGAACTACTTAAGTATAAGTGGATGTGGTTCAATGGCAAACTTGACGATGATATGATAAAAAAGTTTGGTTGGCAAACAGACCCATTTGATGGTCTAAAAATAATGAAAACAGACTTTAATTATTTCTTCAATTCTGATAAAGATTTAGTCGAATTACAAGCGAAGATTGACTATCTACAAGTCACCGTTGACTTTGTAAAGAGATGCATGGATAATATCACATGGAGACATCAAACAATTAAGAACACAATAGAATGGCGTAAATTCATGGCAGGACAATAATAATGAACTTAAGAAAATATGCAATGATATATCCTAGTTATCTATCTCAACATGAGTGTGATACAATACAAACTTTTTCTGAAAGATACGAAGAAGTTGTATCTGGTATAGGTCAAAAAAATAATGATGTAGATGCTGAAGAACTTCAAGAACACGGCCAGGTTGATGACAATATCAGACAATCAGATGTCAGATGGTTAATACATGAAGAGTTTCCACTTGAGATTGCACAAAAAATAGAACAAGGAATCAACAGGGCGTCAGCTGATGCTGGTTGGTTACATCAATGGGACTATGTAGAACATCATCAATACACGACATATAGACATAGACCAGATGCACGAGTAACTGGAGATTTCTATACATGGCATACAGATTCAAGCGATGAAGCACAATCAGACGGTGGCAAATACAGAAAGTTAAGTTCTACTATTCAATTATCACATCCAGACGAATATGAAGGTGGATTGTTTCAATGGTTAGAACCAAGAGGAATGTTTGATATGTTAAGAAACAATCAAAGTCTTCAGTCTGTTTGTGTTGATGAATATATTCAAACTGTTCCATTCAGTGGAAAAGAAAGAGGAAGTCTTATAGTATTTCCTTCTTTTGTACATCACCAAGTAACACCAGTTACCAGAGGGACTAGAATATCACTAGTTAGTTGGTTTCATGGTCATCCCTATGTCTAATCTAGTCACCGTCTCTAAAGTAGACGAGTGTTTTCTAAAAGTAAATTGTGACAAAGGTCTTGCAAGAGACTTATACGATTTCTTTTCATTTACTGTACCTGGCGCCAAGTTCATGCCGTCATACAAAAACAAATGGTGGGATGGTAAAGTAAGACTATTCTCTCTAAAAACTCAGAAGATATACATAGGTCTACTACCCTACATTGACGAGTTTTGTAGAGAAAGAGGATTCGATTTCGAGGGCGTAGAAGATGTCATCGGACACAAACATAAACTCAAAGATTGGAATGTAGAAGACTTAAACTTACCCTTTGCTCCTAGAGATTACCAACTCGAAGCATTCAAAGAGACAGTCAAGTATGGTAGACAACTTCTTTTGTCTCCTACGGCATCTGGCAAGTCTTTAATCATATATATGATAGCCAGATACTATAACATGAAAACAATTATAATTGTTCCTACTACATCACTAGTAGAACAAATGACAAAAGATTTTCAGGAGTATGGATATGATAAACAAGTATGTAAAATTTATAGTGGTCAACCTGTATTTCCTGCTGACATTACGGTTACTACATGGCAGAGTTTTGCTAAAGCACCTAAAGAGGTTATGCAATCGTTTGATGTAGTAATAGGAGATGAGGCACATCTATTCAAGGCACAAACACTCAAAGGTATATTAGAGAAGATGAAGACCACTGCAATTAGAGTTGGTCTTACAGGAACATTAGATGGTACAGAAGTTCATAGACTACAACTAGAAGGACTATTTGGTCCTGTTAAGAAAGTAGTATCTTCGGCACAACTTATGGAAGAAGGTACAATTGCTAATTTAAAAATTGATTGTGTCATACTCCGTCATACTAAACAGAAAAAAATGTCGTATCAAGATGAGATGGATTACTTAGTCGGCAATGATAGTAGGAACGAATTCATATGTAATCTAGTATATTCACTGAAAGGAAATACTCTAGTATTGTTTCAGTTTGTAGAGAAACATGGGGTTCTACTGCATAAGAAAATGTTTGAAAGATTAGATGATAAACTGCATTATGTATACGGTGGTACAGATGTAGAAGACAGAGAGAATGTAAGAGAAGTCGTAGAAAAGGCCAGTGATAATGTCATACTGGCGTCATACGGAACTTTTTCAACAGGAGTAAACATTAAGAAAATAGATAATGTTGTATTTGCAAGTCCCTCTAAATCTAGAATAAGAAATTTACAATCAATTGGTCGTGGTCTTCGTAAGGCAGAAGGCAAAACTGAGATGAGGTTATTTGATATTGCAGATGACCTACAATGTGAAAATCATACTTTAAATCACCTTAAAGAACGGATAAATATATATAACGAAGAAAGTTTTTCATATGAACTCAAACAATTTGACCTTAAATGACATCACCAATAGATTTAGTACCAAATAGATACGAAGTAATTAAACTCAAAGACGGAGCAGAAATAGTCGGAATGACTAAAGACTGTGGAGATTACTTAGAGATAACATTACCTATGATATGTCAGTTATCTATTGTACCAGGAACACCAAGAACAAATGCAGTGTTTTACCCTTACTCACCATTGAGTTCGGACGAGAGAGTTCAATTACCAAAATCACAAGTCGTTCATAGAAATTTAATGAACCCTCAGTTTATAGAATTTTATGATAATGCATCAAGCAAATGGTTCGAGATGATTGAGAACCAAAGTATACCTCTAATGACTAAACAAGACGAAAAGATTGCAGATAGAATGAGAGGTGCTCTAAATGAAATGATGAGTAAATACCAACACATAGATGATGCAACACTAGACAGAGCCTTAGAAGATTTAGAATTCGAAGATGATTTCGATGAAGATTATATAATCGACAAAAAGAAATTACATTAGGCTTTTGAAATGACTAAATAAGTGCGTATAACTTTGAGTTATATACATTTATCATTATAATTTATATATTTAAACTGGAGATACCATGTCAGCTGCAATCAGATTGATTCAGAAGAGCATGGTGGGACGATTCGAAGACCTGAAAGAAGTGCTACCTAGCATCATAGAAGCAATTGAGTTTACGACACTATTGACTCTTCCTGTTTTACTACCGTTTTTCATTATGTTTATGTCGAAAGGCATTGTATAGTGTCTAACAAGACTAAAACTAACTTACAAAACACAGCAGAGGTGGCAACACTTCTGTTCGTGTTCTGTATTTCAATAATAGGACTACTACCAAAGTGAAACTAGATTCATGGAAAAGACCGAAAGATGTTATATATTGCGAATACAGACAAGAAGACCTCAATTTTAACTCACTAAATATAGTAGAAGATGCAACTCCTGAAGAAGTTGATGAGTGGATGAACACTGATTACTTCATGAAAGGCGAATTCGATGTAATGAAATTGTTCGTTCTAGTTCCTGCATTGATTCAAGTTACAGTATTTTTTATGATGCTCTTTATGTTTTATGTCAATAGTCTCGTATTTTAGAAAAACGCTTAAACTCATGTTTGGGTTAGGCAAATCCGAAGACTTTGAGATAAGTATACTTAATATACTAATAATTGCGATATTATTAGGAATTATGTTTGTAGTAGGTAATGGATTACTCCTTATATGGATCCTGACCCTGGCGACATAATTAGTTTATCATGCTATTTGTATCCTCACAAGGGGGTTTTTAAATTAATTTTAATTTAATTAACCTAAAAAACCACTATCCCTACAACAACTAATCTAGTATAATAAGTACATCATGGCAAAAAACGCAAAACAACAAGAACACTATGTTAATAACAAAGAGTTCACAGCCGCAGTCGCCGAGTTTAACGAGAAAGTAAAGCTCGCCCAGGCAGAAGGTAAAACACCTCCACAAATGTCTAATTACATAGGAGAGTGCATCTATAAGATTGCTACTCGACTATCTACAAGACCAAATTTCATAAACTACACTTACAGAGACGAAATGATATGTGATGGCATAGAAAATTGCATTCAATATATCAAAAACTTTAATGTAGAAAAATCTAATAATGCATTCGCATATATTACTCAGATTTGTTACTATGCTTTCTTAAGAAGAATACAGAAAGAAAAGAAACAAGTCTATATCAAACAACAAGTCATATCAGACATAACACAAGAAACACTGGATTCCATTGATGGCGATACCACAGGTATGGTCAACACCAATGTAGAGTGGATGCAAGATAACATGAATCATGTTGCTTATGAACCACGCAAATCAAAACGAGAAAAAGTCAAAAAAGAAAAAGGTTTAGATAAATTTACTGAATGAAAATAGCGATACTTAACGATACACATGCTGGTGTTCGTGGTGATATGTTGGAAATGTCCAAATATCAAGGAAGATTCTACAAAGAGATATTCTTTCCATACCTAGACGAACACAACATAACACAAATCTTACACTTGGGTGATTACTTCGATAGACGAAAGTTTGTCAACTTTGTAACACTTGAAGCAAATAGAGAACACTTTATTAAACCTATGTTAGAGAGAAACATCTCTATGGATTTGATATTGGGTAATCATGATGTATATTACAAGAATACAAATACTGTAAATGCACCAGACTTACTACTATTTGAAAGTGATAATATCAATGTGATACATCATCCTATTGTAAAAGAATACGATGGAGTTAATCTTGCACTTGTACCTTGGATTAATAACGAGAACTATGCCGACAGTATAGATTTTCTATTGAGTGCAAATGCAGATACATGTATGGGTCACTTCGAGATAGAAGGTGCATTGATGATGCCTGGAATGACATGTCAACATGGTCTAGACCACACATATCTAAAACGATTCGATAAAGTTTATAGTGGTCATTTTCATCAAAAGTCGGAAGTAAAGAACATTAAGTATCTTGGTTCTCAAATGGAGTTCACATGGTCAGACTATGGTGATAACAAATACTTTCATATCTTTGATACAGATACAAGAGAGATGTTACCAGTACATAATCCATTAACGATGTTCGAGAAAGTCTTTTACGATGACAGTAAAGAGACATTTGAAACAATCAATAACAAAGACTATTCTAAGTACAAGGGTAAATTCTGTAAAGTAATAGTAGTAAACAAAGACAATCCATATTGGTTCGACTCAATGGTCGACAAACTTCATGCAGCCAATCCTTTGCATGTTGTCGTAGTTGATGACCATAAACATATGGACTTGATGGACGACAATGATATAGAAGGAGTAGAAGATACTCTTACCATACTAGAAAAGTATGTTGACGGTCTAGAAATACAAGGTCAGAAAAAACCCCTTCTGGAAATGATGACTTCGTTGTATAATGAAGCACTTGAAGAACATAATTATCTATGATTAATTTTAGCAAAATACGATACAAGAACTTGTTATCGTCTGGTAACACATTTACTAGTTTCGACCTAGACAGGTCGCAGACAACATTAATTGTTGGAGATAATGGTGCAGGTAAGTCTACACTATTAGATGCATTGTGTTTCGTGTTGTATGGCAAAGGTTTTCGTAATCTTAAAAAAGACTTATTGGTAAACTCTATCAATCAGAAAGACCTAGTAGTTGAGATAGAATTTACAGTTGGTAGAAAATCATACAAAGTTATTCGTGGTGCAAAACCAAATAAGTTTGAGTTATATGTCAATGGTACAATGCTCAATCAAGATGCAACAGTCAGAGATTATCAAGAACACTTAGAGAAGAACATTCTAAAGATGTCCTTTCGTTCATTCACTCAAGTTGCAGTATTGGGTTCGGCTAACTTTACTCCTTTCATGCAGTTAAAGTCAGTAGAGAGAAGAAGACTAGTAGAAGACCTACTCGACATATCTATATTCTCAACCATGCAAGACATTCTTAAGAAGAGAGTTACACAACACAATATAGATGTCAGAGAAACCAAACACAACATTGAACTATTAGAAGAAAGAATAAGTGGTCTCAATGAACAAGTAAATCTACTTTCAAAGTCTCGTGATAAGAAAGTAGAGAAGTATGAAAATACAATAAGAGAAACTCAGAGTAACATAGACTCCGTAATGGGTGTCATTAAACTAAATACTGAGGTGGTGAAAGAGAAGAGACATTCTATCTCAGACAGAGACCCACAAGGTGACAGATTAAAGCGGGCCTTAGACTTAGAAAGTAAACTAGAAGAGTCACAAAGAAAGGCACTTAAAGAAATAGAATTCTACAAAAACAATGATGATTGTCCAACTTGCAAACAGGGATTAGATGAACAGCATAAGAAGAAACACATTAAAGATAAATCAGATAAGGTCAGCGAGCTCAAGGCGGCGGTGCTTTCGATTAACGAAACAATCGATGCATCAAGAAATAGAATGGCAGAAATCAACGATGTCCTCGGAGACATCGAAGAAGTCCAAAGACAAATAGGTTTACATCAAACAGAGATTTTATCTAATCAAAAGTACATAGAGAAATTGAATCAGGAAATCAGTGACTTAAAGAGTGAAGTTAATTCTGAGACTGGTGTAAATGATAAACTCAGTAATGCTGAAGATGACCTAGATAAATTACATTCTAAGAAAGAAAGTCTTACAGATAGACAACATTACTTTGACCTTGCAACAACTTTACTCAGAGACCAAGGTGTAAGACAAAGAATAATTAAACAATATGTTCCTGTAATGAACAAGATGATTAACAAGTATCTTGCAAATTTAGAATTCTATGTTGGGTTTGAATTGAATGAATCATTCGAAGAGACAATCAAATCCAGATTTAGAGATGTATTTAAGTATGATAATTTCTCACAAGGAGAAAAGATGAGAATTGACCTTGCATTGTTGTTCACATGGAGAGCAGTCGCAAGAATCAAGAACTCAGTCAATACAAACATACTTATACTTGACGAGGTATTTGACTCCTCTTTAGATTCACAAGGTACAGATGACTTCTTGAAGTTACTGAACTCACTGAATGAGAAGACAAATGCATTTATTATCTCCCATAAAGGAGACCAACTATATGATAAGTTTGAAGAAGTGGTTCGATTTGAGAAACACAAGAATTTCAGCCGTATCGCAATTTCATAAATAAAACTATGTATCAATTAATAGAAGAAGCATCAAATGTATTAAGAACTCCACCTCCGGAGTTTGACTTTGAAAATCCACCAGAAGACCCAATTGAAATTGCCAAGAACATGGCAGAGGCAATGGACAAATTTGGGGGTTTAGGACTCTCATGTAATCAAGTTGGATTACCTTACAGAATGTTTGTCATGAGAACAATGCATGAGGGCGATAAAGAATCAAAAGTCATCGCATACTATAATCCTAAGTTGACACGAGTGTCACAAGATACAGACTTAATGAAAGAGGGGTGTTTATCGTTCCCAGACCTATTCTTAATGATTAAAAGGTCTAAAACGATAGAATTCACATATCAAGATGAAACCGGTGAAGAGAAGAGTGCAGTGCTAGAAGGCATTGGTGCAAGATGTGTTCAACATGAAATTGACCACTTGAATGGAATCTTATTTTTACAAAGGGCATCAAGATTAAAACTTGAGAGAGCTCAAAAGGCTCGAGTAAAAGAAAAAAAGAAAAGACTAGAATATGAAAGAAGAATCGCACTTGCAAAATACTTCCAAGAATTGCAGTCCTCCAAGGATGCTGAAATATCTAATGATGCCGGAGAGGTGTCAACAGATAATAGAGTTTCACAAGAGTCATAGACACTTACAAGCTGTAGGAGATGGGTCTGATTACTTTGGTATCAGACTTATGCACATTCACAATCCTGACATTAGACAATGGGTCTTTGAAGTCATGGTGGATTTAATTGGTGAAATAAGAAAAACATCTGACCAGATAGTATTTCCAGAAATGGTGGCAATCAATGAATGGCCAATTGGTGGTATTCAAGACCCACACCTAGACACCTATTCTAATCAACAATTCGAAGCCGGTACCCAAGAAACTCATCCTTCCAGAGAGTGGACTTGTATTCTATATCTAAACGATGACTTCAGAGGTGGCAGAACTTATGTGCCAGATGGAGAGACATATGAACCAGAGATGGGTTCAGGTCTACTATTTCAAGGAATCTACATACCTCATGGTGTAGAAAAAGTGAGAAGAAACTCACGACACACAATCTCATTATGGTTCACAACTGATTCGTCCAGAGTCATGCCCATATATCCAGTAAGAGACTTAAATCTCAACGAAGACAACATCCGACAACAACCTTAATTTATCTAGGGGTTGACAGCGACCCTCACTTTTTGTTACCATTATCCTATAATGAAAAAGGAGATAATATAATGCCAAAATTTAATGACCGAGTAGAGGTTGCAGGAAGACACTATTCTAGGTGGGGAATCACAGGTACATTCAGTACGACTAGAGATGCAGTCGAAAAATACAAAAATGATTTTATAATCGTAGAGGGCGTAGTTCGTTGGAAGTCCAATGACCAAATTCCTTTTGGTGATATGTTATTAGATTTTTGTGAAGCAAGTCTTATTAGTCCGAAACAAGTAAGAGTTTCTTCAGAAATTAGAGAAAAAGAAACTGATGAGTTTTGGGAAAGATTTGGACTTGGGGCCTAAAGGTTGACAATGACCTTCACTTTTTGATAGGATATAAACATGACAGAAAAACTTAAAAACCAAAAAGACTCACTCGCAAGATTAATGGCAACAGAAAATCTTACGATTGTACATAAAAAAATACCAACTGCATACTTTGATGTTAAGAATAGGATACTCGCTTGTCCTACTTTCAAAGATGACATTTCTCCAGAACTATATGACTTGTTCATGGGGCATGAAGTTGGCCATGCACTGAATACTCCTTACGAGGGACTTCATTCTACATTAGTTGAGAATAGAACTCTTAAGGGTTATCTTAATGTTGTCGAAGATGTAAGAATCGAGAAGGCAATCAAACAGAAGTATCAAGGGTTGAGAACTTCTTTCTTTAAGGCATACAATGAACTTATGGAAAAGAACTTCTTCGGCATCGAGGGTAGAGACTTACAAGAACTTGCATTGATTGACAAAATCAATTTGATTACTAAGTGTGGTTCTAGAGTCAACATCAAACTTAATTCTGAAGAACAAACATTCTTAGATATGGCAGAGGCATGTAAGACTTGGGAAGAAGTTGTCGCTTGTGCTAATTCAATCTATGAGTACTCTAAAGAAAACGAAGACAGAACTAAAGAAGACGAACAAATTTCTACTATGCAAATGCCTGATATTGAAGAGTCTGAAGAAGAAGACGAAGATGCAGAATCAAATCAGATGCCTGGTAACTATGACGAATCAGAAGAAGAGTCTGAAGAAGAAGACGAAGTATCAAAGGCTGACTCTGAAGTAGACGAGAAAGGCGAAGAGACTGATAACCAGATTAAAGAAGTTGGTTCTAAGGGTGGCAAGTTCGAAGGCGCCTATGACGAATTAGATGGTGCTAGAGAGTCAATCACCGAACACTTTGCACATAACAACGAAGATGACTTTGTTGACGAAAATGCAAACATAAAAACTAATGTTGACTTGAGAACTAAATTCAAGAATGCTGATATAGACTCTATGATTTACACTCACAAACAAGTTGCCACTGATTGGCAAGAATGGTTAGTCGCTGCTGATTGGGACAGACAAATTGCAGAAGATGACTACTACAATCAAGAACATAAAGATGAGGCACTTACTGAAAGAAGTCACACTATTATTCTTGGCAAACATTACAGAAAACATCTTCAAAACAAAAACAAAAAGATTGTTGCCCACATGGCAAAAGAGTTTGAGTTAAGACAAAATGCACATAGAAGTGCTAAGGCATATACAGGCACTAGTGGTGACCTTGATATGAATAGACTTGCTAAGTATCAGATTGTTGATGACATTTTCAAAAGAGTCACATACATTCCAGATGGCAAGAATCATGGTGTCAATGTTTTACTTGACTGGTCTGGTTCTATTCATAATGAGTGTGCCGACATGTTAGAACAATCAATTATACTTTCAGAGTTCTGTAGAAAAGTAAACATTCCTTACAGAGTGTATCTCTTCTCAGATTCTATTCAAAGACAAGACAGATATGACTACTCAAGTGGCACTGCAAAACTTGTCGAGATTATGACTAACGAAATGTCTAACAGAAAATACTCAGAGATTCTAGATTACTTATCTTGTATACTAGTTGGCAAAATGCATGATGAGCTTCAGCACTCATGGGGTGGTTCAACAAAGGCCGAGAAACTTGCTGAAGAATACAATGCGATATTCAGTTCAATTCAACAATGGGATCCTGCAACTTCATACTGGAGAGATTCAAGATTCTCAAGACATTGTTGTCCTGAGAATTACAGATTGGGTGGTACACCTCTTGACCATTGTTTAGTTGCTATGAGAAAATTCTTACCAGAGTTCAACAGACAGTATGGTATTGAGAAATCAATTCTAACAATCATCACCGATGGGTTCAGTTTCAGAAGTGACTTCTTTGACGAATCAGAAGCAGAGTCTACTGACTACAAGGCTCAGGCAGGCGATGACTACTGGTATTCTGCCAAGAGAGAGAGAAGTTTCATCGACCCATACATCAACAAGAACTTTCTTTACACAACTAATTCTGGTTATGGCAGAAACGACTTCGAGAAAACTCAGAACATATTAGAGTGGTTATCAGATACTTGCAATGTCACCGTGACAGGATACTTTGTTTTCACCAAGAAGAGAGACTTCCAGTCAATGGGTGAATACATCATACCAAACTTTTGGGCAGAAGTTGATGGGTTGTGGAAAGATATGAGAAAATCAGGTGTAGTAGTTGACACCAAGGGTTACAACAAATTGTTCTTGACCACTGCATCTAATCTTGCTACGACAGGCGATGACGAACTTGGCGAAGAGTTCATTGGTGCAAACAAAAACAGAGTGACTGCCGCTTTCAAAAGAAATCAGAAAGGCAAGTCAACATCAAGATTTCTAACTAACGAATTTATAAAGGAGATTGCATAATGGAAATGATAGGTACTATTAATATTGATAAATTTCAAGACGCCATACAACAGGTCGGTAAAGGACCTTGTGTAGAGTTTGATTGCCCTAGGCAAAGGGCTTGTGGCGAAGAAGAGGTTGAATGTAAGGCATTTAGGTTTTGGGTCAACAATGATTCATACACCACAATGAGAAAAGGTCAGAAGACTTCTATTGCAATTGACATGGAAAGATTACTAAAAGAAATTGAATAGGGTTGACAATGACCCTCACTTTTTGATAGGATAATAACTGATGAGAAATAAAACTACTTTAACGGAGACAAATTATGAGTAAGTGGACATACGACCCAACAGAGTCGATTAATATAGGGAATGCAAATTTCCACCTGACACCTGACAGGAAAGAATTTATTCAGGCATTAAAGGAAAAATATCCGAATCAATTGCAATTCACGAAAGAGCAATTCAATTCGTTAGGACATTTTCCATATTGGCTGAAGTCAAACAGGTATAACTTTAAAGATGGTTCAGTCTTTAATCTTCAACCTATTCTTGCTGTCGATAATAACGGCACGACTATTGCAGTTTCTAATAAACCAGAACCTCTTGCAGTTCCTCAGACCAAGAGGGTTCAACAGATGCCTGTTGCCGCTCAATCTGAGAGTGTGAATATCATGAGTGATGTCAAAATCATTCCTGAGAAGATGCCAAACTATGTGCCTTTTGGTCATGCTAAAGATGTTAAGAACATTCTTAAATCTAAGATATTCTTTCCTTTCTTTGTGACAGGTCTTTCAGGTAATGGTAAAACATTAATGATTGAACAAACTTGTGCTCAGTTGAAGAGAGAACTCTTCAGAGTCAATATCACTATTGAGACAGACGAAGACGACCTAATGGGTGGTCACACTTTGCAGAATGGTAACATCATCTTCAGAGAAGGTCCAGTTATCAAGGCAATGAGAAAAGGCGCTGTCTTACTTCTTGACGAAGTTGACTTAGGGTCTAACAAAATGATGTGTTTACAATCAGTTCTTGAGGGCAAAGGTTACTTAATCAAGAAAACTGGTGAGTGGGTTACACCGACTCCTGGTTTCACTGTTGTCGCAACTGCCAACACTAAGGGCCAAGGGTCTGAAGATGGCAAGTTCATTGGTACTCAAATTATGAATGAGGCGATGCTTGAAAGATTCGCTATCACAATGCAACAAGAATATCCACCAGTAACTACTGAGAGAAATATTCTAAAACAAGAAATGGCTTTGACTGGCGATGTTGACGATGACTTCGTTAAGAAACTAGTTGATTGGGCTGACATAATCAGAAAGACTTATTACGAAGGCGCCATTGATGATGTGATTACGACCAGAAGGTTAGTTCACATTGTTAGTGCTTACAAGATGTTTGGTGACAAACTAAAGGCGATTACAATGTGCATATCTAGATTTGACGAAGAAACTAGAAATGCTGTTCTCGACCTTTACACCAAAGTCGATGATGGTGTGCATTTAGAAAACCCTGTTGACGAAACAGACTCTTAAGAGTATAATACTAATATGGGTTTATTTACTAAGTCAAACAACAAAGTCCAACGAGGCATTGACTACAAATACAATGAGGGAGAACTTCTAAAAGAGTTCTCTCAATATGTAGATTCAACTTATGACCAACACTACAGTCTGAACAAGTATCAGGCAACTGAATTCATTATGGATGCAGGACACGGTGAAGGTTTTTGTATTGGGAATATTTTAAAGTATGCCCAACGATATGGCAAAAAGGGTGGGAAAAATCGTGCCGACCTTTTGAAAGTAATTCATTATGGGTTTCTTGCTTTAAATAATCACGATAAAAATGGAGACTAAGAAATGAAAATTTCAAGTGAAACAAAGGCGATACTAAAAAACTTCGCTACAATTAATTCAGGTATCAAAGTTGATTCGGGTAATCAACTTAAGACGATATCTAACATGAAGAATATTCTGGCTGTCGCTACGATACCAGAAACATTCGACAAGTCATTTAGTATCTACAATCTTGTAGAATTTCTAGGTGCAACTAGTCTATTAGAGAATCCAGAATTCAATTTCAATGATTCGTCATTGAGTATTGCTGATGCTGATACATCTCTAACTTACTTCTATGCCTCAGAGGGTATGGTCACTTCACCAGAGAAGATGATTACTATGCCAGATGCAGAGATTAATATAGAATTATCTTCTACACTTCTAACTGAATTGCAAAAGGCAGCTTCAGTATTGGGTGTTAATGATTTGATACTTACATCTGATGGGACTAAAATTCAGATGCAAGTAACTGATAAGAAGAATACAACTTCGAACACATTCAGTAGAACTGTTGGCGAAGGCAATGGTGACACATTCACCATGAATTTCAAGATTGAGAACTTGAAAGTTTTAGATGGCAACTACTCAGTTGCAGTATCCTCAAAAGGCATATCTCATTTCAATAATAAAGATTTGGCTTTAGAATACTTTATTGCTTTAGAACCAGATAGTTCTTACAGCGCTTAGCATAAATACTTATGTGTGAAACAGCGCCAGTCTCCGCTACTTTCATGGGAGTATTAGAATCTCATCATCAATGGTCTAATACACGAACACTCGGAGGGGTTTGTTCTTCTTAATTATGAATACAAATGAATTTTTATATGTAGAAAAGTATCGTCCTACTATCATTGCCGATACTATACTACCCAAAGGCGTTAAGAAAACATTCCGAGAGTTTGTTTCTAATAACGAGATACCAAATCTAATGCTTTGTGGTTCACAAGGTACAGGCAAAACAACGGTCGCTAAGGCACTCTGTAATGAGTTAGGAGCTGATTTCATTGTCATTAATGGCAGTGACGAGGGCCGTCTTATCGACACTTTGCGAACAAAGATTAAAAACTTCGCATCTACTGTATCTCTTCAAGGTGGCCCGAAAGTGGTCATACTTGATGAGGCAGATTATATATCTGCTGACTCAGTACAACCTGCATTGAGAAACTTCATAGAAGAGTTCTCAAGTAACTGTAGGTTTATCTTTACATGTAACTACAAGAATAGAATCATTGCACCTCTACATAGTAGATGTACTGTAATTGATTTCTCAATACCCAAGAACGAAAAACAAGCACTCGCAATGGGTGGTCTAGATAGACTAAAATCTATATGTGACAATGAGGGTATTAAGTATGATGAGAAGGTATTAGTAGAACTTATACTAAAGTTCTTTCCAGATTTCAGACGATGTATCAACGAAGTTCAACGATATGGTGCAAGTGGTGTAATCGATAGTGGTCTATTAGCGACATTATCAGAAGAAAAACTGACACCATTGATTGATATGATTGCAGGTAAAAACTGGGGCGCCATGAGAAAATGGGTCGCTCAAAATTCTGATAATGATTTCAATGGTTTATATCGTAAGATATTTGATGCACTCGAACAAAGATTAGAACCAAGTTCTATACCTGCAGCTGTTTTGTTCATCGCTGATTATCAATACAAGGCTGCATTCGCTATGGATTCAGAAATTAACTTCACCGCATGTCTCACCGAGATTATGTCCGAGTGCAAGTTTAAGTGATTGAATTATTAGTATGGAGTTTAATAGTAATTACATGGGCAACATATGGTATGCATGTAATAAAAGAGTTTGTGAGAAATCACATAGAATAGGAGACTGAAATGAAAGTAGAACCAATAATGAAAAAACCAACTAGATTCAGACGATTTGCATTTGCACTTGTGAATGCTTGGAGAAGAGTAATGGATGTGAAATATAATCCATTAAAATATATACCCGACCCAAGTTTACAGACTTACTTTATGTTAGTTTTGTTTACTGTATGGAGTGTATTCTTTGGGTTTCTGGCTGCAAACTACTTAGGGTTCTTTAATTACAATACTCTAATTAGTATCATCATACATATTGCAATACTATTACCATTAGCATTTACCAATGCAATCTTTGTTGATGCAGAGAGAGATGGACATAAATGGTTAAAAGAATGGACAGAAGAAAGAAACAGATATCGTATTGTCGCTAACAGACTCAGAACTAAAAACTTAGTTATGTGGAATCCAAACGAGGAAGCATAATGGGTAAATTAAGACAATGGTTAGCAAGATGGTTTGATTACCACTTAGAAAAAAGTCTACAAAGACATGCCGATAAAATATGGCGGGAAAGTAAAGATGACAGAACACAATAATATAGTAGAATTTCAAAGACAATTATTGGCCGCAGAAGAATGGTCGAGTAAAGTTAAGGGCATACATGCACATTCAATAAACTCTATGTGGTACGATGACAGACCACAAGATACTTCAGAAGGCAAGTGTGTTACCGATGTTGAATACAACAACGGCACAATTGAGAGAACTCAACAAGACGGAACTAANCATATGTTTGGCACTGCTCTTACTGGTCAAGCNCTAGTTGATTCTATGAATAGAAACACTTAAGTGTCAAAACGAAATCCATTCGACTTCGTTAAGTCGGTCTCTTACGACAAAAAAGATATCATGGTTGATGATATCGAAGAGAAAGCATATCAACCATTCTTAATCAATAAGGCATTATCTTATCACCAAGATGCAGTCTTTCTAGTAAACGAGATGAATACACGAATAGATACTGGTGGCCGTCTTCAATACTTGTTTTTCATAAATACTCTTAGAAAACGACAAAGATTTTCTAAATGGCATAAACCTTTCGAAAGTAAGAAGTTAGATACAGTGAAGCAGGCCTTCGGCGTATCCTCACAAAGGGCCAAAGAATATCTTGAGTTATTAAATGATAAACAGTATCGTGACTTGAAAGACAGTATGAAAATTGGTGGAAAGAATAATGGATGACTTATTAGAATCAGTAAAAGACTTAGTAGAAATAACATTTCCTGAAAAGGACGACTTCTTAAAGATAAGAGAAACACTATCTAGAATTGGTGTAGCGTCTCGAAAAGAGAAAGAACTCTTTCAGTCATGTCATATACTACACAAAAGAGGCAAGTATTACATTGTCCACTTCAAAGAGTTATTCAAACTCGATGGCAAACAAACAAACTTTGACGAATCAGATGTCGCTAGACGAAACACTATTGTCGATTTATTAAGACAATGGAACCTTGTCAAGGTACTTGACTCGAAGAGAATAGAAGAGCCTAGAGCGCCACTTTCTCAAATTAAGGTTATACCTTATAAAGAAAAGAACCAGTGGAAACTCACACAAAAATACTCTATAGGCACTAACATAAACTAAATACCCTTGTTATAAATCAATTAATAACAGGAGTATTATATGTTGGAATTTCTTCAATGGATAATTGCTTGGGTACAAGTGTTACCTTGGTTAGTAATGGGTGCATCTTTAGTTGCAGCTCTTACACCTACACCAGTTGATGATGGCATAGTCAAGAAAGCTTACAAAGTACTTGATTGGGTCGCATTAAATGTTGGAAAAGCAAAGGACTAAAAAGTTCTATAAAAACCCCCTTTACAAATTAGCGAAACTTCGATATACTGGAGACTCATAATTTCAATAGGAGTATATTATGGAATACGCAATTGCAATTGTAGTGTTATTTGTTATTGTTTACGCTTATCTCAATAGAGATGAAAGTGGTACTACAACTTCATCGGCTCCTGCTCCGGTTTCAAGACCAAGAGTAGTAAAGTCTAATGTTGTTGCAGATAAAAACAATAATGGTGTTACATCTAAGGCTGAACTTAAGACATTAACTAAGGTTCAACTATTAGAACTTGCTGACAAACAATCACTGAAAGTTAAAAGAAGTGGTTCTAAAGCAGCTGTAATCAACGAGATACACTCGCAATTAAAGTAAGTCCTCACAAGGACACTTAAAGGGACTCATCTGAGTCCCTTTTTTTTAGCCTACATGAAAGTCTATTTGTATAAATAACAGTATGGAAGAGATTTTTAATCTAATAGGTGAAGTGGGTGCCCCAATTGCAGGTAGTCTGTTAATGGGCTTTTTCATCTTTATAGTCATCAAACAGATACTAGAAGGTGTAGTAGATTCAATAGCAACTCTAACAATATTTTGTGTTTCGCTAGAGAATCGTGCAAGAACCATGTCAAACGAAATGATTAAGATAGACCTGTTAGTTTCATCAGCGTTGGAATTAAGACCAGACATAGAACGCATCGCTAGAGCAGAAAATTTCATAGAAGACGAAAAACTAGATGTAAGGAGAGATTGATGGATATCGCTCAAATTATATCTGATTACGGATTCCCAATAGTCATGTCAGTGGGACTTGGCTATTTCATATATTACATTTGGTGGTTTGTAGGCGAAAAACTAGAACCCGAAATTGAAAAGATGCATTTTCAATTAATTAAAGTAATAGACCAAACAAGAATGTTAGACCAAGATTTGATAAGATTACAACAGAAAGTTGATGTAGTTTTAGAAATGAAGGAGAATATGAAAGTACAAAGGTTACAAGAAGAGGCGAAACGAAAATGAACAAATATCTACTTACATTAATACTACTCGGTGGAATACTTTTTATGAGCGCTCTAAGTGCTGATATAAAACACAAATTTAAGAACCCTAGTTTCAGTGGAATAGGTACAGCATCACATTACCTAACCGTTGAGAACCAAGAGTTCACAAGAAAAAAAGAAATAGAAGATGCACTTGAATCTGCTAGAAAGGCAGCTGAAAGGGCAGAAGACAATACAACCATGGCCAAATTTATTCGTAATCTAGAGTCACGAATTTATGCTCAAATGGCAAAACAGTTGGTTGAGTCTATGTTTTCGAATGACGGTTCAGTTAGATTTGGTTCATTCAGTTTAGAGGGTAATGTTGTCACATATGAAGTGATAACTAACGAAGATGGTTCAGAATTTATACGAATGACAATTGTTGATTCCGATGGAACAGAAACAATTTTAGAAATACCAATCGGAACAGGAAACTTTGGACAAGACTCAGATGGCACTGGTTAAATATTTACTTACCGGCGTAATTTTACTATCTGGATGTGCATCTGTTCCAAAGTGGTCAGACAACCCAGCAGATTGTGCCTATGAGACAGGAAGATTTGATGAGGGTTTCGGCAGAGATGTTGTCACAGGTGTCGCAAAGGCTTGGTCTAGAAATTACATATGTGTGGAAAATGCTACTGTAGTTAATCTTCCTTCACATTTAGAACTACTTAATTTGCCTAAGGCAAAAGATAGACCTACTGTTGCAGTTTATAACTTTGTGGACAAAACAGGACAGAGAAAATCAGAAGATAATCTTGCATCATTCTCTACTGCTGTGACACAAGGTGCAACCGAAATGGTTATTGATGCACTTAAAACGGCAGGTAAAGGAACATGGTTCAGAGTTGTTGAAAGGTCTGGCATAGACAACTTGGTAAGAGAGAGACAAATTATTCGTTCTGCTAGACAAGACTTTGCTAAACAACAAGGTGAAGAGAAGTTTCAAAATTTACAACCCTTACTATTCGCAGGTATGATAATAGAGGGTGGTATAATAGGTTATGATTCCAATTTATTAACTGGTGGTCGAGGCGCAAGGACACTAGGAATTGGAGTTAGTAGACAGTATCGTCAAGATGCTGTCACGGTTAGTATGAGAGCTGTTTCAGTTCTAACAGGTGAAGTATTATTGAATGTCCAAACAAGAAAGACTATCCTTTCTTATGGTTCAGGCGGCGATGTATTCCGATTCATTGAAGAAGGAACACAATTGCTAGAGTTCGAGGACGGAGTGGGTAATAATGAGTCAGTGACATATGCAGTACGAACAGCTATCGAGGCTGCCGTACTGGAATTAATCTACCAAGGACATGATAGGGGTTTTTGGAAAATCGAGGAAAATCATAGACACCCACACAATAGTGATGGTGTAAATGATTTACACTCATTAAAAGGAGAAGAAGAAAATGAATAAAATTTTAAGTATTTTATTACTAATGTCGACACCATTCGTTTTCGCAGCTGCAACTGATGATAATGAGATTATGATAACACAAGTTGGTGATACTCTAAAATTATATGTTGACCAAGTTGGTTTTGGTAACAAAGTGGGATTGAACAACTTTTCAAGTGGTTCTGGTTCAAACATGACCATTACTGGTGTGACTTTGGATTTCAACATAGATATGATAGGTAACAAGAACTTGTTATTCGGACCTCTCGTTGCCGATACATCTAACTATACTTTATTGATGACTGGTGACTCTAACTCTATTGACTGGAACATAGGTTCTACAGGTAGTTCAGACGATTCAGATATCAATTTCAACATGACCGGCGATTCGAATACATTCGATTTAGACCAAGGTTCTGTTGCAAGTGCAGAGAGATTAAATGCGGATTTAGTTATCATCGGAAGTAGTAATGTTTTTGATGTTGATTGGGAATCAGATGATATCACATGGAATTTCGATGTGACTGGTTCTAGTTCTAATATCAACACATTGCAGAAAGATGGTTCACAAACACTTAATTTTGATTTTACAGGAGACAGCGCTGATGTTGATATCACTCAGATATCAGGCACATGTGCAGCTTCTGGCGGAGGGTGTGCAACACCTAATGCAAATGTCAATCTTAATGTAAATAGTGACAATGCGATTATTCAGATTACACAAAAAGATTCAAACAGCGATAGTTAGTTTCTTTTTACTATTCGCTGGTGGGTTCAGTTCTGCTGAACCCATTGGCGGTGTAATTGAATCTACAGGTGTTACATCTGTAAAAAGAGAGCAGGACAGAATTCTAACAGATGTCGGTACAGACATCAACATGTATGATGAAGCAGAGACTGCCAATGGTCGTATGCTCATACAATTCTTAGATAATGAAAAATTGAGTTTAACAGAAAACTCACTCGTTTACATAGACGAGGCATATTACGACCCCGACCCAAGTTTATCCAAAATGTCAATACGAATGGCACGAGGCACAGCACGATTCGCCTCGGGTGGTGGTTCAAGAATTAAAAAACAAAATGTAGATGTATCTACTCCTACAGCCAATATCACAATGAGAGGGACAGATTTTACAACCACCATTGATGAGTTGGGAAGGACTATGGTAATCTTACTTCCGGATGAAGAGACAGGTGAATCATCTGGAGAAATACTAGTTTATAATGACGGTGGTGAAACCGTTTTAAATCAACCATATCAGGCAACTACTGTTGCATCGTATGATTCACCACCAACTACAGCAGTCACGGTTCAAGGTATTACGCCGAATCTGATTGACAATATGTTTATCGTAAATCCACCTTCGGAAATACGACAGGCGATGGAAGAATCCTATCAAGATGAAAATTATGATGACCAGGGTTTATTAGATGTAGACTTCTTAGAGTTCAATGAACTTGAGGGAGATGCTTTGGCCGATACGACTGAAGATTTATCATTTTCAGAGTTGGACATAGATTATTTGGATGTGGATTTTTTACAAGACTTATTAGATGTTATAGAAGAATTAGAGAGAACCACGGTATCGTTAAGTTCCAGAGGTGGTTCAAGTACTGAATTAGCTGGGTTTGCACTTAAAGGTGCATCACCAGGTTTCAACAAAGATTCTCAGTTTAATGTTTTCGAACAAGACGGAGACCTAGTTTTCTTTCGTGATGTCCAAGGAGTCATAAATATAATTATAACAAGTGGTGGTTCGGGCATTGTAGATGCCGAAGTTCCAGGATATTCAGGTGTCATGACATTTGGAGATGGAGATGGAATTACAATTGTTATACGACAAGACTAAGGAGAGATTTATGAACATAAATATTGACTTTACTAAACTAAGACAATGGCATGAAAACATTACATGGGAAGTTGCCGATTTTTTTGGTTTAGATGAATATGAAATGTTATGGGTGTCATACACCGAGGGATTAATTTTAGGATTATTATTATGGTGGATTTTTTAAAAAGAACATTTATTGTAGGGGCATTTATTTTGATAAGTGGCCTTACTTTTGCTGACGACAATCATGTTCATGTCGAACAAGTAGCTAGTGGAGATAACTTAAATTTAAACATAACACAAATAGGTTATGATAACGAAATAAACTTCACTGTAGGACATTCTGGTAATGTATTCAACTTAATTCAAAACGGTAATGGAAATTACATTGGTTGGGTATCTTATTGGGGTTCAGGTAAAGCATGGGGTGGTGATATTGATGGAACAGATAATACTGAAAACATAGAACAATGGAATGGTGCAACATATGGCCGTCACATATTGGGAAATAATAATGAAGTAGATGTCTATCAGAATGGTTCACATACTCATTGGTTAGATATACATATAGATGATGCTGACCATGATGCACATCAATCTGGAACAGGAAGTCATTACGCACATACATATTACTATGGCACTCAAGACGGTTCTGTTGCTAGCATTATGCAGAAAGATACAGGAAGTCATAACGCACAAATAACACTTACAGGCAGTCAACCAACAACACTTAATTTATTACAACAAGGCGCAACCAATAAGTCTTACAATCTAACTCAAAATTGTATGACTGTTGGAGGGTGTACAGTATCGGTGACTCAAAGTGACTGAATGTCCAGAAGAGTATTATCATTGTCTCAGTGAAAACGAATATGAAGAGTGGATCACACTTCTAGAAGATAATGAATTAGAAATGCCTGAATCACTTGCACCATTAGGTGACGGTGAAGCTGCAGCTAACTTTGTTTGGAATGTTCTTTTCTTGTCACCAGTAGAATTATTCTATATCGGAATATCAATGTCCGTACTTGCATTCTATGGACTCTCTATATACTATATGTACAAAAAAATACAGAAGAAATTTTCATGAGTCAAGAACGAGTTATAAAAGAAGTCAACGAGTATCGTAAAAAGAAGAAACAACAACAATGGTCTCAAGCCTGGAATGTTATTCTTGCCACATCTTTGCTATTAGTATGTCTTTACATATTTTTCTTTGCGTGGCCAACAGTTGAACAAGTTTAGAAAATACAGATTAGTCGAGTGGAAAAAAGGTAATCTGATAGACATCTATGTATAATTGGAAAACAGTTTTAATAACCATAGTCGCCCTAGTGGGTATAAAGATATGGTCGCCCTATCTAATAGACAATGTTAGATGGTCTTACTTCGATGTTCTACATCAACAAAAAGAAAAGGTGATAGTAGATAACATTCTACTAGTCAACATCGATGAGAAGGCAATAGAGAAGTATGGTCAGTATCCTTTCCCTAGAAATATATACGCAGACACATTATGGGAAACTCATTTCTCAAACACTCATGTATTCAACATACTCTTTGCAGAGAAAGATAGATTTGGTGGAGATGAACTCTTTGCAGAGGCATTAGAAAACAGACTAACTATATTATCTTCATCGCCCACAATACAAAAAGAATCTGGTAATGCACCATTCGTAAACACCTCAGTATTTGGTGATGGTGATATACAAGACCATGTGTGGAACTTTCCAGGTCTAGTATCGCCAATCCCGGAACTACAAAACAGTGCTTGGGGCATGGGCGTGACAGTTGCCACACCACCTGTGGCGAATACACCTAATTTTGACGGAACAAACAGAGCGGTTCCGCTAGTCATCCAGGCAAATGGTCAATTATATCCAAGTTTAGGATTCGAAGTTCTCAGAGCATACTATGACCAACCCAATTATCAAACTAGGGTAACTGCTGATGCCGGTATTGAGTGGGTTAAAATGGGCAGAGATAAACCAATAGAGACCACATCAAGCGCTGACTTGATGGTATCGTATTGGAACGAATTCGAGTCTATCTCGTTCGCAGACTTAAGAGAATCTAATTTAGAGAATAAGATTCTAGTCTATGGATTAACCGCTGAGGGGTTATCTATTCCAGTTTCAACCCCAATGGGTGTAATGTATCCCCACGAAGTTCAAGCACACCTAATCCAAACCGTTTCGTCAGGAGTTCAAATACATGTATCCGACTATCTTGAATTCGTAGAAACCGTTCTTCTTCTGATAGTCCTTCTAGGAATACTGGTATCGGTCTACAGACTTCCCACAGCCTACTCGGCGATAGTTTCAGTAGGTTTCGTAGTACTTCAGGTGGGAGGGAGTTATTATATGTGGTCTTACAATCTCGTTCTTTTCGATATTTTCTGGTCATCGTTAAGCTCCGTTGTGGTTTTTGGTCATGCGTCCTTCAACAAATACTATGTAACTTTCCAAGAAAAGCAACAAATAAAGAAGCAGTTCCAAAAGTATTTATCTCCTGACATGATTGAGGAACTACAAAAAGACCCTTCTAAATTAAGATTAGGGGGAGATAGAAAAGAAATGACCTTCATGTTTATGGACATAATCGGATTCACTCCCATAAGCGAACACTACATGCAACAAGACAATCCGGAAGGTCTAGTAGAACTCATCAACAAGTTTTTAGACATGCAGACTAAGATAATTCTAAATAATAGTGGTACCATAGATAAGTATATGGGGGACTGCATAATGAGTTTTTGGAATGCACCACTTGATTGTGAAAACCACGCAGACCTTGCCGTAAAATCAGCACTAGAAGTTCTAGATGCAACAAAGGAATTAAATGAAGAACTTAAACCTCTTAACCTGCCTCCTATTAATGTGGGCATCGGTATCAGTTCAGGCGAATGCATCGTTGGAAACATGGGGTCAGAACTTAGATTTGACTATTCCGTCATTGGAGATGCCGTCAACCTTGGTGCTAGACTCGAAGGCCAAACAAGAAATTACGATGGGGTGGACTTGTTGTTATCGGAAAGAACTTATCAACTATGTCCAGACAGAGCATTCACTAAAGTTGATAGGATTACAGTTAAAGGAAAATCAGAACAAGTCACAATATACACTCCAGTCTGATACTGATAACCGTGACTGGTTGGTGTTTTATACCGTTCAGATACTAGATATACATTCTACCACACAAGGTCTAAAGTATAGTTGTATTTATGAAGCAAATCCACTTTTACCATCTGTTCCACATAGAGACCATCTCATATTACAAAAGGCAATCTTAATGCTTACAGTCTTCCGTCAAGAATATTGGCAAATGGAACAGATTAACGCATTGACTTTGTTTACTGGTGCAGTTGTTATAGAAAATAATAGAATAACTAATAAGGCAACTTGTCCTTTAAGATAAAACCACCTATACATAACATGAGTAATGTTGTATAATTGTTACAACAGGAGTAAATCATGCCAATCAAATTCGGACCAACAATAGTTACTAAAGACAGAAACACTGGAAAAGTAACGACAAAAACAAATTACATTAAAAACTTATCAGTTGATGAACTCATCAAAGCTTATAACAAACCAGTCATACCTAAACTTCGTCAGAAAGTTAAGAATGAAATTGTTAGAAGAAATAAAGAGAAGTTGATAATTGAATTCGGACCGAAAACCGCAGAGGTTTAAAAAACACTAAATAATTGTGTGACATTTATGTGACAAAAGAGTGAGTAGATGGCAACATCGAAGACCAAGTTCACGGATAGTCCACAACATAACAGGAGATAACAATGCAACATTACGCATCATTATCTGCCGAGTATCTAACAACCTTCGCAGATAAATTCGACAACATGATGAAGTCAGGCACATTACTGAATATACTTTCAAAAAACTGGTAACATCTGTTATAAATAATAGTGTAGAGAGTTCTAGGTAGAGACAATCTATAAGACTGAACAGAAGGTCTTCGTGTAGTCACATTAAATCCTAGATACTTCTACACGCCTAATGCCCAATTGGGGTTAGGAATATAAACTTGCTTAATAAAGGAGAAAACTATGACAAGTAAACAGCTCGGAGACTTCGATGTCTTCAATTTCGGGAAATCATTCCCATTCGCAATCGGGTTCGACAGAACTCTTCAACTATTAGAAAGGGCTAATCAGTCACCGACTAATACAAACTATCCACCTTACAATATTGTAAAACACGATGCAGAGAACTTCAGTATCGAACTTGCATTAGCTGGATTTGATAAGAAAGACATCACAATCTCAAAAGAGAAAGAGGTTCTTAATATCGAAGGTAAACAGAAGGAAGGGGAAAACCTTGAGTATGTCCATAGAGGACTTGCATCTCGTTCATTCAAAAGAACATTCACACTTGCAGACGATATAATCGTTAAAGGTGCAGATATGAAGAATGGTATTTTGAGTGTATCTTTGGAAAGGATTGTACCCGAAGAAGATAAACCTCAAGAAATTAAGATTAAATAATTTCGAAAACCCCCTTGCAAATTGGGCACTGATTTAGTATAATAAATGAGTGCGGAGATAGTTTACTAGAAAAACGGTCTAATACCATTAGACAGACGAGAGTGCAAATCTTTCTCTCCGCTCCAATTTTTTTACGGAGAACAATATGTCATACCCTTATAATAACGGAATGCTAACAGTTGGGGACGAATTCCCACCTTTTGAATTACAAGGAGTTAATCCCAGTAATGAACTTGTATCAGTCTCAGTAGAAGGTAGTTACACGCCACATAAACATGATTGGTCAGTAATCTATTTCTATCCTAAAGACTTTACATTCATTTGTCCTACAGAAATTTCTGCAATGGATATTTTAGTAGACGAAGCCAATGTCATTGGTATTAGTGGTGACAATGAGTTTTGTAAACTTGCATGGAAAAACGACAATGATTTGATAGGTAATATCAGACACCCATTGGCCGCAGATTGTGGGTTGTATCTTTCAGAAGAACTCGGTATTGTAAATCAACGAGAAGGTGTTTGCTATAGGGCAACATTTATTATTGATAAAGACCGTGTAATTCAACATGTATCAGTGAACGCATTAGATACAGGTAGAAATGCAGACGAAGTGTTAAGAACTCTTCAGGCACTTAAGGCAGGCGGACTAACTGGTTGCTCTTGGTCACCAGAAGATGACTTCGTAGCATAATACAAAAACTCACTAGACAGGAACCCAAGTTCATCGTATAATGGACTTGGGTTTTTTATTATGTTAATACTTTCAAAACAAGATGCTGAATATGTAGGTCAAATTTTTATTGACTACTATTCTAATTTCGATAGAATCGATGACTATTTACGCAAGGTTAAACTTGAGAAAATGGCAGAGAGACCTGCGTCCTTATTTGGCATGGGTCCAGAAGATGATATGTTTCAAGACTTTACTATGCACCCAAATGATATGGACTTCGTGTGTAGAGAAATGCCAATCTATGATGATTACATTGACATAGTTGCATCTCAAATGATACAAAAGTCTATACCAGGCAAAACTCTAAAGTGGGTAGTTTATGAAAAGAATACGAATAAGATTGTTGGATTTATTAGATTTGGCAGTCCTACTATTAATAGTAAACCTCGTAACGAGTTCTTAGGCAAACCTCTAAATACAACAGACAAAGATACAATGAAGAGATTCAATGATTCTACAATCATGGGTTTCAATATCATACCAACTCAACCATTTGGTTTTAATTATCTAGGTGGTAAACTTCTTGCCGCCATTTGCACTTCGCATTACGCCAGAAGAGCATTGAACAAGAAGTACAATACAAACTATTGTATGTTTGAAACTACATCGTTATATGGTTCAAGCAAATCATCATCAATGTATGACGGCATGAAACCTTATCTAAAATTCATTGGTCTAACTGATTCAGATTTTGTACCTAGTATCAATGATGATAAGTATCATCATTTAAAAGATTGGTTCGAAAACAAAAACAGTGGCGTACCTTTAGTAGATGCAGAGGCGTCAAGTAGAAAGTTGAAGACTCAAAGTAAGATGATATCTATTATAAGAAACTCACTAGCGATGGCAAATAGTGAAATGTATGAACCATTCAAACAATGTTTTATAGATGCCAAGAATCTTACAGAAAGAAAGAGACAATACTTAGGTACATATGGTTATGCAAATGTAAAAGAGTATATGAACTCAGAGACAGATACCCTAGTGAAGAATGTAAACTTTGACAGATTTGAATTAGACAATGTTTATACATGGTGGAAAAAGATGGCAACTAAAAGATATGAAAATCTCCAGAGAGATGGTAGATTAAGAACTGAACTAGAAGTTTGGTCAAAGAATTCAAACATAGATATTATAAGATGAAGAACATAAGAGAACAAGAAACTACTGATAACCATTTAGAACTAATAGAAAGAATAGACAAACTATTAATGGTCGTTTATCTGATAAGTGAAGACTTAAAAGAAGTCAAGGCAAAACAACAGAGGCAGATAGAAAGAAGTGGGTACTAAGATAGGGTTTACATGTGGTGCTTGGGACTTATTACACGCAGGTCATGTAGTCATGTTAAAACAGGCAAGACAGAATTGTGACTATTTAATTGTCGGACTTCAGACTGACCCAAGTATCGATAGACAAGAAAAAAATCAACCAGTGCAATCTGTATACGAGAGATTCGTTCAAGTTTCTGCTTTAAGAGATGTAGACGAAGTTGTACCATACGATACTGAACAAAGTTTAATTGACTTACTAGAATCAACATCTATAGATGTTAGATTTATAGGTGAGGATTATAAAGATAAATCTTTCACAGGCGATTACTTGCCTATAAAGATTTTTTACACAAATAGAAAACACTCATTTAGTTCGAGTGGTTTAAGAGAGAGGGTTACACAATCATGAATATAACAATAGCAAGACTTCGTTCAAATGTAAAGTACTTAGGTCCATTAGAAACTGTACTAGATAGTTTCTTTGAGAATTACATAAAATGGATGAGAGACCATCCAGAACATAACTATGATACTTACAATGTATCATTTGAAAACAAAAGACCTAAGAGAACGCCAGAGACTATTGAATGGGCAGATTGCATTGTTATACCAAGTGACTCAGAGTTTAGATATCATGGCGAATTGCAGATGAACCCTAAAGACCTTGCAACATCAAATGAACATATGGCAAAGATTGTACCTCATTTTGAAGGTAAACATGTCATCATGTTCTGTAGTGATAGAGCAGATACAGAAGAGTTATATGTCAACGAAGTATTTAAGGGTATCAATTTAAAATCATTCACTAAAATCGATGAGATAGATTTCAGTGGTAACATTCACGGCATGAAGTATCACTTTATAAATACTTTAAAAAACCCATTGGCAGAAATGGTTGGGTCATCTAAGACTCACGACTTTGGATATTGGGGTCGTATGAAACATGGCCACGATAGAGAGAAGACAATTCGCCAAATTTATCGTAGTGACCTTTCATGCCAACTTATTGGTGGTATGCCATCTGGTGTAGAAAGAAAGTCTAAATGGATTAAAGATTGGAAAGTTCTTTATCCTCTCTTAGAGGGTTGCAGAGAAACATTATGTTTCAACTGGTTAGATGAAACTGCAACAACATCTAGATATGTAGAGGCACTTGCAATTGGTATCGTACCACTAGTATGGAGAAATTACGATTGTAACAATACATACAGAATAAATAAGTGGCAGAGATGTTATACTTTTGAAGAGTTCTTAGAGAAGTCTTTAGAGTTAAGAGATGACTCATTTAGAGAAGCGAAACTAGAAGAGTATAGAAATAACTATGCAGAAGTGCATCTAACAGAAGAAGGTTATTACAAAGAATTCGCAAGGAGAATGGACAATGCTTTTTAAAGAAGTTTATCAAGTTGTAGAGAACCCACATGAAGCCGATGCAGGTATAGAACTTCTATCTGGTGAGTGGCAGGGTTTAGTATTTCAGTTTGGTGATGTTCAATTCGAAGACGGCAAACCTCAAATGAACTTCAAAAGAACTATAAGAAGAATGCCGGAAAGTGTAGAAGGTACGGAGGAGAACATTCAAGAATTACTAAATAATGGTGAATTAAATAAACTCATGGGTGACATTCTAGTAGAACTAATCCAAGAACAAATCAAAAGAGAAGAGGAAACAAAAAATGGCAAGAATAAATCTAAAATTTCATAAAATGGAAGGCGACCCAGAAATTAAAGTAGGTTATTACTTTAATTGTGAAGAAGGTGATAGAGCAGAATTTCAGGCAGCAAAAGAAAGCGAAGGCTTTACATTTGATGAACTAAAGGATCCAGATTTTACTAATGCAGTAGAAGACGATTCATAAGGAATAAATCATGAATAAAGATGTTTTAAAAGAACAAATCAAAAGACATGAGGGCGAAGTGCTTGAAGTCTATGCAGACTCATTAGGGTATCTAACACTAGGTGTTGGGCATCTTATCAGAGAAGATGATGCAGAGTTTGGAGAACCAGCAGGAACTCCAGTCAGTCAAGATACTGTTGACCGTTATTACGAAGCAGATTTTGACAAACATGTTGATGAAACTATACATCTATTTGAATCAAAGGGTGGAGAAGACTTCTATAGTCTACCAGAAGATATTCAACATGTACTAGTCAATATGACATTCAACTTAGGTGGAAGTCGTTTTGGTAAATTCAATAACATGTGGAAAGGAGTCATCTCAGAAGATTGGGATACAGTCGCAGTTGAAATGGAAGACTCAAAATGGTTTGGTCAAGTTGGCCGCCGTTCAGTTGAATTACAGGAAATGGTAAGAAATGCGTAGAGTAAGATGTATCAGACTTGACACAGGGGAAGTGCTAATAGGTTTCGTAGAACGAAAGTGGAATGGTGATTATGTCATTAGTGAAGCTCAAGTATGCCTAATGGAAGTAAAAGAAGGAACTATGGAAGTCAACATGGCACCATGGATACCATTTGCTAAAGAGTACACATTTACAATCAACGCAGGTCTTATACAGACTGTATTTGATGCGAAACCACAACTAGAAACTAATTTCAAAGTTTCAACAGGTAATAACTTCCAACAGAGGGGCAAAGTCGCTAAGTAATATGGCAGATGTATTAAGAGCCCTAGAAAAAAAATACGAAGGTGACATTGCAGTTCACACTACAAATATCCAAGTATATCAAGAAAACCCAGCAGGTATTGGAGAACACTCAGACATAGTTCAAACACTAGACTTAGAGGTTGCTAAACTTGCTGATGCAAAAGACAAACTAAACGCAATAAAAGAATTATTGCATCCAACAAGAAAAACCCTTGTAGAATAACCAAAACTGTAGTATACTTACAGTATGGATTTTTACACAAATGTATGTCGCACTCGTGACAAAATATTAGCGATTGGTTACCAGAACGGAAAGAAACAAAAACTTTCCGTTTCTTATCGTCCCAATCATTTCATTCCCTCAAAGAAAAGTTCAACGCCTTACAAAGCACTTGACGGCAGACCACTAGATGTAGTCAATCTTGACTCTATGGGTGGGGCAAGAAAGTTCAAAGAGAAGTATCAAGGCATAGATGGTTTCGAAGTACATGGTTACGATAGATATGTTTATACTTACATATCTGATAAGTTTCCTGGCAAGATAGACTTTGACCCAAAAGTTATCAAAATCGCTACACTCGATATAGAGTGTGAGTCTGAAAATGGTTTTCCAGAACCAGGCGAAGCGATAGAAAAAGTCAACGCAATCTCAATCAAACCATTCGGTAAGTCTTGTGTTGTATTTGGTTTAGGTGAATGGGAAACAGAATCAGATGTAATCTATTTCAACTGCCGTAACGAGGCACATCTACTAACAGAGTTTATCAAGTACTGGCGCCAAGAATGGTTCGATATCATTACTGGTTGGAATGTAGATGCATTTGATATGACCTATCTTTGCAATCGTATTGATAGACTTTTTGGTGAAGATGCACATAAGAAATTATCACCATGGGGTATGTCTTCAAGTAGAGAGTTTCTACAGAATGGTTATCAGAAGACTCAGATATTTGATTTGTACGGCGTCAACATAGTTGATTACTTAGAACTGTATCGTAAGTCTACTTTTCACAATCAAGAATCATACAAACTAGATTACATTGCTCACTTCGAGTTGGGTAAGAAGAAACTAGATTATTCAGAGTATGGTTCATTACACACCTTATACAAAAACAACTATGCCAAGTTCTTAGAATACAATGTCAAAGATGTTGTTCTCGTAGAAGAACTAGAAGACAAACTAGGGTTCTTAGACTTGACTCAGGCAATGGCATATGATGCCAAGTGTAATTACACCGACACATTCGGTATGGTTAAGTATTGGGAAACAATCATCTACAACTTCTTAAAAGAACAAGGAGTTCAAACGCCACCTCAGAAAAGACATGAGAACAAGACCAATCAGATTGCAGGTGCATATGTAAAAGAACCAATCACTGGTGGCCACAATTGGGTTATGTCATTCGACTTGAACTCATTGTATCCTCATTTGATTATGCAGTGGAATATCTCACCAGAGAAAATGATTAAAGGTCATAGACAAGATGTTAATGTAGATTTAATGTTGCATAAGAAAGTAGATTTGTCTGTTGCAAAAGAGATGAACGCTACAGTTGCACCCAATGGTGTAATGTTTACAAGAGAAAAACAAGGTTTCTTTCCAGAGATTATGGAAGTCATGTATGACGAGCGTAAAGCCTGGAAGAAAAAGATGATTGAGTATCAGAAAGAAAAAGAAAAAGAACGAGACCCTAAACGAATTGCAGAACTCGATACTCTTATTAAGAGGGCATACAACAATCAACAAGTAAGAAAGATTGCATTGAACTCTGCTTATGGTTCTATGGCGAATCAATGGTTCGCATTCTTTGACCCAAATCTTGCAGAGGCAATTACTTACTCAGGTCAGTTAGTTATCAAATGGTCAGAGAAGATAGTCAATGAATATCTAAACAAGATACTCAAAACAGATAACGAAGATTATGTTATCGCAATGGACACTGATTCAATCTATCTAACAATGGATAAATTTGTAGAAACAGTAATGCCAGGTGAAACAGATAAAAACAAGATATGTGATTTCTTATCTAAGGCAGAGTCTAAGATTGAAGATGTATTAGATGCAGGTTTCGAAGACCTTGCAGAATACACCAACGCATATCAACAGAAAATGGAAATGGGTCGTGAAGTAATTGCAGATAGAGGTATCTGGACTGCAAAGAAAAGATACATTCTAAATGTATATGACAATGAGGGTGTGAGACTAGACGAACCTAAACTCAAACTTATGGGCATTGAGACTGCAAAGTCATCAACGCCGTTATGGGTGAGACGAAAATTAGAAAAAGCAATCAGAATTGTCATGCGTGGTGATGAACAGCAGTTATGGGACTTTGTAGAAACTGCAAGAAAAGAATTCAGAGAATTACCTCCAGAAGATGTTGCATTCCCTAGAGGGTGTAAAGGTATGATTCAGTATGCAGACCCTACACACATCTATGGCAAAGGCACACCAATTCATGTCAGAGGTTCATTGTTGTTCAATCATAGACTCAAAGAAATGAATCTACTTAAACGATACGAACCTATTAGAAATGGTGAGAAGATACATTTCACATACCTTACTATGCCAAACCCTATCAATGAGAATGTGATATCATTTACTAACTCATTGCCGAAAGAGTTTGATTTACATAGATTTGTAGATTACGATTTACAGTTTGACAAATCATTTATAGACCCATTACGCAATATAATTCAGTTAATTAACTGGAATGTAGAGCCAGTCGCAAGTTTAGACTCCTTTTTTGGATAAATAAACATGTGTATGAAGAACTTAAAGAGATTATAAAACGACTAGAGAGCCTTGAAGAAGACTCTCATCCTTCTATTGGTCTTTGTGAGTTTGATGGATATAAAGATTTAGTTAAACGAATAGAAATAATAGAAAATGTACTCAAAAAAAGTAGTTGATAGATTCGAGGCAGTGTTAAACGCACCTGAACAGTTTTCAGTAGGGAGTTTCGACCCGAAGGATCCTAATGTTGCAACAGGATTATCTGGTGCTCCTGCATGTGGCGATGTCATGAAACTACAACTCAAACTTAATGAAGATAGAGTGATTACAGATGTCAAATTTAAAACCTACGGATGTGGTTCAGCAATTGCATCAAGTTCAATGTTCGTTGACTTACTTACAGGGAAAACGATTGACGAAGCAAAACTCATTAAAGATAAAGAGATTGCAGATGCGCTTGAATTACCTCCTATCAAACTACACTGTTCCGTACTCGCAGAGGACTCAATCAGAAGAGCAATTCTAGATTGGGAAAGCAAATCAGGAGAGAACAATGGCAGAACAGAATAATTACAGATATACAGTAAATGTAGTGAAGGTTGTCGATGGAGATACAGTAGATGTAGATATCGATTTAGGGTTTGGTATGGTATACAAGAAACAGAGAGTTAGAATGCTGGGCATCGATACTCCTGAAAGCCGTACAAGAGACTTAGTAGAAAAGAAATTTGGTAAAGCATCAAAGAAACATCTTAAAAGTATTATAGAAAACGCTGAGTCAATTGAACTAGTATCACACGACAAAGGAAAGTTTGGAAGAATCTTGGGTGACTTATTCATAGGAAATAGTCATTACTCAATCAACCAACAAATGATTGATGAAAATCATGCAGTCGCATATACAGGTGGTAATAAAGAAGAGACTCAAGCTGAACATATGGCAAATAGATTAGTAGTAATAGAAAGGGGTGAGGTTGTGTTAGAAACACAATCAGAGTTAGAACTATGATAATCCAGGTAATGGATGTATTCTACATAATCATGATTGCTATAATCTTTGGTTTCATAATTCATTTAGAAACTCAATCTAAAATAATATTAGAAATTCTTAGGGCAAACAATGATTACAAATCTTGTCGTGAAGAGTTAGAATATTTAGAAAACCAACTAGACAAATAGAACATCTTTTAGTATACTAGACTAGTATATTAATAATATATTATGGAGAAGTGAAATGAATTTTATTAAAGATTTAGTCAAAGCATCTGGCAATGAATACGCAGGCATAGTGTCTGATGGTATCAACGCTGGTGATGTAGACTCGTTTGTAGATAGTGGGTCTTACATCTTTAACGCTTTGCTTAGTGGGTCACTATATGGCGGCCTTCCTAAAAACAAAATCACCGCAATCGCAGGTGAATCAGCAACAGGTAAAACTTTCTTTGCATTGGGAATGGTAAAACAATTCCTAGAAGATAATCCTGATTCTGCTGTTATCTATTTTGAATCAGAATCAGCAATCAGTAAATCAATGATTGAAGATAGAGGAATTGATTCAGACAGAATTGTTATCGTGCCTGTGGTAACAGTACAAGAATTTAGAAACCAGGCAATCAATATTCTTGACAAGTACTTAGAAACACCAGAGGCCGAAAGACCTCCGATGATGTTCTGTTTAGACTCACTTGGTATGTTATCAACTACCAAAGAGATACAAGATACTGCTGACGGAAAAGAAACGAAAGACATGACTCGTGCCCAAATCACAAAGGGTGCATTTAGAGTATTAACTCTTAAACTAGGTCGTGCAGGAGTGCCGATGATAGTCACAAATCACACATACGATGTGATTGGTTCTATGTTTCCTCAGAAAGAAATGGGTGGGGGTAGTGGTCTCAAGTATGCCGCTAGTTCAATCATCTATCTTTCTAAGAGAAAAGAGAAAGAAGGAACTGAAGTTGTGGGCAACATCATTCACTGTAAAAATGCCAAGTCAAGACTTACTGTAGAGAACAGAATGGTCGATGTCAGATTGACATATGATAAAGGTCTAGATAGATATTATGGTCTATTAGATATGGCACTTGCAAGTGGTGTATTTCAGAAGTCAAGCACAAGGGTGTTGTTACCCAATGGCAAAACCGAGTTTGGTAAAACCATTAACAACAATCCCGAAAAGTATTTCACTACAGATGTAATGGAAAGACTAGAAAAAGTCGCAAACAATTATTTTAAGTATGGTAGCAATGAGAGTAGAACAGACAATCCTGAAGAACCTGATTCAGAGTGAACAGTATACACGAAAAGTAATACCTTTTCTAAAACCTGAATACTTTGCAGACTCATCTGAGCAGTTGGTATACACCGAGATAAAATCTTATTTCGAAAAGTATATCAAGAGCCCAACCCTCGAAGCACTTCTCATAAATCTAGACAATAATACATCTCATTCAGAGGGTATTATTGACGGTTGCAAAGAGATGTTGGGCTCAATGCCAGTTGAAGACACGCCATTTGATTGGCTTGTCGATGAGACAGAGAAGTGGTGCAAAGATAGAGCAATCTATATTGCAGTCATGGACTCTATTGAAGTCATTGACCAAAAGTCTCAGAGGTCTACTGGTGAAATACCAGAACTATTAAAAGATGCATTATCAGTTTCATTTGACCAACACATTGGTCATGATGTATTAGAAGATGCAGAAGAGAGGTGGGAGTTCTACAATACAGAAGAAGAGAAACTTCCGTTCGACTTAGAATACTTCAACAAGATTACTAAAGGTGGTTTGCCAAACAAGACATTAAACATTTGTCTTGCAGGTACTGGTGTTGGTAAATCTTTGTTCATGTGTCACATGGCTGCAAGTGCTTTGATGATGAACAAGAGTGTTCTTTATATTACACTTGAGATGTCAGAAGAAAGAATTGCAGAGAGAATTGATGCAAACATCATGAATGTTCCTATGCAAGATTTACCAGAGATGTCTAAGAAAGAGTATGGCAAGAAGATTGGCAGACTCAAATCCAAGACTCAAGGTAGACTTATTGTAAAAGAATATCCTACTGCATCTGCTCACGCAGGTCACTTCAGACATCTATTACAAGAACTTGAAATCAAGAAAGACTTTAGACCAGATATCATATTCATTGACTATCTAAACATATGTGCATCTCAGAGAATTAGACCAGGTGCTGGTGCAAACTCTTATACATTAGTTAAGAGTATTGCAGAAGAACTTAGAGGTGTTGCAGTTGAATACGATGTGCCTATCATGAGTGCAACTCAGACTACAAGAAGTGGTTTTGGTTCTACAGATGTTGGTCTAGAAGATACATCTGAATCATTTGGGTTACCTGCAACTGCTGACTTAATGTTTGCACTGATTACATCTGAAGAACTAGAAGAGTTAGACCAACTCGTAGTGAAACAGTTGAAGAACAGATACAATGACCCAACAATCTTTAAGAGATTTGTTATTGGTGTCGATAGGGCAAGAATGAAACTCTATGATGTCGAACAAGAAGCACAAGAAGAACTAGTAGATGGTGAAATGTTAATTGATGACAGTATACCTGTTGCCGACAGAGCAAGACCTTCTACTAAATTTAATGACTTTAACATATAATGGAACCATTTGTACAAAAACAATTCGATGATTATCAGGCCAATAGGGTCGAGAAAGATATCATTGACAGAGAAGAACTTAGAGAACTACTGATAAAAGACTTATCATTTGTTTCTAAAATGGGTGTAGCAGAATACACCTTGTATCAGAAGTATCAAGAGATACATATGAAATATCCGACACAAACAGTTTCGACATTGTTTGGTGAAGAGACTAACTTTGTTAATGAAGACCATCTCAAGTTAATCAATGAGACTAAGAACAACATATGGTTTCCAAATTCGTATGAAGACTTTGAGAAATTAGAACCAGAGTTAATCTACACCGATAGTAACAAAGATAAACAATCTGCTGGTTCTCTTACAGAGAAATGGAATTGTCTTAGAACAATGACACACAGCCAGAAGAACTCATCTAACATTGGTAGAAATCTACATTACATAGTCAAAGACAAACCAACAGGAAAGTATCTTGGTGTTATCTGTATTACAGGTGACTTCATTGACTTAACACCTAGAGATAATTACATTGGGTGGGAAAGAATATACAAAACGAATAGTGGTAAACTAAACAACAGCGCCATAGGTTCAAGTATTCTACCAACACAACCACTAGGGTTCAATTACACTGGTGGTAAACTNATGGCATTGTTATGTACTGCTGATGTGATACAGAAACAATGGGAAGAAAACTATGGAGATAAACTAGTCGGTATGACTACAACATCTCTCTATGGTAAATCTAAGGCAGGTGGGTTATCACAATACGATAGACTCAATCACTGGAAGAAAATGGGTTACAGTCAAGGTTCATTATCATTTGAGATGACCAAAGAGACTGAGAGAAAGATGTTAGACTATGCAGAACATCACTTCAATGAAAGATACTTCTTGTTGTATGTTGCAAAGAGAGAAAGTGGTCAGACTCTTAAGAGAGACCATAGAAATCGTATGAGACAGTTCATGTACTCGCAACTTAAGATACCAAAAGACTTACAGAAGTCAGACCATCAACGAGGTATCTACTATTCTTGTTTCTATGAAAACACCAGAGAGTTTCTCAGAGGTGAGATAGAACAAGACCAATTAGTCAGAAACAACAACGATGGTTCAGTCGAAACACTTACGCAATTGTGGAAGGATAAGTATGCGGCTAAACGAATAAATAACCTCATGAACGCAGAAAGACAAAATTTAACAGAAACATTATTCTATGATGATATCATTTCGATGTCATGGGAAGAATGTAAACAAAAATATTTAGGAGATGTAGGTAGATGAACATTATAGACATGTTACCAGTAACACACAAAAAGAAAGTGACAGTAGGCAGAGATGACTACAGACACTTTGAAGAATCAATGAGTAAACTAGAAGGTCTGAATGTTTCATTACCACACATGGTAACACATAACAAAGAAGAAGACACATTTACCGTTGAACTTTTAGATGCAAACAATGTTAATCTAGAAGAACTTGATAAATTAATAGAAGATACTAAATTTTTAGTAGAAGGAGAATAACAAATGGAATATCAAATAACACCACTTAGACAAGAACATGCAAAAGGATGTTATGAACTTCAACATGAAGAGGGTCTACACTTTCACGGCGAAGAAGAATTACACTCACAAGAGACATGGAATTTTATTGCAAATCAAATGAAAGACTCATGGGTCTGTTTACATGAAGATAGAGTTGTCGCTATGATTATTGGGTGGATAACACTTGTAGATGAAGAAGAAGATGAGAACAGAGATTCATTGACCTACTTCACTTATGACTTATGTGCAACAAAAGACGGAATGTATCCTGGTGCCATGAAACAATTGATGACTGTCGTGTGGGCAGAACATCCTTATGTGACTGCATGGATACATGAAGACAATACAACAGCAATTGAGTACTCTAAGTTATGGGGTTCTAAGGTATGGAAACCAAAGAGTTCTGGTACTGGACCTAAAATGTACATGACTATTGCAACAGACAATGATGTCTCATTGGCACTCCGTGAAAAGACAGAAGAACTTATGGGTATAGATAGAGAGGGTTGACAGTAGCCCTCATTTTTTGTTATCCTTATTCCATGATGAAAAAGGAGACAAAAATGATATACAAATTCGTAGATGATTACATCGAACTAGGGTTAGATGACTGCAAATTTATAATTAATGGGTATGAGTATACTGCAATTATAAAAGAAGTTACCGACACTCACCTGGTAGTTAAACCAGTCCAAAAAACAAACTGGAAAGATACCTTCGAAAGGTCTCCTCAATGGAAACACGAAGAGATATCTTTGCCTGCAAAATCTTATAAAAAATTCGACTTACAATTCTGGATTGACGGAAGAGGTTGTGACAACTCAGCAATAGGTTGTCATGGTTGTTGGGAATCTTACACTGCTTTGGCTGCGTAGGGGTTGACAATGGGTGTCACTTTTTGATAGGATGGAACAGTAGAGAGAACATACAGAAACGGAGAAAGACTATGCTAAACTTAATAATTCAAACACAATACAAAGAGAACTATGCCGCTCATAATGAAGATTATGAACATGGTGTTTCAGAACCGTATTGGAAATTTAAGGGTGGTTCTTCATATCTGATTACAGATGTGGACTTTATTAACTCCGAGCACCTTCAAGGTCTTGTTGATGAGACTGCATTTATACATTCTTATGAGAATCCTGCATCTATGGAATATGTCCTAGATTGGGAACTTATTGATGAAGAGAACCTTCATGAACATATTGAACATTGGGAAACTCCTTACATTCTAGAGAAGACTGCCGATGGTTGGACTTCATCTAAGTTCACCGACAATGGTGAAGATGGTTACATGAGAGATGAGATAGTCTCTAGAACTCAAGTTTGGACATATGAACAAGGCAATAGAGATTGTGTCAATTATCATGTCGAGTTCTCTATGATTGATAATAAGACAATAATTGGCGAAAGGGCATTGCGTGTGTGGTTCGAATCAAGAGAGGCATTAAATGAAGTATCTTAAAGAAATTACTGATTGGTCAGAGGCAAAGACTTCTGTACCAAATCACACCTACATTGTTAATGATGCATTGCATCTTGTAGGTTACATCAAAACTGGAACTAAAGATGAGATAATCTTTAAGTCTCCAATGAAACAATTTTCTAAGTCTAGACGAAAGTTCATAGACATAACTAAACATAAAATCAAATAGGAGAAATTTATGAATACAATAAAAATAGAAAACTACAAAGGCTTATCAATAGCCAGTTCGGCCGGTAAAGTCGGAATCAAACTTTGCAATAAAGAACTACTTGGCACCAGTTCTGGTAAAACAAAATCTTTCGGCATTAACGAAGATGAGTTTGTAATGTCAGATGAATATAGACAACAGGCTATAGCATTTTATAATAACTTTGCAAAAGCAACTTGGACTCGATACTTGTCTGATACAGACTTTAAAAAAATGAATGAGATGCAAGTACAATATGACAAAAAAATGTCAAGATTTAAAAGTTCTGCCAGAATGTCTGCAATGGATGCCGTTGATAAAGCTTTTGCATAATGACTAATACTATAGAAGGATATACCGCATACGCTAAAGGTGAAATTATAGATGATGCAGTATATCCTTATGTTAGAGATGTTCTAGAAAACTTTGCATCTGGTGAACTTAAAGAAAAGATAGTCACCAATGTATTGGGTTATAAACAATCAAGTGAATCAATCCATGGCGAAGATGCTTTCAATAACGACAGACCTGTTGAGATTAAGTGTGAAACTGCTACACCATTATGTGGTAAGGCGACCTGGGGATCCACTAACACTTATACTAAATTACAAAAACTATTTGAATCAGACCAAGAGTTTGTTCTTGCTGGTTGGTCAAAGAAAGGAAGACTTGTCTATATCTTATCTTGTAATTTGAATGATACCGATGTAATTGTAAAGATAGAAGAGACAATTAATAGACATAGGGTTAGAACTTCTAACCTTACACCGAAGACAACTCACACTCAGTTGGGAGATGCTGATGCTAAGTTGTTATATTTTAATGAAAAGTATGTTGATGAGACAGAAATTTCAAAACCGTTCTTAACTAAATTAAAAAATTGTGGTTGACAATGACCCTCATATTTGTGTAGGATAGTAGTATGAAGAAAGAAAAGAAAACAATTATTTTTGATGTCGATGGCACAATCGCTGATTGCGACCATAGAAGACATCATGTAACTCAACAACCTACTGATTGGAAATCATTCAGAGAACAGACTAAGTTTGATACTCCTGTTCAATGGGTTTGTGATATCGCTAAGAGATTCATTGCACAAGGTGACAATGTTGCCTTCTTTAGTGCAAGAAACGAATCAGAAAGAAGTATCACTGAAGCTCAAATTGAAGAGTGGATTGGCAAAGACCATAAGGGGTTGTTCTTGAGATTGAATGATGACTTCAGAAGTGATGTTGAATTCAAGTCAGAACTTGCAACACTTTTCGAGAAGGTTGGTGGTAAAATCGACCTTGTTTTTGATGACAGAAATTCTGTTGTTGAGATGTGGAGACAAAGAGGCACTACAGTTGTTCAAGTCGCTGACGGCGATTTTTAAAGAATAGTGCGATTGTAGCTCAACTGGATAGAGCAACTGCCTTCTAAGCAGTAGGTTACAGGTTCAAGTCCTGTCAGTCGTACCAAATTAGTGATATAAATAATAGATTATGAAGAAAAACTTAAAACCGGATGAAGTCATTTCAGTACTTCAGAAAAAGGTGCAACTTAAAAGAGATATCAAAGAACTCAAATCTCTTGGTGAAACTAAGAAAGCAGAAACATTAATGCGAAAAGTTTCACAATTAGATGATAAATTGCACTCTAGACCGCTAGCAAAAAACTAAATAGTTATATAGAAATTTAATAACGGAGATTCTTATGGGCATGATTGGTGACCACAAAATAGTATTAGACAAACGATTA